>Ga0268386_10001679_pt1 | contig 15290 bp, 16 predicted proteins | sample RVTome_15_FD_200260 | JGI IMG/M metagenome (GOLD analysis project Ga0268386, IMG submission 200260) | Soil microbial communities from uranium-contaminated site in the Upper Colorado River Basin, Wyoming, United States - RVT150D86... ...
CCGGTCGCACCACGAGCGCGTGCGGCAGCGGGTTGCTCTCGAGCGCGTCGAGCGCGGCGCCGAAGCCCGAGCTCTTGCGGAACTCCTCGAGCGCATCGTCCGCCTCGATCAGCGTCACCTCGTCCACGTCCCGCCGCTGGCGAAGCTTGGCTGCGACCCGGCGGGTGTCCTCGAGGCTCGCCGTCTGCTTCATGTACATCGACACGTCGAGCGCGTGGCCCCAGCCACCGCTTGCCGCGCGGACGTTCTGCACCAGCGTGTGCAGGCAGGCCGGGAGCGCGAGCGCGATCCCGATCACCAGGATCGTAAGCAACGCGGCGAAGGGCTGCTGCCAGAGCCGGCCCAGCGAACCGACCATCGTCTGCAGATGGCGCTCGAACCACTGCCGCACGTCAGTTCGCCTGCATCGATGGAAGCGTGGGCGCCGGGTCGCCGCCGGCGACGCGCCCCGCCTCGATCATCACGCGCCGCACGCCGAACCGCTCGATCAGGTGCACGTCGTGGCTCGCGATCAGCACGGTCACGCCGACGTCGTTGAAGCGTTTGAAGAGCCTCATGATCTCGACGGCGAGCTCCGGATCGATGTTGCCGGTGGGCTCATCGGCGATCAGGAGCGCGGGCTTGCTGATCACCGCACGGGCGATGCCCACCCGCTGCTGCTCCCCGGTCGAGAGCTCGATCGGCCGGTTGTGCTCGCGGCCGAGCAGGCCTACCTGGTCGAGCGCCGCGCGCACGCGCTTGCCGATTTCCTTTTCCGGGACGCCGGCGATCACGAGTGGCAGCCCCACGTTGTCGTAGACCGGGCGGTCCATCAGCAGCTTGTGATCCTGGAAGACGATGCCGATCTGGCGGCGGAAGGCCGGGATCTTCGAGCGCGGCACGACCGTGGTGTTCTGGCCGTTGACGAGCAGGTTGCCGCGCGTCGGCCGCTCGATCAGCGCGATGAGCTTGAGCAGCGTGCTCTTGCCCGCCCCGGAATGCCCCGTTAGAAACACCATCTCGCCGCGCCCGACGTCGAGCGTGAGATCGGTGAGCGCCTCGCGTCCGTTTGGATAGCGCTTGAAGACGTGATCGAACCGGATCATGCGGTTGCGCGCGCTCCGGGCGCGGTCTCGAGCACCGCGTCCACGAAGGTGCCGGGGTCGAACTCGTCGAAGTCCTGTGCGTCCTCACCCACGCCGATGAACCGGATCGGGATGCGCAGCCGATCGGCGATGGCGAGCACGATGCCGCCCTTGGCGGTCCCATCGAGCTTGGTGAGCACGATCCCCGTGACACCGAGCGCCTCGTTGAACTGCCGTGCCTGGGCGAGCGCGTTCTGCCCCTGGCCCGCGTCGAGCACCAGCAGCACCTCGTGCGGCGCCGCCGCATCGAGCCGGCCGAGCACGCGGCGCACCTTGCGGAGCTCATCCATCAGGTTGCTCTGCGTATGCAGCCGGCCGGCCGTATCCGCGATCAACACGTCCGCGCCGCGCGCCTGTGCGGCTTGCATCGCATCGAAGATCACGGCTGCCGGATCCGCGCCCGCCGCCTGCGCAATCACCGGAACGTCGTTTCGATCGCCCCAGATCTCCAGCTGCTCGATCGCGGCGGCCCGAAACGTGTCGCCGGCCGCGAGCATCACCTTGAGCCCCTCGTTCCCGAGCCGCCGGGCGAGCTTGCCGATCGTCGTGGTCTTCCCGGAGCCGTTCACGCCGACCACGAGGATCACGAACGGACGCTTTGTCCGATCGATCGACAGCGGGCGCCCGACGGGCTCCAGGATGGCGAGCATCGCGGTCTTGAGTGCGGCCAGGAGCGCGTCGATGTCGCCAAGCTCTCGGCGCGCGACCTTGCCGCGCAGACCGTCGAGGATCGTGGCGCTGGTCTCGAGCCCGACGTCCGCACTCACGAGCCGGGTTTCGAGCTCCTCGAGCGTGGCATCGTCGATGCGTCCGGCCGGCAGCAGGTTGGCGAGGTCGTAGGTGAGCCACGAGTTGCCGCGGTTGAGCCGCGCGCGCAGCCGCCGCACGAAACTGGCGGGCTTCTCGCCAGTTGCCGATGCCTCGACCGGATCCCGGGACTTGCTGCGGAACATACCCATCCCGCAAGTCTAACTGCTGCGCCGTTCTGGATCGGTCGGTCGTCGCCACGGGACCCCCGATTGGCCAAAGCTCCGCGTCTGCGGTACTAGTGGCGCACCCCCATCCCCATCGACCTTTGAGCGATGACGGCAGCGGCACGCAACGAGGTGCGCATCATCGGCGGCGCCTGGCGCGGCCGGAAGATTCGATTTCCACCCGATGTACCCGGCCTGCGCCCGACACCCGATCGGGTACGGGAGACCCTCTTCAACTGGCTGCGTGAGGAGGTCTCGGGCAGCCGCTGCCTCGATCTGTACGCGGGCAGCGGTGCGCTCGGTCTCGAGGCCCTGTCGCGCGGCGCGCGCGAAGTCGTCTTCGTGGACCGCGACCCGCGGGTCGCCCGCAGCCTGACCGAGACGCTGGCCGCCTTCGGCGGCGACGGCGGGATCGTGAGACGCGAGGATGCCCGAGCTTTCCTCCTCGCGGGCGGCGAGCCCTTCGATATCGTTTTTCTCGACCCGCCGTTCGATGCGGGCGTGCTCCCCGTGTTGACGTCACTGATCGATGAGCACGCGTGGCTTCGTCCCGGTGGGCTCGTGTATCTCGAGGCGTCGGCGGGCGATGCCGCGCCGCCGCTTCCGGCCACGTGGTCGCTGCACCGGAGCAAGCGCGCGGGCGAGGTGGGCTATCATCTCGCGCGGGCAGGGGAGTCCGGCCGCGCGCCGGCGGAGCCGGCCTCATCCTGAAAATTCCTGACAAAACGACGGGCGGGACGCGACCAATGGGCACCCGAGCGATGTATCCGGGGACCTTCGACCCGATCACCAACGGCCACACGGACCTGGTGCGGCGCGCGAGCCGGATCTTCGACAAGGTCGTGATCGCCATCGCGGCGAACCCGGGCAAGGCACCGCTCTTCACACTCGACCGGCGCGTGGCGCTTGCGCGCGCGGTGCTCGTGGATCTGCCCGAGGTCGAGGTTACCGGCTACACCGGGCTCACCGTCGACTTCGCGGTAAAGAACGGGCTCAACCTCATCATGCGCGGCCTGCGGGCGGTATCGGACTTCGAGTTCGAGTTCCAGCTCGCCACGATGAGCCGGCATCTCTCCGACCGCGTCGAGACCGTGTTTCTCACGCCGACGGAGAAGTTCAATTTCGTCTCCTCGACACTGATCCGCGAGATCGCGAGCCTGGGCGGCGACGTGCGCGAGTTCGTGCACCCGCTGGTCGCCGAGGCCCTGCGCGCCCACTTCGCCGGCAAGCCCTGAATCCCCCAGCCCTGCAGGTTCGTGCATGAATCCGATTCGTAGACTCCTGGTCGCCTTCGCGGCGACCGTCCTCGCACTGCCGCTTCCGGCCGCCGACGCTCCGGGCAAGGCCGGGATCGCGAGCGCGCACCCGCTCGCGACGGAGGCCGGCATGGAGATCCTGGCTGCGGGCGGCAACGCTTTCGACGCGGCCGTGGCGGTGAGCGCGGCGCTCGCGGTGGTCGAGCCCAAGGGCTCCGGGCTGGGCGGCGGCGGCTTCTACCTGCTTCATCGTGCGAGCGACGGGAAACAGGTCTTCCTCGACGCGCGCGAGGTCGCGCCTTCCGCTGCGACGCGCGACATGTATCTCGACGCGACGGGGAAGGTCGTCGAAGGTCTCTCGACCCGCAGTGTCAAGGCCGCCGGCATCCCGGGCGAGGCGGCCGCGTTCGAGCATCTTGCGAAGAACTACGGCCGCCTGCCGCTCGCCACCAGCATGGCGAGTGCGATCCGGCTCGCGCGCGAGGGTTATCCGCTCTACGAGAAGATGCAGAAGGAGCTCGAGCGGGCGCTGCGCGAGGAACGGCTGCTCGACTCGACGACCGCGGAGTTCGCACGGATCTTTCTCGTCGACCGAAAGATGCCGCCGGTCGGCCACGTCGTGCGCCAGCCCGAGCTCGCACGATCTCTCGAGATAGTGGCGTCGAAGGGCGCCGACGGCTTCTACCGTGGGCCATTCGCCCGGAACCTGGTGCGCGGCGTGCGCAAGCTCGGCGGCATCTGGAGCGAGCAGGATCTCGCGGACTATCGCGTGGTCGAGCGCGAGCCGCTCGTCACGAGCTATCGCGGCGTGCGCATCGTGAGCGCGCCGCCGCCATCGTCCGGGGGCATCTGGCTCGCGAACGTGCTCAACGTGCTGTCGGGCTACGACCTCGGCAGCATCGACTCGACGACCCGCAAGCACCTGATCGTCGAGAGCATGCGACGGGCGCACCGCGACCGCGCCGAATACCTCGGTGATCCGGACTTCGTACAGGTGCCGGTCAGCCTGCTGACCGACCCGGATTACGCCGCGGGGCTCCGCGCGTCGATCCGCGCGGACAAGGCGACGCCGAGCGAGATGCTGCCGGGCTACATCGGCGGCGGCGGCGGAGGAACGCAGACCACGCACTTTTCCATCATCGACGCCGACGGCAACCGCGTCGCCGCCTCGATCACCCTCAACGGCTGGTTCGGCACGGGAATCGTCGTACCGGGCACCGGCATCCTGCTCAACAACCAGCTCGACGATTTTGCGATCAAGCCGGGAGTGCCGAACATGTACGGGCTGGTAGGTGCGGCCGCGAACGAGGTCGCCCCGCGAAAGCGGCCGCTGTCGAGCATGGCGCCGACCTTTCTCGAGGGCGAGCGCGGCCTTGCGATCCTGGGTTCGCCCGGCGGGAGCTTCATCCCGACCATGGTGCTGCTCGGGACGCTCAACTGGATCGGCGGCGCGGACGCCGCGGTAATCGTCGCCGCGCCACGCTACCACCAGCAGTACCAGCCGGATGCGATCTTTGCCGAGCCCGACGCGCTCACGGCCGAGGAGCGCGCCGGCCTGGAGTCACGCGGACACGGCATGCGACCCTGGCCGGGGACCATCGGCAACATGCAGGTGATCACCTGGGACCGAGCGACCGGCAAGCTGACGGCCGCCTCCGACCCGCGCGGCGCGGGCGGCGCGATCGTGCGCTGAAGCGCGTCGAATTCGACGCGATACGCGGTATTTGCGACATGTCCCGCCGCCGGCGGCGGGGCAGGATCGGGCGACCACGGAAGGTGTGCCATGTCCCTGCAACACTGGCCGGACGAAGAGCGGCCCCGGGAGAAGCTGCTGCGGCTCGGCCCGGCGGCGCTGTCGGAAGCGGAGCTGCTCGCGATCCTGCTCCAGACGGGCACGCGCGGCCGCTCGGCCATCGATACGGCGCGGGAGATGCTGAGCGAGTTCAAGTCGCTGCGCGGTCTGCTGAGCGCCGACCGAACGCTCGTATGCCGCGTGCCCGGCCTCGGGGATGCGAAGTTCGCGCTGCTCAAGGCCTCGCTCGAGCTCGCACGGCGCCATTACGCCGAGCTGATGCAGATGGGTCCGGCGCTCGCGAATCCGCGTGCCACGCGTGAGTTCCTGCGCGCGCGGTTGCGCGACCTCGATCACGAGCTCTTCTGCTGCCTTTTCCTGGACAACCGTCACCGCGTGATCAGCTTCGACGAGGTGTTCCGCGGCACGATCGACGGCGCAAGCGTGCACCCGCGTGATGTCGTCAAGCTCGCGCTGGCGCGAAATGCCGCGGCGGTCATCCTCGCGCACAATCATCCGTCGGGTGTCGCTGAACCGAGCCAGGCCGACGAGCTGATCACCGGCCGGCTGCGCGAGTCGCTCGCGCTGGTCGACATACGCGTCCTCGACCACATCGTCGTCGGCGACGGGACGTGCGTCTCGTTTGCCGAGCGCGGCATGCTCTAGCTATGTTGCCGCGGTGGCCGCCCGTCGGCCGGAGGCAACACGATGTGCGACAAGCGTACCCGCGTATGGGTGTTGGCGTTCCTGCTGCTCGCGGCCGCCGGCCAGGCGGATGCGGCATCGTCCGGTCCGCGGGGGGACGATGCGGTCATCAGCGAGGTCCTGCGCCGGCTCGATGCGCTCGAGGAGCAGAACCGCGGTCTCGAACGCGAGCTCGCGGAGCTGCGGCACGAGAACGATGTCCTTCGCGCCGCGTCGACGGCAACGGCGTCGACTGCAATCGCATCCGCGTCGTCCGCAGCGGCGACGCGTTCCGTGGCCATACCGCCTGCGGAATGGACGTCGCGCCTGCGCTTCGCCGGTGACTTCAGGTTCCGGCACGAGACCATCGACGTCGAGCAGGATGGAATTGATCAGGCGCGCGAAACCATACGCGCGCGGATTGGCGCAGCGATCCGGTTCGGGGAGAACCTCGACGGCGAGATCGCGTTCGCGACCGGTGGCCTCGAGCCGCGAGGCGGCAGCACCACGCTAGGTGCCGCATCCTCACGCAAGGCCGTGGGCCTCGACCTGGGCTATGCGCGGTGGCGTCCCGTCGAGAGTCTGGCCCTGACGGCCGGAAAGATGCGTCAGCCGTTCGTGGTGCCGTCGCTCAGCCTGTTCATCGACAACGAGATCCGGCCCGAAGGTGTCGCCGTCAATTACGAGTACGGCGGCCTCAGCGCCTCCGCGTTCGGATTCTGGCTGGAGGAGCGTCCGCGCGAAAGCGACTCGACACTGCTCGGGGCGCAGCTCGGCTGGTCGGGGACGTTCGAACGCGTGTCGCTCAAGCTCGGCGGCGCCTGGTTCGACTACGGCGGCGTACAGGGCCGGTTTCCCGGGTTCGCGAACAGCCTGGTGAGCGAGTTCGGCAACAGCATCGTGGGCTCGGGCCCGGATGCGCGTTACGTGTACGACTACGATGTCGGCGAGGTCTACGCCGAGGCGAGCCTTGGCACTGGCCGCCTGCCGCTGCGCTTCTTCGCCGACTACGCCCGCAACTTCGAGGCGGACGACGGTCTGGACACCGCCTACAGCGCGGGAGTGGTCGTCGGCCAGGCGAAAGAGCCCGGCCGGTGGGAAGCGCAGGTCTTGACCAGTCCGTCGAGAAAGACGCGCTGTTCGGGCATTGGATCGACTCGGACTTCGCCGGCGGTTTCACGGACAACGAAGGGCAGCTCTACCGCCTGTCGTGGATGCCGGTGAAGAACCTGCTCATGAATCTCACCTACATGGACACGGCCTTCAACGTCGACCAGGCCGTCGAGTCCGATTACGACCGCTGGCAGGTGGAGGTCAACTTCGGCTTCTAAGACGCCGGTCAGACCTCGGGCTCGCGCGCGAGCGGACGAACCCGCACGCTGTCGACGCGGGGGCCGGCCGCCGACAGCACCTCGATCTCGAAGCCCGGGAAACGCACGATCTCGCCCGGCGCCGGGATCCGCCCGAGCTGCTCGATCAGAAGACCCGCGACGCTGTTCGCCTCGACCACCGGTACCGGCCGGCCGAGGGCATCCTCGAGGCTGAAGAGCGACAGGCTGCCGGGTCCGCTGAGACTGCCATCGTCCGCGCGGGTCCAGCGCGGCTCGGTCTTGGTGAACTCGTCCTGCACGGGTCCGAGCAGCGCCTCGATCACCAGCTCGAACGTGACGAAACCGATCTCGTTGCCGAGACGGTCGGTGACGATCGCGAGATGGGGAGCCCCCTTGCGGAACTCCGCGATCAGCTCCGACAGCGACGCTTCCTGGTCGATGCGAGGGAGCTTCCGCAGATAGGGGTGGAGGTCCTGGATGTCACGCAACCGCTCGTCCCTGGTCAGCAGATCCTTGATGTGGAGCAACCCCACGAAACGGCCGGTGACCGGATCGCGGACCGGGTAACGCGTGTAGCGGCTGGTGCGCACTTCGGCCAGCACCTCGTCGATCGGCTGGCCCACCTCGATCCACGCCAGGTCCGCGAGCGGCCGCATGACGTCTCCCACCAGCAGCTCGCCGAGCTCGAGGCCATGCACGAGGAGACGCGCCTCGACCGGACCGAGCTCGCCGTGATGGTGACTCGCGAGCAGTACGCTGCGCAGCTCCTCTGCGGAATGTACGGTGTCGCCCTCGGTCGCGAGCTCTACACCCATTCGGCGCACGATCGCGTTCGCCGCCCCGTTCAGTACGTAGATGAACGGGTACATCAGCCAGTGGAACAGGAAGAGCGGGAGCGCCGTGCGCAGTGCTATGACCTCAGCCTTGCGGATCGCCACCGATTTCGGTGCGAGCTCGCCGAGCACGATGTGCAGGAACGAGATGAAGGTGAACGCGACGGCGAATGAAATGCTGTGCAGGACCTGCGGGTCGTCGACGCCGACGGCGTTCAGAAGCGGCTCGAGCAGGCGGGCGAAAGCCGGTTCGCCGATCCAGCCGAGGCCGAGCGAGGCGAGCGTTATGCCGAGCTGGCAGGCCGAAAGATAGGCATCGAGGTGGGTCCGCACGGTGAGCAGCACGCGCCCGCGCAGGCCGCGGGTGACGGCGAGTTCGTGCGCCTGCGTCTGCCGGAGCTTGACGATCGCGAATTCGGCCGCGACGAAGAACCCGTTAAGCAGGACGAGCAGGATCCCGGCGGCGGCGAGAAGCAGGCTTGTCGTTGTCATCCGTTGCGGGTCGTCGGCCGGCGGCGGGCGCCGGCTCAGGCAGCATGCACACTATCGTTCCGCGAGGCCAGCCGGCACTCTTTGTCAGAACCGTGCAGCTTCGACGGAAAATAACCAAAAATCAAAGGGTTGTGAGCTGACAACAGCAGCTCGCTTGCCCGGGTGAGGGTCGGCTGGTATAAAGCGCGGCTCATTTTTTGATCCGGGACGCTCGCTTTCACGGCGTTCCGTGACCCCGGAGAGCGGTCATGTCCAAAGTCTGTCAGGTCACCGGCAAGCGGCCGACCAGCGGCAACACGGTGTCACACGCCAACAACCGCCGCCGGCGCCGATTCCTGCCGAATCTTCACACGCAGCGTTTCTGGCTCGAAACCGAGAAGCGCTGGGTGAGCCTCAAGGTGTCGGGTCACGGGCTCCGCACCCTCGAGAAGAAGGGCGTCGAGGCCGTCGTCGCGGAGCTCCGCGCCCAGGGCGTCAAGGTCTGAACTCGAGGATCGAACCATGCGCGACAAGATCAAGCTCGTCTCCAGCGCCGGCACCGGCCATTTCTACACGACGACCAAGAACAAGCGGCTGCACCCCGAGAAGCTCGAGGTGAAGAAATTCGATCCCAAGGCGCGCAAGCACGTGACCTACAAGGAATCGAAGATCAAGTAAGGTTGCCCGAGCTTCCTGAAGTCGAGACCACGCGCCGCGGAATACGCGGCGCAATTCGCGGGCGGCAGGTCGCCGCGCTCGTGCTTCGCGAACCGCGTCTGCGCTGGCGTGTCGATCCACGGCTCCCCGCGACCATCGCCGGCCAGCGGGTCCGCGACGTCCGCCGGCGCGCCAAGTACCTCATCATCGACCTCGACGCCGGCAGCCTGATCCTGCATCTCGGCATGTCCGGCAGCCTGCGCGTGCTCGATCCCGCGACGCCGCTCGACCCGCACGACCACTACGACCTGCTGCTCGAATCGGGTCGATGCCTGCGCTTCAACGATCCGCGACGCTTCGGCAGCCTGCACTGGTCGGAGGGCGATCCGTCGGAGCATCCGCTGCTCGCCACGCTCGGCCCCGAGCCGCTCACGTCCGCGTTCAACGCCGACTACCTCGCGCGCCGCGCGCGGGGGCGCCGCGTCACGGTCAAGCAGTTCGTGATGGATCAGCGCGTCGTCGTCGGCGTCGGCAACATCTACGCGAGCGAAGCGCTGTTTCGCGCGGGCGTGCACCCGAAGCGCGCGGCGGGGCGGGTGAGTGACGCGCGGCTCGCGACGCTCGTCGAGGCCGTCCGGGCGGTGCTCGGCGACGCGATACGGGCGGGCGGCACGACGCTCCGCGACTACGTCGGCGCCGACGGTTCGCCGGGTTATTTCCGGCAGCGACTCTACGTCTACGAACGGACCGGCTGGCCCTGCCGGCGCTGTCGGACCCCGGTGCGGCACCTGGTCCAGGGCCAGCGGTCGACCTACTACTGTCCCCGTTGCCAGCGCTGACCGGCAGATGCCCGCCGGTTATGGCGAAAGACCACGTTTCAACGACGTGACGGTTTTCTTTGCCGGTCCCCCGGGGCCACCCCATAATCCGACGCCATGGGATCCGGTGTGGAGCGAATCCTGCTCGGCGTCACCGGCGGCATCGCCGCCTACAAGAGCGCCGAAATCGTACGTCGCCTCCGGGAGCGTGGCGCGGACGTACAGGTCGTGATGACCGGAGCGGCGCGCCAGTTCGTGACGCCGCTGACCTTCCAGGCCTTGTCGGGTCGACCGGTGCGGACCGACCTGTGGGACGAGGCCGCGGAAGCGGCCATGGGCCACATCGAGCTCGCGCGCTGGGCCGATCGCATCCTCGTTGCGCCCGCGAGCGCGGATTTTCTCGCGCGTCTCGCACACGGGCTTGCCTCGGACCTTCTGACGACGCTCTGCCTGGCCACCGACGTGCCGATCACCGTGGCGCCCGCGATGAACCGCCTCATGTGGGCGAACGCGGCTACACGCGCCAACATGGCATTGCTCGTGGCGCGCGGGATCGAAGTGATCGGCCCCGCGGAGGGTGACCAGGCTTGCGGCGAGACCGGTCCGGGCCGGATGGTCGAGCCGGACGTGCTGGCTGCGGCGATGATCGACCGGCCCGCGACGAGCGGTGCGCTTGCCGGCCACAAGCTCATCGTCACCGCAGGACCCACGCGTGAGCGCATCGACCCGGTCCGGTTCATCACCAACCGCAGCTCCGGGAAGATGGGATTCGCGGTCGCGGAGGCGGCGCGCGACGCCGGCGCCGAGGTGATCCTGATCAGCGGCCCGGTGAACGTCTGTACGCCGCGCGGTGTCCGCCGCGTGGACGTGGAGACGGCCGAGCAGATGCTGGCCGCGGTCGACGAGAATCTGGCGGGCACGGACATCTTCATCGCCGCCGCGGCGGTCTCCGACTACCGGCCAGTGCAGGTGTCGACGGAGAAGATCAAGAAGACGAGCGACTCGCTCATGCTTGCACTCAGCCGCACGACCGACATCCTCGCCACGGTGGCCGCCGGCGCCGCTCGACCGTTCGTGGTCGGGTTCGCGGCGGAAACCCAGAACGTCGAGCGCAATGCGCTCGCCAAGCTCGAGGGCAAGAACCTTGACATGATCGCCGCCAACCAGGTGGGCGAGGGGCTCGCCTTCGACCAGGACGACAACGCGCTCACGGTCTACTGGCGTGGTGGCCGACGCGAGCTCAAGCGCGCCGGAAAGGCGCAGATCGCGGCCGAGCTGATCGCGCTCATCGCCGAGCGTTTCGCGAACCGGGCGAGCGGCGTGCGAGGCCCCGGAAGCCGTCCGGCCGGAAGCGCCGCGGCACGCTGACTCGCACTTGACGTCCGCGACCCGACCGAAGCCGCAGACCCGGCCCCGTCTCCAGGTGCGGGTGCTGGATGCCCGTATCGGGCGCGAGTACCCGCTGCCCGCATACGCGACCGAGGGCTCGGCTGGTCTCGATCTGCGCGCCTGCATCGACGTACCGCTCACGCTCGAGCCCGGCCAGGCAATGCTCCTGCCGACGGGGATCGCGATTCATCTCGAGGATCCGGGGCTCGCGGCGATGCTGCTGCCGCGTTCGGGTCTCGGCCACAAGCACGGCATCGTGCTCGGAAACCTCGTCGGACTGATCGACTCCGACTACCAGGGCCAGGTGATGGTGTCGTGCTGGAACCGCGGCAACCGTCCATACGCGGTGACGCCGGGCGAGCGCATCGCGCAGCTGATCGTCGTACCGGTGGTGCAGGTGGCGCTCGAGGTCGTCGAGGTCTTCGCCGATTCCGCGCGCGGCGGGGGCGGCTTCGGAAGCTCGGGCACTAGTTGAGCCCCTTCAGTTCCTTGAAGCGGGCGATGTCTCGGTCGAACTCGTCACGCAACCGCGTCTGCTCGGTCGTGTTCTTCGCCAGCTCTTCCTGGTAGACCTGCAGGCCGTTGACGGTGTTGACCATCTCCTCGGCGAGGTGATCGGGCACGGCCGGCGCGTTCGGCTTCGGGCTGTAGGGCCGGAAGCGCTGCACGTCGGCGATCAGGCGGGTCTCGCGCTCTCGCAGGTTGGAGATGTACTCGCGCGTAACCGCCGATTGCTGGACCAGGATCTCGAGCCGGTTGTCGCGCAGCCGCTCGATGTCTGCGACCGAGAGGTAGGTGGCGAGCAGCGTGCGGTCGCGCTGTGCTGCCGCCTCCGCCGCGCGCTTCTGCGCGTCCGCCTGTGCCTGCTGCTCGGCGCGCGCTGCGAGCACCGCCGTGCTGTCGATGCGGCGGACCACGCGGCCCGTGTTGTCGAGTACCTCGATGTCGCGACCGATGCACACGGCGGGGATGCTCTGGCCGAAGTGCGATTGACCGTTCGCGTCCTTGCAGCGATAGACCGCCTCGTGCACCTTTGCCTTAGGTCTCTTCTTCGTCGCTGCGAGCGCGGGTGAGCCACTCAGCGCGACGAGCGCCAGTCCTCCGAGGACGGCGGCAGACAGACGGCGGATCAGATACCAGGGCATCGTCAGGGCAACTCCAAAGCCTCCGGACTCCCCGGGGGCGGATTCTGCGCCGTTTGGAGCATCCGGGCGCTGCCGTGCGGCCCGGTGCGCGCCAGCTTTGTGATCCGTGTCATACCGCCAAGGCAGGTCAGACCCCGTAACGGTCCCGGTAGACGCGAACCGAGGCAAGTATAGCCGTCTCGCCGGTGGCCTCCAGGTGAGTCATGAGGTCACGAAGCCGCAGCACCGCGACGACCGGCAGGCCCAGCACATCCTGTACTTCCTGAACCGCCGACCGTTCGCCCTGGCCGCGTTCCTCGCGGTCGAGCGCAATCAGCACGCCCGCCGGTGTCGCGCCGTGGCGGCGGATGAGGTCGACCGACTCGCGAATCGCGGTGCCGGCGGTGATGACGTCGTCGACGATGAGGACCCGTCCCCCGAGCGGCGCACCGATGAGAGTGCCGCCTTCGCCGTGGTCCTTGACCTCCTTGCGATTGAAGGCGAAGGGCAGGTCGCGCGATTCGTTGAGCGCGAACGCGGCGGCGGTCGCGGTCACGAGCGGGATGCCCTTGTACGCCGGGCCGAAGAGCATGTCGAAGGCGAGCCCGGAGAGCGCTGCCGCGCGCGCGTAGTGACGGCCGAGCGCGGCGATCGCGCGCCCGGTGTTGAAGAGTCCGGCGTTGAAGAAATACGGGCTCTGGCGTCCGGACTTGAGCCGGAAATCACCGAAGCGCAGCACACCGAGCTCGATGCAGAGGCGGATGAAGTCGGGCTGGTGCATGCGTCCTTTATACTTCGCGTTCATGCGCATCGTCACGTTGAATGCGAACGGCATCCGCTCCGCGGCGCGCAGGGGCCTCTTCGACTGGCTGCCGAAGCAGGACGCCGACTTCGTCTGCGTTCAGGAAACCAAGGCGCAGATCGATCAGCTCGGGGACGCGCATTTCCGGCCACGGGGCTACCACAGCTATTACTTCGACGCCTCGAAAAAGGGCTATAGCGGCGTGGCGATCTACAGCCGTGTCAAGCCGCAGGCGGTGATCACCGGCTACGGCTCGCGCGAGTTCGACGCGGAGGGACGTTATATCGAGGCCCGGTTCAAGGATCTGTCCGTGGTTTCGGTCTACCTTCCATCGGGCTCCTCGAGCGAGGAGCGTCAACGCGCGAAGTTCCGCTTCATGGCCGAGTTCATGCCCTATCTGCGATCGCTCAGGCGCAAGCGGCGCAACTTCATCCTGTGCGGCGACTGGAACATCGCGCACCGTCAGATCGATCTGCGGAACTGGCGCTCGAACCAGAAGAACTCCGGCTTTCTTCCCAAGGAACGCGCCTGGCTCGATGAGCTCTTCGACGAGGTTCGCTACGTGGATGCGTTCCGCGAGCGCAATGCGGAGCCGGACCACTACACGTGGTGGTCGAATCGCGGCCAGGCGTGGGCGAAGAACGTCGGCTGGCGGATCGACTACCAGGTGCTGAGCCCGGATCTCAAGGGGAGCGTCCGCGCGGTCGATATCCACAAGGCGCAGCGTTTCTCCGATCACGCGCCGCTCACGATCGATTACGACCTGTGAGCGCGCCCGGCATCACCGGGGCGGCGGGAGCGCAGGAACGCCGGCCGTGGTGGCGCGGCTGGCTCGAGGCGATCGGGGCCTACCGGCACCCGCGCGTGCTGGCGATGCTGTTCCTCGGCTTCTCGGCCGGACTCCCCTTCATGCTGGTGTTCACGACGCTGTCGGCGTGGCTGCGCGAGCTCGGCATCGACCGCACGACCATCGGCATGCTTTCCTGGGTGGGGCTCGCCTACACGCTCAAGTTCTTCTGGGCGCCCGTGGTCGACCGGCTGCGGCTCCCCGTGATCGGGCGGCTGCTCGGCCGGCGGCGCAGCTGGATGCTGCTCGCGCAGACCGGCATCGCCATCGGCCTCGTCAACATCGCGCACACGACGCCGGTGGGTCACCTGGGAGCGCTGGCGGGGTTCGCGCTGCTCGTGGCGTTCTCTTCGGCGACGCAGGACATCGCGATCGACGCGTGGCGCATCGAGGCGGTGCCGCAGCCCATGCAGGGCGTAATGGCCGCGGCGTACCAGCTCGGGTATCGGATTGCGATCATGGTCGCGAGCGCGGGTGCGCTCTGGATCGCCGCGGATCACGGCTTCAGCGCGGCCTATACCGCGATGGCGGTGATGGTGGGCATCGGTGTCGTGACGACGCTCCTCATCCCGGAGCCCGAGCCTCGTGCGCCGGCATCCTCCGTCGCGCAGGAGCAGCGCGTCATCGCCTGGCTCGAGCGCAATGCGCACCTGCACGGCTCGCTGCGCGAGATCGGTGCCTGGTTCACGGGTGCCGTCGTGTGCCCGTTCGTGGACTTCTTCTCGCGTTATGGCACGAAGCTCGCGCTCCTCATCCTCGCCTTCGCCGCGAGCTATCGCCTCACGGACTTCACGATGGGGGTGATGGCGAACCCGTTCTACATCGACGTCGGCTACACGCTCAAGGAAATCGCCGCCGTGGCGAAGGGCTTCGGCGTGATCGCGTCGATCGTTGGCGTGTTGGTCGGCGGAGCGACCGTGGCGCGGCTCGGCACGGTGCGCTCGCTGGTGCTGGGCAGCGTGCTCGTGATCGCCTCGAACCTGATGTTCATGACGCTGGCATGGACCGCCGAGCCCAGCCTCACGTGGCTTGCGCTCGTCGTGAGCGCGGACAATCTCGCGATGGGCGTCGCAGGAACCGCCTTGATCGCGTATCTGTCGGGCCTGACGAGCCCGGCGTACACCGCCACGCAGTACGCGCTTTTCTCCTCCGCTTACGCCCTGCCCGGCAAGCTCCTCATGGGCGCCT
>Ga0268386_10001680_pt1 | contig 15279 bp, 15 predicted proteins | sample RVTome_15_FD_200260 | JGI IMG/M metagenome (GOLD analysis project Ga0268386, IMG submission 200260) | Soil microbial communities from uranium-contaminated site in the Upper Colorado River Basin, Wyoming, United States - RVT150D86... ...
CCGGGAGGGAAGCAAGGACTCTCGGGACCTACTCATCGAGTTCGGGGAAACAACCGGGTCACTCGACTACCTGCAGTGGAGTTTCGAGGCCAATCGAAACGAGCCCCGGCTGGAGACACACGACCCGACCGGGAATCGTGTCGACAGGGTCGAGTTCCATCCCGCCTGGCATTCCCTGATGCGGGTCGCGGTGGCCAACGGCCACCACAGCCTTCCTTGGGAGGACGACTCAACCGATTCCGCCCATGTGACGAGGGCGGCCCTCACCTACATGTCGGGGCAGATCGAGTCGGGCCACAACTGCCCCATCTCCATGACCTATTCGGTCATACCCGCCCTGCGGACGACTCCTGAGGTCGCCAACGATTGGGTGCCCAAGATCGTGAGTCGAACCTACGACCCGTCCTTCCGCCCCAAGACCGAGAAGGCGGGTTTGTTGATGGGGATGGGAATGACCGAGAAACAGGGTGGCTCCGACGTCCACGCCAACACCACCGAGGCCGCTCCTCTCAACGGTGGAGGCCCCGGTGCGGAATACGCTGTCACCGGTCACAAGTGGTTCACGTCGGCGCCGATGTGCGACGCCTTTCTGGTGCTCGCCCAGGCACCCCGGGGCCTGTCTTGTCTCCTCCTCCCCCGGTGGACCCCGGAAGGTGAGCTGAACACCTTTCACATCCAGAGGCTCAAGGACAAGTTGGGCAACCGATCCAACGCTTCATCCGAGGTGGAGTTCGAAGGGGCCTTGGCGTGGCTGGTCGGGGAGGAGGGCCGTGGGGTCCCCACCATCATCGAGATGGTCAACGGCACCAGACTGGACTGTGTCATCGGGTCCGTCGCCCTGATGCGTCAAGCTGTGTCCCAGGCGGCGTGGCACGTTTCCCATCGGGCGGCCTTCGGCTCGAAGCTCTTCGACAAGCCCTTGATGCGGAACGTCATCGCCGATCTGGAGATCGAGACCGAGACGGCGACCCTGATGATGATGCGGCTCGCCGGGGCATTCGATCGCGCCGACACCGACCCGGCCGAGACGGCGATGAAACGCATCGCCCTGCCTATTGCAAAGTACTGGGTCACGAAACGGACCAGCGAAGTGGTCCGCGAGGCCCTGGAGTGCCTGGGAGGCAACGGTTATGTCGAGGAGTCGATCATGCCTCGTCTCTACCGGGAGTCGCCACTGAACGCGATCTGGGAGGGCTCGGGCAACGTCATAGCTCTCGACGTCCTCCGCGCCGCGGCCCGATCCCTTGACAGCCTGCACGCGTTCTTGGGCGAGCTCGAGCAGGCGAGGGGGCTGGACGAGCGTCTGGACGACGCCATCGCCAAGGCCAAGGCCTCGATCACCGGAGCCCGTGATCTCGAGTTCGAAGCGCGTCGTATCGTGGAGGTCCTCGCACTCGCCTGGAGCGGCGCCCTCCTCGCCCGACATGGCGACGAGGCCGGTTTCGACGCCTACGCGGCCTCCCGGCTCGCCGAGAGCCACGGGAGTCTCTACGGCACCCTCCCGCCGGGAACGCCCGTGGCCGAGTTGTTGCAGCGCGCCCTCCCCGCCTGACGAGCCGAGGATCCATCTCCTAGACGCGCAGCACCCCGACGCGATCACTGATCTCGGAAGCGGTGTCCACGAGCTGGGGCCGGAACTCGTCACGCATCCGAGCGACGTCGACGCGGGAGGCATGGCAGCTTATGTTCATGGAGGCGATCACCTCTCCGCGCCCATTGCGGATCGGCGCGGCGATCGATCTGACGCCCTCCTCCAGCTCCTGATCTACCAGCGCGTAACCATCGACGCGAGCCTGCTCGATCACCTCACGAAACTGAACCCGATCGATGATCGTATAGGGAGTCAGCTTCTCGAATTCCGTGCCTGCGATGTAGGCGTCGAGATCAGGGTCGCTCACCCCGGCGAGAAGGACCCGACCCATCGACGTCGGATACGCAGGTAGACGCGAGCCCAGGGCGAGGGCAATGGTCATGATCCGTGAGGTTGGAACTCGCGCTACGTAGACGATCTCCGATCCGTCGAGAACGGACATCGACGAGGACTCCTTGACCTCGGCGACGAGCCGTTCCATCGGCGCCTCCGCCAACTCGACCACGCGGAAAGAAGACAGGAACGAGTATCCGAGGTCGAGCACCCGCGGGGTGAGTGAAAAGGCGCGCCCGGCCTGCTGAACATAGCCCAGCTCGGACAATGTGAGAAGGACACGTCGGGCCGTGGCCCTGGTCAGACCGGTGCGCCCCGCCACCTCGCTGAGGGTCTGCGCGGTGTGCTCCCGCGAGAAGGAGTTGATGACGGACAGCCCGCGCTCGAGGGACTGGATGAAATCGCCCGACCGCTGCGTCATCGTGAGACTCTAGTCCTCCGTGTTCGCACAGCGCACGTCATCGGGAAGAATGAGCCTCCACCGTCCGCCGCTTCAGATCACGGAGCACCGTCAACTCCTCCTCGGTTGGCGGTGTCGTGGTGATCAGGTCGTCGGAGACGATCAGATCCCAGCCGGTCGCGGACACGGCCGCGGCGACCCCGATCCCGGGATGGACCGCGACCAACCGCAACTCGTTGGTCGAGGGGTCGGGCTCGAGGACACCCAAGTCGGTGATCACGACACGGGGCCCGGCACCGCGATGAGCGGCTCGCCCCCGACCATCCCGACCGAACCCGACCGAAGTGATGAAGTCCACGACGGGCACGAAGGTGCGCCGCGATTGACGCAGCATGACGATGACCTCGCCGGCAGAGGAGGCGATCTCCGGTGCCCCACCGGCACCCGGGAGCCGAACCCGTGGATGGTGGTAGTCACCGATGACGGTGCTGTTCAGATTGCCGTACCGGTCGATCTGTGCCGCCGAGAGGAAACCGACGTCCACCCGTCCGGCCTGCAGCCAGTAGGCAAAGATCTCGGGAACGCCGACCACGAGATCGGCATGTTCGGCCAACTCCCCGTCACCGATCGATAGGGGCAAGACCTGGGGACGGGTCCCGATCGCGCCCGATTCGTAGATCAAGGTCACGTCGGGAGCATGCGTGAGACGGGCGAGGTTCGCCGCCTCGCTGGGCAGCCCAATGCCCACGAAACACACCTGCCCGTCGTGGAGGTGCCGTGCCGCGACAACGGACATGATCTCGTCCGAGGTGTATGGGAGCTCAGACATCGCCTGTCAACGCGGTCAACGAGCCGTCGTCGAGGGATCTGAGATAGAACCCGAAGTCGTCGGGCCCGGTCACGTAGGTCTTCATCCATCGGGCAAAAGTCTCCCGGTCCCGCGAGATGGCATCCCAACTGGTGTAGAAGGCGTTGTCTCTCCTGGTGTAGCCCATGGCGTAGGAGGGGTGCGAGCCCCGGGGAACCTCGGCGATGGCGTCGACGGTCCAAGAGGGCAGGACGGCCGTGTTGGGCCCCCGGGTTTCGAGATGGTCCACGATCTCCTCTACGGTCACCACGACGGCGCGTGATGCCAGGGCGACCTCCCGTTGCACGCCGGTGATCCCCCACATCCCCACGTTGCCGCGACGGTCGGCCTGTTGGGCATGGACGACAGCCACGTCCGGATTGAGGGCCGCCACGGCGGAAAGCGTCTCACCGTCGTCGAACGGCGAGTCGATCGACGCCACATTGGTGTGCTCCGTGAGATCAGTGCCGGTGTATCCCCTGAGGACCCCGAACGGGAGACCGGATGCCCCCGCGGCGTATCTGGTTGCCATACCGGCATGGGTGTGCTCCTCGAGATGCAGCGACACCGGATGGCCGTTCTCGACTGCATCGCGAAGTCGATGCAGGGATCCGACCCCCGGATTGCCCCCCCAAGAGAACACCAAACCCGAGGCGCAACCCATTCCGATCATCTGGTCGTAGATCACATCCGGTGTCATCCTCACCAGGGTCAGGTCTTTCTTTCCCTGGCGGATGACCTCGTGACCGGCGGCGAATGGGATCAGATGGGTGAATCCCTCCATCGCCACAGTGGAACCGTCGGGGACCAGATTCGCGATCGCCTCGCGTAATGAGGTTAACTCAGCCAAACCCACACTCCAATTGGCTCATCCGGCTGCATTGTCCCGGGGTGGCTGGACCGACCGTCCCCCCGTTCGTAAGCCGAACATTCGTGCGAGAAGCGTACGGAGACGCTATACACGTGTCAAGCGACCGCGGTGCCCGTCCCGGGGGCACTGATAACTTCACTTTCGAGATGAGCAATGGGTATGAGCACAGATGAGTGAGCTCCCGGGGAGGACCCGAGTCGCCATCATCGGCGGAGGCCCCGCCGGGTCCCTCCTCGCCTACCTCCTGCAACTCGAGGGAGTCGAAAGCGTCATCCTCGAGTTGCGGACCCGGGAGCACGTTTTGGGCCGGGTCCGCGCCGGTGTGATCGAATACGGGAGCGGCGAGACACTGAAGACCGTTGGGCTCGGGGACCGGATGGAACGCGAAGGCTTCGTCCACGACGGGGTGAACCTGGCATTCGCCGACACCCTCCTCCGCATCGACTTCAAGGGCCTCACCGGCAAACACGTGATCATCTACGGACAGACCGAAGTCCAAAGAGACCTCTACGACGCCATCGACCGGGCCGGGATCACCCTCATCGACGAAGCTGAGGGCATCGTCATCGGCGGCATCGAGGAGGAGACCCCCCGAATCAGTTTTCTCCGTCACGGCACCAGCCACGAGCTCGAGTGCGACTTCGTCGTCGGCTGCGACGGGGTCCATGGGACGACCCGGGACCACATCCCGCCCACGGTCCAGGAGACGTTCGAGCGTCTCTACCCGTTTGTCTGGGTCGGGATACTCTCCGAGACCCCGCCCGTCAACGACGAGTTGATCTACGCCAACCACCCCGACGGTTTCGCCCTCTGTTCGATGCGTAACGAGAACCTGAGCCGCTACTACGTTCAAGGCTCGGCCGAGGACACGCTGGACGACTGGCCCGACGACCGATTCTGGGAGGCTTTGACCACGAGGCTTCCCGACGAGGCATCGAACGTGCTCGTGAGCGGGCCGTCGATCGAGAAGATCGTCACCCCACTGCGAAGCTGGGTGTCCGAGCCACTGCGACACGGTCGTCTGTTCCTGGCCGGCGATGCCGCCCACATCGTGCCGCCGACCGGGGCGAAAGGGCTGAACCTGGCGATCTCCGACGTGGTCTATCTCGCCGAAGCCCTGGCGGCCTTCTACGCGAGAGGGTCGGAGACCGGGCTCGACGAGTACTCGGATCGGGCCCTGACCCGGGTGTGGAAGGCTGTCCGCTTCTCGTGGTGGATGACCTCGACGATGCACCGCTTCCCGGGCATGAGCAACGACTTCGACCGCCGGCTGCAACGCACCGAGTTGGAGTACCTGTTCGGCTCGGAGAGTGCGCAACGAAGCATGGCCGAGAACTACGTTGGGTTGCCACTATGACCACCAATAGCGAATCTTTCGACAGAGGCATGGAGATGCGTCGCAGTGTCCTCGGCGACGAGCACGTCGACCGGGTCACGAAGGCAGCCACCGACGTCGACCGCGACTTCCAGACCTGGCTGACCGAGAAGGTTTGGGGCGATCTCTGGACCCGGCCCGGGCTCAGCCCGAGAGACCGCAGCCTGGTGACCATCGCCATCCTCGGGGCGCTGGGCCACGACGAAGCGAAGCTCCATCTCAAGGCGGCCCGCAACACCGGAGTGACACCTGCCGAGATCACCGAGGCGCTGCTCCATGTGGCCGTGTACGCCGGAGTACCTGCCGCCAACCGGGCCTTCCATGTGATGAAGACGATCTACGAGGAGGAGGAATGACGGACCCGATCATTCGCCACTATGGCCCCAAGGCTTACGCCGACCACCCACCGTTCAGTTATCCGGACTACAGGTCGACCGTCAAGCGGGCCCCCGATCATGATCTGCTCACCATCGTGCAGACGCTCTCGGAAACGACCGGCCCGGGCCCGGTGTGGACCGAGGTGAGCGAGGAGGACGCCGACCTCACCACCAACGCCGGGACGGGCCAGCCCGCCATCGGCGAGCGGATCATCGTCACCGGCCATGTCCTCGACGAGGATGGAGTGGGGATCCCCGGCGTCATGCTCGAGATCTGGCAGGCCAACGCCTGCGGCCGCTACGTCCATTGGCGGGAGACAGATTTCCCCGCCCCCCTCGATCCCAACTTCATCGGCGTGGGCCAATGTGTGACCGCTGAGAGCGGCGAGTACCGGTTCACCACAGTGAAGCCGGGCGCCTATCCGTGGGGCAATCACCCCAACGCCTGGCGCCCAGCGCACATCCATTTCTCCCTCCTTGGCCCATCTCTGGGTAGCCGTCTCGTCACCCAGATGTACTTCGAGCACGATCCCCTCTTCCCTTTCGACCCGATCTTCAACTCGGCGCCCGAGAACACTCGTCCTCGCATGGTGGCCCGGTATGACCACGACGTAACCGAGGAGAACTGGGCGCTCGGCTGGCGCTGGGACATCGTCCTCAGAGGGAAGGCGGCCACCCCCTTCGAGGAGGGCGACGAGACATGACCAAACCGGGGGAGACGCCGTCACAGACCGTGGGCCCGTATTTCTCGATGCGGCTCTCCGGGGAAGGCCAGAACATCTTGACCGAGGACGAGGAGCGGATCGTCATCACGGGGAGGGTCATCGACGGCAACGACCACCACATCGAGGACGCCCTGCTGGAGATCTGGCAGACGGGGCGCTCGGGCCGCTACCACCACCCGGATGACACCCGTGACCTCGCGTTGGAGCCCGACTTCATCGGGTTCGGGCGCGCGGCCACCGACTTCGACACCGGCGTCTACCGCTTCGAGACCCTGAAGCCGGGGCCGGTCCCCGACGCCGAGGGCCAGAACCAGGCACCGCACATCTCGCTCATCGTCCAGGGGCGGGGCATGCTCAATCCGGTCTTCACCCGGATCTACTTCTCTGATGAGGCAGAAAAGAACGCCGACGACCTGGTGTTGCGGAGCGTTCCCGAGTCGCGTCGAGGCACCCTCGTCGCCGAGCTCCAGCCGGGGACCGACCCGCCGGAGTACCAATTCGACGTGAGGTTCCAAGGAGAAGACGAGACCGTCTTCTTCGATTTCTAGCACCATGGCGGCGCTCCCCACGTTCGACCCCGGGTACTCCACCCCGGAACTCACCGAGATCTTCTCGGCGCAGGCGACGGTGGCTGCCATCCTCGAGTTCGAGGCGGGCCTCGCCCTCGCCATGGGCGACACCGGGATGGCGCCGACGCAGGCGGTCGCGGAGCTGGCCGAAGCGTGCTCGGTGGAGGTCGAGAGCCCCGAAGACATCCTGGACGCAACGTGGAGTGTCGGAACCCCCATCAACGCCCTACGTGATCGGGTCACTTCCGGTTTGGATGCCGATGTCGGCCAATGGTTCCATCATGGTGCGACAACCCAGGACGCCGTCGACACCGGCCTCATGCTGCAGGCCCACCGTGCACTCGGCGTCATGGATGGCCTCCTGGTCGATCTGGCGACCAGGCTGCACCACCTGGCCGTCGAGCATCGTCATCAACCACACATGGGCCGGAGCTTCCTCCAGTTGGCACGGCCCACGACGTTCGGGCTCAGGGTCGCCGGGTGGTTGGACGCCGTACTCGGCCATATCGGTGATCTCCGTGAGCGGCATGGGGGGCTGTGCGTCCAGCTCGGGGGCAGTGTCGGCACCCTGGCGGACTACGGAGACCTCGGCGATGACGTGGTCGGGTCTCTGGCTCGGAGACTGGGCCTTTCGTCTCCTCGGATCACCTGGCATGCCGACCGTACTCCGGTGCTGGCCCTGGCCCAGGCTTTGCTACGTGTCAGCCGCACCATGGCGAAGATGGCCGCCGATATCGCTCTGCTCTCCTCGAGCGACGTCGGGGAGCTATCGGTGAGGTCGGGAGCCTCATCGAGCATGCCCGGCAAGGAGAACCCGATCGACTCGATTCGCGCGATCGCCGCGGCCGCCGCCTGCAATGGGGCAGTGGCCATGCTCACCGGATCAGCTCCACCGGAGCTGGATCGTGGCGTCGGCGGGTGGCACATCGAGCGGGTTGCGGTCCCCCTGGCGTTTCAGTCCACGGGTGCTGCCGTCACCGCCATGCTCACCTCGACGGAATCGCTCGAGGTCGACACGTCTCGAATGTCTGCCGCAGTGGGCTCACGGAAGGAGGGCGCTGACAACGGCCAGATCGAGCGTGTCCTGGAACGTTTCGCACTCGTGGTGTCAGGGGCTTCCTCCGACTAGCAGGAACGGCAGCGAGGCAACGCTGGTTCAGTCCCAAACGGCGACGATGGCTCCAACGATGGCGTAGGCGATCACCGCGTTGACCCCATTGATCAGCCAGTACGCGCTGCCTTTGTGCTCATAGACCTGACTGACCAGAGCTCCTACCATCCCGAAGCCGACCCCGAGCACGGCGCCGAGCACGATCCCGTCCGTGAGTGATTCGGCTCCGATCCCCACCGCGATCAGGGCGATGACCACGGTGGTGACGAAATAGCCGATGAGCGTGGGGATGAAGAGAAGAGCCAACGGAGGGCCCTCCCCTGACGGGTCGACCCCGGCCGCGTTGGCCCACGCCTTGCTCAGAGGAGGCACCGAGTACCAGACGGCGGAAAAGGCGAACCAGACGAGAGTGGCGACGGCGACGGCCAACCAATTCAGCTCGGAAAACAGATCGAGGATCATGACGCTCCCTTCTTCAGCGAGTCCTGCGCCCCCCAAAGCTAGATCGGGCGCATCCCCGGGCCTTGGATCAAGTCCCGACCCGGTCGCTGCGACGCTCCATCAGCACAACGTCCCGCCACCTCCCGTGGTGTGACCCGATCCTCTCCCGAGTGCCCACGATCCGAAAACCCAGGCCCTCGTGCAATCTGATGCTGACATCGTTCTCGGGAAAGATCGCGGTCTGCAACGTCCAGATCCCTGCCGACTCAGAGGCTTCGATGAGAGCGGCTAGGAGCTCTCGGCCGACACCGAGCCCCCTGGCCACGCTGCCGACGTAGATGCTGGGCTCGGCCACCCCTCGGTAGACATGACGTCGCGAGACCGGGCTGAGCGCAGCCCATCCGACAACTGAGTCGCCTCCGGTCGCGACGAGTCGGCAAATCGTCAGCTTGGCGGCGTCCCATTCCTCCCAACTGGGGACGTCGGTCTCGAAGGTGGCTTCTCCGGTCTCGATCCCCTCCTGGTAGATGCGTGACACTTCCGGCCAGTCGGTCGGCACCATCGTTCTTATCGATGTCAATCCGGCTCCAGCAGCGAGCACCCGTATGGCATCACGCCGAAATTAGACCATCAACCCGCCGGCCATGCTCACTATCGGAACGAGCGGCCACCATGAGAACTCGTAGCCGATTGCGGCCGATAAGCTGCGCCGACAAACGAAGGACGACATTGGCCGAAGAGCCGCGGTCAGGCGACACACCTGCCGAGCAGAAGACACGCGAGGAGCTCGAGGCCGAGTTGGAGGCACTCCGGACAGAGCCAGCCGACAAGCGCCCCGACGCGGGCACCCGCATCAGAGGTGTCGTCTCCATCGTCCTCGTCGTCCTCACAGCGATGGGCATCCTGGTCAGTGCAATCAGCTGGTGGGTGCACTACGTCGCTTTCGACACCGACGCCTTCATGCAAGTCGTGGAGCCGGCCGTCACGAGTGAGGAGTTCACCGACGCATTGGGGACACGACTGGGGGAGGAGGCGGTCGTCGCACTCGATCTGGAGACCCGTCTCGAGACACGGCTCACTGCCCTCGACCGTTACCTGAGCGAACAGCTCATTGCAGCGCTCGAACTCAGCCCCCGCGTAACCGAGCTGCTCTCAGGGCTAGACGTGCCCCGCTTCGCGGACCTCGCCGGACCGATCAGCACGGCGGCCAACGAGCGGATCGCCTCGGCCATCGAGAACCGCGTCGCCTCCGAGGGGTTCGAGACTCTGATGCTCACCTTGATCAGGCGGGGGCACTTGGCGACCGTGGCCCTCGTGACCGACGACCTCGAGTCCCTGGAGAATGTCTACGTGGACGGTGATGAGGTCAGGTGGAACGCCATCCCACTGGTGGTCTCCACACTCGAGTTCGTGATCGAGGAGGGTCTCCTCGAAGGTGAGGAGCTCACGCTTCCCGACCTGTCCGACAACCCAGGTGTTTCCGCCGCCATCTCACGACTGAGGGAGGCGTTGGACTCACGGATACCCGACGATTTCGGCCAGATCACGGTGATGGGAACCGATGACCTCGAAGCCCTGCAGGCTTACGGCGCCACCTTCGATCGCGGGACCTGGCTGCTGACGATCCTCACGGTCGTGTTGATCGCGGCGACACTGGCCGTGTCCCCACGTCGCCGCCGCACACTGATCCAGCTCTCGGTCGCCACCGTGATCGCCATCGTTCTTGCTGGGGTCGCCATCCGCGCAACGGTCGGAGCCATCCAGCAAGGGATCGTCTCGCCAGAAGGGAGAGCGGCCGCCGGGACGGTTCTGGTTGGGATTCGGGAGAGCGCCCAGTCGGTCGGTGTGGCGATTCTCCTGATCTCGATTTTGGTGGGTGTACTTGCCTGGCTTGCCGGACGTCCCGAGCAGATCGAGAAGTGGCTCGAATCCGGCCGCCGAGCCGTGGCCCGGGACGCCGAGGCCAACGGGGTGGATCTCTTCGTCGGACGTCACCTCGACGTCCTCCTCGTGGTCGTCACACTCCTCGCCCTCGTCGTGGTGTGGGTCGCCGAGCTCAATTGGGTCTGGGGGTTGGTTCTCCTCGCAGTGATCGGGGGTCTCTTTTGGTACGGGCTGAGCGCCCGGGCTCGATACGAGCTCGCCTACGGGGAGGCTGCGGAAAGCGAAGAGTCGGTGCTGGCGACCACCCAGACTGGCGACACCGAGCCCATGTAGCCGGGGCAAAGATCTGAACCGATCAGAAATCTGAGAACTCGATAAGGGGATTGTGATGCTCGATCCGGAACTCAGAGCCCAACTTGAGCGCCATTGGGAATACTCGGGTAGAGACGAAGACATCGCACATGAGATCTATGCCGATGACGCCGTCCTCGAGTTTCCTCAAGGTGGTGAGCGTTATGAGGGCGTAGAGAACTTCCGCGAGTGGAGACGCCAATACCCTGCAGAACTCGCCTTCAAGATTCGCCGCCTCGAGCGATGGGGAGATCTGGTCGTCGCGGAGAACCTGATCAGCTATGACGGCGCGCCACCCATGTACACGGTCAACTCATCGAGCTAGATGTTGACAACAAGATCGTCCGTGAGCGCATCTACATCATGGATGGTTGGCCGGCACCCGCCTGGAGGGCGCCCTGGAGGTCCGAAACGCCCGCCGATTCAGTCACTTGGGACTGAACAGACCTTGACGGGCGTTGAGAGCAGCCTGATCAGGAACCCGGCCGCAGCGGCCAGCTACCGGCGTTGACGGAACCGCCATGGCCGCCAACGCGATCCTGGCATGGCTCGCCGAGCGCGTCCCCAGTGGGGCACATCGGCCTGAAAGGTCGTCCTCAGAGGCGCAGGTGTGCAAACGCGGAGGAGCGTGGCGCGAGCCCCGATAATGGCTCCGCCGTTTTCAACTCAACCTCTGACCGGTAAACCTCCATGCGTTGTCCAGAGGAGTCCACAGCCGTCCAGAGGGCCGGGCAGTGCGGACCTTCGAGTCGCTGGCGTTATCGGCCGCTGCCGAGCCAGCAGAGATTGGTTCCCTGCTTGGCTCCCCGCAGTGAGATCTCCACGCCGCACTCGGGCTCCGGGTTTTGATGTGCTTGACTGTCGAGATGGGGCACTCGAGGGATCCACGGTTCGAGCTTTCGTGACAGCAAGTAGCGGCCCGACGGGAGGCACGAGCAATGGTTGACACCACGAACGGCGATCCGCTCGAGGACTTGTTCGATTTTCCGCTTCTCGAGGCGATCTACGGGAGACGCGCCCGCCGGTTTGGCATGGGTATGGAGATCCCTTCGGGGCCGCTGGCGTTCAGGTCGAGCGCCGAACCCGCGCCGCTGACCGAACTCGAGCATGCGGTGCTCGTCGCCGCCGGAACCGGAGTCACCGGGTGGAATTTCGGTGTGCCGTTCGGCCCGGATCGCCCGAATTCGCATGCTCACTACACGCAACGATTCACCGGTCGCACCGCACCCACCGCCGCCGGGTTCGGCACCCCTGTGCTGTTCCACACCGACGACAACGGCACGTACCTCACCAATACCCGCGACACCACGCCGACGGGGGTCCGGGAGTTGGGCGACGAGGCCGACGACACCCAACGAATCCTGGAACTGGGCCGCCAGCGCACCACCCAGTTGTCCGATCGGAGGCTCGACCTACCGGCTCAGCCACCGCACATGCTCCCACCAAACCTGTGGATGGCGAATGCCACCGGTTCAACGCTGTTCATACCCGTCGGCGATGCGAGCGAACAGGTGCTGGGGTTTCTGGCCATGGCCATCGCCAACGGCAACTTCATCGTGGATGACGAGGCGGGCCGTCCCGCCGGTGATCTTGCCCAGTTCATCCGGAGTGGGCTGCTCGATGAGAACAAGGTCTCACCTCTCTCGGTGCTGCAACAGATGGCTTACGAGGCCAACACCGCCGAACTCAGCTTCATGGCCCACAACATCGTGCTGACCATGCAGGCGATGGGCCTGGGCGGGTTGTTCTTCAATGGCATCAACCGATGGAGTGTCCTGGGAGCGTTTGCTGACGACGGCATCGCCGGACTCGGGTTCCGGTTCGTAGACGACGAACGCTGGACGCTGCCCAACCCGGTTGGTCTCGACGGCATGTACGAGGCGTTGTGTCCGCCCTACCGGCCCGATATGCGGACTGCGGCGCAGGTGTATGTCGAACGCAAGTTCGGCCCGGGCGGCACTTACGACCCTTCGACTCCGGGCCCGTGGAAGGACGCGGCCCAAATCAAGGCAGGTGTCGATCCTTACAGCGACGAGTTCGTCGCGTGCCTGGGCGAGGTCGCCCAATACATCTACGACACGCATGGTCGCTTTCCGTCGACATACACCACGATGGTTCTCACCGGCTATGTGCAGGTCGTACACCTCGACACCGATTACTACGACACCCACTTCCAACCGGGCGCGTACCTGCCGACCCACAGCCAACACTGGGAGCGATGGCACTCTTCCAGGCCGGCAACCGCCCCGACGGTTGGACAGGTGGTCTCCAACCACACATGACAAGAATGACTCGGCTCGACAGTTGACACTCCGGCCGATCTCTGGGTAGGCCCGGATCGCTCGTGGGCTAGGAGTGGGACACTCCCACGTGCGAGGGGATTGGGGCACCTAGCGGGTGTATTCCTTCCCATCGAGCAGGCCCCTTCGTTCCAGACACAGATCCACCGGCCCAACTGCGGTGAATGTCAATGTGTCTCCCTCCAGGGTCCAACGGTAGGCCCCGGTTCCTCCGCATCGCCCGGTGTCGTGGAATTCGATGAGGTCTCCCTCCACGGAGATTCGTCCGCCGTCAAACGGTCCACCGAACGAGTATGCGGAGCGACCCAGTGACAGCCTCGCCTCTATGTCGCCCCCAAAGGTCAGCTGTCCATAACCCTTCGATCTCCGAGGGCGCGGCGCCTTCCGCCGTTGTCGTAGTGCTGGTCAATATGTCGAGGTCGGTCCGGGATCAGAGGCGCCGGGGGTCGCCTGGTCCGCTCCCGGGCATGAGTATCAGGCCTGCAACACCTCGTCGGGAATCCATCCCTGCATCAGCGCCTTGATGCCGCCGGGGACCTCTAATGCCGAGCTCGTAGCCATGGCGAATCTCTTGCCGTCTGAACCCGTCACGTCGGCGGAGGCGATCCGCAACCGTCGGCCGGGGTGCTGAACGATGGCCTTGATCGTCATATCACCACTGTTGATCAGGGCCGGTCTTGTGAAGCGAACATTCATGTCGAGAGTGGCGAAAACCTCACCGGGCTCGAGGGCCGAATAGACGGCGTTGCCCATCGCGGCCTCGGCCAACCACGCGATGGCACCACCGTAAAGGGAGGGACCACCCGCAGAGAACCAAGGAGAGGTTGGGAATCTCGCCAACACGATCCCCTCTTCCACCAACTCCCATGAGGGTGAGGCAAGTCACATGACGTTGGGCGTCAGTTCAGCCGAGAAGATGCGTCGCTGCAGGTCTACGGGCCTGCCGTTGATCACGGATTCCAGATCGAAGTATCCATCTCGTGGCGCCTCCCTGAGATAGGAATCCGGCGGATCATCCGGACCGGTATCAGGCTCGGGGTATTCGATGGAAGGGTCAACCGGCGAGTCGACGATTAGACATCTGGTGGTCCCATAGCCCATGGTCCGGCCGTCTCGGTCGGAGATCTCGACCGCGGCCAGCCCGACCTGGCGTCCCTGATGGATGCTCGTCGCGCGACCGACGATGTTCCCCGTGTTCCTCGTGAAGGGTCGAACGAAGGAGAGGTTGAGCTCGGAGGTTGTCACCAGCTTCCCCGGAGGCAGCCCGGTCCATATGGCGGTGCCGAGTGGAGCATCGGCGAGTAGCGCGAAGACCCCTGCCCAGACCAGGCCGAATGCATCTTCGAACCAGCGCGTGATTGGCATGGAGAACGTGGATTTGCCGAACTCTGCCTCCGTGGGATGCAAACCCGTGAGCCGGGCGATTGGCGGACCTGGCAACTCACCACGCACGTAGCGACGAGCACCATCGAGACCGGTGCACTGGAGGGGCCCTCAGATCGCCGATCGCGCCACGAAGGGGCACGTGAATCACTGATTCCAATTTCACCTCTACGGCATCGGACTCTATCGACGACTCTCTGGCACTCATCGGGCTCAGATACGAACAGCGCCCACAGTCGGAACTACGCCAGAGCCAGCACCACCACATCGTCTTCCCGGACGCGCCCGGCCCCCTTCGCGAGCGTTGGACGGCTGCAGCTCGCCTTGTCCTTCTCCAGTACACCGCTCTGGACGTATTCCGTCAGACGAGCAAAGACGACACATCCCGATGCCGAGAAGGTGCGGGCCGGTCGTAGTCCAAATCCGACGAATGGCTCCCAAAGGTCACTCTGCGAGGATCCTGCCTCGAGGACGTGATACTCAGTCAGAACCCTGGCCAGCGACGTACAGCTGAGACACTGGCTTCTGCAGCGACCACAGAGGCGCGCGGCTCCGCCCGCAGGTGCGGATTTGAACCCGAGACCCACGGGAATCCCTGTCAAACCAGTGCGGGCAGTATCGGGAGCTGACGGGGTCGGTTCAGTCTTGAGGGTTTGATGACGTTGCGTTGAGGCGCCCCTGAGCGGGTTCAAGAGATGCTTACTCCACACCAGCCAAAGGA
>Ga0268386_10001681_pt1 | contig 15273 bp, 8 predicted proteins | sample RVTome_15_FD_200260 | JGI IMG/M metagenome (GOLD analysis project Ga0268386, IMG submission 200260) | Soil microbial communities from uranium-contaminated site in the Upper Colorado River Basin, Wyoming, United States - RVT150D86... ...
CACAGGTGCCGGTCCGAGGACACCACCCATTCGTCGACCCCCATGATCCACCTCTTCATCGGGCCGAAGAGGAACGCGAGTAAGAACAGCGAGACGATCGACACCGCGATCGCCTCGGCGAGCACGATGTGCACGGCTACGGCGTTGCCGAGCACCATCGCGGCGACGAGCGTATCGGCGAGCGTCGTGATGTTCGCGCCCATGATGTAGGGGATCGACTGCTCCCGGTTGATGTACCCCCTGCTCGCGAGGGGCACGAGCACCGTGAGGGCGACCGAGACCGACAAGGTCAACGTGGCGACGACGCATCCGAGGACGAACATCGGCCATGGGCGCTTGAGCATCTCGGCACGCTTGCCCCCGTGGCGTTCGCCGTCCAGCTGTGGCAGCACGCGATCGAGCAGTCTGAACGAGACCAGGATCAGGCCGAGGCCGAGGGGCAGCAGGGCCCAGCCCGGAAGTCGCGTCAGCAGGTCCAGCGCCGGCCCCCAGATGTAGTCGACGATCGACAGGACGTCCGAGGACGCAGAGAGCTGGATCCCGTCGAGGATCCCCGCCTTCAAGATCCCGTACCCGATGACCATCCCGGGGACGTAGACGAGCGCCGTGAGCGAGAGCGCCAAGACCCCCATGCCGATCGACTCCGCCCGGTTACGTCCCTTGTTCCGAACCGCGTAGAGGAACCCGACCAGCAGCACGATGAACGAGGCGCCCAGGCGCGACCCGGACAGCATCGAGAACGTCTGCAGCTCGGTCGTCGCGCCGCCGACGAACAGGCTGAGCGAGACCGCGGCGATCGGGGATCCGGAGAGCACGATGTAGGCGCCGAGCCAGCCGGCACCGAGCGTCGAGAAGGCGTTGCTGAACAGCGGGCTCGACTCCAGCGACGGCGCGATCTCCTTCGCGCCCTCCTTCATCAGCTGGATCGCGAGGACGAACAGGAACAGCGCGACCGCGGCGCTCGCCCCCTTGAAGACCATGCCTGCCCAGTTCCGCCCGCCTCGCTGGGTCGGCGGGGTGCCGGCGGCCGTCGACTCGGCAGGGCGAGGCGGAGCCGTCGCGGTCGTCGCGACGGGCTCGAGCGGGGCGTCGTCGGGCGTGATCGGTCGCTCTTCGGCTTCGGACATGCTCAGGGCCTCGAGGTGAGGCGGCTGCCCACGCTACCCGCTCCGAAACGCGGCCAGCAACCGCCTCATCCCCGGCGATGGCCGAGGTCGGATCGGTCAGCGCTCGGAGAGGAAGACGTGGAACGAGGCTCCGCCGCCGGGACGATCCTCGACCCACGCTCGTCCGCCGTGCAGCTCGGCGAACCGGGCGACGAGCGACAGCCCGACGCCCACGCCGGGGGACGTGCTCGCTGGACCGGGGCCCTGGCGGAACGGTTCGAAGACCGGCTCCTTCAGCTCATCGGGCACGCCCGTGCCGTCGTCCTCGACCACGATCAGCACGCCGTCGTCCTTCGCGAGCGCCCGGACCCAGATCCGACTCGCGGCCGGCGTGTGGCGCGCCGCGTTCGCGAGCAGGTTCTCGACGATCCGCTCGACCTTGGCGGCGTCGACGTTCGCCACGATCTCGTCCGCCGTGACCTCGACGTCGCGCCCGCCGAAGAGTTCGAACTCCTTCACCGCGTCGCGCACGAGCGAGCCGAGGTCCGTCTCACGGCGCTGCGGGGTCATGATCCCTCGCTGGAGCCGGTCGAGATCGAGGAGGTCCGAGAGCAGCCGTTCGAGCTTGCGGGCGTTCGACGCGATCCTGCGCAGCAGGTCCATCGCGTCGGCCTCCGGCAGGTGCATGCCCGCCTGCTCCAGGGTGACGGCAGAGCCCAGGATCGAGGTGAGCGGGGTCCGCAGGTCGTGGGACACCGCCTCGAGGAACGTGTTCTTCATCTCGTCGAGCGCGCGCAGTCGCTGCGTCGCCTCCCGTTCGCGATGGAACGCCTCCGAGTACTTCTGCTCGCTCCGGCGGAGCGCCTGCTCCGCGCGCTTGCCCTGCGTCACGTCGACGATGAGCCCTCGCACGACGGGCCCCCCGGGCGCGTCGGGGGAGACGTGGACGATGTCGCGCAGCCAGAGCGTCCCCTCGAGTCCGGGGGCACGGTATTCGAGATCGAGGTCCTCGCCCGGTTCCGCGATCGCGGACCGGAGCGCGCCGATCACCCTTGCCCGGTCCTCGGGATGGACGTGGTCACCCCAGTGCTCGGGCGCCTGGCCTCCTCGCTCGTTCGGACGCAACACGCCGGTCGCCCGTCGCGACAGGAAGGTGAATCGGAGCGTGGAGGGTTCGGCCTCCCAGAAGATCGCGTCGAGCGTCTCCGCGAGCTCGTGGAACCGTTCGAGGTCGCTCACCCGGCGCGCGCTGCCGAGCGCGAGCGAGGCGATGTGGGCGATGCCGCGGGCGAGCGAGAGGTCGTGCTCGGAGAAGGACGCGTCCGCTCCCGTCGCGGCCATCACCAGCGCGCCGTACTCGTCCGGCTCCCACTGCATCGGGGCGACCAGGACGTCGGCGGGCCGCGGCGCGAGCTGGGACTCGGCCGGTACCTGCGCCGCCGCTTCCCTGGCGATCACGAACGGCTCGTCGAGCGCGGCGACGAACCGGGCGCCGACATCCGCGGGGACCGATCCGAGTGCCGCTACCCGTTCCGGGTCGACGCCACGCTGGTGGAGCAACACGAAGTCGCCCGTCTCGGGCTCGCGGTGGTACGCGGCGATGCTCGAGCACCGCAGGATCGACGGCACGGCCGTCACGACGCGTTCGAGCACCGTCGAGGTGTCCCGGGCGCCGGTGAGCGCCTGGGAGAGGCCGAGGAGCGCGGACGCGGTCTCGGCTGCCCTCCGCTCCTTCTGGAGCAGCGACGCGTTCTCGTACGCGACGGCGGCGTGGGAGGCGAGGACCTCGAGGACCCGCTGGTCTTCCTCGTCGAACTGGTCGGTCCCGAGGTTCGAGAGCACGATGACCCCGGTGACGCGGTCGCCCACCTTCATCGGCACGGCCAGCAACGATTCGTCGATCTCGTCGGTGCCCTCGATCTGGTACCCCCGGTCGTCGTGGAGGGCATCGGGCGAGTAGTACGTCTCGCCGGTCTGCGCGGCGTGGCCGGTGATCCCCTCGCCGACCATCGACACGAGCTCCTCGTGGGTCTCGGACTCGTACTCGGTGAGTTCCCCCCGGAACGTCACGGGCCACAGCGTCACCCCGTCCGGCTGGAGGAGGTAGATCCGACAGTTGTGGTAGTCGATCAGCGTCTTCAGCTCGGTGGTGATGGCATCGCCGATCGCGTCGACGTCGTCGAGCGCCGTCAGCCGCGTGGCGAGGGCGTGGAGCATCCGGAGCTGCGCCACGGAGCGCAGCTCGTGTTCATCCACGGTTCCGCCGATGCGGTGTCCGGTCTCGACCATGCACACGCTCGGAGGCCCGGCGCTCGAGGCGCGCCGGAGGCTCCGGCATCCTCTCATGCCTCGGCTTGCGGAGGCCTCGGGTAAAGGGCTTTCGGCAGTCCCAGCGCGGCCTCGGACGGCCGAGAGGCACGGGTACGATGGTGCCGTGAGCGCCACCGACGAGGTGACCGCGGGCGCCGCCGGTCGGGTGTCGGAGCTCATCGACGCCCGGATCCCCGGGGATCGCGCCGGGACCGTCCGGGCGTTCGCGAACGCCTTCACGCGCCGGCTGTCGCCGGACGACCTCGCCCGGCGGAGCCCCGAGGAGCTCTTCGGCATCGTCTCGGGCGCGTTCGAGCTCGCGGACTCTCGCCCGAAGGACGAGGTGGCGGTCCGGGTCTTCGACCCCACCGTCCCGAACGACGGTTACACGGCGGTCGGCACGGTCATCGAGATCTCGGCCCCCGACGCCCCATTCCTCCTGGACTCGGTCAACGAGGAACTGGAGGCCAGGGAGCTCGGCATCGTGCACGTGATCCACCCGGTGATCGGGACCGAACGCGACCGGGACGGCCGCCTGCGGAAGATCGTCCACGTTCGCGAGACCTCGCACCGCGAATCCGTGATGCACTTCGAGCTCGACCGGGTCCTCACCGAGGCAGACCGCGCCGAGCTCGGCAAGGCGATCCGCGTGGTGCTCCGCGACGTGCGCCTGGCGGTCCGCGACTTCGACGCGATGCAGGCCGCGGCGAAGCGGATGATCGACATCGCGTGGGACGGCGTCGTCCTGTATTCGGACGGTGAGGTCGCCGAGACGGTGGCATTCCTCGAGTGGCTCCTCGACCTGAACTTCGTGTTCCTCGGGTACCGCGAGTACGAGCTCGTCGACCTGCCGGAGGGCCGCGCCCTGACGACGGTGGAGGGATCGGGGCTCGGCATCCTCTCCAAGTCAGGCTGGTCCTCCTACGAGGAGCCGGTCCTGCTCGACACGATCGAGCCCAACCTGCGCGCGCGGATCGAGGGCGGCGACCTCCTGATCTACTCGAAGACGAACCGCGAGTCCACGGTGCACCGGCGGGCGCGCATGGACTACATCGGCATCCGGCGCGTGTCCGACGACGGACGCGTGGTCGGGGAGGCGCGGCTCATCGGGCTGTTCACGTCGAAGGCGTACATGGAGCCGGCGAGCAAGACCCCGCTGCTGCACCGCAAGCTGAACCAGATCCTCCAGGCGGAGGACCTGTTCGAGGGCTCCCACGACTACAAGGCCGTCGTCTCGATCTTCGAGAGCTTCCCGAAGGACGAGCTGTTCGCGGCGTCGGTGGATGAGCTCCGCGAGCAGGTCATGGGCCTCCTGCACCTGCAGGAGTCCCAGCACGTCCGCCTGTTCGTGCGCCGCGATCTCTACGGTCGGAGCGTCTCGCTCCTCGTCGCGCTCCCCCGAGACCGCTTCAACGCGGACGTGCGGCAGCGGCTGCAGGAGCTGTTCATGGGGCGCTTCAACGGGACGACGATCGACTACCACCTGTCGATCACCGAGAGCGGCCTCGCCCAGCTCCACTTCACGGTGCACGTCGGCGGCGGTCAGGTGCCCGACGTGCCGTTCAACGAGCTCGACCGGGAGGTGGTCGAGATCGCCCGCACCTGGGACGACCGACTCCTGGAGCGGCTGGTCGAACGGTTCGACGAGGGGCGGGCCCGCGAGGTGTTCGATCGTTGGGCCGGCCGGTTCCCCCCGACGTACAAGGCCTCGACCGACGTCGACCTCGCCGTGCAGGACATCCTGCGGTTCGAGAAGCTCGAGGCGAGCGACGAGCCGTTCGTGGTCGGCCTGTCGAACCAGACCCGCGACGAGGAGACGCTCACACGGGTGCGGCTCTACAAGGTCGGCGGCCGGGTCGAGCTGTCGGACTTCGTCCCCACGCTCGAATCGCTCGGCCTGCGCGTGATCGAGGAGGTCCCGACCACGCTCCTCGGCGAGGAGGGCGCGGAGCGGTTCCTTCACGACTTCGGCGTGCTCGGGGCCGACCACCGGCCCCTCGACGTCGAGGTGATCGGCAGCCGGATCGCCGACTGCATCGCGGCGGTGTGGCGCGGTGAGTGCGAGTCGGATTCGCTGAACCGACTCGTGGTCACCGCCGGCGTCGATTGGCGGCAGGTGCAGATCCTGCGGGCGTACCGCAAGTATCACCATCGGGTGAACGCGAGCTTCCCGGTGGAGTACAAGAACGATGCCTTCGCCGCCCACCCCGAGATCGCGCGCGAGCTCGTCGAGCTGTTCGAACTCCGGTTCGATCCCGCGAACGTCCATGACCCGGCGGCCGAGGAGGCGCTTCGTGCGGAGATCCGGCGTGACCTCGACGCGGTGCCGTCGCTCGAGCAGGACCGGATCCTGCGGAACGCCCTGGGGGTGATCGACGCGACGGTCCGAACGAACCTGTACGTGCCGGGGCGCCGGGCGATCGCCTTCAAGTTCCGGTCGGCGTCGGTCCCCGAGATGCCCAAGCCCACCCCCCTCTACGAGATCTTCGTGTACTCGCCCGAGATGGAGGCGGTCCATCTGCGCGGGGGGAAGGTGGCGCGCGGGGGCATCAGATGGTCGGATCGCCGGCAGGACTACCGCACCGAGGTGCTCGGGCTGATGAAGGCGCAGATGGTGAAGAACGCGGTCATCGTCCCGACGGGCGCGAAGGGGGGCTTCGTGCTCAAACGGACGCCGGCGGATCCCGACGGGCTCAGGCAGGAAGGGGTGCGCCAGTACCTGACCCTCATCCGAAGCATGCTCGACGTGACGGACAACCTCGTGGGCGGCAAGCTCGTGCACCCCGAGCGGGTGGTGACGCTCGACGATGACGACCCGTACCTGGTCGTCGCCGCCGACAAGGGGACGGCCAGCTTCTCGGACATCGCCAACGAGGTCTCGGCCGAGTACGGCTTCTGGCTGGGTGACGCGTTCGCCTCCGGTGGCTCGACCGGCTACGACCACAAGGAGCTCGGCATCACCGCCCGGGGGGTGTGGGAGTCGATCAAGCGCCACTTCCACGAGATGGGTACGGACGTGATGAACGTGCCGATCACCATCGTGGGGATCGGCGACATGTCCGGCGACGTGTTCGGCAGCGGGATGCTCTACACGGACCAGATCTGCCTGGTCGCCGCGTTCGACCACCGGCACGTGTTCCTCGACCCGACCCCGCACCCGGGCACCGGGTACGCGCAGCGCAAGCGCCTGTTCGAGAGGCCGGGGTCGACCTGGGACGACTACGACCGGTCGTTGATCTCCGAGGGCGGCGGGGTGTGGCCCCGCACCGCCAAGTCGATCCCGATCGTGCCGCAGGCGCGACTCGCGCTCGGGATCGAGGCGACCCAGCTCACCCCCGGCGAGCTGATCTCGGCGATCCTGCGCGCCCCGGTCGACCTCCTCTACAACGGCGGCATCGGGACCTACGTCAAGGCCTCCACCGAAGACCACGAGGACGTGGGCGACCGCGTCAACGATGAGGTTCGCGTCGACGCTCGAGACCTCCGGTGCAGGGTGGTGGGCGAGGGCGGGAACCTCGGATTCACGCAACGCGGCCGCATCGAGTTCGCGCAGCACGGCGGGCGGATCAACACGGACTTCATCGACAACTCCGCCGGGGTGGACACCTCGGACCACGAGGTGAACCTGAAGATCCTCCTCGGCCTCGCGACGTCGCGGGGCGAGGTCACGCTCCGCGAGCGCGACGCCCTCCTGTCCGACGTCGAGGGCGACGTGGTGCGCCACGTGCTGTACGACAACTTCCTCCAGGCGCAGATCCTGTCGCAGGAGGCCGACCTCTCGCGGGACCACATGGAGGCGTACGAGGACCTCATGGTGTCGCTCGAGGGCGAGGGGCGGCTCGACCGAGAGCTCGAGTCGCTCCCGAACGCCGAGGAGATGGCCGAACGCCGCCGGGCCGGCAAGGCGATGACGAGACCCGAGCTCGCCGTGCTCCTCGCGTACGCGAAGCAGGGCCTCACGGACGCGCTCCTCGGCTCGTCGCTCCCCGACTCCGAGTACCTGGAGCGCGACCTCCGCGGGTACTTCCCGTCGAAGGTCGTCGAGCGGTTCGGGGCGCTCCTGAACGAGCACCCGCTCCGCAGGGAGCTCATGGCGATGCTCGTTGCGAACGACGTCGTGAACTCTCAGGGCGTCACGTTCGTGTCGCGCCTCGTGACCGAGACCGGGGCCGAGGCGGCCGACATCGTCCGCGCCTACCGCATCGCCCGCGACGTGACGCGCGCCCCCGAGCGATGGGAGGCGATCGAGGCGCTCGTGGGGGCGATCGAGCCCGCGCTCCTCGACGAGCTGATGGGTGACGTCGACCGGCTCGTCGAGGTCGCCGCTCGCTGGTACCTGCAGCACGTACCGGGCCAGCTCGGCAGGGCGGTCGAGGCGCACGCCCAGCCATTCCGCGCGTTCGAGGACGCGATCTCGACCCGGGCCCCCGACGCATGGCGCAGCGAACGGGATCGGGCGGCATGGGAGCTCATGGACCGCGGGATCCCCGAGGACGTCGCCCGCCGCCACCTGATCCAGTCGTTCCTGGTCCACGGTCCGAACGTCGCGACCGTCGCGCGGGCGACGAACCGTTCGATCGAGGAGGTGACCAGGGTCTTCTTTCTCGTGGGCGAGCGCGCCTACATCGACTGGCTCGACGCCCGCGTGGCCCAGGTATCCGCGACGACCCGCTGGCACCGGTGGGCGCTGCAGGCGCTCGAGGACGACCTGCGCCTGCTTCGCCGTCAGGTGGCCGAGCGCGCGCTCGCGCATGCCCCCGAACGGCCACCCGACGAGGCCGTCGACTCGTACCTGCAGGCCAGGGGGGACGTCATCGCGAGGTTGGGCCGGTTCATGCGGGGGCTCGCGCTCGAGGAGGCGGGCGACCTCTCGGCCCTGACGGTCGCGGTCCGCCAGGTCCGGGCCCTGGCCGGGTAGCCAGGGCTGCTTGCACCGTCGGCGCGGCTCGCTACGCTCGACCCGTGAGCGCGCAGCCGTCCGAACCGGACCTCCAGCTCGACGAACGGACCCGCGCGATCCTCGATTTCGAACGGTCGTGGTGGCAGGAGCCGGGAACGAAGGAGCGACGGATCAGGGAGCTGTTCGGGATCTCGGTCACCCGGTACCACCAGTTGCTCATGCGGGCCATCGACCAGCCGGATGCGCTCCGGTACGACCCGATGCTCGTCCGGCGTCTTCGGAGACTCCGTGGAGACCGGCGCCGCAAGCGCCTCGCGCGCCGGCTGGGGTTGCCCTGACCCTGGGGTAGGATGGGCGAGCACGAACCGCCGACCAACAGGAGCTTCTACCTCTCCTTGGGTGCCAGCGCGCTTCGGTTCATCATCATCATCGCCCTCGTGGTCGGGGGCATCGTCGTGATCGACCAGGCCTTCCCGGCAGCGGACACGGGCGACGGCGCGACGGCGCCGCTCGACGGCGGAGTCGACGTCACCGGGCCGACCGGCGAGACCGCCGATCCCACCGGTCCCACCGCCGAGACGGGGCGGGAGCCGGCACCGAGCCCGAAGGTCATCGGCGTGCGCATCGCGGTGTTCAACGGCGCGGGCGCAAGCGGCCTCGCCGCCGACACGCAGACCCTGCTCGAGGAGGAGGGGTACATCGCCGTTCAGGACCCGGCTGACGCGCCGGCGCCCTACCCCGTGACCACGATCTACTACCGCGCACCCAAGGACGAGATCGAGGCCGAGCACCTCGCGAACTCGTTCTTCGGAGATCTCGACGGCGTCGAGGTCGTGCGACTCGAACCCGGGACCGCGAACATCGACCGGACGGCGCAGCTCGCGGTCTTCCTGGGCGACGACTACGCGACCCTCACCGCCGACTGACCTCGGCCCCCCGATGAAGGGCGTGGCCGCGCCGCCGCTGGGCGCGGCGCAGATCTTCGATCTGTCCCCCCACCCACCGCGAGGGCGGATTCGCCAGCACGAGCCGTGACAGTCCGCGAGCCCGCCGGGTGCGCTCGTCGAGCGGCATCTCGAGCGCCTCCTGGAGCGCGTTCGCCATCTCGCCGAGGTCGAAGGGGTTCACCCCGAGCGCGTACCGTCCCAGCCGCCCGTAGGCGCCCGCGTTGCGCGACAGGACGAGGACGCCACCACGCCGGTTCAGCAGGGGTCCCTCCATCGCGACGAGGTTCATCCCGTCGATCACGGGGTTCACGAAGAGCACGTCGTACACGCCGTAGGCCGCGAGCGCCCCCTCGTAGTCGTCCCGGAGACGAAGCTCGATCGGGGACCACCCGTCGGTGCCGAGCTCCTCGTTGATGCGTTCGGCCTCCCCGAGGCACACCTCGGTGTACTCCTGGTACTCGGGGATCTCCTGGCGCGACGGCGAGAGCATCGCGAGGAACCGGACCCGCCCGATCCACGACGGGTTCCGCTTGAGGAACAGCTCGTACGCGTGGAACCCGCGCACGACGTTCTTCGTGAGCTCGAGCCGGTCCACACGGAGGATCAACCGGTTGTTGTCGAGCCAGCGGTTGAGGTCGCGACGGAGCCGACGGATCTCCGGGACGGCTGCCGCCTCCCGCATCGCCCGGCCGTCCACCGAGATCGGGTGGATCCGCACCGTTACCTCGCGGCCCTCGGTGATGATCCGCGAACGCGCGAGGTCGACCCGGACCCCCGGCAGGCTCCGGGCGGAGAGCAGGAAGTTCTCCGCCCAGAACGGTGAGTGGAACCCGAGCACGTCGGCGCCGAGCAGTCCCCGCAGCGTCTGGTCGTGGATCGTGACCGGGAGCATCCGGAAGTAGGTCGGCCCCGCGATCGACGTGTGCGAGAAGTGCGCGATGAGCGCACCCGGACGCAGCTCGCGAAGGAACCGCGGCACGAGCGAGAGGTGGTAGTCCTGCACGAGGAACGCCGGGTCCGGTCCGACGCGGTCGCCCTCCTCGTTCAGGGCCAGCGCGAACCGGCGGTTCACGTCCACGAAGCACTCCCAGGACCGCTGCACGTCCTGGCCGAACGAGGGGGAGCGGACCGTGTCCCAGAGGTAGTGATGCGCGAACCAGAGCACGCCGTTCGAGATGCCGTTGTAGTAGCCGTCGTAGGTCTCGGGGGGGATGTCGAGGTACCTGAGCCGGTACGCCGCGTCGCCCTCCGTGTGGTCGATCCGCCCGCGGGGGGACGTCGCCACCATCTCGCGGTCCCCTTCCGACATCGCGGCGGCGACCCAGACGCCCTCGGCCTCGAGGAGCGCCCCCGACAGCGCGGTCACGAGCCCGCCGGAGCCCCGCCGGGCCGTGAGGGCTCCGGCTCCGTCGCGCTCGAAGGTGAGCGGGCCTCGGTTCGAGGCCACGACCAGCGGATGGTTCATGGGGAGGAGCGGGCCATCGGCCTCACTCGCCCCGTTCGAGATCCGTGATCAGCCGGAAGGTGTCCTCGAGCTCTCGCAGGGACAGGAACCGCTCGCGGGCGCGTTCGCGCCCGGCCTCGCCCATCGCCCGGCGTCGCTCCGGGTCGAGGAGGAGCTCGGTGACGCGATCGGCGCAGGCGACGATCCCGTCCACGAGGAACCCGGTCAGGCCGTCCTCGATCTGGAGCCGGATCCCACCGACATCGCCGCCCACCACAGGCTTGCCCTTCCACATCCCCTCGGCGACGACGAGGCCGAACCCCTCGCGCAGCGACTTCTGCACGACGACGTCGCTCGCGCGCTGGAACGCGTTCACCGCCGTGTCGCCGACGCCGTCGAGGTCGGTGAACAGGTAGATGTCGGGGTCCCCGGCCGCGTGCTCGTTCGTGAGGTCGAGGTACCGCATCCCCTCGGGGTCGTCATGGGCGAGCGAACCGGCCATCACGAGCTGCGCGGTCGGCACCTCCTTGCGGACGAGCCGGAACGCGTCGATCACCCCGAGCGGGTCCTTCCACGGGTCGAACCGCGAGACCTGCGTCACCAGCGGGCGGTCGGGGTCGACGCCGAACGGCTCGATCACGGCCCTCCAGGCCCCCTGGCTCATCGGGGCGTTCTTGGGGCTGAGCGGGTCGATCGACGGCGGGATGAACGCCCGCACCGGCTCCGTGACGCCCGGCTGGACGTACTCCTCGGCCGTGAAGATCGCCGCGTCGTACCGGTTCACCATCGGTTCGACGAACTCCCACACGGGGTGGTACGGCGCGGACAGGTCGATGTGGCAACGCCAGATCCACCGCCCCTTGCGGGCGTCGTTCTCCTCGAGCACCTGGAGGATCGCGGCGGGCTGCGGGTCGTGGATGATCGCGACGTCGTAGCCGGCCGGGAGCTCGGGCGCGTTCGCTCGGATGCGTTCGAGGTAGGTGGCCCGCATCTCGTCGTCGAGTTGCGTCTCTGCCCCCTGGAGCGCGTTGTGGATCGCCTTGGTTACCGCGAAGAAGGCGTCCGATCCCTCGATCAGCGCCCAGCTCGCCTCGACGTCCAGGTCGTTCATGAGGGGCACCTGCGTGTGGAGCAGCTCGGCCACGCCTCCCCCGAATGCCGTGCTGCTCACGTGCAGGACGCGGAGGCCGCGGAGCGGCTCGGCGACGGCGCGCAGGCGCTCGACGGCCTCGTCGCCGGCGGCCTCCGAGTAGTCCGAAACGTGCTTGGGCTGAACGGGAACGATGGGGAGCACGGGACCGAGTGTACCGAGAGGGCAACCCGGTCCGGTCCGGCCGGACCCGAGGGCGGCGGTCAGACCCCCAGGGAGGCGAGAGCGCGCCGCCTGCGCTCGGAGCGCTCTTCCGAGGACATCCCGCGCGCGTGGCCGACGAGCTCCACGAGCTCGATCGGGGAGAACGGCTTCGTGAGGTACTCGGCGCACCCCGCGCGCCAGGCCTTCCGGCGGTCCTCGAGCTGGGTCTTGGCCGTCAGCATGATGACGGGGATGTCGCGGGTCGCCTCGGAGGCGGCGAGATCGGACAGCACGGTCAGGCCATCCATCTTCGGCAGCATGACGTCCAGGACGACGACCTCCGGCTCGAGGGTGCGAGCAAGCTCGAGGCCGGCCTTGCCGTTCGAAGCCTCGATGACCTCGTGCCCTGCCAGCTGAAGGTTGACCCGGCAGAGCATGAGCACGTCCGGCTCGTCGTCGATGACCAGCACTCGCATCCCCGGGCGTTCCCCTCCGTAGGTCTTCGGCTTCCACCTGTATCGGCCGAACGCGCCTCGAGGGGAATGGCCCAGGCGGGTCATCTCGGAACCACCCGTCCGGCGCAGTCGGCCGCCCCCTCGTTGACAGGGATGGAGCCCGTTCCTACCCTGCCTTGCAGGGTGCGCAGGCCGTGCTGAAGATCTCGCAGAAGCTCGAGTACGCCATGAGGGCGATGATCGAGCTGTCGATGCGCCGGGAGGGCGGAGGTCTCGTCCCGGCCCGCGAGATCGCCCAGGCACAGCAGATCCCCCCTCGGTTCCTCGAGCAGCAGTTGGGCGCCCTGCACAAGGCCGGGCTGGTCGAGAGCTTCCGGGGGGCGGGAGGCGGATGCCGTCTCGCCAGGGACCCCGCGGACATCACCGTGGCCGAGATCGCGGACGCGATCGAGGGCCAGCTCTACCCGATGTTCTGCCTCGAGCCCACCGACCACACGTGCTTCGCCGACTCGCGGTGCGGGCTCCAGGGGTTCTGGGGCGAGGTCGCAAGGGCGATCCAGGGGGTCTTCGAGCGCACCACGGTCGCCGAGCTGACCGAGCGCCACCAGCGCACGGCTGGACCCACGGTGTTCACCTCCGAACAGCTCCTCTCCGGCCTCAATTAGGCACGACGCGGCCGGCGGAGAGGGTGGAGCCGGCCCGGGCGGGCCGGTCTCCGACGACGCTCCCTCCTAGGCGTCGGCCTTGCCCAGGATCCGCATGACCTTCGTTCCGCACTTCGGGCAGGTTCCCTGGGCGGCCTTGCGCCCGTTCTTGAGCTCGACCACCGTGCCCTCGAACTTCACCTTCTCGCGGTCCTTCACGCAGTACCCCTCGTATTCCACGCCGCTCCTCCTTCCCCCGACGGGGTTCGAGGCCGCCTCCATGGCGGCCTCGCAGGCACGATGCTGGGACCTCCCAGGCACGGATGCAAGCACCTGCGTGCCCATTCCCGATGGCCTGGCCGGGCCCGGGGGCCGTACGATGCGTGCCTGCGTAGCCGATGAAGGGGGCTGTACCCATGACCCAGGTCGACCGGAACATCGAGGCGCTCCTGTCCGAGGAACGTGTGTTCGAGCCGCCCGAGGACTTCGTCTCGAGAGCGGTCGTCCAGGACCGCTCGATCTACGAGCGGGCGGCCGCCGACCCCGAATGGTTCTGGGCCGAGCAGGCCGACCGGCTGGCCTGGTCCCGACGCTGGGACCAAGTGATGGACTGGTCACCGCCGTGGGTGAAGTGGTTCACGGGCGGCCGGCTGAATGCCTCGTACAACTGCCTCGATCGCCACGTCGAGGCCGGGGGCGGCGACAAGGTCGCGTACTACTGGGAGGGCGAACCCGGCGAGGAGCGGGCGATCACGTACCGAGACCTCCTCGACGAGGTGTCACGGTTCGCGAACGCGCTCCGTTCCCTCGGCGTCACGAAGGGCGACCGCGTCGCGATCTACCTGGGCATGATCCCCGAGCTCCCGGTCGCCATGCTGGCGTGCGCTCGGATCGGTGCGGCGCACTCCGTCGTCTTCGGAGGCTTCTCGGCCGAGTCGCTGCGCGACCGGATCAACGATGCGGGGGCCAAGGTCCTGATCACTGCCGACGGCGGGTACCGGCGGGGCGCGATCGTCCCCCTGAAGGCGAACGCCGACGAGGCGGTCAGGGAGTGTCCCTCGATCGAGCATGTCGTGGTGGTCCGGCGCACCGGCGGCGACCACGCGCTCGTCGAGGGTCGCGATCGCTGGTACCACGAGCTCATCGAGGGCCAGTCGTCCGAGTGTGAGCCGGAGTCGATGGATGCCGAGGATCTCCTCTACCTGCTGTACACGAGCGGCACCACGGGCAAGCCGAAGGGCATCGCGCACACGACCGGCGGCTACCTCACCCAGGTGGCCGCGACCCATCGGATGATCTTCGACATCCACGAGGACGACGTGTATTGGTGCGCGGCCGACATCGGGTGGGTGACCGGCCACTCGTACATCGTCTACGGGCCGCTCGCGAACCACACGACGGGGATCGTCTATGAGGGGGCCCCCGACTGGCCCGACAAGGATCGGCTGTGGCAGATCGTCGAGAAGTACAAGGCGACGATCCTGTACACGGCGCCCACGGCGATCCGGTCCTTCATGCGGTGGGGGACGGAGTACCCGCAGAAGCACGATCTCTCGTCGCTGCGGCTCCTCGGCTCGGTCGGGGAGCCGATCAACCCGGAGGCCTGGGTCTGGTACTGGGAGTACATCGGCGGTGAGCGCTGCCCGATCGTCGACACCTGGTGGCAGACGGAGACCGGCGCGATCCTCGTCACGCCCCTGCCCGGGATCACGCCGCTCAAGCCGGGGTCGGCGACGTTCCCGTTCCCGGGCATCCAGGCCGACGTCCTGGACGACCAGGGGCGCTCGGTCGGGCTGGGCGGCGGCGGATACCTGGTGCTGAAGCGACCCTGGCCGGCCATCGCGAGGACGATCTGGGGCGATCCCGATCGCTACGTCGAGACCTACTTCTCGAAGTACGGCCCCGACGTCTACGTCGCCGGCGACGGCGCGCGGCGCGACGAGGACGGGTACTTCTGGCTGCTCGGCCGGATCGACGACGTCATGAACTGCGCCGGCCATCGCCTGTCGACCTACGAGATCGAGAGCGCGCTCGTCGACAACCAGAAGGTTGCCGAGGCCGCCGTGGTCTCCAAGCCCGACGACCTGCTCGGCGAGGCGATCGTGGCGTTCGTGACGCTGAAGAGCGGGTACGAGGGAGACGAGGTGGTCGCCACCGAGCTCCGGGACCACGT
>Ga0268386_10001682_pt1 | contig 15270 bp, 12 predicted proteins | sample RVTome_15_FD_200260 | JGI IMG/M metagenome (GOLD analysis project Ga0268386, IMG submission 200260) | Soil microbial communities from uranium-contaminated site in the Upper Colorado River Basin, Wyoming, United States - RVT150D86... ...
CATCCGAAGGCGCGCTCGAGCTCGAGCAACAGCGTCCCCAGGATCACCGGCGGGAAGCCGAAGATCACCATGCCCGCGACCACCAGCATCGCCCACGCGAAGACGGGCATGCGGTCGAGCGTCATCCCGGGAGGGCGCGTTCGTAAGATTCCGACCGCCAGCTCCACGGCGCCCGCTATGGCCGAGATCTCGATGAACCCGATCCCGAGCAGCCAGAAGTCCGCGTTGATCGTGGGCGAGAAGCGGCTGCTCGTGAGCGGAGGGTACATGAACCAGCCTCCGTCCGGCGCCACCGCGAAGAGGATCGAGCAGCAGAAGGCCAAGCCGCCGAGGGCGTAGGCCCAGAAGGCGTAGGCGCCGAGCCACGGGAAGGGCAGGTCCCGGGTGCCCAGCATGGCCGGCAGGAGGTAGATGGCCATGGCTTCCACGACCGGCACGGCGAAGAGGAACATCATGATGGTCCCGTGCATCGTGAAGACCTGGTTGTAGGTGTCCGGCCCCAGCAGGGTATTGCCGGGCACCGCGAGCTGCGCGCGCACCAGCAGGGCCAGGCTGCCGCCGATCAGGAAGAAGAACAGCGCGGCGCCGATGTAGTAGAGGCCGACGTGCGTGTTGTTCACGGCGGACAGCATGCGCCAGCCCCGCGGCGGCGCCCACACTGCCTCGAGCCGCCGCAGCTCGCCGGGAGGCCGCGGCAGCGGATTCGGCAGCGTCACCGGAGGCTCACCAGGTAGGCGGCGATGTCGCTCACGGTGCCCGGGTCCAGGTGGGCGAAGGACCGCATCCGATTGCCGGGCTTGAGTCGATCGCTGGTCCCGATCCACGCGGCGATGGTCGGGGCGTGGTTGGGGAGGCTGGCCGCGGCCAGCGTACGGCGGCTCCCCACATGGGTGAGATCGGGCCCGAGCCGACCGAGCGCCGCGGTGCCCCGGACCGTGTGACAGCCGCCACAGCCGTTCGCGAGGAATGCGGCGTGGCCGCGGATCTGCTCGGGTGCGGCCGGGGGGACCGCCGGCGCGACCTCTCGCGCGAGCCAGGCGTCGAACTCGGCCGGCGTCACGGCGACGACCAGCAGCGCCATGTGGGCGTGCTGGACGCCGCAGAACTCCGCACACTGGCCGCGGTAGATGCCGACGCGCTCGGCCTGGATCGTGAGCCGGTTCCGATGACCGGGTACCATGTCCATCTTCCCGGCGAGGCTCGGCACCCAGAAGCTGTGGATCACGTCCTGAGTGGTGAGCACCAGGTCGATCGGGACGCCCACCGGGATCTGGATCTCGTTGGCGGAGACCACGACGTCGTGGCCGGCGGCGCCGGGCGGGTAGCGCACCTCCCACCACCACTGCCGGCCTTCCACCTCGATCCGCAAGGCATCGGCCGGCGGAGGTGCGCCGAGGCGGTGGGAGAGGCCTCGCTCGTGGACGAGCAGGGCCGAGAGCACCGCGACCGGGAACGCGATCCCTCCCCCGACGACCCAGAGAACGGTGTGGACCCGTCTAGGTCCGGTCACCGCCCCGTAGGCGAGCAGCGCCATCATGAGCACGAGGATGACCGCGGCGCCGCCGGCCAGGACCGCGGTGAGGCCGGCGATCGCCTGGGCGGCAGGACCTGCGGGCGCGAGCGCGGACTGCATGCCGAGGGGGCAGCAACGGCGATGCCAGGGCCCCGGCGACGGTACGCAACTTGCGACTCCCGACGCCATGCGCGCAGCCGCGATCGGGAAGGCGTCCGGCAACGGGTGCCACTCCTCCGCTTTCGAACCGATGGACGCGGGCGGGATGGAAGGTCTGACCCGGTAAGGGTTACGCGCTCATGGCGGATCGCCCCGGCCCCGGACTCGAGCTCGAGTACGACGAAGCCTTCCATGCGCGTGTGTGGTGTCTGCGGCGCGCCGGGCGGCTCGCGATGCTGCTGCTGATCCTCGGCGGCCTGGGTGGCCTGCTGGGCACCGGTCCGTTGAGCCGGGCGGAGGTGTCGGACGCGGGAGGGTTACGCGTCGAGCACGCGCGGTTCGCGCGCGCCGAAGCGCCCGCGTCCCTCCGGGTCCGGATACCCGCGCAGGCCGATGACGGGTACCGTCTGGCCGTGGGCCGGGCCTTTCTGGATCGCGTGCGCATCGATACCGTGGTCCCGGCGCCCGTCCGGACCGAGGTGCTCGGCGATCAGGTCGTCTATGTCTTCGCGGGACGTCCCGGGGCGGACGCGGTGGCCACGGTTCACTACACCCCGCGCGCCGTGGGTTTCGCGCGCGCCGGTCTCGGCGTCCCGGGCCAGGCCTCCCTCACGATCTGGATGATCGTGTATCCGTAGCCATGGACAGCGTGCTTCGAGCCGCCGCGATGTATCTGGTCCTGCTGGTGGTGTTCCGGATCGTCGGCAAGCGGACGCTCGCGCAGATCACCCCGTTCGACATGGTGCTGCTCCTCATCATCGCGGAGTCGACGCAGCAGGCGCTGGTGGGGCCGGACTACTCGATCGTCAACGCGGTCCTCGTGATCGTCACGCTGGTCTGCATCGACATCGGGCTCTCGTGGTGGCGTCATCACTCGCGCCGCGTCGAGAAGATCCTGGACGACATGCCGGTGGTCCTGGTGGATCGGGGGCGGCCGCTCCAGGCTCGCCTGGATCGGGAGCGCGTGGATGCCTCCGACATCCTGGAGGCGGCGCGCCTGCAGCAGGGGCTCGAGCGCATGGATCAGATCAAGTATGCGGTGCTCGAGACGAACGGCGAGATCTCCATCATCCCCTGGCGGGCCGAGCCGGCCGCCGGGCGGGACGGCCCGGCGCGGCCGGGGGAGCTCCTCGGCGGTTGACGACCGCTCAGGCCGGTGGCCAGGCGATCCCCATCGTGTCGAGCCGCCGCAGCCGGTCCTGGCCGAGCGCGCGGTCCCAGGTCTCCGCGAGCTGCTCCGCGGTCCACTCGCCCGGCGTGCTGGCCGTACGCAGCGGGGCCGGATGGGCGAACACGGTCACCTCGCTCCCGCGCACGCCGATCACCTGGCCGGTGATGTGACGGGCCCGGTCGCTCGCCAGGAAGGTCGCGACCGGCGCGATGGCCTCGGGCGGCGTGGCGGTGGCGGCGCCGTGGCGCTCGCCGGGCAGCCGCTGGGTCATGCGCGTGTCGGCGGTGGGCGAGATCGCGTTGCAGCGCACCCCGTACTTCGCCATGGCGAGCGCGGTCGAGCGGGTGAGACCCACGATGCCTTCCTTGGCCGCCGAGTAGTTGGGCTGGCCGGGGCTGCCCTCGAGGCCCGCGGCGGAGGTGAAGGTGATGATGCTGCCCGCTCGGCGCTCGCGCATGTGGCGGGTCGCCGGCTGCATGACCGTGAAGTGGCCCTTCAGGTGCACCGCGATGACCGCGTCCCACTCCTCCTCGCTCATGTTGAAGATCATGCGCTCGCGCAGGATGCCCGCGCAGCACACCAGCACGTGGAGATCGCCGAATTCCTTGAGCGCGAGCTCCACCACCGCCCGCCCGCCCGCCATGGTCGCCACGCTGTCCGCCGCCGCCACCGCGCGGCCGCCCGCCTTGCGGATCTCCGCCACCACCTGGTTCGCCGGCTCGCGGGAGGGATCCAGCCCGTCCACGCTGACGCCGTAGTCGTTCACCACCACCGCGGCCCCGGCCCCGGCCAGGCCGAGCGAGACCGCGCGCCCGATGCCCGTGCCGCCGCCCGTCACCACCGCCACCTTGCCGTCCAGCAGTCCCATTGCGTCTGTCCTCCCCCTGCCGTATCGTCGGCGCGTTCACGTCGACCGCCGCCGATCCTGCGCGACGCCGACCGGGCAGTCAAGAGCGCATCCAGCGAGGGAGCGAGGCATGGCCAAGACGCCTGGCGCCGGGAGACCGTGCCTGGAGGCGGCGCCGGGCACATGATCAAGCGCGTCACGCGGCTCACGAGGAGAACCGGCGCCCCGACATCCCGACCACGCCCGTCGGGAGCAACAAGACCTTCGTGGTCGAGGAGAGGGTGATCATCTAGGTGGCGGGGGATCAGATCCACCTCGGGATCAAGCTCGGGTACACGCTCTTCCTCCTCGTCCTGGTCCCCGTGTACTGGGCGCACTACGGCCCGAGGAACTTCCTCTGGTTCTCCGACATCGCCCTGCTGACGACCGGGGCGGCGCTCTGGCTGGAGAGCCCGTTGCTCGCCAGCATGATGATGCTGGCGGTGCTGCTGCCCGAGCTCGCGTGGAACCTGGATTTCTTCGGCCGCCTCCTCACCGGGCGCGCGATGCTCGGCATGAGCGCCTACATGTTCGACGCGCGGAATCCCCGTTACGTCCGCGCGTTCTCCTTCTTCCACGTGCCGCTGCCGGCCGGGCTCGTGTGGCTCGTGACGCAGCTCGGCTACGACCGGCGGGCGTGGCTCTACCAGAGCCTGCTGGCCCTCGTCGTGCTGCCGGTGACCTACTGGCTCACGGACCCGGCCGAGAACGTCAACTGGGTACACGGGCTCGTCCGGCCCCAGACCGCGCTGCCCCCGTGGGCCTACGCGGCATTGCTGATCATCGCGTTCTCGCTCGTGCTCTACCTCCCCCCGCACCTCGTCTTCACTTACTTGCCCTTCCGATGACGAAGGTCCGAGGTCGAACGGGTGTCGCGATTATGCGCGGGTCGGGCCGACGGTCAACCGGAGCGTAGCCGACTAGCCGAGCCGGGCCCCGTTCTTCGTGGCCAGCGGCATGAGGTTCTGGTGGTAGAGGGCCGCGAGCTGGCCGCGACCGCGCAGGATGAGCTTCTGGAAGATGTGGGTGAGGTGCGCCTTCACCGTCGCTTCGGTGATCGCGAGGCGGTCGGCCACCTCCTTGTTCCTCAGGCCGCTCGCGATGAGCCGGGCGATTTCCTGCTCGCGCTCGCTCAGGCGATTCTTGATCGACGGCTCGGCCTGCCTGGGGCTGAGGCCGCGGGCGGCCAGCTCCTCGACGGTGAGTGTCAACACTCGCTTGCTCGCCCACACTTCACCCTCGTGGACTACCCGGACGGCCTTGAGCAGGGTCTCCACGGTGGCGCTCTTGCCCAGGATGCCCCGCGCGCCCGACTTCAGCGCCTGGAGGGCCCAGCCGTCATCTCCCTCGGCGCCCGCCAGGATCACCCGCGGCCTGGCGCCGTTCTGACGAAGCTCGCCGCATACCGCGAGAGCGTCTTCGATCTGCGCGTCCACGAGGAGGATGTGCGGAGCGCACGCTCGCACGAGGTCGCGCACCGGGGGCGCGCTTCCTTCTCCTACCAGCGCGACGGAGCGATAGGTTTCCAGGATCCTTCGGAGGCCGGAGCGAAAGAGGCCGCTGTCGCTCAGTACTGCGATGCGGATCAGGGTGGACGTCGCCGCGGAGGGCGGCGTGGCTTTGGCAGGGGGCGGGGCCGGCGGTCTGGCGACTGATCGTGCTTTCCGACGTATCACGCGCGCGCCTTTTCCCGGGCGAGACCTTGGTGCTGGACCATTCACCGAAGATCTTCCCGGAAGCGCGCTCTGCCTTCTCCTCAGGCGGCCGTCAAGGAGTCTATCAGACTCCGGCACCCCTGCGCACGACGTTGTCAAGCGCGACGCGGCGCGCGGGCGCGCTCGGGAAATCTCCGCGCCGCTGGACGCGGCACGCGGCACCGGGAAACGAATACCGGCGTGCGGCGCCCGTCCACGCAGGAAGTGCGCCTCCGCGCCACTGCGCCGCGAGTCGTACGACCAAAGTCGTAGCGATATGACCACGCGGTCGCATGGCGATGACCTTCGTCTAGTTGACGACCGTGGAGCGGCGCGTGAGTATTCGCCCACTCAGATCGCCGAGATCGGGGATCAGGGCGACCGGACGAGCCGATCGTCTTTACTGGAGGCGGACGATGAGGAACACGCGTTACGTATTGACCACCGTCATCGCGATCGCCATGGCGGGATGCGGGATGTCGGTTCCTGCCACTGGTCCCGACCAGGGATCGCTGCTCCGGGAGACGGGAGGCGTTGCCTCCGCGGCGAGCGGCTCCGGCCGAGCAGGAGGATCGCTGGAGGCCGGCTCCTCGCCGAACACCGCGGCGTTGAATCGCCGGCTCCTGGAGCAGGCGGCACGGTCGGCGGACGGCGCCGATCTCCCGGTCGGCGCGGGAGACCTGCTCGAGGTAAGCGTCTTCGAGGTGGAGGAGTTGTCCCGGATCCGGCTCCGCGTTCCCCATCGCGGGGTCGTCACGCTGCCTCTGCTCGGCCAGATCCAGGCGACCGGTCGCACCACCTCCGAGCTGGAGGATGAGATCCGTTCCCGACTCCAGCGGAAGTTCATGCACGACCCGCAGGTCTCCGTCTTCCTGCACGAGCACAACAGCCAGCGCATCTCGGTCATCGGCGCGGTACGGAAGGGCGGAGTGTTCAACCTGAACCGGCCGCTCCGCCTGGCCGACGCCGTCGCCCTCGCGGAGGGGCTGACCGACGAGGCCGATCGTCTCGTGTACGTGATCCGTCGCGCACCGCTCAGCGCGGTCACCGCGATGGCAGACGGCGGAGCTAGCGCGAGGAGCGGACCGCCGCCGGCCGGGGATGCGACCGCCGAAGTGATGGCCCCGATCGACCTCTCCGAGCTGGCGGACGGGCGCGACGACCTGAACGTCGCGCTTCGATCCGGCGACGTGGTGCATGTGCCGCGGGCGGGGTCCGTCTACGTCGGTGGCTCGGTCGAGCGCCCTGGATCGTTTCTGGTGAGGGGCAAGACGACGATCCAGCAGGCCATTGTCGCTGCGGGTGGTGTCAAGGACGTGGCGGACTGGAGCGACGTGCGCCTCTATCGGAAGAGGCCGTCCGGGGAAGTCGAGGTCACCAGCTACGACATCGACGCGTTCGAGCAGGGCAAGCCGGCGCCCGAGCTGCAGCGCAACGACGTGGTGGTCGTCGGGAAGCACGCCGGCAAGGCCTTCTTCTACGGGTTCATCGACTTCTTCAGAGGCGCCCTCGGCGTGGCGAAGCCAATATGAGCGACCAAACTCATCGCGCTCTGACGAATGGCCGGGACCTCCCGGCGCCGCTCCCCCCGGCCCGACGCGAGGCGGATTCCCGCCGGTCCTGGGAAGGCGACGCGCACTTCTGGGACTACTGGGCGGTGCTCACCCGGCACCGGCGGACGGTGGTCATGGTTTTCGTGGGGGCGGTGCTCACCGCGTTCGTCTGGAGCGTGACCGCGCGGCCCGTGTTCACCGGCACCGCGATGCTCCTCATCGAGAAGGACGAGCCCCGGATCCTGAAGTTCGAGCCGCCCAGGCGCGACGACACCGGGGGCGAGTCCATGCAGACCCAGATGCAGACGGAGCGCCGCCTCCTGCAACGTCGCACGCTCGCCAACCGGGTCATCGCGCTCGTGGGCCTCGAACGTCATCCTGAGTTTGGCTCGGTCGGACGTCGGCCGGGGGAGCTGACCGAGGCGTTCCTCGACCGGCTCCAGGTCGAGCCGGTCCGGAATACGCGGCTGGTCAAGCTCTCGTTCGAGAGCCGCAGCCCCGAGCTGGCCGCGCAGGTCGCGAATACGCTGGCCGACGAGGTCATCGCCCAGCAGTTCGACGACAAGAAGGAGGCGAGCCGGTACGCCACGCAGTTCCTGACCGCGCAGGTGAATGAATCGCGGCAGGCGCTGCACTCGAGCGAGATGCAGCTGAGCCGGTTCCTGGAGGAGAACGACATCCTGTTCGTCGGCGGGGAGCGCATCGGGGAGCGGGTCGGCGAGCGCCAGGCCCTGATCAGCCAGGAGCTGGCGACCCTGTCCGATTCGCTCCTCGAGGCCAAGGCTGAGCGCATCGCCAAGGAGAGCATGCTCACCCAGGCGACCCGGGCGACCGCCGACTCCCTTCCAGCAGTCCTGCAGGACCCACTGATCGCCAATCTCAAGGAGGAGGCGACCAAGCTCGAGGGGAGATACCGGGAGCTTGGCCAGTCCTTCAAGGCCGAGTATCCGCGCATGCAGCGGCTGTCCGAGAACATCAAGGAGGTGCGGCGGCAGATTCATGCGGAGATCGCCCGGTTCGTCGAAGCGGCCCGCGCGGAGTACCGAGCGGCGCTTCAGAAGGAGACGGAGGTCCGGAAGCTCGCGGACGAGCAGCGAGGGTTGGCGCGGAAGCTGGACGGCCAGATGGCGCGGTACAACCTGCTCCGGCGGGAAGTGGACACGAACCGCGAGCTCTACACCGGCTTGTCCACGCGGCTCAAGGAGACGCAGGTTTCCTCGTCGCTGCTGCTCTCGAACATCTCGGTGGTGGACCGCGCCGATGTTCCGCTGAAACGCTCGAGCCCGCGCACCGGGCTCAACCTGTTGGTCGGGTGCCTGGTGGGCCTGGTCGGCGGCGTGGGTCTCGCGTTCCTCTTCGAGTACCTGGATACGAGCATCCGGGATCCCCGTGAGGTCGAGGCCATCCTCCGCGTCCCGACTCTCGGGCTGGTGCCGACGCGCTCCGCGCTCCCGGCCCACCTCGACGGCCGGCCCCTCGGAGCGGGCGACGGCCCCCCCGGCGCCTTCGCGCTGGTGGCTCACCAGGCGACCAGTTCGATTCTCGCGGAGGCATTCCGCAACCTGCGGACGAGCGTGGTGTACGCCACGCCGGAGCGCCCGCCCAAGACCATGCTGGTGACTTCGCTCCAGCAGCAGGACGGCAAGACCTCGGTCTCGACAAACTGCGCCATCACCCTGGCCCAGCTCGGGATGGGTGACGTGCTGCTGGTGGACGCGGACCTACGCCATCCCGATCTCCACCGGATCCTCGGTGTTCCCCAGACGCCCGGCCTGTCCGACCTGCTCGTGGGGGGCGTGGGGGTGACGGAGGTCATCCGACCGACGCGAATCCCGAGGCTCTTCGTGGTCCCGGCGGGCCCGGTGCCCACGAACCCGACGGAGCTGCTGTTCTCTCCGCGATTCACACAGGCCTTGGCCGCGCTCGGTGAGCGGTTCGCTCACATCGTGATCGACTCCCCGCCGATGCTGGGGGTTAGCGACAGCCTGGTGCTCGCGCCACGGGTGGAAGGCGTCATCCTCGTCCTCCGCCACGGGCACGCGGGTCGGGACGCCGCGCAGCGTGCCGTGCAGATGCTCGGATCGGTCCGCGCGCACCTCCTGGGTGTCGTCCTCAATCACGCGGACGTTCGAAACACCGCCGCCGGCTATCAGTACTACCACCACGAACCACTCCCCTCCGGGGCGTCGATGTGGGCGGACTGGACGATGCGGGGTCGGTCCGCATCGCGAGGGTCGAGGTCGGATCGGGACCAGGACGTCGGCACCCTTTGAGACGACCGCTCGTCACGACCAGACGCGCCTCGGTGGTCCTCGTGGACCTGCTGCTGACCGTCGCCGGGAACTACTTTGCCTTCTGGCTCCGGTTCGACGGCGCGATCCCCGCCGCCTCCTGGGACCTCTGGCGGGAGACGATTCCCTTGCTCGTGCTGCTCCGCGGGCTCTCCTTCATCCCGTTCCACCTCCACGACTCGGTCTGGCAGTACGTGGGCCTCCGGGACTTGCGGGCGATCGTGGCCAGCGTGACCGCGAGCAGCGTCCTCTTCTGCCTGCTGATCCGCGGCGTCCTGGGGCTGCGCGCCTATCCCCGCTCGGTGTTCTTGATGGACCTGGTGCTCGTGGTGTTCCTCATGGCGGCGGCGCGGGTCGGTTGGCGCCTGGGGCGGGAGTACCGCGCGAACGCCCGGACGAGGAGCGTGCTCATCTTCGGCGCGGGTGACGCAGGCGAGACGATCGTCCGGGAGATCCTGAACGGGGGCGAGCACGGCTATCGGCCCGTCGGATTCGTGGACGACGACCCGACCAAGGTGGGCCAGCGGATCCACGGGATCCCGGTGCTCGGAACGCGGGCGGACCTGCCGCGCATCATCGCCCAGACGAATCCGAGCGAGGTGCTGGTGGCGATCGCCCGGGCCGCCCCCGAGATGTTCCGGGGCGTGGTGAAGGCACTCGAGTCGTACAAGCTGCCGATCAAGGTGATGCCACACCTCCGGGACATTCTCGACGGACGCGCAAGGCTCCACGACGTCCGCGACCTTGCCGTCGCGGATCTGCTCGGGCGGGTGCCGGTCGGGCTCGACATGGATACCGTGAGGCATCTGGTCGAGGGGAAGCGGGTGCTCGTGACCGGCGCCGGCGGGAGCATCGGATCCGAGCTCAGTCGACAGATCGCGGCGCTGGGGCCGAAGAGCCTCGTGCTGTTCGAGCGCTACGAGAACGCGCTCTGGGCGGTGGAGCGGTCGGTGGCCGGGCTGAAGCCCGGCGGGAGGGTGTATTCCGTCATCGCGGACGTCACCGACGAGGGACGGGTCGACGAGGTGCTGGCCGAGCATCGTCCGGAGCTGATCCTTCACGCGGCCGCCCACAAGCACGTGCCCCTCATGGAGCTCAATCCCTGCGAGGCGATCAAGAACAACGTCAAGGGCACGCGGATCGTCGGAGAGGCCGCGGTCCGCCACGGGGTGGAGCGGTTCGTCCTGATCTCGAGCGACAAGGCAGTCAACCCCTCGAGCGTCATGGGTGCCACCAAGCGGGTGGCGGAGCTGCTCGCGATGGCCCTGGCCGAGCGGGGCCCGACCGGGTTCGTGGCGGTGCGTTTCGGCAACGTGATGGGAAGCAACGGCAGCGTGATCCCGCTCTTCCTCGAGCAGATCAAGGGCGGCGGGCCGGTCACCGTCACGCATCCCGACATGCGTCGGTACTTCATGCTGATCCCGGAAGCGGTGCAGCTCGTGCTCCAAGCCGCCGCGCTCGGCGAGAATGGAGCGCTGTACGTCCTCGACATGGGCGACGAGATCAGGGTGGTGGACATGGCGCGGAACCTGATCCGGCTGTCCGGCTTCACCCCGGAGCGTGAGATCCCGATCACCTACACTGGGGTGCGGCCCGGCGAGAAGCTCTCGGAGGAGCTGGTGGCCTCGGACGAGACCATCGAGCCGTCGCGCCTGGAAGGGATCAGGCGGGTCCGATGGGCCCGTGACCTCTCGCCCGCGAGTCTCGGACGCAGCGTGGCGGACCTCGAGCGCTTCGCCGAGAAGGGCGCGACCGGCGCCGTCATGCAGGAGCTCGGCGCGATGGTTGCGATGTTCCGGCCCTTGACTGCAGGGCCGGAGGTCGCGAACGGCCGACCCGTGCTTCCCGCGGACGTGCCGGCGCCCGTCGCCGCCGGGGTCGGCGAGGCGCGAGGCCTCGCGTGATGGGCGGTGTGAGGGCGCCGACGCGCCGGCCCGGACGGTGGCCGGGTTGGCCCAAGCGCGTGTTCGACTTCGTGGTGGCGTCTGTCGGTCTGATCGTCCTCGCGCCGCTGCTGGGCGTGACCGCCCTGGCGATCTGGCTGGCGCTCGGCCGACCGGTGATCTTCGCGCAGCGACGGCCCGGCCGGCACGGGCGGCCGTTCATCCTCTACAAGTTTCGCACCATGAGCAACGCGTGCGGGGCCGACGGCCGGCTCCTGCCGGATCATGAGCGACGACTGACCCGTCTCGGGCGGCTACTCCGAAGAACGAGCGTGGACGAGCTGCCGGAGCTCATCAACGTGATCCGGGGCGACATGAGCCTGGTCGGCCCCCGGCCGCTCTTGATGGAGTATCTGCCGCGCTACACGAGGGAGCAGGCCCGCCGCCACGAAGTTCGACCGGGGATCACGGGGTGGGCTCAGGTCAACGGCCGCAACACGCTGCCGTGGGAGCGCCGCTTCGCGCTCGACGTCTGGTACGTGGAGCACCAGTCGTGCCGGCTCGACGCCGGGATCCTGCTGCTGACTGTCTGGAAAGCGCTCGCGCAGGCCGACGTCAGTGAGCCCGGGGAGGCGCCCGATGGATGGAGCACGTGGCCGGCCACCTTGGAAACGGCAACGGACGTGCCAGCGCCGGACATCGAGGTCGCGCGGTGAGCCGGGACGACCGTGAAGCTGTACGCGCTGCGGCGTCTCGAGGCCGCGGAGGCCTACCGATGGAGCCGATGCCGATCATTCGCCCGACCCTGCCGGAGTTCCGCGAGTTCGAGGAGCTCGTTCGCCCCAGCTGGGACGAAGGCCAGGTCACGACTGGACGGATCGTGCGCGCCTTCGAGGAGGAGATCTGCCGGCAGACCGGCGCGCGCGAGGCGGTGGCGATATCGTCGTGCACGGCGGGGCTCATGCTGGCCGCTCAGGCGATGGAGCTGCCGGCGGGTGCCGAGGTCATCGTGCCGTCCTTCACGTTCGCGGCCACCGCGCAGGCGCTGGTGTGGAATGGTCTGGTGCCGGTGTTCTGCGACTGCCTGCCGGAAACCCTGACCATCGATCCGGCCGACGTCGAGCGGAATCTGACGTCGAGAACCGCCGCGATCTGCACGGCGTATGTCTACGGTCTCCCCCCGGACATCGAGGCGCTGGCCGAACTCGGCGAGCGACAGGGGCTCCCCGTGTATTTCGACAGCGCCCAGGGATTGGGCGCCGAGTACCAGGGCCGGAAGGCGGGCGGCTTCGGAGCATGCGAGATCTTCTCGCTGAGCCCGACCAAGGTCGTCACCGCGATCGAGGGCGGCGTGATCTGCACCAGCGACCCCCGCTTGTCGGCGCGCCTGCGATCGATGCGCGACTACGGCAAGGATCCGCAGAAGGGGGAGGACATGGTCCACCTGGGCCTCTCCGCCCGGATGAGCGAGCTGCACGCCGCGGTGGGCTTGCTCTCGCTGAGACGCGTGGACGAGCTGGTAAAGGCGCGGCGGCAGCTCATCGAGGCCTACCGGGCGCGGCTCGGCGCGCTTCCGGGATGCCGCGTGCAGAGCATTCCACCCGACCGGACGAGCAGCGGAAACTACTTCGTGCTGTTCATCACCGCACGGGCCCGGGCCAGCCGGGACGCAGTGTACGCGGGCCTCACCGCGCGTGGGATCCAGACCAAGCGCTACTTCTATCCGCCGGTCCACGAGCAGACCCTCCTCCAACGGGTGCCGCACCGGGTGAGCGAGCGGATGGAGCAAACCGTGACGGCGAGTCGGGAAGCCCTGGCCCTGCCGCTGTACTCGCACATGACGCCGGAACAGATCGACCGCGTGTGCCAGGAGGTGGAGCGCCTGCTGGCTTGAGCCAGGCTGCGGCCCCTGCGATGGCGACCGGGTCGATGAACTGGGCGAATTGAAGCGTGATTGCAGCAACCAAGAGTGAAGTGGCCACGTCTGCCGCCCCGAGCGAATCGGTCGCGATGCGGTTCGCAATCGGCGCATTCTGGGCGCTGGTCGGCGCCGTCGTGTCGCGCGGCTTGACGCTCGCATCGTCGGTGGTGGCGGGGCGGCTCCTGGGAGCGACGGGCTTCGGCGAAGTCGGCATGATTCAGAGCACGCAAGGCCTGTTCGGCATCGTGGCAGGCGCCGGGTTGGGGTTGGCCGCGATCAAGTTCGTCGCGGAGTCTCGTTCGATCGATCCCGCAAAAGCAGGCCGCTGTGTCACCCTGGCGACCACCATCGCCCTGATCTCCGGCACGCTGATGGCCCTGGTGCTCCTTGTTCTTTCAGGAGTGATAGGCTCGAGCGTGCTGAACGCCCCACACCTGACCGTGGAGCTGCAAGTGGCGACCGGCCTGGTCCTCTTCGGCACGATCAACGGTGTGCAGACGGGCGCCCTCGTCGGGTTCGGCGCCTTTCGTGCCTTGGCGGTCCTCAACAGCATCCGCGGCGCTTGCCTGTGTGTGTTCTTGATCGCCGGCGTCAAGCTCGGCGGCGTCCTGGGCGGCGTCATCGGCCTGGTTTTGACCGAAGCGATCGCGGTGCTCGCCAACCATGTCGCTCTGCGGCGCCTTCTTCCCGAGGCCGTCGGCTGGCAAGACCGCAACGCCGCGTGGAGCGAGTTGATGATGATGTGTCGATTCAGCGTCCTGAGCCTGCTGGGGAGCATCTGCACGATGTCGGCGATGTGGTTTGCCAATGTGGTGCTGGTCGCGCAGCCCGATGGCTACGCATCGCTCGGCATCTTCAACGCGGCCGAACGCTGGCGGCAACTGCTGCTGTTCCTCCCCGCCTCGTTCTCGCCGGTAATCCTCACGATGCTCAGCACCCTGCACGGCACGAACGATCCCAGCGCCTATCGCCGGCTCTTTGGTCTCAACCTGGCGGTCAGCATCGCCGTCGTCGTGGTCCCGTCGATCGGCATCATCCTGTTTGCGTCACCGGCGATGGGCCTGTTCGGCGACGAGTATCGCGACGGTTGGATGACGCTGGTCATCCTGTCGGCCTCGTCGGTCGCGGTGGTGCTCAACAACCTGTTGGGCCAGATCTTGGTGAGCAAGGGGGCCATCGTGAGACGCTTCGTCCTTGACCTTCTGCTCGCCGCGGTCCTCGCGATCGCGTCGTGGCAACTGATTCCGATGTATCGCGACCAGGGGATGGCGCTGGGCAGTTTGATCGCGTTTGCGGTGACGTCGGCCGCTCTAATCGTGACGACTATCCACTTCATGAGAACGCCTGGGAACCAGCCATGACGGCCTTGACAAGCGGCCCGATGCCTCGCGCCACCCTCTGGGTGCTTGCAATCAACGCCATCGCCCTGATCGGATTCGCGTGGGCGCCGGTTGCGCCGGAGTATCCGCTCGCGGTGGTCGGCATCGTGGCGTTTCTGTTCGTGCAAGCGTTTCTGCCGGCGTGTCGGATCCGCGTGACCGCTCCAGTGTGTCCAGCAAACATTGCCCAGGGCTACTATTGGATCCAGCTTGTGCTCGTCACGGTATTGGTCGGCTACTTCGATTTCAGCCTGGGGGCGTTGCCGTATCTGCCGTCGAGGGGTGCGATCAATCTGGCGATCGTCGTTCACGTCGTGGGCTATCTGTCGTTTTGTGTGGCGTACCAATTCTGCAGTCGCGTGACCGTCGGTGGGCCGCACGAATCGGTGCCGAGCACGGCCTACTTGATCGTGCCGTTTGCCGTGTTGGGATTGTTGGGGTTCTTGCTGGTGCACGGCGGCGTCACGGGGTTCATCGACTATGTCTCGTCGCCGATCGAGCATCGCCTTCGTGCGGAGGATCCGACGACGCTACAAACGGCCGCGGGCAGCTTTCTGAAGCACTTCCTCGGCTTCGCCGTGGTGCTGGCGTGGAGCTGGTGGCTCGGCAGGGCGCCCCGTCGGAAGGTGTCGATCATCGCCGTGACGGCCGGCGTCGTGATCGTGCTGCTGGTTGCCAATTTCAACTACAACCGTGGCACGATGCTCGGACCGCTCGTCGGCCTGGCCGCCGCGTTCTCCGTGCACGTGCGGCGCATTCCGTTCAAGGGCGTTGTCTTGGCCGGCATGCTCGCGCTTTCCGTGGCGTTCGTTTTCGGGTG
>Ga0268386_10001683_pt1 | contig 15269 bp, 11 predicted proteins | sample RVTome_15_FD_200260 | JGI IMG/M metagenome (GOLD analysis project Ga0268386, IMG submission 200260) | Soil microbial communities from uranium-contaminated site in the Upper Colorado River Basin, Wyoming, United States - RVT150D86... ...
CTATCTGTCACAAATGAAGCGCCAGAATCAAAGACTAAAAGTTTTAGCAGACGTATTGTACTCAATTTTGTCAATGCCTGGAACTATTGCGGTGTCTTCGGGGTGGAACGTTTGAGAAGAAAGACGAGCAAGCCCTCATGTTTTAAATGTCCAGCAGCGGCCTCGGCTGCCGCCCCACTGCCCCAAAACACGTCGAGGCGTCCGGGACCAGTAATCGCAGAGCCGGTGTCGTGGTTGAAGACGAACCGGTGCATCGGTTTCCAGCCGACCACCTGATGATTGGCATCGAGCACCGGCTGTTGGGTGCGGATGAAAGCCAGACCCGTCGGTGGAAAGATGCGGGGATCCAGGGCGACTGAGCGTCCAGGAACGAGGGTCAGCCCCAGACTTCCGACCGGTCCCCGATCGACCTGGCGGAAAAAGATGTAGCGCGGATTATGCGTCATCACTCGGTAGCGGTCTTCTGGATTCGTTCGCAGATAGTCTCGCAAGCGTTGCATCGAGATGGTATTGGGGGAGAGACGCCCTTCATCGAGCAGCAATTTGCCGATGCTGCGATAGGGGTATCCGTTGGACGCTGCATAATTTACCCGCATGGATTGCCCGTTCGTTAGGTGAATACGTCCGGAACCCTGGATGTGGAGGAAAAAGCCATCTACGATATCGGGCAGCCAGACGAGTTCTAAACGGCGTCCCTGCAGTTTACCCTCGATATCAATTTCGTGCCGGGTGAAATAGGGCAAAACTTGCCCATTGTCGTAGCGGGCGATAAGACGTTCACCGGACCACTCGGGACGAAAATGGGCCAAATCAATATGGAGCAAATCATCTGGGCGGCTATAAAGCGGGTAGGTATACTGGTCCGTGGGCACAGGACTCCCACGTAGAACCGCTTCATAGTATCCGGTAAAGAGCACACTGCCCTGCCCGTTGCGGCCGGCCGCTTGCACCAGCTCAAATTGGGTGTCGAGCGCGCGCTGCAGGGCATCGAAAGTCGGCGTTTGGCCAAGTACGTGAGCAAAGGTTTCCAGCGTGTCTTGCAGGGTGGAGACCGTGAGTTGGCGGCCGGCGAGCGGTACGATACGGGTGGGTGGGAGCTTTCTGAGATAGTCAAGACTCTGTTGTAGGGCGAGTTGTAACGAGGTACGGTCAAAATCGTCGATCAGGTCCACTTGCGGTGGGAGGAGCTGACTGAAACTTTCCAGCTTGGGTGCGCCGGGTGGCTCAGAGCGGCACGCGTAAAGCGACAGAAGTACGAGTACCCAGCCCGCCCGCATCAGCCACTGCCAACTATGCCCCATCGCACCTCCTTGTGCCTTGTCCCCATGATCTTGATGATGTTGCAGTGCCCGAACACAATGACATCCTATTTTTCCTCTGGAAAAATATTGTCGCGCATTGCGTCCAAAAACTTATTTGCTACCGGCGACCGCTTTGACCTGAGTGAAGTCCGTCAGGCCGTCTATAATCTTTAGGATACCATCTTGCAGCAGAGTCGTCATGCCGTCTTGCATGGCGCAGGCGCGAATATCGACCATGCGGGCGCGAGTTTGAATGAGGTGTTTGACTTCGGGGGAGCCCAGTAATAATTCGTGGATACCGACCCGGCCCTTATAACCCAGGTCACTGCACTCGGAACAGCCGACGGCTTTGTGTAGCTGGAAGTCGGATGAGTATGCGATGCCCAGTTTGTCGAAGAGCTCCGGGCCATAGGCTTCGCGGAGTTCGTCAAATGTGGCTGCCGGCGGGTGGTAGGGCTCTTTGCAGGCCGCGCAGAGTGTGCGTACCAGACGTTGCGCCAACACGCCGAGCAGCGCATCGCCGAAATTAAAGGGATCGAGCCCCATGTCGAGCAGGCGGGTAATGGTTTCCGGGGCGCTGTTGGTATGCAGGGTGCTAAACACGAGGTGACCGGTGAGCGACGCTTCGATGCCGATATGGGCGGTTTCTTCGTCACGCATCTCACCCACCATGATGACGTCGGGGTCGGCGCGCAGAAACGAGCGCATGGCGGCGGCAAAGGTAAACCCGATACGCGGTTGCACCTGGACCTGGCGCAATCCGTACTGGGTGATTTCCACCGGGTCTTCGGCGGTCCAGATTTTCCGCTCCGGCTGGTTAATATAGCCGAGGGCGGAGTGCAGCGTCGTGGTTTTACCCGAACCGGTCGGACCGACCACGAGGATGAGGCCGTAGGGATTGGCGGCGATTTTTTTGAATCCCTCCAGGTTCCGGTCGGTCATTTTCAGCGCTTCCATCGGCATCGGTTCGCTCGCCGCGAGAATACGCATGACGACATCTTCGTTGCCGCCGGCGGTGGGAATCGTCGCCACGCGTAGCTCGATCTCCTTATTCGTGGGCAAGCGGAATTTAATTTTACCGTCTTGGGGCTTGCGCTTCTCGGCGATATCGAGCCGCGCCATGATCTTAATCCGCGACACGAGGGCACGGCGATACGAGGGCGGGATGCGCTGATATTCCTGGCAGCGGCCGTCGATCCGGATCCGCACCATGGTATCTTGCCGGGCGGAATACGGTTCGATGTGAATATCCGAGGCGCCTTTTTTATAGGAATCCACAATAATTTGATTGGATAAGCGCACAATCGCGCTATCGTCTTCACCCACGCCGATGCCATCTTCTTCTTCATTGGACATGCCGGCGTCGTCGGTGAGTTCGCCTAGAATATCGTTGATATTGTCTAAGAGATCGTGTTTGCCACTGGCGCTAAAGAGGTATTGCAGAATATCCTTGCGTAGGCCGACAAAAAATTTCGGCTTCAGCTCTTTCATGAGCAACTGGATATGCTCGATTTTCTGCAGATCTTTTGGATTGTCTACTAAAATCTCGACGGTCGAATCCTCACGCCGCAAGGGTACCCAATAGTTGTTTTTGAGGTAGTCGAAGCTGATGCCTTTTAGCAGAGACTGGTCTGTCACGCTACGCTCGTCGAACTCGAGGAACGGACAGCCGTAGTATTGGCTCAGCGATTCGCCAACCTCTTTTTTGGGCAGGCGGTATTCTTCGATTAACACCGTTTCGACGTCTTGGCCTTTGCGGCGTGCCTCGGTAATCGCTGCATCTAGATCGTCTTTACTAATGAGTTTGTGTTGCAGCAAGTAGTCGTACTTGGACTTGACAAGCGGGCGGCGCTTTTTGGCAGACTGCTGCAGATTGCGAAAGGCCATACCGAGGATTTCGGCAATTTCCAGGGCCTGTTCTTCCTCGGCTTTGGTGAATTTACCCTCTTCTTTTTTGCGGTTCAATAAGACGAGCACGCCCATCAGGTATTTGCGCTCGAAGAGAATCGGTACGCTGAGCACTTGGCGGGTGCGAAAACCCGTACGCTCGTCCCAAGAGCGATCGAAGCTTAAGCGGGAACTCAACGTCGCGAGTTCCTCATCATCATACGCGTCGGCCACGTTGACGAGTTTGCCGAAGCGTGCACAGTATCCGGAAATACTTTCTTGCGAAATCGGCACCCGAATTTCCTGGACACCGTCGAGGGGATCGAGGGTGAATTTGGAATAGATCTCGCGTTTTTCCCGGTCCACGGCATAAATAATAACTTGTTCCGCATCGAATAGGTGGTGAATCTCGTCACCCACCTCGAAGAAAAAGTCATCCAGATGTCGAATCGCATGAATTTTGCCGATGAGCTTGCTTTTCCCAGTTTGAAGCTCGCTTGAGGGGTCGATAGCGGTTGCGACCTGATGTTCTTCAGAGATGTTGTCGAGATGGTCCATCGCGGCTGCCTTCGTATGTCAGGACGAAAAACGATTCGCTAAACTAGCCCACAAGAGAGTCGTACACCTGACACCCGGAACATGCCGGGACGCGCGCTTGCGCGCTAACCGCTTTAGAGTGCCTAAAGGGTGCCAATGTCGTGTGGACCGATTTAGATTGCTTGTGGAAGTGAGGTCCTCGACACCCCGCAGATGTAAAGCCTGTTGCAGGGGACGTTGCACCGAATGTATCATCGGCACGTCTTCTGCAAAACTTAAGATGGGACGCCGGTGTCAGTAGGGCAGCCGGAAAAGCGGAAGTTGGGACATATTAATTATTGATTCCCTATTGTAGCCGCGGATCGAGCGCGTCCCGCAGACCCTCTCCCACCAAATAATAGGCGACCACGGCGAGGAAGATGGCAGCGCCGGGAAAGACGGCGAGCCACCAGGCAAAGGTATTGCTGCGGGCTTCGTTGAGGATGGAGCCCCAGGTCACCAGATCGGCTGGAACACCGATTCCCAGGAAGCTGAGACCGGATTCGGTCAGAATGGCCGCCGCGATGCCGAGGACGACGGAGACCAGGACGGGAGCCAGGGCATTGGGTAAGATGTGGCGAACCAAGATTCGCGGTGTGGGAACGCCGAGAGACACAGCCGCTGTCACGTAATCCAGGTTTCGGACTTTAAGAAATTCGTTGCGGGTTAGGCGGGCGATGCCGACCCAGCCCGTGAGGCCGATGATGAGCATGGTATAGAAGATGTTGGGCCTCAGAGTCGCAGCAATGGTGAGGATCAGAAAAAAAGTGGGTATCCCCAACATGAGTTCGAAGATACGGGAAATAACCAGATCGATCCACCCGCCAAAATAACCTGCAGTGGCTCCGAGAACGACCCCAATGAGCACGGCAATGCCGATCGAAACAAAGCCGATCGATAGTGAAATACGGGAGCCGTGAATGAGACCGGCTAAGACATCGCGACCCAACTTGTCGGTGCCGAGCCAGTGGTCACCTGACGGTTCAGCTAGTGGATCGAGAAGGTCGACCCGGTTGGGTCGGTAGCGAATCGGCGGATAGATGGCGCGTTCTGCACTCAGTGTCGCGAAGTCGACCAGGCGTAGCTCGTCTGGCAGGGGCGCAATTCCCAAGCTATCCAAGTAGCTTTGTAGAATGGGGAAGAACATTTTACCTTGGTAGATCATATAATAAGGTTTGTCATTCGCCAGGATATCGGCAAACAGAGCGATTAGTAGGAGACCCCCTGAGACCCAAAGACCCGCTACGGCTAGAATATTGCGCTTAAAGTGTTGCCAAACACGGCTCCAATAGTTCTGTGCATTGTCCATGGTCAAGCACTACGTCCACTGAAAGTAATACGTGGGTCGACAACCGTTAATAAGAGATCTGAGAGGAGAATACTCAACAGCGTGAGTAAGGAACTGATCGTAAAGACAGCCATGATGACGGGATAGTCGCGAGCCAAGACAGCTTCATAGCCGAGCTGACCGAGTCCCGGGATAGAAAAGATGGTCTCAATAATAATGCTTCCACTGATGAGACCCGGGATGATTGAAGTCATAATCGTGACAACCGGAATCAGCGAATTGCGCAAGACGTGTTTGTAAATCACCAGGCGTTCAGCCAGGCCTTTGGCTCGGGCCGTCTGCACAAAATCCTGACGCAGATTCTCCAGCATACTGCTCCGCATAAAACGGGACAGCCCCGCAAAGCCGCTGTAGGACAAGACGATCACCGGTAAACAGAGGTGCCAGCTATAATCGAGCAACCGCTTCCCTAAGGGCCAATTGGGCGAGGCATCTACCGAGGTCAACCCACCGGGCGGGAACAGATAGAAGTAATCGCCACCACACAAAAAGACAATGGCCAGGGTCCCTATCCAATAGGAGGGCAAAGCGTAGAGAGCAAAGGCCACAAAGGTCGACACCTGGTCACCAAACGAGTAAGAATGGGTAGCCGAGTAGATGCCCAACGGAACGGCGCCTAAGTAGATCAAGACCGTGGAGATGATATTGAGCTGCACCGTTACCGGAAGCCGTTCCCGGATCTTGTGCCACACGGGCTGGTTGTCTTTAAAAGAGTCACCAAACTCCAGCGTGACGAGATTCCGCAACCAGTATCCATATTGGATATGGAACGGCTTGTCGAGCCCGTACTGAGCACGCCAAGCCTTAAGTGCCTCATCGACCGCACTTTGTTTTTCCGTCGATAGTCCCTCGGCACCGGCTGCGCCGAGGCCGCCACCGGCGCGTAACTCAGCTGGGTCACCGGGGGCCAGATGGATGAGTGCAAATGCAATGAAGGTGATCCCGAGCAGTGTCGGAATGAGCAATAGCAGACGCTGCAACACATAGGTCCACATAGGATTCCCGTTGGTCTCTTACTGAGTCAACATGAGAGATTCGTAGCGCTGTAGGGACTTGGGAACCCACCATTCCAATGGCCGTGGGCCGCCCGGGTACAAGGTCACGTTGTGAAAGCGTTTGTCTACTGCCAGTACGGACTTCTGGATGAACAAGAATGTATAGGGTTGTTCTACGTTCAGAATCTGCTGGAATTCGCGGTAGAGTTCGATGCGCTTCTGGGGATCGAACGTGCGCCGGTTCTCTTCCAGGAGCTGATCTGCCCGCTCATTTTTGAAGCTGATGGCATTGGAGCCTTTGTTCTGGGCCTGTGAGGAGTGCCACACCTGATAGCCATCAGGCTCTGTAATGGGCATGGCCCAACCGAGAATCATGGCATCGAACTTGTGATTGCGCACATCGTCGAGGTAGATGGTCCAGTCGAGTTGGCGCACGGTGACTTCGATACCGTGCTTTTTGAGTTCGTCTTGCAAGGTGAGGGCTACGCTCTTACGGATATCGTTGCCGGAGTTAAATTTAATCTCGAACTTGAAGGGAACCTTATTGCCCTCGATCACCTTGTCGAGAATGCCATCGCCGTCCGTGTCCGCCCATCCAGCTTCGCCGAGCAGTTGCCGGGCTTTTTGCGGTTCGTAGGGATGACTGTAGAGGGTTTTATCGTATTCCGGGCGAAAGAGATAGACCGGACCGTCCACCACCTCGCCGAGTTCGAACAAAATGGTTTTCACCATCTGCTTTCGATTGGTCAAATAGGTCATGGCCTGTCGGACGCGTGTGTCTCGGAAGATCGGATGCACGTTGTTCCAGCCGATATAGATATAGCCCGGGCTGAAATACACATGTTTATCAAATTTCTTGGTAAAGCGACTGCCTTTAGTTTGCCGCAGATGTTGTAAGGGCTGCAAATCCATGGTGTCAAGTTCGCTGGCTTTCAAGGCCACGAGTGCCGCTGCCGCGTTGTTGAACACACGCATTACACGCTTATCGATATAGACCTGGTCGATACCGTCTTTCCCCGTGCCCCAGTAGTTCGGATCTCGCACGAGCACGACTTCCTGTCCGGTTTTCCAGTGTTGCAGTTGATAAGGTCCACTCCCCATGGGATGCCGCGAGAAGTTCTTGTTGAATTGCTCGGCAAATTGCCGGGCTTTGTCGGCTTCAGGATTGGCCGTCCCTTCCCCCGGCTGCAGGGTGGCAAGCTGGGCAACGCTGAGCGAACTGAGCAAGCCCTCCGGATCGTAGTAATGGCGCGGCAAGATGTCAAAGCCACCGAGGATCGACTCGTTGCGGAAATACGGTTCTTTGGCGATGAGACGAATCGTCCAGTCGTCGAGGAGTTCCGCTTGCACCAGGGATTGATAGTAGACGCGACGAAAGGGTGCATTGACCCAGGGGTTTTTGATCACCTTAAGGCTAAAGAGCACGTCCTGACCGCTCAAGGGCTGACCATCCTGGAAGTGAGCATCGCGGCGGATGCTGAACGTATAGGTCAATTTATCGTCCGAAATCTGCGGCCGCTCCGTAGCCAAGGCGGGTTTGATCTCTAGGGTTTTCGGGTCTCGCGTGAGGAAACTTTCAAAGATATACCCCAAAATGCTGGAGGATGTTGCGTCGTTACTGGTCAGCGGATTCAGGCTTTCAGGATCACTCAGGATGTGAGAGACCAGCCAATCACCGGTTACCGGTTGTGCTTCTGCCTGGAGCTGAAGCGGAGGGAGGGTCAGTACGAAGAAGGCTACGAGCAGCGGTCTCCAAGGAAGCCTGACAAACCATGGATTGATGCGCATCGTATTCTCCTCCTAGTGAATGCGACTTTCGTATCCTTGCCAATCCTTTTCACGCAATTCGAACTTTTTGATTTTGCCCGTCGAGGTTTTCGGCAGCTCGCCGAATTCGACGGCTTTGGGACATTTGAAGTGGGCTAGCCGGTCGCGGCAAAAGTTGATGATGTCCTCTGCCGTGGGTTGCATATCCGGTTTCAGGGTCACGAAGGCTTTCGGCACCTCGCCCCATTTCTCGTCTGGAATGGAGATCACGGCGACCTCTTGCACGGCGGGGTGTTGATAAATCGTGTTTTCCACCTCGATAGTCGAAATGTTTTCTCCCCCACTAATGATGATGTCCTTTTTTCGGTCGCGCAGTTCAATGTAACCGTCCGGATGCACGACGGCGAGATCGCCGCTGTGAAACCAGCCGCCGCGGAACGCCTCGTCGGTGGCCTCGGGTTGTTCGTAATAGCCGCGCATCACATTGTTGCCGCGCATGATGACTTCGCCCATGGTGCTGGCATCGGCGGGTATGTCGTGCATGTTCTCATCCACCACCCGCATGTCTTCGGCAATGATGTACGGCACGCCCTGACGCGCTTTTTTGCGGGCCCGTTCCGCCGCCGGCAGCTCGTCCCACTCTTCGTGCCAGGCGCAAACGCTGTGCGGGCCGTAGGTTTCGGTTAGGCCATAGACATGGAAGATCTCGGCCCCGAGCGCTTCCACATTGGCGATGACGGTCGGCGAGGGTGGCGCCCCTGCCGTGGTGACGTGTAACTTGCGCGGAAATTTGGCCGTTTTTGCCCGGGGATGGCTGGTGAGCGTGATCAGCACGGTCGGCGCGCCATTGAGATGGGAGACGCGTTCGGTCTCGATGAGCCGAAAGACCTCTTCGGGGTCGACTCGCCGCAGACACACATGCGTGCCGCCAACCCCGGTGACGCCCCAGGTAAAACACCAACCGTTGCAGTGGAACATGGGCAGGGTCCAGAGATACGTGGCGCGGCTATTAAGTCCCACTTCCAGGGCTTCGCCCAACGCGTTCAGATAGGCGCTGCGGTGCGTATACATAACGCCTTTGGGATTGCCCGTGGTGCCGCTGGTGTAATTGATGCTGATCGGGTCGTTTTCGTCCTCTACCGGTTTGTCGATCGGCGCATCGGAGCCAGTAGTTAGAAAGGCTTCGTAATCCATGCCATCGAGACCGTCGTGGCCCGTGTGGTCATCGATATTGATGACCATTTCGAGTTGCGGTAGCTGATCCCGAACCGGACGCACGAGTTCCGCCAGTTCATGATCGACGCATAGGATTTTAGCGCCGGCATGATTCAAAATATAAGCAATTTCCGGGGCGGATAGGCGCGTGTTGATGGCTACCAGTATGCCACCTGCCAGTGGCACGCCATAATGCGCTTCCAACATCGGGGGAAGATTGGGACATAAAAAGGCGACGCGATCGCCTTTGACGACCCCGGCCTTCTGCAGGGCCGAAGCCAGACGGTTGACGCGTTGATTGAACTCGCGATAGGTGTAGCGCGTATCGTTGTATACCACGGCAATTTTGTCTGGAAACACCGCTGTACTCCGGCGCAGAAAACTCAAGGGGGTTAGCGGCGTATAGTTTACGGCGGGTTGGGGCGTAGCCATCAAGATTCCTCCTTAGCCTATCAGCTCGTTATCCTAATAATGCACAGAGAATACGGGGCCCTCTATGTCCGGTTGTGCATGGTGTCGCATGTTCGCTCACGGTCGAGTTTTAAAGTGACATTGCACAGCAGGAATGAATCGCGTCAGTTAGGTTCTGCCGTGACAATGCGGGCGACTCGCGAGAGGGGGTGACCCTTCGCATCGATTTGCAATGTGTTGAACCAACCAAACGGTGTGCGTACACTTTGCATCTCAGCCTCAACGAGCGCCTCATGCGTCCGGCTCAATACCTCGATGGCCACCTCGGGAGCACTCAGGGTGGCGAAGAGATGAGCAAAAGAATGTAACACCACTGTCGTGACTTTGAGTTGGGCGCTCAGTTCGATAATTTCCGCTGCCGCACGCTGCGCAACCAGCGCGGGATCGCACTCATCCCCTTGCTCGACGCTGGCGAGGACGACGAGCGCCTCCTCCACTCGAGTCGCCGGGTCGTCATAATCCTCCACCACTTTCGAGCGGCCCTTGGTAGTGATGGTGCAACAAAAGCTGTTGACGTGCAGCACCAGAAACCGCATCTCCCCTTCTTTCTTTAATGCTTTATGCGTTAGGCGCCTGCGATCGTCATACTGCCGATTTTCAGGGTTGGCGCGGCGATTTTACGGCTCATATCGAGATCGTTGCCGATCATCTCGATATCGGCCAGCATGTGCCGGAGATTGCCGGCAATGGTAATTTCCTCGACCGGATAGGTCAGCTCTCCATTTTCGATCCATAGCCCGGACGCGCCACGGGAGTAATCCCCGGTAACGAGATTGACGCCAAATCCAATTAAGCCCGTGACATACAGGCCATTTGGAACGGAGGCGATAATCGCTTCGGGTGTATGCGAGCCGGGTTTGAGATAAAAATTCGTTGGGCTCACGCCAGGCGGGTCGCCCGCTCCGCGAGCGGCATTGCCGGTAGATTGCATACCCAGCTTGCGGGCAGAATAGGTGTCGAGAAGATAACTGCGCAACACGCCGTTCTCGACCACTGTTGTCCGGCGTGTAGGAAGCCCTTCACCATCGAACGGTTTGGAACCTAACGCCATCGGCAGCGTGCCATCGTCATACACCGTGACGTGATCGGGGGCGATGCGCTCACCCAGATGGTCGACCAGGAACGATGCGCCCCGGTAAAGCGCCGAGCCTGAGATGGCCGAGCATAAGTTTCCCAACAATCCCCCCGCTATAGTAGGAGCAAAGACCACCGGCACTTTTTGGGTCGGGACTTGGCGGGCTCCCAAGCGCCGCAGAGCGCGACGGGCGGCTTCCTTGCCAATCTCGGCAGGCGCGTCCAAGCGGTCAAACTTGCGGGCGGTAGAATACCAATAATCGCGCTGCATACCGCTCTCATCAGAGGCAATCGGTACGGCTGCTAACTGCACCGAACTCGTGCGGTATTGCCCCAGAAAACCGTGACTATTGGCGTAGAGGACGGACGATTCGGAGCTGCTGTACTCGCCGCCTTCGGAGTTGGTAATGCGCGGGTCATAAGCCAGAGCGGCTTGCTCCGCTGCCCGGGCCATTTCCGTGCGGTCCTCGACTGGGATTTGGGCGAGGGAGGCATCCCAGAGTTGCAGATCCGGGATGTCGCGAATGGTGTCATCGGGTTCCGGCAAACCGGACACGGGGTCGGCGGCCATGGCTTGCGCCAACGCGCAGGTGTCGTCGAGGAGCTGCCGCAGCGAGGCTTCGGTAAAGTCGGAGGTGGAAGTCGTGGCCGAACGGTGGCCAAAAAACAACCGTAGCCCGAGTCGCTTGCGATGGGCGTTCTGGACTTTATCCACTTCGCCAAATCGCACTTCGACCTCGAATGACGTGTTATCAACCAGCAGCACATCGCCAGCGGTTGCACCCCGTTGTGTCGCCTGCTGCAGCAGATCGTGAACCAGATTGGGATCAATTGCCATGGCTGGGTCTCCCTACTGAGTGCCGCCAACTGTCATGTTGTTCACGCGGATCGTTGGAAGCCCGACGCCAACCGGGACGGATTGCCCGTTTTTGCCGCAGGTTCCGACCCCGGTATCCAGCTCTAAGTCGTTCCCCACCATGGCGACGCGGGTGAGCACATCCGGGCCGTTGCCAATCAGGCTGGCGCCTTTGACCGGATGGGTGATTTTACCATTCTCGATCAAATATGCTTCATTGGCCGAGAACACGAACTTGCCATTGGTGATATCCACCTGTCCGCCGCCAAACGAAACGGCATAGAGGCCGGCATCGACCGAGGCAATAATTTCCTCAGGTTCCGACTCGCCGCCCAGCATGAAGGTGTTGGTCATGCGCGGCATGGGCAGGTGTGCATAGCTTTGGCGGCGGCCATTACCGGTGGGAGCGACGCCCATGAGGCGGGCATTAAGCGTGTCTTGCATGTAGCCGCACAAAATGCCATTTTCCACCAACACCGTGTGTGATGTCGGCGTGCCTTCGTCGTCGACATTGAGCGAGCCGCGCCGATGTGCGATGGTGCCATCGTCAATGATGGTGCATAGGTCGGAGGCCACGCGTTCGCCAATGCGGCCACTGAAGGCTGACAGACCCTTGCGGTTGAAATCGCCTTCCAAGCCATGGCCGATCGCTTCGTGTAACAGAATACCGGGCCAGCCGGAGCCCAGCACCACGTCCATACTGCCGGCGGGTGCATCAATAGCGTCGAGATTTAAGATGGCGCGCCGCGCCGCTTCGCGCGCGAATTCCAGATAGCGGTCATCATCGAGGAGATAGTCGTACTCGACGCGCCCGCCGCCCCCTGAACTGCCACTCTGGCGATTGCCATTTGCTTCCGCAATACACGAGACATTGAGGCGCAGGAGCGGCCGCACATCGCCCACGACGAGGCCGTCGGAGGTGGCAATCAGGACGAGCTGATAGGTGCTGCCAAACGACGTCTGAACTTTGGTGATGCGGGGGTCGTAGGCGCGGCAAAAGCGGTCGATCGACTGCAACAAATCGAGTTTCTGCGCCATGGGAACGTCGGGTCCAGGGGTCTCGACGGGATAGAGATTGTGCTCGGGCGCTTGCACGCCTTGAATGGCGACACGGCCCGTTTCGCTGCCGCTACTGGCGATTTGCCGGGCCGTGCCGGCAGCGATTTCTAGGGTCGGTACGGTAATCTCATCCGAGAAGGCATAGCCGGATTTTTCCCCCGCGATAGCCCGGACGCCAACGCCTTGACTGACATGTTTCGAGGCTTGTTTGACCTCGCCTTCTTCGAGAGAGACGGAATCGCTGACATCATATTGAAAATAAACGTCGGCATGGTCGATTTGCGGGCTCAGAGTTCGATCCAGGATGCGTTGCAAGCTGGGTGTGTTCATCCCGTACTTGTCATCAAAAAAGTCCGCTGGTCGAGCCACGGCATGTATCATAACCGCTCCTTCTTGAGCTAGGGGCATGCGTTTTCAGTATACTTCTCAATATGTATCATAAATGCAGAGTGTGATAACTGCAATGTTACGCAACACCGCTTCTCAGAGGGATGCTGGATGGTGATCGACCAGGCACTTGATGTCGCCAAGCGGGCGGCGTACCGAGCCGGAGAGGAAATTCTGCCCTATTATCAATCGCAATATGACGTCCGGAATAAGAGTGTTGACAACCCGGTGACGACGGCGGATCTCGCAGCCAATCGTCTCTTGCAAGACGTGTTGCTCAGCGCCTTCCCGGATGCGGGTTGGCTGTCTGAGGAATCGGTTGACAACCCGGAACGCTTGCAGCGCGACTACACATGGGTGGTCGATCCAATTGATGGCACCAAGGATTTCATTCAAGGCATTGACGAGTTCGCGGTGGTGGTCGCGTTGGTGTTCGAGGAACAAGTCGCGGTGGGGGTTACGTATAATCCGGTGCGGCGCGAGATGATGTATGCCAGCCGTGGACAGGGTGCATTTTGCAATGGCGAGCCGATGCGGGTCAACACCACGGCCTGTCTGCAACAGGCCGTGGTGTTGACCAGTCGTAGTGAAACCGGTCGTGGCGAGTGGGAACGCTTCCAAGAGATATTCACCATTCGTCCCACCGGCAGCGTGGCGTATAAGCTGGCGCAGGTGGCGCGGGGCAAGGGGGATCTGACGTTTAGTCTCGCGCCGAAGAACGAGTGGGATATTTGCGCGGGGACACTGCTCGTCACTGAAGCCGGCGGATGCGTCAGCGACCTTGATGGCGAGCCGTTCCGCTTCAATCAGCCCGACCCACTGCGACCCGGCATTGTGGCGACAAATCGGTTCCTACATGATCCGGTGCTGCGGTTGATTCGCGAAGCTACGGATTGAGGCGATGGCCGTGGGTCGCTTACCATTCCGTGAGGCTGCCGTGGTCTAGCGGCTCATCGTCGAGGGTAAAATTAACCTGGGTGCCCTGTCCAGCTTGAGATTCCACCCAGATACTGCCGCCGTGACGTTCGACCGCTTTGCGGCAAATGGACAGGCCAATGCCCGCGCCCTCATACTCGCTGTGACCGTGCAGACGTTTGAAGGGAATGAAGATTTGCTCGTGATATTCCGGCTTGATGCCGATGCCATTATCGGCGACGCTCAAGATCCACCGGCCATCCTGGTGGGTTGCCGTGAGGTGGACGCAGGGCTGAGGATGGTGGTTGAACTTAAATGCGTTTTCCAGTAGATGCCGGTAGAGTTGGGTGAGCATGTCTTGGTCCCCGTAAACCACCGGTAAGGGATCGCGGCGGATGTTCTCAGGGGAAATCGGCATGGTTTTTGACAAGGCGGCTACGGCTCGATCGACACAGCTATCGAGAGCGACTTGCTCCCAGTGCATCACGGCATTGCCGGTGCGTGAGAGGAGCAGAAGATTGTGGACCATGGAGCGCATGTGCTCGGCGGCCTCAGTAATGAAATGCAAGTCTTTTTCGGCGCGTTCGGGGAGGGCCTCATCGAGATCCTGGCGTAGCATGCTGCTGAAGGTGATGAGGTGGCGCAGCGGTTTTTGTAAGTCATGACTGGCGATATAAGTAAACTCGTCTAGCTCGGCGTTCTTCTGACGCAGACTTTTGTTCATCCGGACGATTTTCGCCAGTGACCGGGCCAGGGCGTCGGAGATGCAGACGCGATCGATTCCCAGGGCGATGCCGCCCGCTACCCAGGCGAGAGCTTCCTGCATAGTGGCGGTGAACGCATCGCGGGTGAAGAGGGCCATGACGCCAACGAGCCGATCTTCCACCGTCAACGGATAGCCTGCGAAAGCAACCAGGCCGGTGCGCTCTGCCCACGCTTTGTCACGGATGCGCGTGTCTTGGAGTACATTATGCGTAATATAGGGATGTCGTTCCTGGGCGATGAGGCCGATTTCCGAATGGCCCACCGGCACATGGCCATGCGGTCCGTCGAGGTGAAGATAAATCCCGGCGCTAGCCTGCATTTCGAGCATCTGATCGTCTTCTCCAATGGTCCAGATGCAGGCCAAGGCGGCGTTAAGATGTTCGACGAGCGCTTCGGCACAACGTTGGAGTATCGTGCGCAAGGAGTCGCTACCGGCCAGAGCAGTGCCGACATCGGCGCTGAGCGCGAGTAAGCGGGTGGTCTCTTCCAGCGCAGCACGGATTTGCTGGTGCTCAGCCGCTAAGTCCTGGAGGTCGGCCATGTGCTGGCGCATGGCGTCGAGTTCACTGAGGAGTTCCGCGTGAGTTCGTGATTCGGCGTGCATGAGCTTCCTTCAGTATCGTGCCTGATAAAATATCAAGAAAGAGAGATGA
>Ga0268386_10001684_pt1 | contig 15268 bp, 11 predicted proteins | sample RVTome_15_FD_200260 | JGI IMG/M metagenome (GOLD analysis project Ga0268386, IMG submission 200260) | Soil microbial communities from uranium-contaminated site in the Upper Colorado River Basin, Wyoming, United States - RVT150D86... ...
TGTGGAAAATTCAAAATTGCGACGGAACTCGACCCCAATGGGAAAGCACACTCCGCAATTTTGAATTTTCCACACCCGACCCCGAACGCGCCGTGCCAATGAAAATTGCCACGCCCGGTGGGTCGAGGTGACGGCTCAAGCTGTGCCGCCGCGCTGGATGCGTGCACGGCGGCGCATCCATCCAGGGCCACCGCACATCGGCAGCCCCACTACCGGATGCGGCTACGAACAGGGCGATCCCTACGCTGCCTTCCTCCCGCCGCCCGTGGAAACCGACGAGATGGAATGCGCCGAGTTCCATCGGACCGTCGTCTTCGTCACGAACGAGACCCGCAAGGGGATCGAGCGCAGCCCGCAGGAGTACGCCGATCCGCTGCTGGTTCTTTCCGGCGAGGACTACGGCAAGATCACGTTCGATGAACTTCATCAACGATTGCAGGAGGCGATCCGCTCGGGACCACGGGTGGTCGCTGAGTTCATCGGGCCGACCGGCCAACGAGTCATCACCGAAGATGGTTGACGTGGCGGACGCTGCCAGCTTCCCGCCCAACCCCCGCGCGAAGCGACCCGGACGCTCCCAGCGTCCGGGTCGCTGGACACTCAATTCTCAACTCTGCGGCATCCCGCTCCCGGAACTGCTCAACGCCAGCCACATCCTCCCCTGGAGCGAAAACATCCCCCGCCGCGCCGCCCCCCGCAACACCCTCGCCCTGCACGCCCGCTGTTTTCCGCCTTCCGCTTGGTGGCCGCCCCCTGACCTTCCCCGACCGCTTCCCGCCGGACCGGGAGTCGCTGGCTTGGCATCGGGAGGTGGTGTTTCGTTCTTGAAGCGAGATGCCCCGGTTTGCTGGGACCGTGCCGCTGCTTGACGGACGCCGCGGCACCGTACCAAATCGCCCCCGCCCGACCGGCGTTCGTCAAGCAGTGACAGGCCTCAATGCGGAGTTTGCTTTCTGGTCACCCCATCACCCCATCACGCCTTCACCCCTTCACCCCATCACCCGGGATCCGCCATCCGACTTGCGTTCCGGCACTTGGGGGAAACTGCCCTTGCCTTCCCCCGGCTACCAGAGTCACGATGCCGCCGAATTGCGATTCGCGGGCCGCAACCCGCGGAAGGAGGTGCGAACAATGCGACGGCATTGGTGGGATCGGGGTGCGCGCGGAGGGCGCGGTCGGATGGCGACGGCGGGCCTGTCGGGAGCGGCGTTGTTCATGATGCACTCTTCGTCTTCGACAGCAGCATCATCATGGATGACGACGCCGCCGCCACCGCAGCCTTCCCCCGGCGGCCCCGCGGCGCAGCAAGACAGCCGGCCGACGAATCGTCGCCGGCCGGCTGTGAGTGGAGGCGGCGGGAATCGAACCCGCGTCCTGTGGCGGAGTTGCTGCGGCTTCTACGTGTGTAGTTCGTTGATTGATCTCGTCGCGGGCGGCTCAACGCACAAGGCCGTTTTGCGACCAGTCCACCACTTGTCTCGCGTCAGGAGGAGCGGACGTTGGCCTGACGCCAGCCCGACTTGGTGACCGGCTTTTGGACGCCTCGGGCGGGCCTCCGCAGCCGGGACTGCGTTATTTACGCAGCCAGAGCGAATTGCTTGTTGGCAATTGTGTTGTGATCAGCTTTTTACGTGGCCGGCTGATCAACCACGACACGCCGCCACAACCACGACCAACCCAGTCGAAGCCGATCGCCCCCAGGGTTGCACGCGCTGTACGGTCCAAGGACATTATTATCGGCAGGAGAGGCGGGGTCAATGAGTGGCGATGAGGACCGCGAGCCGCCGGGTTTACCCCGGCGGGCGGCTGATCCCGGCGGGCGGCTGATCCCGGCGGGCGGCTGATCCCGGCGGGCGGCTGATCCCGGCGGGCGGCTGATCCCGGCGGGCGGCTGATCCCGGCGGGGATAAACCCCGCCGCTCGCTTGTCAGGCCTTCATCCTTCATCCTTCATCACTTCGCCACCGCCGGTCGCTACGGGCGTTGTCGGCGGCCGGTGGGCTTGGTCGACGAGGCGGCGGACGGATTCCAACAGTTCCTGGCGGTCGAAGCTCCCCTTTTGCAGCAGTTGCCGGACGCAGCCGCTGAGGAACAGGGAGCCGTTGAGGAACATGCGGTCTTCGGCCGAGAGTTCTTTGGCGGTGATGACGATCACGGGGATCGACTGCCATTGCGGGTGGCGGCGGAGTTCGTCGAGGAACTCGAAGCCGTCCATTTCGGGCATCATCAGGTCCAGCAGGATCAGCGACGGGCAGTGTTCGGCGACGGAATGCATGGCGACGAGGCCGTTGTTGGCTTCGGTGACGGTCCAGCCGTCTTTCTCCAGCGTGCGGCGGAACAGGTCGCGCGACGTGGGGTCGTCTTCGACGACGAGGGCCAGCCCCGGCGACTGCACGCTGACGTACTTGCTGAGGGCGTGCAGCAGCCGGCCGCGGTCGAGGGGCTTGGTGAGGTAATCGTCGGCCCCCAGTGCGAAGCCCATCTTTTTGTCGTCGACGATGGTGAGCATGATGACCGGGATGTCGGCGAGGTCGTCTTCGGCCTTGAGGGCGGAGAGCACGGTCCATCCGTCGACTTCGGGCATCATCACGTCGAGCGTGATCGCGTGCGGCTTGCAGCGGCGGGCGGTCTCGACGGCGTTGACGCCGCTGGCGAGGCCGACGACGTCGAATCCCTCTCGCGTGAGGAAGCGTTGCAGCATGTCACGGACGGCCTCGTCGTCGTCGATGACCATCACGGTGCGGCGGCCGTCGAAATCGGAGGTGGGAGATCGGAGGTCGAAAGTCGGCGCGGTGACGCTTTCTCCGACCTCCGACCTCCGATCTCCGACTTCCCGCCTCTGGCCCGCGACCTCGGCCTTCCGCTCTCCGCTTTCCGCTTTCTGCCTTCCGCCTTCGTCGGGGCCATTGACGGGAATGCGAATCGTGAACGTCGTTCCCTCGCCGGGGGTACTTTCCACCGAGACGTCGCCGCCCATCAGCATCGCGTATTTGCGGGTGATGGCGAGGCCGAGGCCGGTGCCGCCGAATTTGCGGGTGGTGGAGACGTCGGCCTGGGTGAAGGGCTGGAACAGCTTCGCGACCTGTTCGGGAGTCATGCCGATGCCGGTGTCGCGAACGAAGAAGTGCATCCAGTCGCCGCGTTGGAGTTCACGCTTCAGCGTGTCTTCCTGGCCGGGTCGCGCTTCGGAAATGCACGCTGAAGCGTGAACTCCAACGGCGAGGCGTGTGACGCCCAGCGTGATCGTCCCGTTTTCGGTGAATTTGGCGGCGTTACTGAGCAGGTTGAACAGGCACTGCTTGAGCCGCGTGACGTCGCAGCGGAGCTTGCCGACGTTGGGGCCGTATTCGAGGGCCAGCGTGTTGCCTTTGCTTTCGATGGCGGGGCGGATGGTGGCGATCGCTTCGTCGATCATCGGCCGCGGGTCGAATTCGGTCAGTTCCAGCTCCATGCGGCCGGCTTCGATCTTCGACAAATCGAGGATGTCGTTGATGAGCGTCAGCAGATGTTTGCCCGCGGCGTTGATTCGCTGCAGGTCGGCGATGAGGTCGGCCGGCTCGTCGTCTGCGCATTCCTCCTGCAGCATTTCGCTGTAGCCGATGATGGCGTTCAGCGGCGTCCGCAGTTCGTGGCTCATGTTGGCCAGGAACTGGCTTTTGGCGCGGTTGGCTTCCTCGGCGGCGTCGCGGGCCTGCTGCAGGTCGCGGTTGGCGTCTTCGAGTTCCTCCGTGCGGTCGCGGACGCGCTGGTCGAGGTCGCGGTTGAGTTCCTGCAGGTGCAGATTCAACTGGCGGATTTCGGCCTCGGCCGCCTTGCGCTCGGCGACGTCGCGGACGATCGCCGTGAACAGCCGGCGTCCCGGCAGCGGCACGCGGCTGATGGAGAACTCCAGCGGGAAGGTCTCGCCGTTCCGCCGGCGGCCGGTCGCCTCGGCGGATTCGATCGGCGCCAGGGAACCGGCCTTCGAATCGGAAGCCTTCGCTCCCGCGCGGGCCAGCAGTTCGTCGAGCGTTCCTTTGAGGATGACGAGATCGGCGAAGTTCGGCAGTGCGTCGTCGCCGTTTTCGTGGCGGAAGCCGCCAGCTTCCGTGCCGACGCTGGCAGCGTCGGCCACGTCGTAGCCGAAGATGCGGCGGGCGGCGAGATTGAGCGATTCGATCTGTCCGTCGGCGCCGAAGGTGACGATGCCTTCCGCGGCGGTGTTCACGATCGAGCTGGTCTGGGCCTCGCGTTCCTGCAGTGCCTCGTTTCGACGGCGGACTTCGTGGACCATGTGCTCGAACGACCGGGCCAGTTCGCCGATTTCGCCTTTGTCGGCGGTGGGGAGCACGATGTTCATGTCCCCTTTGGCGATTCGTTCCGCGGTGCGGGTGATCTTCTTGAGGGGGCGGGTGATGAGGCCGGAAAACAGGAATGCGACGACGACGCCCCCCAGCGCCAACGCCAACGCCCAACCCCATTTCAGCCAGAACATGCTGGCGTCGATATCCGATTCGAGCTCCTCGCGGGAGACGGCGACGATCAGTTCGATGGAACGCTTCGGATTGTTCGGGTCAAACGGAATCCGCGCAAAATGCAGCAGGAATTCGGAGGCCGGGACTTCGCCGGTCTTGTCTTTCAGCCTGATGGTCTTGTCTTTCAGGTTGACGTTCAGCGCCTTGCCGACTGCCTGCCTGAGTTCGGCGAGTTGTTTCGGATTCCAGGCCCGCAGGTTGACCTTCGGAGGAACGTCGTCGGTGACCTCGAAACCGCAATCGGGAAACGTCTTTCGCAACCCGAGCAGCTTGCGATCGAGATCCACGCCCTTGAGCTTCGGGGGAATTCCGACCGGCTCCAGGGACTGGAAAATGTATTCGTAGCCATCCAGCGTGACGGTCGACGACTCGGTATGTCCGCGCCGGAATCGTAGTTCGGCGATGTCGTCGGGCGCGGCGACGCCTTCGCGCAGCCTCCCGGCCAGCGCCTCCCGGCCTGTGCGGAGCGGTTCGATGTCGTCCTGAATGCGGTTCGGCCGTTGTCGATTGGTGTGGTCGGCGGGGTGCAGAACGAATTGGCCGTCGACCTTCGCATTGCCATTCCCTTTGATGAGGAAGATCAGGTGACGGGGAGAATAGCGCAGCTCGCTCACCCCGGCCAGCGACATCGTGATGACCACGACCGGCGAGTCTTTCTCTGCCGCGTTCGGCTGGCCGCGCGAGATGACTTTGAGGCCGGCCTGCAGTCCGCACCGAGTCGCTTGCCATTTGAGATCGATCTCTCCATCACGATCGGTCTCGTCGCTTCGCTCGGTGATGTTGATGAGCTGAAGATCAGACAACCGCGCCTGGTTGGAATCGCGATTCGCGCGGACCGCGGCCACGAAGTCGCGTTGTTCTTCCGGATTCGGATCGACGCGGTGAAACCTGGACTGCCATTTCGATACGGAGGGCTTATCGGCGCCGGGGGGGTAGTAATCGATCCGCAGGTAACGCCGGTTGATAGCCAGTAACGGTTCATCTTCCTCCTTGTCCGCGTCATCGTCTGCCGCGTTCGCGTCAGGATTCCCCTTGCCCGCGTTGTCCTGCGGATTGTTCTTGTTCGCGTTTTCCTGTCCCTTGTTCGCGGCTTGCTTCCCGTTCTTCGCGTCGCGCTTGATCCCATCGAGCTGGTACTGGAACACGTCGTCGATGCTCGAGCCCTCAGCCTGGCCGTCGATCATCTGGTTCCGCAGCCGGTAGACGTCGCCGTAGAGCTTGCTGATGTCACTGAGCGTCTCCGTGGCCGTCAGATCGACGTCATCGCCGAGGTCGATGATCTCGTGTTGTACGATTTCACGTTTCGCGATCCGGCTGCTGACCTGCGCCAGAACGATCGCCGTCACGATCACCAGCAGCGATGCGAGCACGGCGATCTTAGCGCCAATGCTGAATACGCGGAATTTCATTGCGGTTTCCCCATCACCGAAGAGGGATGAAGGATGAGAAAGGGGGGAAGAATTGAAAATTGAGAATTGCGTTCCCACATGTTCGCAATTTGCATTTTTCAATTCTCAATTCTCAATTCTCAATCTCTTCCATTTCATCCTTCATCCTTCATCCTTCATCCTTCATCCTTCAACCCTCAACTCCGAGTCCAAAACGAATCCGTCAAACCGATAAACATCCATCGGTCCCTTCCCCTTGATCGGCACCTTCTGAATCCGCGAGCCGCGGCAGTGCGGTTCGACCGTTCGCCACGCCGCCTCGCTGAGGGTGATCTGCCCGGGGACGCCGTGGCTTTCCATGCGGGCGGCGGTGTTGACCGTGTCCCCCCACAGGTCGAACAGGTACTGCCGGCGGCCGAGCACGCCCCCCACGACGCTGCCGCAGTGGATGCCCACCCGCAGGCTCCACTCGGTCGCCAGTTGCCGGGTGGCTTCGATCATTTCCACGCCGCACCGCAGGCAGTTCAGCACCGGGTCGCCGCGGCGGTTGAGCAGCCCGCTGGCGGCCATGAAGGCGTCGCCGATGGTCTTGATTTTGTCGACGTCGTGACGCAACGCCGATTCCTCCCACGCCACCACCAACCGCTGCAGTACCGACATCACCTCTTCCGGCGGCGTGCGGTCGCAGAAGGGGGTGAAATTGACGATGTCGGCGAACAGCACGGCGACGTTTTCGTACCGCCGCGGCTTCACGCGGTTGTCGCGCTTCAGCTCGGCGACGATGTCGGTCGGCAGGATGACGTGCAGCAGCTCGTCGGCCCGGTGCTGCTCGCGTTCGATCTGCCGCAGGTGCTCCTTCTCGCGTTCGCGGAGCCGCTTCTTCTCCAGGCAGGCGCCGATGCGGGCCTTGAGCATCACGGGGTTGAACGGTTTGGGGAGGTAGTCCTCGGCCCCCGCTTCGATGCACCGCACGACGACGTCCATCTCGCTGAGGGCGGAAATCATGATCACGGGAATGTCCCGCAGCGACTCGCTGGATTTCATCCGCACCAGCACGTCGAACCCGTTGACCTGCGGCATGAGAATGTCCAGCAGGACGAGGTCGAAATCGTTCTCGGCAAGCATCTCCAGCGCTTCGGTTCCGTTTTTCGCCAGGAACACTTCGTGCCCCTGCGACTTCAGCCGGCGGTCGAGAATCACGCGGTTGGTCGCGTTGTCGTCGACGACGAGCAGCCGGCCGGTTTCCCCTTCGGCAGCGGCGTGCGGCGGCTTGAAGATCTCCTCGACGGCCCCGGCGACGAGCTTCATGCTCGAATCGGTCAGGTCGACCGTTTCCTGGTTGAACGACGCGACGATGCGGTCGATCAGGCTGTGGCATTGTTTGCCCGACTCGCAGATCATCCGCAGGTCGGCTTCGAACGGCTGCAACGCGGGGTCGTCGGCGTCTTCCAGCCACAACTCGGAGTAGTTGATGATCGGGTTCAGCTTGTTCAGCATGTCGTGCCGCACCTGCGACTGCATCCTGCGGAAGTCGTCCTCGGTGCTGGCCGAGTCGATCCGCTCGGGGTGCAGGACCTCGTCGATCATCTCCAGCAGTTCTTCCGCGGTCTGGTGGATGACCTTCAGGTCGGCGAGAAGCACATCCCGGGGATTTTCGGAAATCCCCGGGATGTGTTTCTGCCGTATCTGCGACAGCAGTCGTTCGGACGTGTCCACGACGGCGTGGATCGGCGCGAGCAACTCCCCCCGCTTGGCCGCCAGAAACGCCTTGCGGTAACGGCTGACCTCGCTGTCGGGGTGGTGAGGGAGTTGAGAGTTGAGAGTTGAGAGTTGAGAGTCAGAATCTCCGACCTCTGACTTCCGACCTCCGACGAGGGGGGTGGATTCCTCCTCGCTGGTTGGAGAGTTGAGAGTTGAGAGTTGAGAGTCGAGAGACGGAGACGCTTGTCCGCTTTCCGCCTTCCGCCTTCCGCCTTCGGCTTCCGGGTTCATTCCTTGGCGTCTCCCGGCAAGAGGGATTCCATTTTTACCAGCAACTGTTGCAGGTTGACCGGCTTCGTTTCGTGTTCGTCGCAGCCGGCGGCCAGCGCGCGTTCGCGGTCTCCGTCCATCGCCTGCGCGGTGAGGGCGATGATGGGGATCCGCGCCGTCGCCGCGTCCGCCCGGATGCGGCGGGTCGCCTCGAAGCCGTCGAAATCGGGCAGGCCGATGTCCATCAGGATCAGGTCCGGCAACTCGCCGGCCGCCTTGTCGCAGGCCTGGGCGCCGTCGACGGCGACGACCACATCGTAACCGCGCTTCCGCAGTCTCCGCGAGAGCATGTCGAGATTCAGTTCGTTGTCCTCAACGAGCAGCACTTTCGGCATGAGGTTCGACCCCTGGATTTCCGTAGTGGCGACGCCTGTTCCCGCTTCGACCCGTTTTGTGTTCCTGCCTCATGAAAGTGTAGCAGGCACTCCCCCAACATACCGGATCGATGCCGGAATTGCCCGTTTCAGGGACCCTTCCACGCTCTGCATTCCTCCCCGCCAACGATTCCACTTGACCGCGGCGGTGACGCGGGTAAAGTGAACGCGCGGATGTACGACGGCCTTCCAAGGCCGTCGCGGTCAATGCGCTGACGGCCTCGGAAGGCCGCCCTACCAGGAGGTCTGCCATGCTGTCCGCCGCCATCGTGACCGTGATGTCCGCCGTTCCCGCCGCCGCCAGCTCGCTCTCGCCGGCGTGCACGATCCTGCTGAATTCCCCGCCGGTGCTTTCCGCGCGACGGGACCGCGGGAAGGACGAAATCCGGCAGTCGTACCGCGCTGCCGTCCGCCGCGCCGCGGCGCACTACAATCCCGACCCGTTGGAGGTCACGCCCGAGTTGCTGCTGCTCTACTGGGAGCTCGCCGTTCCCGACAGCCCCGCGGTCAGACGGATTGGCAATCCGTCCTACATGCCGTCCCACGAACGGCGGCGGATGCTGCGGGGGTTGAAGGTCCGGCTGGAATTCCAATGGAAACGGCTGGTGCGACTGCAACGCCGTAGCAGAATTCGTGAGAATTCTGGCGGCCAGCAGCGTGACGGCAGAATTCTCACGAATTCTGCTACCGTGCGCCGTTCGCCGCGGGTCGCGCCGACGCGGGGAAAGTGGCGAACGGAGGTCGCATCGAGCGGCGGGGGCGTTGCGGCGCAGGCGGCGACGCTGATCGACCTGATCCGCAACACGATCCAGCCCGACTCGTGGGATGTCAACGGTGGCCTCGGCACGATTTCGTTTCTGGGGGACCCGTTCTACGTTCTCGTGATTCGCAACACCGGCGACGTGCACAACCAGATCGGCGGCGTGCTGCGGCCGTGACAACTGCAGTCGCCGTTTCCTGCTATTGCAGTGTCTCAACCTGCGTGGACTGGTCAGGCCTGAAACACTGCGCGGACGGCCGTTCCTGCATCGACTTTTCCGGCGCAAGACGCCGGTTCGTGCCGGGCGGCCATGCGGGTACGGCGATTCCGATTGAATCCGATCCTGCATCCCGCTACGGTTCGCTTGTCGGAAATGTCGAATGACGAAATCCGAATGACGGTAGCGGAATTCGTGAGAATTCCGACGACTCCGGGCGCGCGGAATTCTCACGAATTCCGCTACGCTTCGTCATTCGAGCTTCGTCATTGATTCGTCATTCGAATTTCGACATTCCGGCACCGGCCGGCCTCGAAGGAGTCGACGCCATGCGAACCAATCTTCCCGTCGCGTACTCGGCCGACGAATACGACAACTACACCGCCCACGCCGTCGACGAATTCGACGACCGCATGCTCCGCCGCATCCGGTTGGAACTGCGGTTCATGCGGAAGGGGCCGCGACGGCTGGTCGACGTCGGCACCGGCACCGCGCAGCTCCTCGTGCAGATCGCGGCCAGCCCCCACTTCGCCAACATCGAGATCGTCGGTACCGACTACTTCGAGGACATGGTCGACAAGGCGCGGGAGACGGTACGCAACCGGGGGTTGCAGCGGCGAATCCGCATCGACCGCAACGACGTGCACGCGATGCCCTATGCCGACGACTTCGCCGACTTCGTCATCAGCCGTTCGACGATCCACCACTGGGCCGACCCGGTCGTCGCACTTCGCGAGATTTACCGCATTCTGAAGCCGGGTGGCGTGGCCATCCTCCACGAGCCGCGGCGGAACCCGCACCCCAGAGCGCTGGCGGAGTTCAACCGCCGGCGGGCCGAACAGGGGGTCCCACCCGCCAACATGGACGAGAAGTACACGCCGGACGAGATTCAGGAGTTCGTGAACGAAGCCGGCATCGCCCGCGAGAGCATCATCTTCGCCCCCCGCCGCGGCCCCGGCTCGATGGGGCTGGAACTCCGCATCGCGAAGCGCCAGTCGCGGGCGCACCATTATCTCGCCCTGCTGGTCGGCAAGACGAAGCTGCTGCTGACGGCGTGGTAGCACACGATCGGCGGCGTCGCGCGCGATCGCATGATTCTGGAAGCGGCTGAAGCAGGTCCGGACGGCCCGTCCGGACCTCGATGGACGAAATCGGTTATCATCGAGGACTCACGTCGATTGAACCTGGTTCAGCACGGTTTTCCCGTGGACGCGAGGACGGCATCGTTCATGGTACGACCCGCCGAGGTCCGGACGGGCCGTCCGGACCTACTTATGCAGGACGAAACGACCTATCTGTGCGCGACGTGCGGGGAGGAGATCGTGATTCCGATCGACTTCTCGGCGGGGGCGGTGCAGGATTTCGTCGAAGACTGCCCTGTCTGCTGCCGGCCGAACCGAGTTCGCGTTGAGATCGCCGAGGACGGAACGGCGACGGCCTCGGCGGAATCGGAAGCGGGATAGACGCATCCAGTCGCGCTCGATGACGTGGCGGACGCTGCCAGCGTCCGCGGATGCTGGCAGCATCCGCCACGGAGGTTACGCCCGCTTGTACGCCGTCAGATGTTCCGCCAGCCGCTGCGTGCGGGATTCGAGGTCGCGCATCGCGTCGTCCGACAGCGGCGCGAACTCCCGCGCGATGCGGGCGTTCTGCTCGACTTCCTCGGGGGTGCTGCAACCGATGACGGCCGTGCTCACGCCGGGCAGCGACAGGACGTACGACAACGCCTCACCGGGGGACAGCCCGCCGTACTTCAACAGCGGGCCTTGCCCGTAGACTTTCATGGCGATGACGCCCATTCCGCGCCGCTCCGCTTCCGGCAGGACGGTGGTGATGAACGGCAACCGATGCACGTCGGCGGCGTTGAGCGCGACGAGCACCGTGTCGAAATCGAATCGCCGCATCGCTTCCATGAGAACGGCCGGGTCCTGATGGCCGGTGATGCCCAGGAATCGCACGCGGCCTACTTCCCGCGCTTGCCGCAGCGCTTCCAGCGCTCCGCCGCGGCTGAATACTTGATCGAGATCGCGCATTGACCGCAGATCGTGCAGTTGCCACAGATCGAGATGGTCGGTCCGCAGCCGCCCCAGGATGTCGTCCAACAGCGTCAGCGACCCGTCGCGGGTGCGGTCGTGGGTTTTGCAGGCGAGGAAGACGTCGTTGCGGCGGTCGCCGAGGGCGGCTCCGTAATAGTCCATGCTTCCCGCGTAGGCGGGTGCGGTGTCGCAGTAGTTGACGCCCAGGTCCAGCGCGCGGTGAATGACGTCCACCGCTTCCGCCGTTCGCCCGTGCGTTCGCAGCACGCCTTCGCCGCCGAGGGCGAACTGCGTCGCTTGGTGGCCGGTGCGTCCCAGCGGGCGGGTGGGGAGCGGGGAATTCGGCATGGGTCGACTCTCCGTCGTCGTGATCGCCGGGGACTGGTCCATTTTCTCGCCGAGTCGCTGGAATCCCGCCTTGTACGCGGGCGAGAAAATGGACCTGTCTCCCTTACGGGCCCGGTGGCACGAACGGGGACAGGTCCATTTTTCGGAGGAGAGCGTGTTACGTCCCGCAATCACAGGGCCGAAAAATGGACCAGTCCCCTCTTCACTCACGCCGGCGGGCCGTTGCGGAATTCGTTGAAACGCAGGTATTCCCAGTGGCGGTAGGCGGCTGACGATTTCACCAACTCCGCGTGCTTCCCCACCGCCTCGATTTTGCCGTTGTGCAGCAGCACGACGGCCTCGGCGCGGCGGACGGTCGACAGGCGGCTGGGAAGGAAGATCACCGTCCGCCCCGGCAGGATGCGGTTGTAGGCGTCGTCCAGCAGCGATTTCGTGTCGGGGTCGAGAGGCACGTCCGGCTCTTCGATGATCAGCAGCGCCGGGTCAGGCAGAATGGCCCGCGCCAGCGCCAGCCGGAACGATTCCCCCGCGCTCAACCGCACGCCGTTGTGCCCCACGCGGGTTTCGTAGCCCATCGGGAGATGCGAAATGAACTTGTGCGCGTGTACGGTTTTTGCGGCTTCGGTCACGTCCTGCACGGTGCGTCGTTCGTCGCCGCAGCGGATGTTTTCCAGAATCGTGCCGCTGAACCACGGGTCCTTCCCGGCGACGTACGACGTTTCCGCCCGCAGCGATTCCAGCGTGACCCATTCGATGTCTTCGCCGTCGATCAGCACGCGGCCCGATTTCGGTTCGATGAACCGCGGCACGAGGCAGGCGACGGCCAGCGACTCGAGCGGATCGTGCGAGACGAAGGCGTACGCTTTGCGGGCCGGCAGCTTCAGGTCGACCCCCTTGAGCAGCGGCCCGTGGCGTGGCGCGTCGTAATGCACCGACTCGAACTGTAGCGACGTCGACAGCGGCTGCAGGAACTTCGCCCCCACCGCCTGGCTGACGTCGGGAATGCGATCGAGATACCGGTAGACCCGCTCGGCGGCCGGCCCCGCGGACGCCCACTGCCGCGGCAGCCGCGACAGGCGGTCCAGCGGGTCGTACAGCCCGCCGAAGATCCCCGCGAGACACAGGGCGGTCGCGAGCGAAACGCCCGCCGGTCCGATCGCGGGGAGCGGTCCCTTGATGCCCAGCACAAAGAGCACGATGACGGCGGCGGCGGTCCCCAGCAGCCACAACGGCCATCTGCCGAACTCGCGGCGGTCGGCGCTGCGGGCGAGCCGGGCGTGGAGTTCGTCGAGGTCCTTCTGAAACGCCTTGTGCTCCAACGTCTCCATGCCGTAGCCGCGGATGATCCGCGTCTTGTCGAATCCTTCCGCGATGCCCGACAGACCTTCGACCGTCGCGGCCTCCTCGTAGCGGCCGACGTCGGTCTGGCGGCGGCGGATGCCGAGGAACAGGTACCAGCAGCCGGTCAGCGGAATCAGGCACATGACGGCGACGCGCCAGTCAGCCAGCAGCGCAATGACGACCAGCGCCGCGGCGAACGCCACGCCGGTCCCCAGCAGGAAGATCCAGCCGGAAAGCGCGGAGCGAATCGCCTCCACGTCGGCCGCGAACAGCTCTCGCACGCCGCGTCGGTCGGCTTCGAGCAGGTCTCCCGGAGCGACCCGCAGCGCCTGCCGATGCAGGTTCCGCCGCAACCGGGTCGCGACGTCCAGCCCCGCGCGGACGGCGAAGGTCTTCGACATCGCCAGCAGGACGCGAAACAGCAGCAACAGCGCCGCGAACGCGACCAGCAGCGTGCACAGCGCCTCGAGGTTCGACTGCAGCGCGGGAATGCCACCGTACAGCGTGGCCAGCAGGTCTCCCCAGGTTTGGTTGCGGGCCGACCAGGCGACGGCGCCCAGGCCGACCTGCTCCATCGAGCGGGCGACGGCGGGCTGCCCGGTGAGCTCTTCGAACTGGGCCATTTCCCCGGCCGCCAGCGACAACCGCCCACCGCTCTGCAGCATGTGGGCGATCAGCAGCACGACCGTGACCCAGCCGAACAGCGCGACCGCCGCCCCCGCCGCGCACAGCAGCGAGAGACAGGCCCGCCCACGATACAGGTCGCGTCGCGAGAAGGCCCGCCCCAGTTGATTGACCGTCGGCGGCGGTTCGGCCGGTGAGGGTGCCGCGGGGGCCGCCGGCGTTCTGGTTTCCGTCAATCCATCCGTCTGCGAAAGCTCCGTCGGAGGCTGCATGAGAGTGGACATTTCGGACCTCTGCCGTCCCCCGGCCTCATGCCAGGTCGCGGTCTTCGAACAACATGAACGCGGCCAGAATCGCGGCCGCCACGTAGGCCACGCAATAGATGGCCGACCACATCAGGTATTCCGGCGGTACGAGCACGTCAGTGGCGACCGACGCCTGCGTGTCGAACATCGCCAGCGACGGCAGGATCGTGGCGATCAGCCGGGCCACGAACTGCACGTTCTCCAGCACCTGGTTCTCCGTGCTCACGTGCACCAGCACCGGCGCCAGGTGACCCACGATGTACACCGCCAGGCAGGTCACGATGTTCACCACCATCGGGGCCCGCGTGGCGATCGCGACGCTGATCGCCGTCAGAATGGCGGCCTCAAAGAATATCAGCAGCAGACCCGGCAGAATCAGCGTCGTGCTGAACCAGCGGCGGTCGACGGGGGTCGGCAACTCGAACGGCAGCCAGCTCACCGACACCCAGTTGAACATCTCCGGGACCTCCTGCGAGGCCTCGCGGGCGTCGTAGCCGACCTTGTAGTAGATCAGCGACAGGAAGACGAGACTCAGCGGCACGAGCAGCATCAACACCGCCTGCAGGATGCCGACGTACTTCCCGATGATGAACTGCCGCCGGTTGAGCGGTTTCGACAGCAGCGTCATCGTCGTTTTGCCTTCGATTTCGGCGGAGATGCCGGTGCTGGCGGTCCACACGGCCAGCAGCAGGCAGGAAATGAGGATCGTGGCCAGCCCGCAGTCCTTGAGCATCTTCACGTCTTCGCCGAGCGAAAAGAACGGGATGAACGTGTTCAGCACCAGAATCGCGGCGGCAATGAACAGCATCAGAAAGAACACCGGCTGCCGCACCGCCTCTTTCGTCGTCGCCCGCGCCACGATGCCGGCCCGCGTCGTGAAAGAGAACACGATGATCGCTGCCCAGAACGCGGCAATCGCCCCGGCCGTCACGCCCCACACAAATCCCGCGGTCGGAGCGGCCGACTGGGCAAACAGGGAGACACCCATCGCGAAGGTCCTCGGAAAACAGTCTCAGAAGTCGTGAAAGAAGAAACACCGCCCGCCGCGGCCGGCGGCCGGAAAGATTGCGCCGATTTGAAGTTGAATACGAGCCGGGACCGGGTTTCGTTGGAAGAAGTGAGGTGACCGTTCAACGCTTGTGCAATTTCCACTGTAACGCCGAGGTCGGGTTCTGAGAAGTACCAATCCGGGAAGGGGTTGCCACAGTGTGTGCGTCTCGAAAGTCGGTGGGAAATCTGAGACAATCGACGGTACGGGTTGACATAAATGGAATTCGATTCGTTTTCCCAAGGAGGGAAGCCATGAAAGGACTGCTGCCGGACGTCCCGCT
>Ga0268386_10001685_pt1 | contig 15266 bp, 13 predicted proteins | sample RVTome_15_FD_200260 | JGI IMG/M metagenome (GOLD analysis project Ga0268386, IMG submission 200260) | Soil microbial communities from uranium-contaminated site in the Upper Colorado River Basin, Wyoming, United States - RVT150D86... ...
CCGCGGCGGCGACGGCATGATCCATGCATCGCATTGCCGGGAGATCGCAATGCAACCCACTGACCGCTCGCGACACAGGCTGGAACGGCAGGACGCGCCCACCTTGCGCAGCTGGGACGAGGGCCGGCCGCGCCACAAGGGCGAGAAGCTGGCGAAAAGTGCCGTCGTCGATTGCGGGTGGGGCCGGCTCATCTTCGCCCACACCTTCGCCGACAACCGGGAACTGGCCGACACGCTGCTGGCGGAGCAGCCGGGGCGTCGCGACCTGGCGCTCTACCTGCGGGACCCGCACGTCGTGCTGGCGATGGCGCCCCAGGAGCTGTTCCTCGATCCTTCGCACACGTTCCGGCTGTGGTTCTTCAATTACCTTCCGGCGCGCGTCAGGCCGCGCGGATTCCGCGTGCGGCGGCTGCAAAGCATGGAGGACGCCGAGGCCATACACCGCCTCCTGCACAGCCGGCGCATGGTTCCGCCGGAGGCCGAATTCATCTGGGACCACCGCCGTTCCAAGCTGCTGTCGTTCTTCGTAGCCGAAAATGCCGAGACGGGACGCATCATCGGCACCGTCACGGGCGTCGACCATGTCAAGGCCTTCAACGACCCGGAGAACGGTTCCAGCATGTGGTGCCTCGCGGTGGATCCGCAGGCGGCGCAGCCCGGCATCGGGCGGGCGCTCGTCGCGTGGGTCGCCGATCACTACGCCGCGCGGGGCCGTGCCTTCATGGACCTGTCCGTCATGCACGACAACGAGGCGGTCATCCGCCTCTACGAGGACATGGGTTTCGAGCGGATCCCGGCCTTCTGCCTGAAGCGCAAGAACGCCATCAACGAGCCGCTGTTCGTCGGCCCGGCCGCGGACGAGAGCCTGAACGTCTACGCCCGGATCATCGTCGACGAGGCGCGCCGCCGCGGCATCGCCGTCGAAGTCCTGGACGGCGAGGCGGGGTATTTCTCGCTGACGCTGGGCGGCCGCAGCATCGTGTGCCGGGAATCGCTGAGCGAGCTGACCAATGCCGTGGCGATGAGCCGCTGCGACGACAAGCGCATCACCCTGCGCCTGCTGGCCGCTGCCGGCATGAGCGTGCCGGAGCAGCAGCTGGGCGGCGATGCGGAGGCTGACCGGCTATTCCTGCAACGCCACGGCCGCATCGTCGTGAAGCCCGCGCACGGCGAGCAGGGCATGGGCGTGGCCGTCAACCTCAGTACCGAAGAAGACATGCAGGCGGCAATCGCCACGGCGGGCCGCGTGTCGGAGGAGGTCCTGCTGGAGCGCTATGCCAGGGGCCACGACCTGCGCATCGTGGTCATCAACTACCGCGTCGTCGCCGCCGCGGAGCGGCGGCCCGCGCACGTGACGGGCACCGGCGAGCACGACGTGCGGACGCTGATAGAGAAGCAAAGTCGCCGCCGCAGTGCCGCGACGGCGGGAGAAAGCCAGATCCCGCTCGACGAGGAAACGGTGCGCTGCCTCAGGCAGCAGGGCCTCGAACTGGACCAGGTTCTGCCGCCCGGCCGGATGGTGCGCGTGCGGGAGACCGCGAACCTCCACATGGGAGGCACCCTGCACGACGTCACGGAACAGTTGTCCGACAAGCTGCGCCGGGTGGCCGAGAAAGCCGCCCGGATGCTCGATATTCCGGTGGTCGGGTTGGACCTCATCGTTCCGGACCCGGCCGGCGAGGAATACGTCATCATCGAGGCCAACGAGCGCCCCGGCCTCGCCAACCACGAGCCGCAACCCACCGCCGAGCGGTTCGTGGATTTCCTGTTCCCCCAGACGGTGACGGCAGGCGATGCAGGCGCTGGAAGTTGACCTGGACTACCTCCAGGAGGTGCTCCTGGAGCTGGTGGCCATTCCCAGCCCGACCGGGTTCACGGACGAAGCCGTCCGCTACGCCCTGCGGCGCCTGGGCGAGGTGGGCATCCCCTGCGAGATCACCCGCCGTGGCGCAATCCGGGCCGACCTGAAGGGCAGGCAGTCCGTCCCCGACCGGGCAGTCGTGACGCACCTCGACACGATCGGTGCCATGGTGAGCGGGCTGAAGGACAACGGGCGGCTCTCGCTGCTGCCGATCGGCACCTGGTCGAGCCGGTTTGCCGAGGGCGCCCGCGCCACGATCTACGCGGATCAGCGCGTCTGCCGCGGCACCATCCTGCCCGTCAAGGCCTCGGGCCACGCCTACAACCTCGAGATCGACGACCTGCCGGTAAGCTGGCAATCGGTCGAGCTGCGGCTCGACGAGGAGGCCTTCACGCGGCACGACCTGAATCGCCTCGGCCTGCACATCGGCGACTATGTCGCCATCGATGCCCAGCCGGAAATCACCCCGGCGGGCTTCATCAACTCGCGCCACCTGGACGACAAGGGCGGCGTCGCGGCGGTGCTGGCGGTCGCGAAGGCGGTCGTCGAGTCCGGCGCCGACCTGCCGGTGGACTGCCACCTGCTGTTCACCATCACGGAGGAGGTGGGCTCTGGGGCATCCGCCGTACTGCACGGCGACGTTGCCGAAATGGTCACCATCGATACGGGCCCGGTCGCACCGCTGCAGGCGGGCGACGAGTTCGGGGTGACCCTGTGCATGATGGATTCGGCGGGCCCGTTCGACTACCACCTCACGCACAAGCTGATCGGCCTGTGCCGGGACTACGGCATCCGCCACACGCGCGACGTGTTTCGTCACTACCGCAGCGACAGCGCCTCGGCCCTGGCCGCGGGCAACGACATTCGCACGGCGCTGGTCTGTTTCGGCACCGATGCGACGCACGGCTACGAGCGTTGCCACATTCGGGCGCTGAGCACCCTCTGCGAGCTGCTGAGCCTCTACCTGCAGAGCGAGCCGACCGCCAGCCGGGACCACATGGAGCTCGGCCCGCCCGAGGGCTTCACGCATCTGCCGGTTGCCGATCCGGAGGGGGAGGAAGGCAGCGGCTGAAACGCGCCATGGGCGCGGCACGGGGATATACTACGGCGCTCGCGGCGCCGGCAAATATTCAGGCGCCAGTGACCGGCAACTGGGTTACGCATGCGAATAAAAATTCGGCGCGGGCTCGACCTGCCGATAACGGGTACACCGGAGCAGAACATCGAGCCGGCGCGGCCAGCCAACTCCGTCGCCGTCCTCGGCCTCGACTACCTCGGCCTCAAGCCCACCATGCACGTGCAGGAAGGCGACCAGGTGGGGCTCGGCGATCCGCTGTTCAGCGACAAGCGGCACCCGCGCGTTACCGTGACGGCGCCGGGCAGCGGCGTCGTCACCACGATCCGCCGCGGCGCGCGCCGCGTCCTGCAGGCGGTCGTCATTCGGCTCGAAGGCGAGGGTGAAGCCGAGTTCCGCGCCTGGGGCGGGGCCGAGCTCGCCACGCTCGACCGCGATGCGGTGATCGAGAACCTCACCCGATCCGGGCTCTGGTGCGCCCTGAGGACCCGGCCCTACAGCCGCGTGCCGGACCCGGACACGACGCCTCATGCGGTGTTCGTCACCGCCATCGACACGAACCCGCTCGCGCCCGATCCGCTCGTCGTGATTCGCGATGCGCCGGAGGACTTCCGCAACGGCCTCGCCGTGGTCGCGCGTCTCACCGATGGCAGCGTGTTCGTCTGCAGCAGGCCGGACGCGGCGCTACTGCTGCCGGAGGGCACGGGCAACCTGCAGCAGGTCGAGTTCGAGGGCCCGCACCCCGCCGGCCTCGTCGGCACGCATATCCACTTTCTGTATCCGGTCGGCCCGACGCGCGTCGTGTGGCATCTGGGCTATCAGGACGTGATCGCGATCGGCCGGCTCTTCACGAGGGGCCGCCTGGACCCGGAGCGGATCGTGGCGGTCGGCGGCCCGCCGGTAGCGCGGCCGCGCCTGTTGCGGACGCGCCTCGGCGTCAAGGTCGAGCCGCTGGTGGTCGACGAGATCGGTGCGCGGGTCGAGGCGCGGGTACTGTCGGGGCCCGTCTGGTCCGGCTTCCGCGCCGCGGGCTGGGCCGGCTACCTGGGGCGCTACCACAACCAGGTGACGGTCCTCGAGGAGGGACGGGAGCGCGAGTTCTTCGGCTGGCTGCGCCCGGGCCGGGACAAGTTCTCGGTGACGAATGCCTTTCTGTCGAGCATCGGCCGCAGCCGGCGCCGTTTCGCGCTCAACACGTCGCAGAACGGCAGCCCTCGCGCCATGGTGCCCATCGGCTCGTACGAGCGCGTGATGCCGCTGGACATCCTGCCGACGCAGCTGTTGCGGGCGCTCGTCGTCGGCGACACCGAGAGCGCCCAGCAGCTCGGCGCGCTGGAGCTGGACGAGGAGGATCTCGCCCTGTGCACATTCGTGTGCCCGGGCAAGTACGACTACGGTCCGGTTCTGCGGACCACGCTGGAACAGATCGAGAAGGAAGGTTGATGGCCGGCCGCCTGCGAAAATTCCTCGACGGGATCGAGCCCCATTTCACGCGCGGGGGACGCTACGAGAAGCTCGGCGCCCTGTATGAAATGGTCGATACGTTCCTGTACACGCCGCGCGACGTCACCCGCAGCGCGCCCCACGTGCGCGACGCCATCGATCTGAAGCGGGTGATGACCTACGTCGTGTTCGCCGTCACCCCCTGCGCGCTGCTCGGCATGTACAACGTCGGCCTGCAGGCGAACCTCGCCATGGCTGACCTGGGCATCGCCTCGGCCGGAGGCTGGCGTGGCGCCATGATCGAGGGGCTGGGCCTCGGCTACGACCCCGCGAGCATTGCGGCGTGTTTCTGGCACGGCTTCCTCTACTTCCTGCCGGTTTACGTCGTCACGCTGGCGGTGGGTGGGGCATGGGAGGCGCTGTTCGCCATCGTGCGCAACCACGAGGTCAACGAGGGATTCCTCGTCACCTCGATGCTCTACACGCTGGTGCTGCCGCCGACGATCCCGCTCTGGCAGGTCGCGCTCGGGATCAGTTTTGCGGTAGTGATCGGCAAGGAGGTCTTCGGCGGCACCGGAAAGAACTTCCTCAACCCGGCCCTGACGGGGCGCTGCTTCCTGTACTTCGCCTATCCGGCGGAAAATTCCGGCAACGACGTGTGGGTGGCGGTGGACGGCTTCACCGGTGCCTCGCCGCTGGCGCTGGCGCAGGAGGGCGGCATGGAGGCGATCCGGGCGGGCGGCTACGAGTGGTTCGACCTCTGGATGGGCTTCCTGCCGGGCACGATCGGCGCGGAGTCGGCGCTCGGCTGCCTGATCGGCGCTGCGTTCCTGCTCTACACGCGCATCGCCTCGTGGCGAATCATGCTGGGCGTGCTGCTGGGCATGGTCGGCACCACGCTCCTGTTCAACCTCGTCGCGGGCGGGGGCGACGGGAACCCGTACTACTCCGTGCCCATCGAGTGGCAGCTCGTCATGGGCGGCTTCGCGTTCGGCCTCGTGTTCATGGCCACCGACCCGGTGAGCGCCGCCATGACCAGCACCGGCAAGCTCATCTTCGGCGCACTCATCGGGGTGCTGACCGTGCTCATCCGGGTGGTAAACCCTGCTTTCCCGGAGGGCATCATGCTGGCGATACTGCTCGCCAACGTGTTTGCGCCCCTCATCGACTACTTCGTGGTGCAGGCGAACATCCGCCGCAGGGCGCGGCGCTATGTCTGACATCCGCGAAGGCAAGGGCTACATGTCGGGACTGCTCGCCCTGTCCAACGACAGCGTGCCCAAGATGCTCCTCGTCACTGTCGTACTGTGCCTCCTCTGTTCCGTGCTGGTGTCCGGCGCGGCCGTGTACCTGAGGCCGCTGCAGGCGAAGAACGTCGAGATGGCGAAGCGGACGCAGATTCTCGAGGTGGCGGGGCTGATGCGCCCGGACGGCGACGTCGACGAGCTGTTTGCCGCGGTGGATGCGCGCATGGTGGACCTGGCAACGGGCGAGTACTCGGACGACGTCGATGCGGCGACCTTCGACATGGACGTCGCGTCGCGGGATCCGGTCACGAGTGTTGCCATCCCGACCGAGCAGGACGTGGCCGGCATCGGCCGGCGCGCCAGATACGGCGCCGTGTATCTCGTCGGCGAGGGCGAGCGGATAGATACGATCGTCCTGCCGGTGAAGGGCTACGGGTTGTGGTCCACGATGTACGGATTTCTCGCCCTGGAGGGCGATGCCCGGACCGTCAAGGGCATCACCTTCTTCCAGCACGGCGAGACCCCCGGCCTGGGCGGCGAGATCGAGAACCCGCGCTGGCAGGCGAAGTGGCCGGGCAAGAAAGTGTACGACGAGGCGGGCGAGCTCCGTCTGCACGTCGTGAAGGGGGAACTGCGTCCGGGCACACCGGGCGCCGAATACGCGGTGGACGGCATCTCCGGCGCCACGCTGACGGCCAACGGCGTCAGCCGGATGATCGAGTACTGGCTCGGCGAGGAGGGCTACGGGCCCTATCTCGAGCGGCTCCGCCAGGCGGGAGAATCGACATGAGCACGACACGACAGATACTCTGGGAGCCGGTCATCGACCGCAATCCCATCACGCTGCAGGTGCTGGGCATCTGCTCCGCGCTGGCGGTCACCACGCAGCTGCTGCCCGCCCTCATCATGGGAGTGGCGCTGACGGTGGTCACCGCGGTCTCCGGTGCCACGATCAGCGCAATCCGCAATCACATGCCGGGCAACATCCGCATCATCATCCAGATGACCATCATTGCGTCGCTGGTGATTCTCGTGGATCAGCTGCTGAAGGCCTACGCCTACGAGGTGAGCAAGCAGCTCTCCGTCTTCGTCGGACTCATCATCACCAACTGCATCGTGCTCGGGCGCGCGGAGGCCTTTGCCTCGAGCAACACGCCGTGGCCCAGCTTCCTCGACGGGATCGGGCACGGCGCGGGCTATGCGCTCATCCTGGTGCTCGTCGCGGTGATTCGCGAGCTGTTCGGCTCCGGCAAGCTGCTCGGCGTCAGCATCCTGCCGCTGACCTCAGAAGGCGGCTGGTACCAGCCGAACGGCCTGCTGCTGCTGGCGCCCTCGGCGTTCTTCATCATCGGCCTGCTCATCTGGGCGGTCCGGAGCTGGAAGCCGGCGCAGGTCGAGCGTACCGAATATCAGATCCACGTCGTGCACCGCACCGAGGCGCTGTGATGGAGGGTCTCGTCAGCCTGTTCGTCCGGGCGGTCTTCATCGAGAACCTGGCGCTGGCATTCTTCCTGGGGATGTGCACCTTCCTGGCCATCTCCAGGCAGGTTGCGACCTCGCTCGGGCTGGGCCTGGCCGTGATCATCGTGCAGGCCGTAACCGTGCCGGCCAACAACCTGATCTTCCAGTACCTGTTGAAGCCGGGCGCGCTGACCTGGGCCGGGCTGCCGGACGTCGACCTGTCCTTCCTGGGGCTGATTACCTACATCGGCGTCATCGCGGCCATCGTGCAGGTGCTGGAGATGACGCTGGACCGGTTCTTCCCCGCGCTCTACGCGGCGCTCGGCATCTTCCTGCCGCTCATCACCGTGAACTGCGCCATCCTGGGCGGCAGCCTGTTCATGGTGGAGCGCAACTACAACTTCGCGGAAAGCGTGACCTACGGCCTCGGCAGCGGGACGGGCTGGGCGCTGGCCATCGTGGCCCTGGCGGGCATACGCGAGAAGCTCAAGTACAGCGACGTCCCGCAGGGGCTGCAGGGGCTCGGCATCACGTTCATCACGGGCGGACTGATGGCAATGGCCTTCATGGCTTTTTCCGGCATCCAGCTCTAGGGATTCGACGCATATGCTCGTCATCGGCCTGGGCGTCGCACTGTTCACCGCCATCGTGCTGGTGCTCGTGCTGATCATCCTGGCGGCGCGCTCGCGGCTCGTCGCGACGGGGCAGGTGAACATCGTCATCAACGACGAGCGCACCATACAGTCGCCCGTCGGCACGAAGCTCCTGAGCGCGCTGGCGAGCTCCAAGCTCTTCGTCGCATCGGCCTGTGGCGGCGGCGGGACCTGCGGCCAGTGCCGGGTCAAGGTCATGGAGGGCGGGGGGGCGATCCTGCCGACCGAGACCTCGCACATCAACCGCCGTCAGGCGGCGGCCGGCGAACGGCTGTCCTGCCAGGTGGCGGTGAAGCAGGACATGCGCATCGAGGTGCCGCGCGAAGTGTTCGGCATCAAGCGCTGGACCTGCAGTGTCCGCTCGAACCGCAGCGTCGCGACGTTCATCAAGGAGCTGGTGCTGGAGCTGCCGCCGGGCGAGGAATTGCATTTCCGCGCCGGCGGCTACATTCAGATCGAGGCGGCGCCGCACGTCGTGCGCTATGCAGACTTCGATGTTCCGCCGCGCTTCCGGGACGACTGGGAGCGCTTCGGGTTGTTCGGGCTCGTCTCGACCGTCACGGAACCGGTGATGCGCGCCTACTCGATGGCGAACTACCCGGAGGAGAAGGGCGTCGTCATGCTGAACGTGCGCATCGCCACGCCCCCGCCACGCATGCCGGACGTGCCGCCCGGCAAGATGTCCTCCTACATATTCGGCCTGAAGGACGGCGACACCGTCATGATCTCCGGGCCGTACGGGGAGTTCTTTGCCAAGGAAACGGATGCCGAGATGGTGTTCATCGGTGGAGGCGCGGGCATGGCGCCGATGCGCGCGCACATTTTTGACCAGCTCAGCCGGCTGAAGAGCCGGCGCAAGATCAGTTTCTGGTACGGTGCCCGCAGCCGGCGCGAGATGTTCTACACGGAGGAGTTCGACCGCCTGGCCGAGGAGCACGACAACTTCGTCTGGCACGTCGCCCTGTCGGACCCCCTGCCGGAGGATGACTGGACCGGCTATACGGGGTTCATCCACGAGGTGCTCTTCGAGAACTATCTCAAGGACCATCCGGCGCCCGAGGACATCGAGTACTACCTCTGCGGGCCGCCGATGATGACCCAGGCGGTGCTCAGGATGCTGGCGGACCTGGGCGTGGAGAAGGAAAACATCCTGCTGGACGACTTCGGGGGCTGATCTGATGGTGACGTTCCTGCTCGCATTCGGACTGTTCGCCGCCGCGATCGGCGCCATGTCGCTGGGGGTGATCGTCGGCCGGCCGCCCATCGAGGGCAGCTGCGGCGGCCTGAACCGCGTCCCCGGCGTCGAGAGCGACTGCGGTGGCGCCTGCCGCAGGCCCTGCGCACGCAAGCGCACGGCCCGCTGAGGCGCCGGGAGACGCGCGATGAGCTACACCGCCCGGAAGTACATGGCGCGGAAGGTCCTGACGTTTTCGCCGGACATGGAAGTCCTGGAAGCGGTTTCCCTGCTGGTCCAGCACGACGTCTCCGGAGGACCGGTCGTCGACCGGTTCGGCAACCTCGTCGGGGTGCTCTCCGAGATCGACTGCCTGCGCGGCGCAGTGCACGCAGGCTACCACGGCTCGCATGGCGGCAAGGTGAGCGAGTACATGCGCGTGCAGTTCGAGACGGTGGACGTCGACGACAGCATCATGGACATCGTGCGCCTGTTTCGCGAGGACGAGTTCTACTACTACCGCGGTTTCCCGGTAATGCTGGACAACCGCGTCGTGGGACGCATCGGCCTGCGCGACGTGCTGCGCGCGCTGCAGGACATGGCCCAGGAAGAGGCGGGAGCCTGAGCCCATGCGATTCGAACAGGTCAAGGAAGTGCTGGCTTACGTCGAGGACCTGCACGACAGGATTGCGCGCAGCTACGCGACGCTCGGCGAGCACGCGGTCGAAACCCGCACGCGCATGCTGCTCGACTACATGAGCGCCCGGGAGCTGTCGCTCGCAGAGACGGTGCACAGCTTCATCGACGAGTCGCCGGCCATCGCGTTGCGCGAGTACGAACCGTTCAGTCACGACGACGGCGACCTCCACCGCCTGCTCGCCGACACTCTGGCTCCCGAGGCCACGCCGGAGCAGGTCCTCGCTCTGGGCATGCACGTGCGGGACTGGTTCCTCACGTTCTTCGTCAAGGCGGCGGATAAAAGCCGCAACAGCGAGCAGCGCGCCCTGTTCAACAGCCTGCGGGACCGCGGCGAGCGCGAGAAGCAGAAACTCGCCCGCAACGCCAACATGCTGGGGGATTTCTAGGGGACCTCTGCACGAGTCCATCCTGGACTGGTGCAGTAACGCAAGGGCAAAGCCAGGCTTCGGCCTTGCCACCCGCCATCAATCGCTTACGCGATTGGCGCGGCGGGGATCCGTGCCCCGCCGCCGGCGAGCGGCGGTCATCCGCCCCCCCGGGGGTTGTCCCGCAACCCCCGTGTTGGCAGCATGGCAAACGGCGCCTTGCGCAGCCGCCCACCGGAAGGGCCCCTTTCCTGCAGCGACCCGATCGGGGAGCGAATGCATGAGCAACACGAGAACTCTCTGGACCAGTCTAGCCATCCTGCTGATTGCATCGTTCGGGGTGCTTCTCTGGAGCGGCAACCAGATCTACCAGAAGGCACCGCCCATGCCGGAGCGGGTGGTTTCCGCCGCTGGAGACGATGTCTACTCGCGCGCCGAAATCGAGAAGGGCCGCCAGGTCTGGCAGTCGATGGGCGGCATGCAGCTCGGGTCGATCTGGGGCCACGGCGGCTACGTGGCCCCCGACTGGAGCGCGGACTGGCTGCATCGCGAGGCCGTGGCACTGCTCGACCGCTGGGCGCTGCAGGAGTTCTCGGTCGACAGCCACGAGGGGCTGAATGAAGAGCAGGCCGCGGGCCTGCAGCGGCGCCTGCGCACGGAGATGCGCCGCAACACCTACGACCCCGACACCCGGGCCATCACGCTCAGCGAGGATCGGGCCGCGGCCGTCGCCGAGGTTTCGGCGCATTACGAGGAACTGTTCGGCAACGACGAGGCGACCGCCGGACTGCGCGAAGCCTACGCGATGAAGAATGACACCGTGCCCGATGCAGAGCACCGGCGCGTGCTCTCCGCCTTTTTCTGGTGGACCGCGTGGGCGGCAACCACCGAGCGGCCGGACAGTACGATCACCTACACGAACAACTGGCCGGGCGAGCCGCTCGTCGGCAATCGCCCGCCGGCCAGCACCTTCCTGTGGTCCGCTTTCAGCGTGACGTTCCTGCTCGCGGGCATCGGGATACTCGGCTGGCATCACGCCGTTACGCACGGCCGGACGGAAGAGCCGCACCAGCTCCCCGAATTCGACCCGATGCGCCACGTCAGGCCGACGCCGTCGATGCTGGCGACCGCCAAGTTTTTCTGGGTGCTGCTGGCGTTGTTCCTGGTGCAGATCCTGTTCGGGGCATTGACCGCCCACTACCAGGTGGAGGGGCAGCTCGTATACGGCTATGCGGTCGCCGACGTGCTGCCCTATTCGATCACGCGCACGTGGCACACCCAGCTGGCGGTCCTGTGGATCGCCGTTGCCTGGCTGGGCACGGGCCTCTACATCGCGCCCGCCATCTCGGGCTACGAGCCGCCGTACCAGCGCTTCGGCGTCAACTTCCTCTGGGTTTCCCTGCTCATCATCGTGGTCGGCTCATTCACCGGGCAATGGCTCGCGGTCATGCAGACGCTCGGCCTGGAAAGGAACTTCTGGTTCGGCCACCAGGGCTGGGAATACGCCGACATGGGGCGTTTCTGGCAGGTGTACCTGTTCATCGGCCTGTTGCTGTGGCTGTTCCTGGTCGGCCGCGCGCTGTGGCCGGAAATGCGCCGCAACTCCGAATCGCGCTCGATCGTCGGCCTGCTGTTCCTCTCGACCGCCGCGATCGCCCTGTTCTTTGGCGCCGCCCTGGCCTGGGGCGAGCGCACGCATTTCTCGATGGTCGAGTACTGGCGCTGGTGGCTCGTGCACCTGTGGGTGGAGGGTTTCTTCGAGGTCTTCGCCACGGCGGTGCTCGCCTTCCTGTTCACGCGCCTGGGCCTGCTGCAGGTGAAGACGGCGACCGTCGCGGTCCTGTTCGCGACGATCATCTTCATGGCGGGCGGCGTGCTGGGCACCTTGCACCACCTGTACTTTGCCGGCACGCCCACCCCAGTGCTGGCGCTGGGAGCGAGCTTTTCCGCGCTGGAGGTCGTGCCACTGGCCTATATCGGCTTCGAGGCCTACCACACGTACAAGCTCGGCGGCTCCGCGCCCTGGATGCGGCGCTACAAGTGGCCGGTCATGTTCTTCGTCTCCGTGGCGTTCTGGAACCTGGTGGGAGCGGGCCTGTTCGGCTTCCTCATCAACCCGCCGCTGTCGCTGTACTACATGCAGGGCCTGAACCTGACCCCGCTGCACGGCCACACCGCGCTGTTCGGCGTCTACGGCATGCTGGGCATCGGGTTGGTCCTGTTCTGCCTGCGCGGCATGAAGCCCGACCTCTCCTGGCACGAGGGGCTGCTCAAGACGAGCTTCTGGTGCTTCAACATCGGCCTTGCGCTGATGGGGCTACTCACCTTGCTGCCGCTGGGCACGCTGCAACTGCTGGCCTCGCTCGAGCACGGCTACTGGTACGCGCGATCCGCGGAGTTCATGCAGCAGCCGCTGGTCGACGTCCTGGTCTGGCTACGCATGCCCGGCGACACCATCTTCGCCGTCGGCGCGGTGGCCTTCGCCATCTTCGTCATCGGCCTGTGGGTCTTCCCGCGCCGCGAAGGCGAGCAGGTGGAGCGCGAACGCGAGGAATCCGAGGTGCTTTCGGGCCGGGGCGCGGGAGGCGGCTGAGCCGCCGGCCGCGCCGGATCCGCCGGGTCAGGCGCGCAGGCGTCGCCGGCCCGCGCGGCCCTGGAGCTTCTTCCGGCCCGCGGCGCGCGCGCGATTCTGCGCCAGGTCCACGAGGATCTCCTGGGAACCGCGTGGATCGTCGCCGGCAGCGGGCATCCGCTGTGAGTAGGTGCCGTCGGACTGCATGTCCCAGGCGCTGCGCCGGTCTGCAAGCTGCACGTCGAAAATCTGCTTCAGTGCGAGCTGGCCCTCCCGGTCCTCCACCGGAACGACCGTTTCCACCCGGCTTTCCAGGTTGCGCTTCATGCAGTCGGCGGAGCCGATGAAGTATTCCTCGCTGCCGCCGTTGCGGAAGTAATAGATGCGCGTGTGCTCGAGGAACCGGCCAACGACGCTGATGACCGTGACGTTGTGCGACAACCCCGCTATGCCCGGCCGCAGCCGGCAGCTGTCGCGCACGATGAGCTCGACGCGCACGCCGGCCAGAGAGGCGCGGTACAGCGCCTTCGTGACGTCGCGGTCCTCGATCGCGTTCACCTTGAAGCGGATGTGGCCGGGGTTGTCCGCGCCGTGCAGCTCGATTTCCCGCTCGATGCGCTGCAAGAGCGCGCGCTTGAGCACGGTGGGCGCCGGCAGGAGCTTGCGGTAGCGCCGGTTCGGCGCATAGCCCGTCGTCAGGAAGTTGAACAGCTCGGTCAGGTCCGCACCCAGCTGCGGATCGCAGGTGAGCAGGCCCAGGTCGCAGTAGAGCCGCGCGGTCTCGGAGTGGTAGTTGCCCGTGCCGAAGTGGGCGTAGCGCCGCAGGCCGTCGTAGTCCCTGCGCAGCACGAAGATCACCTTCGCGTGCGTCTTCAGCCCCAGCACGCCGTAGGACACGTGAATGCCGGCCTCTTCGAGCGAGTTGGCCCAGCGGACGTTCGCCTCCTCGTCGAAGCGCGCCTTCAGCTCCACGGCCACCGCGACCTGTTTGCCGTTCTCGGCGGCCTCGATCAGGTGCTGGATGATCTTGGATTTTCGCGCCGTGCGGTACAGCGTCATCTTGATGGCCAGCACCTTCGGGTCGCGACTCGCCTCGCGCAGGAAGCGCTCGACGGAGGTCGCAAACGACTCGTACGGGTGCTGCAGGAGGATCGGCCCGCTGGTGCGGAGCAGATGAAAGATATTGGGCGCATCGACGAGGCGCGGGTGCTCGATGGGGTGGTGCGACGGATCCTTCAGGTCCGGGCGTTCCAGCGCCACCAGCTCCATGACGTCGCGACGCTGCATCAGCCCGTCGACCTCGAACACCTCTGTCGCCTCGTCCAGCCCCAGCTCGGCGGCCAGCATGCCGCGGTGCTGAGGCGGCATCCCGGCGCTGACTTCCAGGCGCACGGTCGGCGCGAACTTGCGGTCGCGCAGCTCGGCCTCGATCACCTGCAGGAGGTCGTTCGCCTGCTCCTCGTAGCGCTCCACGATGGCGTTGCGCGTGACGCGGAACACGTCCCACCGCTCGATCTCCAGGGCCGGCAGGAGCAGGTCGAGGTTGTGGGCGACGACGTCCTCGAGCGGCACGAAATGCACGCCTTCGCCGACGCGCACGAGGCGCGGTATCCCGCCGCCCACCGGCACCTTGATCCGCACGAGCCGCGGCGCGGGCGCGCCCGGCGGACAGCGCACGGTCACCAGCAGGTTCAGGGACAGATTGGAGATGAACGGAAACGGGTGCGCCGGATCCATGCCGATGGGCGTGAGCAGCGGGAAGATGTTCTCGATGTACCAGGCGCGCACCGCCGCCTGCGCGTCCCCGTCCAGCTCCTGATAGCGGCTCAGGACGATGCCGGCCTCGGCGAGCAAGCGGCGCAGCTCGGCGAGCAGCGTCTCCTTGCGCGTCGTGAACTCGCGCACCACCGCCTGACATTCGCGGATCTGCTGTTCGGGCGTGCGGCCGTCGACCGACAGCTCCTGGACGCCGGCGCCGAGCTGCTGCTTCAGGCCCCCGATTCGCTTCATGAAGAATTCGTCGAGGTTCGAGCAGACGATGGCGAGGAACTTGACCCGCTCCAGCAGCGGATTGCGCGCGTCCTCCGCCTCGTGCAGGACGCGGCGGTTGAACTCGAGCCATCCCCGCTCGCGGTTGAGATACCACTCCGGCGCGTCGAGGTCGAAGCCAGGGGCAATCGGTTCAACCAGGCTCGAAGCTGTTTCCACCATGTTCCTCGTCCCTGCGATGCGCCGGACAATATTGACACGTCCGGGCCCCGGACTTCATGAAGTCCGTCACCGCCTCGCGACGCGCGACGGCCGCGACTTGCGGACGCCCGGCGCGCCGCCCGCCTGTTGCTTGCTCACCACGCCCGCGGGAATCCGGAAGCGCCCCGATGCAGCCGTGCCGGCCGCACAGGATCTTGCTCGGATCCCCGGAGCGGCGGGCGTTCCGGCTTTGTTGCATATTTTACAATGCGGGCGTATGGTCCGGCCTCATGGCGCGGCCGCCGATAGACCAATAATCAAGAAACGGCCACGTCCTGAAAATCCCGCCCTCGAGGCGGGTCTTTTTTTGGCCGTCTGGCTATTCGCGAGGCAGGGCCCTAGCCCGCATTTCTCACCGGTGCGCGAAGCGAGGCCGCGTAGCGGCGGAAAAGACAAGGCGCGCGAGAGTCCGGGCGCGCAGGCGTACTCGACAGTACGTCGAGCACCCGGACCGAGCGCAACGCAG
>Ga0268386_10001686_pt1 | contig 15259 bp, 14 predicted proteins | sample RVTome_15_FD_200260 | JGI IMG/M metagenome (GOLD analysis project Ga0268386, IMG submission 200260) | Soil microbial communities from uranium-contaminated site in the Upper Colorado River Basin, Wyoming, United States - RVT150D86... ...
GCCCCTGCGACGCGGTCACCTCGCGCGAGGGGGCCACCGTGAACTCGGTGGAGGTGCTGCGCGACGGGGTGGTGAGCCGCGGGGTCCTGCTCGACGTGGCGGCGACGAAGGGCGTGCGCTGGCTCGAGGCGGGCGTCGGCGTGATGCCCGAGGATCTGGAGGCCGCGGAGCGGACGGCCGGGGTCCGGGTGGAGCCGGGCGACATCCTGCTGGTGCGCACCGGCTACTATGGTCGGCGGCTCGCCGAAGGGCCGGTGCACCCGCTGCAGGCAGGCGGTCCGGCGCTCCATGCGGCCTGCTGCCCGTGGCTACGGGAGCGGGGGGTGGCCATGATCGGCACCGACACGCACAACGACATCCATCCGGCGCCATATCCGTCCATGGGTAACTCCTTCCACGTGGTATGCCTGGTGGCCATGGGGCTCTGGCTGATCGACAACGCCAACCTCGAGGACCTGGCCCGGACCGCCGCCCGGCTCAATCGCTGGGAGTTCCTGCTGACGATTGCCCCGCTCCGTCTCAAGGGTGTGACGGGCTCCCCGGTCAATCCCATTGCGGTCTTCTAGGCTGCTCGGGGGCCGGCAGGTGGGCCCGGTGGCTGGACAATTCCATGGCGGATAGAAAATGGCGCTGGCATATACTCGGGGTCATGGAGCGGCGCGCCCCCTGGTTCCGCCTCGTCGCGGTCATCGTGGTCCTGGCCGGCGTGGTCACGCTCGCGGCCCCGGCCCCCGCGCAGGCGATGGATCCCCAGCTGATACTGGCCATGGCCTCCGCGGCGGGTGCCATCGCCCTGGTCGTCGGCTACCTCATCGTGGCCAACGGCCGCGAGAAGCAGCGCGCGGCGTCACTGGAAGGGATCTACGCCTGCGGTGACCAGGAGGCCTCGGGTCCCATGGGCTGCGGCATGCCGTCCAAGGCCGCTCCCGTTGCGGTCGCGGCCGCGCCGGACAGCCCGATGCCTCACGACGGACGGTTGGCGTCGCGGACCGACACCCTCGCGGCCCTGACCGCCGGGTGCCCGGCCGGCCAGGCCTCCGGGCCGATGGGCTGTGGCGGCCCGACGAACCTAGAGCCCGCCTACGCCGCCGCGGCCGCTCCCGCCGCGCTTCCCTCCGCCGTCCAGGGGCAGTAGCTCCAGCCGGGTCGAAACCCGACCGGCGGGGGGCCACCCCGCCGGTCGGGTGCCGCTTCGAGTCGCCTACTTCTTGCTGGCGTCGTACATCTCGCCGAAGAGCACCCAGCGTTCGCCGTCGAACTTGGCGAGCTGCTCCTGCTCGATGGGCGCGAAGTCGGTCGCGCTCGTGTTGATCTTGATTCCGGGGAGCAGCATCGGCACCGTCAGGTCCTTGATGCTCGCGGCCTGGCGCATGATGTTCTCACGCGAGAGGTCGTTGCCACACTGCTTGAGGACGTGCACGAGCGTCTGCGCGACGCTGTAGCCATAGACGTTGAACGCGTCCTCGACGCTGCCCTCCGGATAGTATTTCTTCATGAACGCGAGCCAGTCCTTGTACCCCTGGCCGTTCTTCCACTGGGGATCGGTCGGGTCCTGGATGTAGTAGGTGGTGAGCAGCCCCTTCGAAGCGTCCAGGCCGGCCGGCTTGAGCACGACCCCGACCGAACTGGATACGCTGTTCAGCAGGTGCAACGGTTTCCACCCGATGTCGTGAGCCTTCTTGATGGCCTGGACGGCGAACTTCGGGATCGTCACGTTGAAGAAGACGTTGGCCCCGCTGCTCTTGAGGTTGAGGATCTGGGAATCGATCGTCGGATCGGTGGTCTCGTAGCTCTGTTCGGAGACGACCATCTTCTTCGCGGCGTCTCCTAGGCCGTCCTTGAAGCCCTTGACGTAGTCCTTGCCATAGTCGTCGTTCTGGTAGAGGATGCCGACCTTCGCGTCGGGGATGTTCTTCAGCACGTACTTGGCGTAGATCTGGCCTTCCGCCTGGTAGTTCGGCTGCCAGCCCATCGTCCACGGGAAGTTCTTGGGGTCGTTCCACTTGGTGGCGCCGGTCGCCACGAAGAGGTGCGGCACCTTCCGCTGGTTCATGTACTTGTGGATCGCCGTGTTGGTCGGGGTCCCGAGCGTCTGGAACACGAACGCGACCTGGTCCTGCTCCACCAGGCGGCGCACCATCTCCACGGTCTTGGGCGGGCTGTAGCCGTCATCGTAGGTGAGGTAGTTGATCTTGCGGCCGTTGATTCCGCCTTCATCGTTCACCTTCTTCATGTAGGCGCCGACTACCTTGCCGATAGTCCCGTAGGCGGAAGCTGGCCCGCTGTAGGGGTTGGTGTTGCCGATCTTGATCTCGGTAGCGGTGACGCCCACCACCGTCTGTCCCGCCGCCGCGCCGGCGCCGGCCAGGGTGGCCAGGCCACCCACCAGCAGCAGGCCGATGAACCGCGTGAATCGCATCATATGTGCCTCCCGTTCAGGTTGAGGATGGACGCCCGGGCGGGCCACCGGCCCCGCTCACCGGCCCTGCTCCGTTGAAACTGCCGACGTGGTCAGCCGGATCCACATCAGATGCAGGAACCCGGCGATGCCGCGGGGCATCACGTACATGAAAAGGATGAGGAGCGCGCCGAAGATCGCCCAGGGGGCGGCCTTGGAGATGTCCTGGGCCCAGGTGGGCATGAACTGGATGAACAAGGCGCCGTAGATGGCGCCGGAGATGGTCCCGAAGCCGCCGATGACGATCCCGGTCAGGAGCGTGATGGACAGGAAGATGTCGAACGTGTCGGGCGCCACGAAGGCGATGGCGAGGGCGCTGAGGGCCCCCGCGATCCCGGTGTAGGCCGCACTGACCCCGAACACGACCGACTTGTAGAGGGCGTTGTTGACCCCCATGGCCTCGGACGCGATGTGGTTGTCCCGGATGGCCACGATGGCGCGACCCACCCGGCCGCGGAGGAGGTTCCAGGCCAGGAGGAAGAGGACGATGGTGACCGAAAGGGTCAGGTAGTAGAGCCATTGATCCTCGGTGAGGCGCAGCCCGAAGGGAGCCTTGGGCTTGCTCAGCACGATGCCCTGCGAGCCGCCCGTCCAGTGCTCGAAGTACTTGAAGATCTGCGGGACCGCCAGGGCCAGGGAGAACGTGGCCAGGGCCAGGTAGAGGCCCTCGAGCCGCAGGGCGGGCCGGCCGAAGAGGAAGCCCACGACGAGGCACACGATCCCGGCGGCGAGGATCGTCCAGGCGTACCCGATGTCCCAGCGGTCGATCATGATGGCGGTCGTGTACGCCCCGATGCCGTAGAAGGCCCCATGGCCGAGCGAGAACTGGCCGTTGTAGCCGGTCAGCATGTTCAGGCCGAGCAGGGCGATGGCGTAGATCAGGACCTGGGTGAACTGAAAGAGCCGGAAGCCGCTCACGAAGAAGGGGAGCGCCGCCGCCACCGTCAGGATCACCAGCACCGTGGTGACGCCCACCGGCCGGGTCGCGCGCGCGGTGGCGTGAGGGTGGGCGACGCCGCCCTCCGGCCGACTCGCCGCCGTCGCCTCGCCGGGCCGAGAGTCCACCGTCGTGCCTAGACCCGGCGCACGGTGGTGCGACCGAAGAGGCCGCTGGGTCTCACGAGCAACACGATGATGATCATGGCGAGGGCGACGGTCAGCTTGAGCTCGGTCCCGATGAAGGACACGTAGGTCCCGACCAGGTTCTCCGTCACCCCCACCAGGAAGCCGCCGACCACCGCGCCGAGCGGGCTCGTGAAGCCGCCGACCGTCGCCGCCGCGAAGGCATAGATCTGGATGCCGCCCATCATGTTCGGGTCCAGGAAGACCACCGGGGCGACCATCATCCCCGCCACCGCGCCGAAGGCGGCGGCCAGCCCCCACCCGAGCCCGAGCATCCAGCTCACGCGGATGCCGCAGAGCCGGCTCGAGACGGGGTTCTGCGCGGCGGCGCGCATGGCGAGCCCGAGCGTCGTGTAGCGGAAGAAGAGGAAGAGCAGAAGCAGCACGACGAGCGTGATGCCGATCGCCCCCAGGTCGTGAGCGCCGAAGACGATGTTACCGATTTTGATCGGCCTGGACGGGAAGGGGCTCGGGAACGGCTTCTGGATGTACGAGTAGATCCAGCCGGCCACGCTGGTGAAGATGACGAGCAGCCCCAGGGTCACGATCACGATGGTGAGGATGGGGGCGCCCTCGACCGGTCGGATCACCACCCGCTCGATCAGCAGCCCACCCACGAAGGCGATGACCACCGTCGCGCCGAACGTCACCCAATAGGGCACACCCGCCTGCAGCAGCGACCAGGCGATATACGTGCTGAACATCGCCATGTTGCCCTGGGCGAAGTTCACGACGTCGGTGGCCTGGTAGATCATCACGAGGGCCAGGGCCAGGCTCGCGTAGATGCCCCCCGTCGCGAGCCCGGAGACGACTTGCTGGATGAAGATGTCCATTTTAACTGGGGGGGAGCGGGCGCCGCTCCTCCCCCAGACCCCCCCACCGCTTCGTACGCGACGCAGACGCGTTCATCGTCTGTGGTGCCGGACGTCCCGCCGTTTCGTGAGCAACGCAGACTGGTGCATGGTGTTCGATGGGCTCCTCAGTAGCCGAGATAGGAGCGCCGGATCGCGTCATTCTTCTTCAGATCGGCGGCGGGGCCGGACATCACCACCCGTCCGGTCTCGAGCAGGTAGGCGTGGCCGGCCAGATCGAGCGCCATCGCCGCGTTCTGCTCCACCAGCAGCACGCTCACGCCTTCCTGCTGGTTGATGGTCTGCACGATGCGGAAGATCTCCCGGACCACGAGGGGGGCCAGGCCGAGCGAGGGCTCGTCGAGCAGCAGGAGCCGCGGGCGCGACATGAGCGCGCGCGCCACCGCGAGCATCTGCTGCTCGCCACCCGAGAGCGTCCCCGCCTGCTGGCGGCGGCGCTGCGCGAGCACGGGGAAATACTCGTAGATCTTCTCGTAGTCCTCCGCGAGGCCGGACTTGTCCCGGCGCGCGTAGGCGCCGAGCTTCAGGTTCTCCTCCACCGAGAGATCCACGAAGGTTCCCCGGCCCTCGGGGGTGTGGGCGATGCCGAGCCGGACGATGTCCTCGGTGGTCTTGCCGTCGATGCGCCGGCCGTCGAAGCGCACCTGGCCGCTGGTCCGGATCATCTTGCAAACGGCCCGGAGCGTGGTCGTCTTGCCGGCCCCATTGGCACCCAGGATCGTGGTGATCCCGCCCGCTTCCACCCCGAAGGAGAGCCCGTGCAGGACCTTGGTCGATCCGTACTGCGCCTCCAGGTCCTGCGCCTCCAGCAGGGCCGGCATCAGGCCGCGCTCCCGAGATAGGCGCGGATCACTTCGGGATCGCGTTGCACCGCGGCGGGTGGCCCCTCCGCGATTTTGCGGCCGAAGTCGAGGACCACCACCCGGTCGGACACCTGCATGACCAGACTCATGTGGTGCTCGACGAGGAGCACGGTCACACCCCGCCGATCGCGGATGGCCCGGAGGATGGCGCCGAGCGCGGCGACCTCCTCGTGGTTCAGGCCGCCCGCCGGCTCGTCGGCGAGCAGGAGCTTGGGCGTGCCCGCGAGCGCCCGCGCCAGCTCCACGCGCTTCAGCGTGCCGAACGGCAGGCCCGCGGCGCGATGCGCGGCGACGCGCTCGAGCTCGAGGAAGGCGATGACCTCCATCGCGACCTCTCGCATCATGCGCTCCTCGCGGCCGACCGACGGCAGGCGGAGCGCGTTGCTCAGGAAATCGCTTCCGGTGCGCGCGTGCACGCCCACCATCACGTTCTGCAGCACGCTCATGCTGGGGAAGAGCGCGAGGTTCTGGAAGGTGCGGCCGATGCCGAGGGCGGCCACGTGATGCGGGGTGTCGCGGATGATCGACTTGCCCTCGAAGACCAGGTCGCCGCTGTTCGGCGTGTACAGCCGGCTCACGCAGTTGAACAGCGTGGTCTTGCCCGCCCCGTTCGGGCCGATCAGCCCGACGATGTGGCCCGCCGCCATGTTGAAGGAGACGTCGTCGAGAGCGACGATACCCCCGAAACGCATCGAGACGTTCCGCACGGACAGAATATCAGCGCCCACGGCCGCAGTCACGGTTCGTATCTTATAGGGGGTGGGCGGCGCTTTTGTCAATCCTAAACGCCACTTCGCTGGTATGATCCGGGGTCTATGGCGCACCAGTACATCTTCGTGATGAAGGACCTGAAGAAGATCGTCCCGCCCAAGCGGGAGATCCTGAAGGGCATCTGGCTGTCGTTCTACCCCGGGGCCAAGATCGGCGTGATCGGTGGTAACGGCGCGGGCAAGAGCACGCTGCTGCGCATCATGGCCGGCGTGGACACGGACTTCCTGGGCGAGGCGTGGCCCGCCGACGGCGTACGGGTGGGCTATCTGCCGCAGGAGCCCCGGCTCGATCCCGCGAAGGACGTCCGCGGCAACGTCGAGGACGGCGTCGCCGATGTCCGCGGCCTGCTGACCCGCTTCGACGAGATCAACGCCAAGCTGGGCGAGCCCCTCGACGATGAGGGCATGGAGAAGCTTCTCGCCGACCAGGCGCGGGTGCAGGACGCCATCGAGGCGGCCAACGGCTGGGACCTGGACCGGACGGTCGAGATCGCGATGGACGCCCTCCGGTGCCCGCCGGGTGACGCGGACGTGGGGACCCTGTCCGGCGGCGAGGTCCGGCGCGTCGCCCTCTGCCGCCTGCTGCTCCAGAAGCCCGATCTCCTGCTGCTGGACGAGCCCACCAACCACCTCGACGCGGAGTCGGTGGCCTGGCTCGAGCGGTTCCTCAAGGAGTACCCGGGCACGGTGGTGGCGATCACCCACGACCGCTACTTCCTGGACAACGTGGCGGGCTGGATCCTCGAGCTGGACCGCGGCGCGGGCATCCCGTGGGAGGGCAACTACACCTCCTGGCTCGATCAGAAGAAGCAGCGCCTCGCCGTCGAGGAGAAGCAGGAGACCGCGCGGCAGCGCACGCTCGAGCGCGAGCTCGAGTGGGTGCGCATGTCGCCGCGCGCGCGCCAGGCCAAGTCCAAGTCGCGGCTGCAGGCCTACGAGCAGCTGCTCGCGGAGGGCGGCAGCGACCGCGAGGGGCAGGCCGAGATCATCATCCCGGCCGGGCCGCGCCTCGGCGACGTGGTGGTGCAGGCCGAGCACCTCGTCAAGGGCTACGGCGACCGGCTGCTGATCGAGGATCTCTCGTTCAGCCTCCCGCGGGGCGGCATCGTCGGCGTCATCGGCCCCAACGGGGCGGGCAAGACCACGCTCTTCCGCATGATCACCGGCCAGGAGAAGCCCGACCGCGGCAGCCTCCAGGTGGGGGAGACCGTGCGCCTGGCCTCCGTGGACCAGAGCCGCGACTCCCTCGATCCGTCCAAGAACGTCTGGGAGGAGATCTCGGGCGGCGCCGAGCAGCTCCAGCTCGGCACGCGCCAGATGGCCTCGCGCGCCTACGTGGCCTCCTTCAACTTCAAGGGCTCCGACCAGCAGAAGAAGGTGGGCGATCTCTCCGGGGGCGAGCGCAACCGCGTGCACCTGGCCACCCTGCTCAAGAGCGGCGGCAACCTGCTGCTCCTCGACGAGCCCACCAACGACCTCGACGTGGACACCCTGCGAGCCCTCGAGGACGCGCTGCTGTCCTTCGCGGGTTGCGCGGTGGTGATCAGCCACGACCGCTGGTTCCTCGACCGGGTCGCCACCCACATGCTGGCCTTCGAGGGCGACAGCCGGGTGGCCTGGTTCGAGGGCAACTATGAAGACTACGAGGCCGACCGGCACAAGCGGCTGGGCGCGGCCGCCGACACCCCGCACCGCATCCGGTACAAGCCGCTCACCCGCGGCTAGCCTCGGGGAGGGCCCCGCCATGTTCAAGGACACCGTGACGTCCCGGGAGGAGCTCCGCGCCATCTTCGGGGCACCCATGGAGCGCGCCGTGCTCAAGGAGCGCGCGAGCCTCGACGTCCACTCTCGCGCCTTCATCGCCGCCGCGCCCTTCGTGCTGATCGCCACCTCGGGCGCGGCCGGGCGCTGCGACGTCTCGCCCAAGGGCGACGCGCCCGGCTTCGTGCTGGTGCTGGATGACCACCACCTGGTAGTGCCCGACCGCCCCGGCAACAACCGCATCGACGGGTTCACCAATATCGTGGAGAACCCGCACGTGGGTATGATCTTCCTGATCCCCGGCCGCGAGGATACTTTGCGCGTCAACGGCCGCGCCTGCATCGCACGGGACGCGGAGATCCTGGCGCGGCTCGCGGTGCAGGGCAAGCGGCCCAAGGTCGCGATCGGAGTGGAGGTGGAGGAGTGCTTCCTGCACTGCGCGAAGGCCTTCAAGCGCTCCGGCCTCTGGGAGCGGGAGCACTGGCCCGACGTGGCCGGGCTGCCCTCGATGGCGCGGATGCTGTGGGACCAGATCGAGGCCAAGCCGGCCGGGCACGCCTGCGTCGAGGACTACGAGCGCGACCAGCAGGAGCGCTTGCGGAAGACGCTCTATTGATCTGACCGCTCGATGAGCCCCGATCTCCCGCGCAGCGCCGACGTCGTGATCATCGGGGCCGGCGCCATCGGCGCCAGCATCGCCTACCAGCTCGGGCGGCGCGGCGTCCGCGACGTGGTGGTGCTCGAGCGCGACGCGGTCGGCGCCGGGTCGACGAGCAAGGCGGCGGGCGGGATCCGGGTGCAGTTCGCGACCCGGGTGGAGATCGAGCTCTCGCTCCGCGGCATCGCTTTCTTCAAGCGCTTCGAGGACGAGATGGGGGTGCCCTGCGATTTCCACCAGGAGGGCTACCTCTTCGTGGTCACCGACGAGCCGACCCTGGCGCGCTTTCGCGACAACGTGGCGCTCCAGCGGAGCATGGGCGCGGACGTGCGGGTGATCGCCCCCGACGACGCCCGTGCCCTGGTGCCTTCGCTCAACATGGACGATGCTCTCGCCGCGGTCTGGGGGCCCATGGACGGCCACGCCTCGCCCAACGACGTGGTGCAGGCCTACGCCGCCCAGGCGCGGGCCCGCGGCGTCCGCATCGTGGAGGACTCCCCGGTGACCGGGATCGTGGTCGAGCGCGGGCGGGTGGCGGGCGTCGTCACCCCGGCCGGCGCCATCGCCACCCGGCTCGTGGTCAACGCCGCCGGACCCTGGGCCCCGCTGGTCGCCCGGATGGCCGGGCTCGACCTGCCGGTGGACCCGCGCCGACGGCACATCTTCGTGACCGACGCCTTCGACGGCATCCGCCATCCGCTGCCGCTCGTCACCGATACCGGCAGCGGCTTCTACTGCCGGAGCGAGCAGGGGGCCATCCTGATGAGCCCGGGCGACATCGGAGCCACCACCGAGTACGAGGCGCGGGTGGACTGGAGCGTGCTGGAGCTGGCGGTGGAGAAGGCGATCCGGCGGATCCCCGCGCTCGAGCGCGCCCAGGTGCGCCACGCGTGGGCCGGGCTCCGGCCGCTCACCCCCGACGGGCGCGCCATCCTGGACTGGGCTCCCGGGGTCGAGGGCCTCTACCTGGCGGTGGGGTTCTGCGGCCACGGCTTCCAGCACTCCCCCGGGGTGGGCGAGACGGTGGCCGAGCTGCTGCTCGACGGCCGCTCGGCGCTCGACGTCCACGACCTGCGCCTCGGCCGCTTTGCGTCGGCTTGACACGGCGGCATCGGGCCGCTAACGTCCGAGTCCGCGGCGATGCAGAACGTCTCCCTCGACCGTCTCCGGCAGGTGGCGAACCTGGCCCGCTCCGTGGCGAGCGCGCTCGACGTGGACACCGTCCTCCGCCAGGTCGTGGAGGCGGTGCTCTCGCTACGGCCGCGCGCCTTCTGCGTGGTGCGCCTGGTGGACCTGGAGCGGGGCGGTTACCGGCTCGCGGCCAAGGGCGGGTCCGGCGAGGACGCGACGGACTTCGAGAGCGTGGCCGAGATCATCCCCTTCGGGAGCGGGATCACCCATGCGGTCGCGCAGAGCGGACAGCCGGTGCTGTTGCCGGACGCGCTCGGCGATCCGCGGCTCGTCTCGGCGATGTGGCGCGAGGAGCGAGGCCTCAAGGTCTACTACGGCGTGCCGATCAGCGCGGGCGGTGAGCTGATGGGCGTGCTCAACGTGGCACTCTCCGAGACCGCGCCACCCACCGCGGAGGAGCGGGAGATCGTGGACCTGCTGGCGAGCCACGCGGCGGTCGCGATCGGCAACGCGCGGCTCTTCGCGGAGAGCGAGACCCGGCGCCGGACCGCGGAGGCCCTCGCGGAGGTCTGGCGCTTCCTCTCCGAGACGTTCGACGTGGCCGCGCTCGGCCAGCGCATCGCCGACGTCGTGCTGCGCGCCCTGCGGGTGCGGGCGGCCGTGCTCTACCGCCTCCTGCCCGGGTCGGGGGATCTTGCGGTGATCGGCCGCTCGGGGGAGGCGGAGCGATTATTCGATCCCGGTGTCGTGCTGCCCGCGGGTCACGGCGTGGTCGGCCTGGCCGTGAACCGCCGGCAGCCGGTGGTCACGCCCGACGTGCGGGTGGATAGCCGCATCGTCTCACCCGCGAGCATGCGCCCCGGACAGACCCTGTGCCCGTCGGTGCTCTCGCTGCCCCTGGTGGTGAAGGGGCAGGTGGTGGGCGGCTTCACGGTGGGCGACTTCCTCGGGCGCGTCTACACCGACGAGGATCTCCGATTGGCCCAGACCTTCGCGGACCAGGCGGCGGTGGCGCTCGAGAACGCGCGGCTGTTCGCGGAGACGGAGCGGCGGCGGCGCGAGAGCCTGGCGCTCGGCAACGTGAGCCAGACGCTCGCGCAGTCGCTGCATCCCGGCGCGGTCGCCCAGCGCGCGGTGGACTGTGTGCGAGACCTGGTCGGGGTGCTCGCGGCCTCCGTCTTCCGCCTCGAGCCCGAGTCGGGCGCGCTGGAGGAGACGGCCTCCTCGGGGCTGTCCTCCTTCCGCGACCGGCCGCCGCGGTTCCTGCGCGGCACCGGGGTGGTCGGGCTGGCGGTCGCCGAGCGGCGGGCGGTGGTCTCGAATGATGTCCTCGCCGACCCGCGGCTGCGGTTCCCCCCCGAGGTGCGCGCGTTCCTCGAGGTCTCGCAGATCCGCGCCATCCTCGCGGTGCCGCTCATCGTGAAGGAGCAGGTGATCGGCGCCCTCGGGCTGGTGGACGCGAGCGGCCGGGTCTTCGCGGAGGACGACGTGCGGCTCGCCCAGGCCTTCGCGGACCAGGCGGCGGTGGCGCTCGAGAACGCGCGGCTCTACGCGGACGCAGAGCGGCGGCGGGTCGAGGCCGAGACGCTCGCCGGCCTGGTGCGCACCATCACCGCCACGCTCGATCCCGCGCTGGTCCTGCGCCGGGTGGTGGCGGCCGCCCGGGAGCTGTGCGGGAGCGACTCCGCCCACATCCTGCTGCGCGATGCCGAGACCGACACGATGTTCACCCGCTACGGCGTGGGCCAGGCGGTGGGCGACGCGGACGCGCCGCGCATCACGCGCGGCCGCGGCGCGGGGGGGCAAGCGTGGAGCACGGGCCGGCCCTTCCGCACCGCGAACCGGCCCGACGACCCGCGGGTGCGGGACGACTATCCGGAGGCGATCAGGCGGGAAGGTGTCATCGCCACCCTCGTGGTCCCGGTCTGGATCGGCGGCCAGGTCGAAGGGCTCCTCTACGTCTCCAACCGCGCCGACCGGTCGTTCACCGACCGTGACGAGGCGATCCTGATCCGACTGGCCGACCACGCGGCGATCGCGATCCAGAACGCGACCCTGTACAGCCGTCTGCAGGCGCTCTCCGGGCGCCTGATGGAGGTCCAGGAGGCGGAGCGGCGGCACCTGGCCCGCGAGCTCCACGACGAGATCGGCCAGCTCCTCACCGGGCTGCGCCTCACCCTCGACGTCCCCGAGCCGCCGTCGCCCGCGCTTGGCCTGCGGCTCGGGCAGGCCCAGGCCCTGGTGCAAGAGCTGCTCGAGCGGATCCGCGCGCTGTCGCTCGACCTGCGGCCGAGCATCCTGGACGACCTGGGCGTGCTGCCCGCGCTGCTCGACAACGTCGAGCGGTACATGAGCCAGACCAAGATCCGCGTGCACCTCGAGCACAGCGGGCTCGACCGGCGCTTCGCCCCCGAGACCGAGACCGCCGTCTACCGCATCGTCCAGGAAGCGCTGACCAACGTGGCGCGCCACGGCCGCGTGGACGAGGTGACGGTGCGCCTGTGGGCCACCGACGACGTGCTCGGCGTCCAGGTCGAGGACCACGGCGCCGGGTTCGACCCGGACGCGGTGCTCGCGGCCGGCCGGAGCGGCGGGCTCGCGGGCCTGCGCGAGCGGGCGGCCCTGCTGAACGGCCACCTCACGGTGGAGACGCATCCGGGCCGTGGCGTGCGGCTGACCGCCGAGGTCCCCCTCAACGGCTCGCTCAGGCGGCCCGGTGAGTGAGCCGGTGAAGACGATCAGCGTGGTGCTGGCCGAGGATCACCACGTGGTGCGGCAGGGCCTCCGCGCCCTCCTCGCGGCCGAGCCCGATCTCGAGGTGGTGGGCGAGGCGGCGAGCGGCCTCGACGTGGGCGACCTGGTGGAGCGGGTGAAGCCCGACGTGCTGGTGGTGGACTTCGTGATGCCCGGCCTGAATGCGCCCGACATCATCCGGCGGGTGGCCCGGGTCTCCCCGCCCACGCGCGCCCTCGTGCTCTCCATGCACGCTAATCCCGCCTACGTCGTCGAGGCCATCCAGAGCGGCGCCGCCGGCTACGTGCTGAAGGGCTCGAGCGCGGCCGAGCTGGTGCGGGCGATCCGGGCGGTCGCGGAAGGCTCCCGGCACCTGAGCCCGCCGCTGTCCGAGGAGATGGTCGAGGCCTACGCGCAGCGCGCGGCGCCGACCGGCCTCGATCTCTACCGCACGCTCACCCAGCGGGAGCGAGAGGTGCTGCACCTCGCGGCGGAGGGGCAGACCAGCGGGCAGATCGGGGCTCGACTGAATATCAGCCCGCGCACGGTGGAGGTCCACCGGGCGAACTTGCTCCGCAAGCTGCGGCTCCGCGGCCAGAGCGACCTGGTCCGCTACGCGGTCGGGCGTGGGATCCTCACGGTGGACGGCTGAGCCGCGGGCCCGAATTACGTACCTGTACGAATAGACGAGGGCGAGGTCATGCGCGCAACGTTGCGGGCGGTGACGACGCGGTCCTCGGGAGTGTGCCCGCTCCGCCATGCCTGATCCGGAGATTCGTCCGGCCACCATCCTGGTCGTCGAGGACGAGGAAGAAGTGCGCGCGCTCGCCCGCGACGTCCTCGAGATGAACGGGTACCGGGTGCTGGAGGCGCTCGACGTGGCGGACGCCACGCGGCTCTCCGAGACTCATCCCGGCACGATCGACCTGCTGATCACCGACGTGGTGATGCCGGGCACGAGCGGCCCGGAGCTCGCGCGGCGGCTGCGCGTGCATCGCCCCGGGCTGCGCGTGCTCTGCATGTCGGGCTACCCGGAGAGCGCGGACCAGCGGATCGAGGGCGAGGCGGGCTGGAACGCCTGGCTGCAGAAGCCCTTCACGCCCGACGTCCTGATGGGAAAGGTGCGCGACTGCCTCACCAGCTGAGGACGCCGGTCTTCCAGTAGCCCACGAGCTGCCAGAGGATCCCGCCCAGGAACATGACGAGCCCGAGCCCCGCGAGCGCCCGGAACGCGGTGGGCGCCGGGGTCCCGCGGCGCCACTCGCCCGCGAAGGAGAACCAGAGCGCGGCCAGCAGCAGGGCGCCGACTCCCGCGGCCTGGAGCAGCCAGCCCGCCATCACCCCTATCGTGAACTGCGGATCGAAGAAGATCGTCGGATGATACATGGTCGCTCCTGTGCTCAGCGGGGCTGCATGCGGATGGCGCCGTCCAGGCGGATGGTCTCGCCGTTGAGCATCGGGTTCTCGATGATGTGGGCCGCGAGGGCGGCGTACTCGACCGGCCGCCCGAGACGGGGCGGGAAGGGAACCTGCTTGCCCAGCGAGAGCCGCGCGGGCTCGGGCAGGCCGGCCAGCATCGGCGTCTCGAAGAGGCCGGGGGCGATCGTCATGACCCGGATGCCCAGCTCGGCCAGGTCGCGGGCGATCGGCAGCGTCATGCCGACCACGCCGCCCTTGGAGGCGGAGTAGGCGGCCTGGCCGATCTGGCCGTCGAAGGCGGCCACGGAGGCGGTGTTGATCACCACCCCGCGCTCGCCCTCGGCGTTGGGCGCGTTCTTGGCCATCTGGGCGGCGGCGAGCCGGATGCAGTTGAAGGTACCGATCAGGTTGACCTGGATGGTGCGGGCGAAGCCGGCCAGGTCGGCGGGCCCCCGCTTGCCGAAGGTCTTGTCCGCGGTGCCGATGCCCGCGCAGTTGACGAGCGCGCTGACCGCCCCGAACCGCGCCACCGCCGCCGCGAGCGCCGCGGCGACCTCGTCGGCGCTGGTGACGTCGGCGGGCCCGAAGAGAGCCCGCTCGCCGAGCGCCGCGGCGACCTGCGCGCCAGGCGACTTCGCGAGGTCGAGCAGTACCACGGCGCCACCGCCGCCGTGCAGGCGCTCCGCGGTCGCCCGGCCGAGGCCGGACGCGCCGCCCGTGATCACCGTGGTCGATCCCGCGATCTGCATGCCGTCCTCCTCCTCCGGGGGCTCTGTCGCCGACGGTGTAGTATAACCGAGCCGACGATGCCGCTTCCCCTCTGGATCCGGACCCCCGAAGCCCTGGAGATGCTGGCCCGCGAGCTCGAAGGCGCGGGCGCGCTGGCCATCGACACCGAGGCCGACAGCCTGCATCACTACCCCGGCAAGCTCTGCCTGGTGCAGGTGGCCGACGCGCGCGGGCGCGGGCACCTGGTGGATCCGCTCGCGCTGCGCGACCTCTCACCCCTCGGGCCCGTGCTGGCGGATCCGGGTACCCTCAAGGTCCTGCACGCCGCCGACAACGACCTGGCCTATCTCAAGCGCCTGTACGGCGTGACGGTGGTCTCGCTCTTCGATACCGCGGTGGCCGCGCGGTTCCTCGGTGCCCCCGCGCTCGGGCTCGAAGGGCTGCTCACCCAGTACCTGGGGGTGACCGCGGTGAAGTCGCGCCAGAAGGACGACTGGTCCCGGCGGCCGCTGACCGCCGCGCAGGAGGACTACGCCCTCGACGACGTGCTCCATCTCATCCCGCTGCGGGAGCGCCTGCTCGAAGCCCTCCACGCGATCGGGCGGGCGCAGTGGGTGGAGGAGGAGTGCGCGGGGCTGGCCGCGCTGGTGGTGCCCGACAAGCCGGTGGATCCCGACGCCTACATGAAGCTCAAGGGCGCCCGCGAGCTGGACGCGCGCGGGCTCGCGGTGCTGCGCGAGCTG
>Ga0268386_10001687_pt1 | contig 15259 bp, 12 predicted proteins | sample RVTome_15_FD_200260 | JGI IMG/M metagenome (GOLD analysis project Ga0268386, IMG submission 200260) | Soil microbial communities from uranium-contaminated site in the Upper Colorado River Basin, Wyoming, United States - RVT150D86... ...
AGGTAGATCACCTGGCCGGTGACGTAGTCGCTCTCGGGCCTCACGAAGAAGTCGACGACGTTCGCCACGTCTTCGAACCGCCCGAGGCGCTTCACGACGAGGCGATCGATCAGATCCCGCACCTTCCCTTCCGGCACGCCGCGAAGCAGATCCGTCTCGATCGGGCCGGGCCCCACCACATTGCACGTGATCCCGAGCTCGGCCACCTCGCGCGCCATGACCTGCGTGAATGTCGTCACGGCGCTCTTCGACGCCGCGTAAATCGCCTCGCCGGCCAGGCGCGCGGGGACGGCGACGGTGCTCACGTTGACGATACGCCCGTAGCGATGGCGCTGCATCAGCTTGGCGGCCTCGCGGCAGACGAGGAACGTGCCCCTGAGGTTGGTGGCCAGGACGCGGTCGACCGTCGCGCCGGGCGTGAGCAGGACGTGGTTCATCGACGCGACACCCGCGTTGTTGACCGCCACGTCGAGCCGCCCGTGCTGTCGCCGGATCTCACCGACCATCGCCCGCACCGCCTCCTCGTCCGCGACGTCGGCCTCATGGTGAACGTAGCCCTCGAGCGACCACGCCGCGGCCGACCGGCTGCAACCGTGCACGCTGTAGCCCTGCTGCACGAAGCGCTCCGCCAGGAACCGTCCGATCCCCGTCCGCGTGCCGGTGACGAGCGCGACCCGCCGGTGAGTCACGGACGTGCTCCGCGTGTCACGCAGGTTTTCCAGCGGCCAGCTGGAGGATGTGATCCGCCAGCGATCCGACCGTCCGGAACGGGCTGTTGCGCTGCGACCAGGCCTGCTCATCGGCCAGCATGACGGTGACGCCGAGCTCTTCCTGCAGGCGCTGCTCGATCTCGACGATGGCGGTGACCAGGCCCATGGAGTCCACGACCGCCGCGGAGCCGATCAGCCTCGTGTCTTGGTCGAGAAAGGGGTGCGCGTCGGACCGCCGCGGCACGTCTTCGAGGCTGCTGATCACCAGGTCGGTTACCTGCTGCCGTTCGAGCATGTTTCTCCTCACCGTGAACCCGGGAACGAGCCGGCGGGACTCCCGCTCGCGGAATCGACCAGGGAGGCTGGGACTTGACCCGGAGGTGGATGGACCGCCCGCGCGACGGCGGGTCAGGACGCGACCGCGTTGTACGCGGCGCGGTCGGTCCGGCGCGCGAGCAACCGATCCCTGCACGCAGTCTCGAGCAGGCGGACGATCGTCGCCGCCGCCTGGCCGTCGCCGAAGATGGGCGGGCGCGACCCGACCGGCGGCTCCCGCCGCCATGCGGCGAGGATCGCCTCCGTGTCGGCGCCGACAAGGACGTTCCACCCGGCCTCGACCGTCTCGACCCATTCGGTCTCGTCGCGCAACGTCACGCAGGGCACGCCGAGACAGTACGCCTCGCGCTGCACACCACCCGAGTCCGTCGCGATCACCCGCGCCTGGTCCTCGAGCGCGATCATATCCAGATAGCCGACCGGCGGCACCACGCGCACGTGCGAGACGAATCTCGCGTCCGCCCGCTCCAGGGCGGCCCGCGTCCGCGGGTGCACGGGAAACACCACGGGCTCGTCCACGGCGTTGAGGGCCCGAACCAGACGTCTGAGCCGCTCCGGGTCGTCGGTGTTGCCGGCCCGGTGGATCGTCGCCAGCGCATAGGCCCGGCGCGTGAGGCCGTACTCCTCGAGAATCCGGGAGCGCCGCGCGGCGATCGCCCTGACCTGCAGCAGGGCGTCATACATCACGTCGCCGACGAAATGGACCGCGGCCGTCATTCCCTCGGCCGCCAGCCGGCGGACCGCGGTCTGGCTCGCGCAGAAGTGCACGTCCGCCACGCTGTCCGCCACGAGTCGGTTGATCTCCTCGGGCATCCGGCGATCGTAGCTCCGTTCTCCGGCCTCGATGTGGACGACGGGCAGCCCCAGCTTGGTCGCGGCGAGCGCGCCGGCCATCGTCGAATTCGTGTCGCCCCGGACGATCACGGCGTCCGGCGCTTCGTGGAGCAGCGTCTCTTCGAGCTTCGTCAGGATCTCCGCCGTCTGCCGGCCGGGCGAGCCCGAGCCCACGCCGAGGTTGTGCGTCGGCGCCGGCAGCCCCAGGTCGTCGAAGAACGCCTGCGACATGAGGTAGTCGTAGTGCTGCCCGGTGTGGACCAGCACGTCCTCGTGGCGATCCTTCAACGCCTGGCAGACGGGTGCGGCCTGAACGAACTCGGGACGGGCCCCGACAATCGAGACGAACTTCACGACGCGATCCTTTCGAGGCGGACGAGCGCCCGCCTACGACACACCGGGACGCGCCTCGCGTTCCGCTCGCAGCGTGGCGGGCATGGCAGGCAGCTCCAGCACACGCAGCCGGTGGAGCAGGACCGTGCCCTGAAAGCGCAGGTGCGCCGCGATCGTGCGTACGAGCTTGGCTTTGGAGACACCGAACACGCGGGCGTGGAGGACCGCCGGATACTCCGCGACCCTGAACCCCATGAGCACCGCGTTGACGAGCAGCTCGGTGCCGGCCAGGTACCCGTCCGACTTGAACGGCACGTGCTCCACGACACTCCGGCGGTAGGCGCGGAAGAGGGCGGTGTAGGTATGGATCTGACGGCTCACGAGGACGCGGTAGAGCAGCGACGAGCCCCGGCTGAGCACCAGACGGTAGGTCGGGACGTCCTTGACCGCGCCGCGCGGATGATACGGGGACGCGCTCACCAGATCGATGTCCGGTGTCAGGCACGACAGCAGCCCCGGAATCTCGGAGAACCGGTAGGTCGCGTCGCTGTCGGTCGTGACCACGACGTCGCCTTCCGAGGCCGTCAGCCCCGTCCTGATGGCGGCGCCCAGGCCCCGGTTCTGCTCGTGGCGCACCGCCCGGAGGCTGATGCCCGGCGCCGCGGGACGTTTCACGAGCTCCTGAAGCCCCTCCCACGTGGCATCGGCGCTGCCGTCGTCCACGAAGAGCAGTTCCACGGGTCCGTCCTCGGTCAGGCGCTCGGCCACCGGCAGGAGCTCGGACTCGAGGCCGGCCAGGTTGTCGGCCTCGTTGAAGCAAGGAATCACGATGGACAGCTTCATAGCATCAATACCGGTTCGGGAGCCCTGCGCGTCTGCCGCGACCCGCGTCCATGACGAACCCGACGCGGCCGAAAGAGCTAAAGCCATGCCACGCGCTGATCTCGGCCGAACCCGTCGAGTTAGAGAGAGTTACGACCTCTCGACCGTGAAGGAAGTCATCCCCGGCCGCACCTTTAGTTCCGGTTTCCTGCCGTCGCGTTCCAAAAAACGGCCCGCCCCGTCCTCACGTCATGTCGGCCACCGCAGGAACGTGACCACGTCCGCGCCGCGCCGTCGGCACGTCCTCGACCGAGTCATCGGCTTCTGGAGTCAGGATTGCAGCATCAGGTCTGCGCGCCGCGCGGGTGCCGGGCGCCCGGACGTGTTGCACCGCCCCGGGCTCACGACACCACCGAATCGGCCGAGTACCCGTGACCGGTCGTCACGCGGCTCACGGCCCGACGCGGCGGCCGGTTGCTGGATGTGAAAGCGTTTCTGCTCGCGGGCGGCCGTGGGACGAGGCTCCAGCCGCTGACCGAGACCGTCCCGAAGTGTCTCGTCTCGATAGGCGGGACGCCGCTGCTCGGGATCTGGCTCGATCTGCTTGACAGGCACGGCGTCGGAGACGTTCTGCTCAACGTGTCGCACCACGCCGACCAGGTGGACACCTACCTGGCCTCGCGCTCCGACGGCCCCGCTGTGCGTCTGGTCGTCGAGGACCGGCCGTACGGCAACGCCGGCACGGTCGCGCGCGAGGCAGCCTTCGTCGCCGGCGAGGAGAGCTTCTGGATCTGCTACGCCGACAATCTGACCGACGTGGCGCTCGACCGCATGCTGGCCATCCACCGTGCACATGACGGCGTCATGACGGTGGGTCTGTTCCACACACCGAATCCGTCGGCGTCCGGCGTGGTGCAGCGCGACGCCCGGGGTCGAATTGTCGCCTTCGAGGAGAAGCCCGAGCACCCCACCACCGACCTGGCGAATGCCGGGATCTACGCGGCGAGGCCGGCCCTCTTCGAGCACATCCCGACGAACGCCGAGATCGTGGACTTCGGCCACGACGTGCTACCTCGCCTGGTCGGGCGTATGTACGGACACGTCATCGACCAGTTTCTGGCCGACGTCGGAACGATCGGCCGCCTCGAACGGGCAAGCGCCGCGTGGCGGGCCAGGTCGCCCGAGCTGCTTCGACCGGAAGAACACCCATGATCATCTCGCGCACGCCTTTCCGAGTGAGCCTCTTCGGCGGCGGTTCCGACTTTCGCGAACACTACACCCGCCGGCCGGGACGCGTCGTCGGGCTGACGATCGACCGATACATGTTCGTGACCGTCAACCGGCGGTTCGACCAGACGATCCGCGCCTCGTACACGAGCACCGAGATCGTCGAGCACGTCGACGAGCTGCAGCACGACCTGATTCGCGCGGCGATGAAGGTCGTCGGGATCCAGACCGGCATCGAGGTGACGACCATAGCCGACATCCCGGCGGGCATCGGCCTCGGATCGTCGTCGGCGCTGACGGTGGGACTCCTGAATGCGCTGCACGCCTATCGCGGTGAGCACCGCTCGGCGGAGTACCTCGCCGAGAAGGCCAGCGAGATCGAGATCGACATCCTGGGCCGGCCCATCGGGAAGCAGGATCAGTACATGGCCGCGTACGGCGGCTTCCGGCAGTTCGAGTTCCTGGGCGACGAGACCGTGCGTGTCGACCCGATCATCTGCGATCCCCGCACCCAGCAGCGGATGCTAAGGCACCTGATGCTCTTCTACACCGGCGTCACGCGAGACGCCGGCTCCGTGCTGGGCGAGGCGAAGGAGCGGATCGGCTCGAACGGCCATACGCAGGCCGCGATGGACGAGATCGTCGGTCTGGCCGACCGGTTCACCTCGATGATCTCGCAGAACCGCCTGCACGATGTCGGCGGCCTGCTCGATCGCGGGTGGCAGCTGAAGAAGCAGATGGGCTCGAAGGTCACCAACGGTTCGCTCGACGGCCTCTACGAGAGGGCACGGCGCGCGGGGGCCGAAGGCGGGAAGGTGGCGGGCGCCGGCGGCGGCGGCTGTCTGCTGCTCTGGGTGCCGCCGCGGAAGCACGCGGCGGTCCGCACCGCGCTGCTCCGGCAGGGCCTCAAGGAGATCTCGTTCGCACGCGAGCCGCACGGCAGCCGCATCATCTACGTCGGCTAACGTGATCCCGCTGGACGTCACGGCTCCGACGATCCTGCCTATCGCCGGGCGGCCACGAGACGGCCGCGGCACTCGCCGAATCCGATCCGGTGTCGGCCCTCCGCCTCGCAGGCGGCCGTGATCGCAATCTCGTCGTCGTCTTCCAGAAACCGCCGGCTCTCGCCCGACGGCAGCGTCACGGGCTCCGTCCCCCGCCAGGTCAGCTCGAGCAGGCACCCCCTGGCGTCCGGACCCGGCCCCGACACGGTGCCGCTCGCCAGCAGATCGCCCGGACGCAGGTTGCAGCCGTTGCTCGTGTGGTGCGCCAGCATCTGGCCGAACGTCCAGTACATATCCCGGAGACGGCTGCGGCTCAGGCGATGGGGCGGGAGGCCCTGCTCCCGCATCGTCCGCGTGGTCAACCAGGCCTCGACGGTCACGTCGAACCCACCGCGCGCGGCGTCCTCGGGATCCTGCAGGTAGGCCAGCGGCTCGGGATCCCCGGGCGGGCGCACGGACGCCGGCACCCGGAACGGCGCGAGGGCGTCCATCGTGACGATCCACGGCGAGATCGTTGTCGCGAAGCTCTTCGCCAGAAACGGTCCGAGCGGCTGATACTCCCAGCCTTGCACGTCGCGCGCCGACCAGTCGTTCACCAGGCACAGCCCGAACATGTGCCCGCCGGCGTCCGCAAGCGCCACGCGTGCCCCTTGCGGATTTCCGCGCCCGATGACGAGCCCGACCTCCACCTCGTAGTCGAGGCTCCGGCTCGGCCCGAACCGCGGCCCGTCGTCGCCCCGGGTCTGGCCGTGAGGACGGACAACGGGGGTGCCGCTCACCACGATCGAGGATGCGCGGCCGTGATAGCCGATCGGCAGGTGCTTGTAGTTCGGAAGCAGCGGGCTCTCGGGACGCAGCATCGTCCCGACGTTCGTGGCGTGGAAGATCGACGCGTAGAAGTCCGTGTAGTCGCCGATCGCCAGGGGGTTCAGCAGCTCGACCTCGTAGAGCGGCAGGAGCGCGGCGGCGGTGAGGCGGCGGCGCCGATCGTCGGCGGCGGGCCCCTCCTGGAGCAGATCGCCGAGCCGGCGTCTCAACGAGCGCCAGTGGGCGCGTCCCAGCGCGATCAACGGATTGAGTGTGGGCGCCTGGCTGGCCGCCCCGGCGTCGGCGGCCTCACCCGCCAGCAGCCCGGCGGCATGACAGCGCGGGACGTCGAGCACCGCCCGGCCGATGGCCACACCGACCCGCGCCGGCTCGTCGGTGCCTCTACGGCGGAAGACGCCGAACGGGAGGTTCTCGATCGGGAAGTCGGTGTCGGCCTCGTTGGCCGAGCTCACCCAGCTTCGACGGACGGGCTGGGACGCATCGTGGGACTCGGCTGACATCAGGGAGTGATCACCGACGGGCGCGCGCGCCGATCATATCGTGGCGAGCAAGCCGAGCGCGCGGAGGTCGGCGATCGGCTCCTCGAACGAGCACGAGCCGACGCCGAGCACGAACCGCGCGCGGGCGGCCGCGATCCGGTCGCCGTCGAAGGCCACGTCGCGCCAGGCGAGGCGGCGATCGTCGAGGCCGAAGGCGCCGGGTTCGCGCTCCTGGAGAATCGTCTCGATCGTCTTCTCGACGCCCTCCTTGTCGGTATCGGCGGCGCGCTCGCGCGCCAGCACGGCGGCCACGACGAGATTCAGCAGGCCGTGCATCGTCGCGACGGGCGCACCGGGCTCGTAGGTGAGCGCATGGTCCCCGCGAATCGCGTGATGGAGCCCCGCCGTCGCCTTGAACGCGACGTCGCGCACCGCCGCGTGACCGAGGAACCGCGCGATCGCCCGAACGGCGGGAATGGCGCCGGCCGTCACCCCGCCCGTTCTGATCTTGGCGAAGGTGCCAGTGTCCCGGATCGCGTCGAGCCGCGCCAGCAGGACCCCTTCGTCGTCCTCGTTCCCCGCTTCTGGCAGCGGCACCTCGAAGAAGAGGGTCAGCTCCCGCTCCAGTCGCCGTACCCACTCGCTGATGGCTCCCGGCTCGGCCGCGCCGATCTCCACGGCCTCGACGCTCCACCGTCCGCCGCCGTGCAGCCCGTGCTGGGCGTTGAACCGGCGCAGGGTTTCGACGTGCTCGTCGCCCTCCGCCAGGAGCACGCTCAGGCGCCAGAGCGTCCCGCCGAGGTCGGCGGGCAGGGCCGACGACTCGTCGATGAACTCGGGCAGCCGGGAGGCCGGGACGATGAACCGCCCGAGCATCCACGCCTGCGGGCTGCGGCGGTACGTGGCGTAGTTCCGCACCGCGGACCGCATCGTGAGGCCGGCCGGCGGAAACAGTCCGGCGTAGTCGATGAGTCCGGCCGCCAGATCGCGGAGCACGTCCACGCCTACCGACCCGGATGGGAGTCGGCGTCGGCGCCGGCGCCGCGCCTCACGAGTCGACCCACGAGCGGTAGTAGTCCGGATCTTCGACAGGCAGCACCTCGAGGGCCACCCTCAGCGGGTGGAAGGTATCGAGCATGACCGCCAGCTCGTCGGTCCTCTCCTGGCCGATCGACGCTTCCGCACGCCCCGGGTGAGGACCGTGCGGCACGCCGTCGGGATGCAGCGTGATCGACCCGTACTCGATGCCCTTCCGGCTCATGAACTCCGAGCTGGCGTAGTACAGGACCTCGTCGGACATGACGTTCGAGTGGTTGTACGGTACCGGCACGGCCTCGGGATCGAAGTCGTACGGCCGGGGGCAGAACGAGCAGATCACGAACCCGTCGCCTTCGAAGGTCTGGTGCACGGGAGGCGGCAGGTGGACGCGGCCGACACGCGGCTCGAAGTCGGCGATGTTGAACGTCCACGGATAGTAGAACCCGTCCCACCCGACGACGTCGAAGGGATGGTGATCGAGGACGAGCTCGGTGAGGCGGTTCGCCTTCTTGACCACCAGGCGGAACTCGCCGCCTTCGTCGATGGTCCGCAGGTCCACCGGCCGCTTCATGTCGCGCTCGGAGTAGGGCGCTCCCTCGGTGAGCTGTCCGTGCTCGTTCCGATATCGCTTCGGCGTCCGCACGTACCCGCGGCTCTCGATGGTCAGGAGCACCTGCGGTCCCGAGAACCGATACCGGTGGAGGATGCCTCTCGGCATGACCACGTAGTCGCCCGTGCGGTACGGCAGGTCGCCGAGCGGCGTCTCGACCACCCCGCCGCCTTCGCTGACGTAGACGACCTCGTCGGCCTGTGCGTTGCGGTAGAAGTAATCGTCCTCGCGTTCCGCCTTCGCGAGCGACAGCCTGACGTCCTCGTTGAGGAGGACGACCGTCCTGTCCGCCGTCGGACTCGCAGTCGTCGGCAGCCCGGCGGTCCGGAAGTGCCGGTGGCGAACCGTCGCGCAGGTCTCCTCGTGGACGGGCAGCTCGCGAAACGGCGAGATGCTGAGCACCCTCGTCGGCTCGCGCAGGTGGTACAGGAGTGACGACGGTCCGACGAAGCCCTTGTTGCCGATCAGCTCCTCGTGCAGCAGCGCTCCGGACGCCGTCCGGAACGCGAGATGCCGCTTGCGCGGCACGTCCCCGAGATGATGATAGATGGGCATGGCTCGGTGCTCTCCGCGCCGCCGGCCGAGTCGGGCCGGGCCGCGCTACAGGTTTCCCCGGCGCGCCTGCTCGCGTTCGATCGACTCGAACAGCGCCCTGAAATTGCCCTGACCGAACCCGCGGCTTCCCTTCCGCTGGATGACCTCGTAGAACACCGTAGGCCGATCCTCGACCGGCTGCGTGAAAATCTGCAGCAGGTAGCCTTCCTCGTCGCGGTCCACCAGAATGCCCAGCGGACGCAGCCTCTCGATCGCCTCGTCGATGGCGCCCACCCGCTCCGGCAGCATCTGGTAGTAGGTATCGGGCACGCTCAGGAACTCCACGCCGTTCTCCCTCAGGCGGCTGACCGTGTGGACGATGTCGGTCGTCAGCAGCGCCACGTGCTGGACCCCCGGTCCGCCGTAGTAGTCCAGGTACTCCTGGATCTGGCTGCGGCGCCGTCCGGTGGCCGGCTCGTTGAGCGGGAACTTGATCACGTTCGCATCGTCGGACATCACGATGCTCATCAGCGCGCTGTACTCGGTCGAGATGTCCTTGTCGTCGAAGGTCATGTAGCGCTCGAAGCCGAGCACGTTCGTGTACCAGTCGGCCCACGCGTTCATGGCCCCCAGCTCCACGTTCCCCACGATGTGATCGATCCTGAGCAGGCCAACTTCGCGGCCGGGAACCTCCGCCGGCGCGAAGCCGGGCAGGAACGGTCCATCGTAGCCGTCGCGCGAGATGAACGAGTGCAGCGTTTCGCCGTAGGTGTGCACCGCGGCGCGCCGCACGCGACCGTGCTCGTCCTCGAGGTCGTGGGGCTCGAGAGCGGGCAGCGCCCCACGTTCGACGGCCAGCGCGAACGCGCGATCCGCGTCCTCCACGTGGAACGCAATGTCGTGAACACCGTCGCCGTGGCGCCGGACGTGCTCGCTCACCTGGCCCGTCGGGCAGAGCGGCGCCGTGAACACGAGGCGGGCCTTGCCTTGCTGGAGGGCGTACGAGGCCTGCTCGCGCGAGCCGGTCTCGAGCCCCGAATAGGCGATCTGCGAGAAGCCGAACGCCTGCCGGTAGTAGTAGGCCGCCTGTCTGGCGTTGCCGACCCAGTACTCGACGTGGTGAACGCTCTTGAGCTTCAGGGGATTGGTATCCATCACGGCAGCCCGCGTCGGCGACGTCGCACGAGGGCCCGGACGATGGCACGCGGCCGGTCGCCGAGCGGCCCTGCCGTAAGGTTACTACCGAGCAGGGACGAGGGAAACTGCCCGGCCACCGCATCGGGCTACAATGAGCCGCCGTGAGCGACATGCGAAGCGCCCTCGATCCCGCCAACGGACCGGCAGTCCGCGACCAGGTGCTCGGCGCACGCATCCTGATCGTGGACGATCAGGCCCCCAACGTGCGCCTGCTCCAGCGCCTGCTCCAGGCCTCGGGCTACCGGGAGATCCGGACCACGACCGACCCGCGATCGGTTCTCGCGCTGTACGGCGAGCTTCGGCCGGACCTGCTGCTGCTCGACCTCCACATGCCGTACAAGAACGGCTACACGATCCTCCAGGAGCTCGCGGATCACCTGGCCGCCGAGCGCTACCTGCCCGTGCTGGTGCTGACCGCCGACTCGATGACCGAAGCCCGACAGAAGGCGCTCGCCATGGGCGCCAAGGACTTTCTCGCCAAGCCGTTCGACATCGTCGAAGTCGTGCTCAGGATTCGGAACCTGCTCGAGACCAGGTTCCGATATCTCCACCTCGAACAGCAGACACGCGACCTCGAACGGCAGGTCCGGGCCCGGACTCGCGAGCTCGAGGAGGCCCGACACGAGATCCTCGACCGGCTGGCGCTCGCTGCCGACTACCGCGACGACAACACCGGCGAGCACACCCGGCGCGTCGGACAGATCTCCGGCCTGCTCGCGCGGGCCGTCGGTCTCGGGCGAAGCCAGGTCGAGCTGATCCGGCGGGCCGCGCCGCTGCACGACGTGGGCAAGATCGGCATTCCGGACGCTGTGCTCACCAAGCCGGCGCCCCTCACGCCCGACGAGTTCGCGCTCGTCCAGACCCACACGACGATCGGCGCACGCATCCTCTCGGGCAGCCGGGTGGCGCTCCTGCGCATGGCCCAGGAGATCGCGCTCGGGCACCACGAGCGCTGGGACGGCACGGGGTATCCGGGAGGGCTCGCGGGCGAGGCGATTCCGCTGTCCGCCCGCATCGTCGCGCTGGCCGATGCGTTCGATGCCATGACCCACGTCCGCCCCTACAAGTCGGCGGTCTCCGTCCCGGAGGCGATGCGCTACGTCGAACGCGCTGCGGGGACGCACTTCGACCCCGCGCTCGGCAAGGCCCTCCTGGCCCTCGCGCGCGACGGCGCCGCGCTGACTGGAGAGGAATGACGGGTGGCAGGACCGCGGAAGCGAAGGCTCGCGCGGTTCACGTCCCCACGCCCGCCTTCAGATGGCGGTCGAGAAACGTGAGGTAACTCCGGAGCGCCGCGATGCGGTTCTTCCTCTTGGTGAAGCCGTGTCCCTCGTCCTCGAAGATCACGTACTCCACGGGCACGTCGTTGGCGCGTACGGCCGCAACGAGCTCGTCGCTCTCCACCTGGAGCACGCGCGGATCATTCCTGCCCTGCACGACGAGCAGCGGACGCACGATGTTCCCGGCGTGGAAGAGCGGCGAGATACGCGTGAGACGCTCGCGGTCGGTTGCGGGATCGCCGAGCTCGCCGTACAAGCCCGCTCGCTGAGCGGTCCACCACGACGGAATGCTCTCGAGCGTGCGGACCCAGTTCGTGACGCCGAAGATGTCCACGCCGGCGTCGAACTCCTCCGGCTTGAACGCCAGCGCGGCGGCCACCATGTACCCGCCGTAGCTGCCGCCCATGATGCCGACCCGCTCCCCGTCCACCCAGTCGAGGGACTGCAGGTACCTCTTGCCGAACACGCAATCCTCGAGATCGACCTCGCCGTGACGGCGATCGTCGAGGTGGAAGAAGGTGGTGCCGTAGCCCGAAGAGCCCCGGTTATTGATGCCGAGCACGGCGTAGCCGTCGTTGACGAGCGCCTGCACGTCGGCGTTCCAGCCCCGGCGGGTCTGACCGCCAGGACCGCCGTGCACGAGCACGACGGCCGGGACCGGCGCGTCGGCCGAGGCGCCGTGCGGCCGCCAGAGGATGGCGGGAATCTCGAGCGTATCGAAGCTCGGGAACCGGATGACCGTGCTCTCGACGAGGTCGCCCTCGTTGACCACCGGTGGCAGGCTCGACGTGAGACGTCGCGCGGCCTCGTCACCGATCCGGTAGACGTACAGGTTCGCCGGCGACGTATCGCTCGTCACGTAGAAGGCCATCTGCGTCTCGCTCGTCGCCGCCGTGACACCGCGCAGATCGCCTTCCGGGAGCCCCGGGATCGTCACCTCCTCACCCGACGCGGTGTCGATCAGTGTCACCACCGTGTTGGCGTCGGCATTGAGCGCCGAGAGGCGGTAGCGTCCGTTCTCGGAGAAGCTGACGGACAGCACGTCCCAATCCGCCTGTATCCTCGGTGAGCGCTCGCCAGTGGCCATGTCGTACGACCAGGCCTCCCTGAACTCGCTCGCTTCGTGTGTCGTGTAGTACACCGCCGTGCTGTCCGGGGTGAACGTGAGGAAGCCGTGCTCGACATCCACCTCGGGCGTCAGGCGCGTCATCGTGCCGCTCGCAAGCTCCTGGATCCAGATGTCGCTGCGCTCGTTGCTGATCACCTCGACGAGCGCGAGCAGGCGCCCGTCCTTGCTCACCTGCGCTGGATAGAACCGTCCGTCGTTGTCGAAGAGGCGCTCGCGCGAGTAGTCCGAGGCCGCATAGCAGTAGACGTCAAAGAACTGCGGATCGCGCTCGTTGGACTGCACGTAGAAGCTGCGCTTGTCGCCGCTCCATCCGAGGAACGACGCCTTCAGGTTCTCGCCGGGGGTCAGGTCGATGCTCGTGCCCTCGGGCGTCATCACGTAGAGATGGTTGAGCTCGTTGCCGCCCTGGTCGGCCGTGTACAGGAAGCGGTCGTCCCCGGGGAACCACGAGACCGCGAACGTCGAGTGGGTCGTGGACCTGGTGAGCTGCTCCGGCGTGCCGCCGCCGACCGGCTGCGCGTAGACGTTGAACACGCCGCTCGCGTCGCTCGACATCAGGATGCGCGACTCGTCGGCCGAGAACGACGCGCCCGAGTAGGAGACCGTCGCATAGAACTGCTCGGGCGTATACCTGCGCATACTTCCAGGTACGGTTTCGGCCGCGCTCTCGCCCTCGCGCTGCACGACCTGCGGCACGGAGACGTCATCTCCGCCGCAGCCGACTGACGCCAGGCCGATCGCGACGATAGCGGTCGACGCGGGAAGGTTCACGAGGTCATCCCTGCTCTGCCGCCGCCGATTCTATACCTGACCGCAGCTCGTGGCCTGCCTGCATCCTCCATCCTCATCCCCCATCCTTCATCCTCCCCCTCCCGCGGCCATGCCTGGCGGCGTGAACCGGCCGTCGGCCGCCAGCCACCCGCCGTCCACGACGAGCAGCGTCCCGGTGACGTAGCTTGCCGCGTCCGACGCCAGGAAGACCGTCGGACCCACCAGCTCCTCGGCCTGCGCCCACCGCCCGAGCACCGTCTTGGCCGCGTACGCGTCGTACCACGCCCTGTTCGCCTTGATCGGCGCCGTGAGCGGCGTCTCGACCACCCCGGGGGCCACCGCATTGACCCTGACACCGGCGGGTCCGAACTCGGCCGCCGCCGTGCGGACGAGCTGCAGGATGCCCGCCTTGGTCGCCGCGTAGACGCCCTGGCCCGGCTCCACGACCTGCGATCGGATCGACGAGAAGAGGACGATGCTTCCGCCGCCCTGGGCCGTCATCCGCCGGCCGATGACCCGCAGGACGTTGAAGCTGCCGCGCAGGTTGAGATCGATGACCCGATCGAACTCCTCCTCGGTGTAGTCGATGAGCGTCTTCCGCACGTTGATCGCAGGCGTGCAGATGACGACGTCCAGTCGGCCGGTGCCGGAGGCCGCGCGGTCAGCCGCCACCTCGATCTGGCTCGCGGCGCGGACGTCCACGGTCGTGGCAGTCGCGCTCATCCCCCGCGAGGTCGCGAGCGCCGCCGTCGCCGACGCCGCCGCCTCGTCGAGGTCAGCGCACACGACCCGGGCGCCGGAAGCGCCGCATCCCAGGGCCACCGCCCGACCAATTCCGGATCCGGCTCCCACGACGAGAGCGACTTTGCCATCCAGCCTGAAGAGATTCATCGTCTCGATTCTCCCTGCTGTCGAACGCGCCCTCCGATCGTCTTCAGGGTGCGCCGGGCGGCGCGGACATCACGACGTCCGCCGGGCCGGCGTCCGGACCGCCAGCACGAGGAGCAGGGCCACGATGGAGATCACGCTTCCCGCCAGCGCGGGTGACACCCAGCCCACTCCGCCGCCGCCCGATGCCAGGTGAACCGCCGCCATCCCCGTGACACCCGCCCCGATAGCCACGATGACTTCGGGTGTTCCAGTCCGGCTCGAGTAGAGGCCGGCGACGAGCGGGACGAAGAGGCACACGGTGAGCACGCTGTAGAACACGCTGAGCGTGCCGACAATAGTCCCGGCCAACAGCGCGAGTCCGACGCCGAGAACCCCGCCCGCGGCGGCGGCGCCCCGCGCGACCTGCAGGACACGCCGGTCGCTGGCAGTCGGATCGAGAAAGCGCCGGTAGAGATCCTGGGAGAGCGACGTCGCCAGCATGAACAGAATCGCGTCGGCCGAGCTGACCTCGGCGGAGAACAGCGCCGCCAGCCCGAGGCCGCCGAGCAGCGGCGGCACGTCCTCGGCGAGCAGGGTCGGCAGCGCGAGCTGGCTGTCACTCAGGTCGGGGTGCGCGGCGCGGGCGATGATCCCGAGCAGAGGCGGGACGAACGCGAACACCAGCAGAACCGCCGCGTTGCCGCCGACACCGGCGAGGACGCTCCGGCGATCGCGGGCGCCATAGATCTTCTGGAGGAGGCCCGGCGAGACGATGAACGCGGGCCCGAGCATGGCGAGATACGGCCAGCCGGACGCGCCGCCCCGCCAGAAGCTCCAGTAGTCGGCCGAGGGCGTCGCCTGCGTCGCGACCGCCGTCCACCCCCCAGCCGACGCGAGCGCCCATGGAAACACGACCACGAACCCGCCCAGCAGCACGATCAGCTGGACGAGGTTCACCCAGACGGACGTGAGGAGGCCGCCGGCCATGAAGTAGCCGGTCATGACGGCGCCGCTCACGACGCACCCGATCCACATCGGCACGCCGGCGACCGCCCGCAGCACCGTGCCTCCGGCGATGAGCTGGGCGGCCAGGATCGCGAGCGTCCCCACCCAAAGGAGAGCAGCGACCACTGCGCGGACGAGCGGACCGTAGCGGAACTCGAGATAGTCGCCAACGGTGCGCAGGTCGTGCCGGGCCGACAGGTCACGGATCCGCGGTCCGACCCACAGCGCCAGGGGAATCGAGCCCAGCCCCGC
>Ga0268386_10001688_pt1 | contig 15253 bp, 13 predicted proteins | sample RVTome_15_FD_200260 | JGI IMG/M metagenome (GOLD analysis project Ga0268386, IMG submission 200260) | Soil microbial communities from uranium-contaminated site in the Upper Colorado River Basin, Wyoming, United States - RVT150D86... ...
CGGAGGCCCAGCAGGATGTCCCGCGCGTGCCTGTTGTCCGGTAGACGCGGATCACCCAGCGCCCCGAGGAGGATGGCGTCGTAGTCCCGTCGCAGCCGCTCCGGGGCTCCGTCCGGGAGCGTCTCTCCCGTCGCGAGGTAGTGGTCCGCCCCCCATGGGAACTCCTCGAACTCGTACCCGACCCCGGCGACGCGCCCGGCGATCTCGAGCGCCCGGCGAGCGACCTGGATCACCTCGGGGCCGACGCCGTCCCCCGGGATCACCGCCACCCGGGTCATCCGGGGATCCGCTCCAGGTCGGTCCGGGGCGGAGCCGGCGAGGCGGTCGCGCCTACTCGGACCACTCTTTGAGGAAGTGGTGCACGTACTCCTGGTATTCGGCGAGGGCGTCGACGCCCTCCGTGAGCCGCTCGAACGCGACCGGGTCGTCGGCGGTCTCGTACGCGGCCTCCTCGCCCAGCTCGGAGACATAGTCGGCCAGGTCGACGAGCGTGAGCCCGATCCGGCCGGGAAGGACCTCCTCTTCGACTAGGATCTCGAGCGCGTCCAGATTGTCCTCCGGCTCCTCCCAGTCGGCCTCGTCGATGAGCGAGCGCGCGGCGTTTACCGCGTGTCGCATCGCCACGTTCAGGTGGCGGAGAGCCGCCTGCCTGGCTGCCGGCGCCGTGACGAAGGTCTCCTCGCCCTCGTCGACCGCCACCCGCATGGCCTCGATCTCCGCTTCGAGGGAGTCCAGCTCGCTCAGGATCTCGCTGAAGTCGATGTCCGGCATGTCCGAAGAATAGGCGGAGCGCGGCTGGTGTCAACGGTAGCGCCGGTGCCGCGCGCGATCAGGACATGGTCCGGGCGCGGATCGCCTCTTCGTAGATCTGCAGGAATCGCCGGGCGCAGCACTCGATGTCGTAATCCTCCACGGCGTGCATTCCGGCTTTTCCCATGCGGCTCCGGAGCGCGGGGTCCCGGACCAGACGGCGCAGCCGATCGGCGAATACACCGGTGTCGCCCAGCCGGACGACGTAGGCGGACTCCCCGTCGGCGAGGAAGTCGACCTGCCCTCCCTCGTCGTAGCAGACGATCGGGAGGCTCACCCCCATGGCCTCGAGGAAGACAAGGCCGAAGCCCTCGTGGAGCGCCGTGGAGACGTAGATGTCCGCCGCCTGGAGGAGCTGCCACTTTGTATCCTCGTCCACGTATCCGAAGAAGCGCACACGGTCCTGGATTCCGTGGGCCCGGGCGAGATCCTCCAGCTCGTGTCGCAATGGCCCACCGCCGATCAACGCGAGGATGAGGCCCGGCTCCTCCAGCCCAGCCACGATACGGATCAGGTCGTCCAGTCCCTTGCGAGGGATCAGCCGGCCGACCGTTATCAGAACCATTTCCCCGGCCCGGAAGCCAAAGTCCTCGCGCGGCCGGGGCGGCGCAGGTTGGAGGGAGATCCCATGCGGCACGAGATCCACCTGTCGGTCGATTCCGTAGAGCCCCTTGAGGCGCTCGCGGATATCGTTCGACATCGCCACGACCCGATCCGATCTCCTCACCATTGTGCGGACGGTATGGAACAGTCCCGGAGTACGGTGAGGAGAGAGACGCTTGGTGGGATCGTAGACATCGCCTCCGAGCAGCGAGAGCACGTGCGGAACGCCGGCCCTGCGGGCGAGCAGGATGCCGCTGACGGCCGAGGGCACGGCGAACATGGAGTGCACGACGTCGTATTGCTCCTCGCCGAGAAGCCGCAACCCACGACGGAGGCTGGACGGAAAGAACGACAGCATCGAGGCCAGGCTGGCGACCGGCTGCTCCGTGCGCTGGAGGACGGGGACCCGGACGATGCGGACACCTCCGCTCTCCTCCTCCACAGGGAGATCGTCCATACGCGTCGTCAGTACGGTGACTTGTAGATGGCCGGTCAGGGCCTCCGCTAGGTGTCGGTTGAACACGCCGCCCCCGCCTCCCAGAGGCGGGTACTCGTAGTTCACCATCAGGATCCTGCGCACCGTCACTTGACCATTCCCCTAACGTCTGCGAGACTGGCTGCTGGTATGCCCGCCCACGAATCTCAACCCTGCCAGACCCGAACCGCACCCGGCGTCGAGACCGCCGAGCCCGGGCTGGCCGGGCGACCGGCCGCGAGGATCGAGCCCTTCGACTCCTACTGGCAGGCGCCCGTGGACGTCGAAAAGGGTTATCGCTCGTTTGCCCAGTACTATCGGCACAATTTCCTGCCTCACCTGCCGGCGAACAAGAAGGCCCGCATCCTAGTCGTGAGTTGCGGACCCGGCTACCTCGTGAGCCTGCTGGCGGAGGAGGGCTACCGGGACGTCCTCGGGATCGACTCGGACCCTGCCAAGGTGGAGCACGCCCGACGCCGCGGCCTCAACTGCCGGGTCGAGCGCGCCTTCCCCTTTCTCTCCGGACGCGAGGAGGAGTTCGATGCTGTCGTCTGCGAGCAGGAGCTCAACCATCTCACCATCGAGGAAATGATCGAGTTCCTCCGGCTCTGCTGGAAAGCCCTGCACCAGGATGGGGTGATCGTGGTCTACGGCCTGAACGGGGCGAACCCGCTGGTGGGATCGGAGAACCTCGCCCACAACATCGACCACTTCAACACGTTCACCGAGCATAGTCTGTCACAGATCCTGGCGCTCGCCGGGTTCATGGACGTCCGAATCCTGCCGCTCAAGCTCTATGTCTTCTGGAAAAACCCCCTCAACTATGTCGGGCTGGTCGCAACGACCGCCTTCTCCCTCTTCTTCCGTGCGACGTACGCGCTGTACGGAAAGTCGGTACGAATCCTCAGCAAGAAGATCGCCGCCACCGCCCGCAAGCGGGCGTGACCGGCGGCGAGCGCGCGGGACGGGGCAGGCGGATGCGGAGAGATCTCGGCGTGCTCGCCGACGGGGAGTTCGACCTTCTCGTGGTGGGGGGCGGCATCTTCGGCGCCTGTGCCGCGCGGGATGCCGCCCTGCGAGGTCTGTCGGTGGCCCTGGTCGAGCGGGAGGACTTCGGAGGCGCCACCTCGGCGAACTCGTTCAAGGTGGTCCACGGAGGCATCCGCTATCTGCAGCACGCCGACTTCCACCGCGTGCGGCAGTCGAGCGCGGACCGCCGGACCCTTCTGCGCGTCGCCCCCCACCTCGTCCGTCCCTTGCCCATCGTGGTTCCCACCTATGGCCATGGGATGCGTGGCAAGGAGCTGCTGAGGCTGGCGATGGCCGCCTACGACGCAGCCACCTTCGACCGCAACCAGGGGGTCACCGATCCCGGCCGCCGGATCCCGCGCGGACGGACGCTGTCCCGGGCCCAGGTCCTGGAGCGTTTCCCGGGAGTCGCGGAGAAAGGGCTGACGGGGGCGGGGGTTTTCCACGATGGCCATGTCTACAATCCGCCGCGGCTGGTGCTGGCGTTCATCCAGTCCGCCGTGGAGGCCGGCGCGGTGGCAGCCAATTACGTGGAAGCCACGGCGCTCATCCGGCGCGATGGTGGGATCGCCGGCGTCGAGGCCAGGGATGATGAGAGCGGCGACCTTTTCGAGATCCGCGCGCGGGTCGTGCTGAACGCGGCGGGACCCTGGGCCGAGCAGGTCCTGGAGCGTTCGCTGGGCCGCGGGCTCGACCCGACCACGCCGTGGTCCCGGGACGCCTACTTCGTGGTCGGTCGGGCGCTCGTGCCTGGGCGCGAGGCCCTGGCGCTTCAGTCGATCACCCATGATCCAGACGCCGTCCTGAGCCGCGGCGCCCGTCACCTCTTCATCGCTCCATGGCACGGCGCCTCGCTGGTGGGGGTCTGGCATACCGTCTACCGGGGTGACCCCGACGACTTCACCGTGACCGGGGAGGAGCTCCAGACATTCGTCGACGAGATCAACGCCGCCTATACCGAACTCGGCCTGACGATCGACGAGATCACCCGATGGAACGCCGGTCTCGTTCCGTTCGGCGAGAACGAGCCCGGGGCGAGGGACCTTCGGTACGGGCACCGATCTCGTCTCGTCGATCACGCGCGAGAACGAGATCTGGGGGGCCTGATCACGCTGATCGGAGTCCGCTACACCACCGGCCCGTCGGATGCGGCAAAGGCGGTCGACATGGCCCTTCGGAAACTGGGACGGGAGGGGCCTCCGAACGCGTCGCACGAGGCGCCGGTCCGGGGTGGCTCCGTCGAGGATTTCGACATGCTTGTCCGGCAGGCGCTGAATCAGGGTCGAGTCGAGACTCCGGAGGAAGCCCTCCGCGCGCTGATACACAACCACGGCGCTGAATTCGGGCGCGTTCTGGACCTCACCAAAGAGCGACCGAGCCTCGGCTTGGCGGTGACGGGCTCCACCGTGCTTCGCGCCGAGGTCGTCTACGCCATCCGGCACGAGATGGCGCGGACGCTCTCCGACGTGGTCCTCCGCAGGACCGACCTCGGTACCGCCGGGTGGCCCGGGCGAGACGCCCTGGAAGAGTGCCTCTCTCTCGCCGCCCAGGAGGCGGGCTGGGGCGCAGATCGCGCGCGACGCGAACTCGAAGGGGTGGACGGGCACTACCCCGCCGGGATTCGGGAGCGCGCTGAAGGGAGGCGGCCGACCTGACCCCGCGGGCGACAACCAGGTTGCGAGCCCGACGCTCGCGGAGAGCCCTTATATCAGGCTCGACGCGCGGTACCACTCCGCAGTCCTCCTCGCCCCTTCGGCGAATCCGACGGCAGGCCGGAATCCGAGCCGCTCGCCGGCATGGGCGGCGCTGAGGCGAAAGCTCTTGCGGAAGAAATCGAGTCGCCTCCGGTGGAGAGGCGGCTTGATCCCCAGCGGCCGGAGTGCGGTCTCGAGAGCGACGGCCAGCGCCGCGAATGGAGCCAACGGCGCTCGCCTCCGAGGTGGCGGCTTCCCGACCGCCGAGGCGACGGCCTCGACCATCTCGCGGGTCGTCACCGCGTCCGGTCCGGCGAGGAGGAAGACGCGGCCTGGCGCCTCCGGCGATCGCGCCGCCGCCAGCAGCCCGTCGACCAGGTCGTCCACGAAGATCGGATGGTGCAGGTTCTCGCCCGATCCGATGATGATGAACGCGCCCCGATCGATGGACCGGAAGAGCTTGAGGAGCCTTCGATCGCCCGGCCCGTACACCTCGGGGATCCTCACGACGACCACCCCCATTCGTTCCTTCGCGGAGAGCGCCCGCTCTTCTCCGGCCAACTTCGTCCGGCCGTAGATGTTGTCCGGACGGCAGATCGAGGACTCGTCCAGGGTTCCTTCCGCCTCGCCGTACACTCCGATCGTGCTGCCGTGGACGAAGCGCCCGACGCCGGCCTCGGCGGCGGCCGCCAGCAGATCCTCCGTGCCCCGCACATTGACCGCCCAGAAGTGCTCATCCGGCAGGTCCACCTCGTGCTGGGCCGCGGCGAGATGGAAGATCGTCGCCACGTCCTCCACCGCTCCCCGGACGACCTCGGGGTCCGTCACCGAGCCAAGGACCACCTCGGCCCCCTGCTCCTCCACCAGCCGGCGATTCTCGACCTCGGCGGGCGTGTTCTCCTGGCCCAGCACCCGCACGAGGTGACCCTCGACCAGGCATCGGAGGGCCAGTCGGGAGCCGATGAAGCCCGTCCCCCCGGTGATCAGGACCCGCGTGGCGGAATGCGGACCGGGATCGCTCCTCATGCGAGGGTGATCAGAGCGCATAGACGGGCCTCCGTCCGGGCCAGCATCCACCCCTCGACCCGAACCATGCGCCCGGCCCGGAAATCCTCGCCCACCCTCGCGCGAAGGGCTTCCCGCCGTTTCTCCTCGCTCGCGCGCCTGAAACGGCTCCGGTCCTCGTGATTGGGCAGGAGCATCCGCACCAGCGTCGCGGCCTCGCCCTCCTCGGGGACCGTCCGCAGGTAGGCCCGGCCAACGGTGCGGGGACCGTTGCCGCCGACGAGTCTCCGGAGGCCTTCCTCGAGCGGATCCCCGGCGGAGCGCCCGCGCCACCAGGAATCGAAGACCGCGCCGAGCCCTGCGGGCACCGCCGCGATCGCGACCGCCGACGAGAGCCAGATTAGAAAATCGCGCCTCGTTCTGCACATCCTCACACCCCCGGTTTCTTCAAGTGGTCGGCGAGCCGGACCGCGAGCGCGACCAGGGTCAGGGTTGGGTTGGCGTACCCACTGGTGGGAAAGACCGAGCTTCCCGCGACGAAGAGGTTTTCGATCCCGTGCACGCGGCAGTCCGCGTTCACCACCCCGCGGGTCGGGTTCTCGTCCATCCTCGTCGTTCCCATCTGATGCCACGCCCCGCGCACACCGGGAGGCCATCCCATCTCCGGGTCGTCAGGGAGGATCCTCACCCGACCGAGCCCGGCCTGGCCAGCCGTCGAAGCGATCGCCTCGTAGAGGGCGGACAGCGTTCTTCGCTCGAGATCTCCGAACTGCCAGTCGACCCGCACCCGCTGGAGGCCCAGCGCGTCCCGCTCCTTGCCGAGCATGATCCGGCTGTCCACTCGGGGCGCATGCTCTACGATCGCGATGAGCGCGAAGCCCTGCAACCCGGCTCCGAACCACGCATCGTAGCTCTGGATGGCCAGGTCGTCGATCTGGGCAATCAGCGCCCTTACGTGATCTATGAGATCGTCGTCGAGAGTGCCGGATTCGAACGCCATCTTCGCCGAGACGAGGGCCGGGGATGAGCGCAAGGTCTGTTTCATCGTGTAGGGTCGGACGAACGCCTGGGCGTTCAGCAGCTTCTCGCGCCTCACGAGATCGGGGCTGAGGGCGAGATGACCGGTGACCGGGATACCCCGAACGACGTGCGTCTCGTAGAACGACCTGTCCAGGGGCTTCGAGGGGAGGAGGATCGCGCCCACTGCGGAGATGTGCTCCATGAAGGTCCTCCCCACCCAGCCGTGCCGGTTTCCCAACCCTTCGGGGGTGGTCCCTCGCGAAGCGAGGAGAAGCCGCGCGTTCTCGACCGCGCCCGTTGCCAGCACGTACCAACGCGCCCGTGCCGTGAATCGGTTTCCGGTAAGGCACGCCCCCCGCACCCGACGAACGGCACGTGCCAGCGATCCCGTCTCGATCTCGATGACGTTCGCGTGGAGGTAAGCGGAGACGTTCGCCGCGGCGCGGATTTCCTCCCGGTATACCTGACCAAATCGCGTCGGCGGGCTCTGCTGATAGGCTCGCGATTCGATCGAGGTCTCCGGCAGCGCGAACGGCGCGGCGTTCTCTGTCGCCCAGGTCGAGACGTCATAGTCGAGGGGTCCGAGCTGACAGATCTCCTGCGCCCGGGCGTAGTACGGCTCCAAGACGGCGCGGCCGAAGGGCCATCCGCTCCCTGGAACCCAACCGCGACGCTCGAAGTCGAGCGGGTCGAGCGGGCGGCAGACGCCCTGCCAGTGATTGGTCGTCCCACCAAAGAAGCGGAGACGGAACTTGTCCGGATCGTAGTACGGGAACCCGATCACCTCTCCTCGATACAGGGCCTGGGTGCGGGGATCGAATTCGAGGCCGCCACTCTCCAGCAGGCAGACCCGGAGCGGGGTATGGGAAAGCTCCCGGGCGATCGTGATACCCGCCGCGCCCCCTCCGACGATGCAGACGTCGCTCTCGATCTCGGTCCCGTCGGGAAGTGTCCGGGCGTCGGTCAGCACGGGGAGGGCCCTCCGGTCCCAGGGTCCATCCGGCGCGATCGCGGTGACAGGCGGCTTCCCGCGAAGGCGGCGCTACAGGCGGCCAGCAGCGAGACCACAGCGTCGACGCCCGGCGTCCACGCGAACTGTCGGTCGACCGCCAGGGCTACCAACACGAACCCGAAGTACATCCACAGGCCGGCGCTGGTCGCGATTCCCCATCGCCAAGACCACGCAGGCCAGAGAAGCCCGAAGACTGCCCCGAACGCGGCGGCCACGGCGAAGGCGGTGACGTGGGGGTGACGTCCCGGCCAGGCCGCCATGGTCAGGGTCACGATTACGACCGGCAAGACCGCCATTCCGGCCGCCAGAGAGAGAAGCAGTGCGTGGCGAGGTATGCGCCCCATGGAGATCGGTTATGATATACGACTGTCCCGGAATTCCACAACCGACCGGGTAGCGACCGGAGACTGCGTGCGCATCCTTCAGCGGGTGAAAGCATTGGGCGAGACCCGCAGACGAGAACGCCCGCGCTGGCCCCTGTTGGCCAAGGCGGCGACGACCCTGGTCCTCCTGACCCTGCTCGTCTGGCAGATCGATATAGCGGCCACCCTTCGTGCCCTCCGGGAGAGCGACAGGCTCTGGCTGCTCGTGGCGGTCGCCTCCACCGCGCTCATGGTCCTGACCTCGGTCCGCAAGTGGGCGTGCCTCGTCCGGGACCTACGGCTTCCCGTTTCAACCACCGCCCTGGCCCGCTTCTACCTGGTCGGCGTCTTCGCGAGCTCGTTCCTGCCCGGGATCGTCGGCGGGGACGTCGTTCGCTGGCAGCTCACCGCGCGCCGTACCGCGCGGTCGGTGGAATCGGCGGCCACCATCCTCGCCGACCGCGCGATCGGGGTCGCGGCCATGGTCACCTGCGCGCTCGTGGCGATGGCCATCGAGCCTCGTCTGGCCACGCTTCCCGTTCTCGTCCTCGTGCTCGGGACAGTGGCCGCCCTCGTCGGGGTCACCGGCCTGGCCGTATATCGCCCCCTGGCCGTCGGGGCCGCTTGGCACACGCGGCGCTCGCCCCTGCGCCGGATCCTGCGACCCCTGTACCGCCTGCATCGGGAGTTCCGGCGGTTTTCCCGGCCGGCCCTCCTGGGCTCCTTCGGCTGCGCGCTGCTGTTCTATCTCAGCGCCTCGCTCACCTTCTGGCTCGTTCTCCGCTCACTGGGCACCGGGCTAGGCTTCGGCGAGGCCTTTGCGACCCAGGTGGTGACGAACCTGCTCACGCTGCTTCCCATCAGCGTCGGCGGCCTCGGGCTCGTGCAGGCGGGAGATGTCTACCTCCTCGGCCTGTTCGGCGTCGGGCCGGCCGTCAGCTTCGCGGCCTCGATCGTGCGCCAGCTCCTGCACTACTTGTGGGCCGTGGTCGGAGGGGTGCTGCTGTGGGGACGGGATCGGGGGCTCCGCCCGGGGCGGGAGACCTTCGACCCGCTCTAGCGCCGGGTTCTCAGCGGCGCTGGATCAGGAGCAGGTCGACGCCGGTGAAGCTGGACCGTTCGCCCACCTGGTGGGTGGCAGCCAACCGGTCGGCGCAGCGGTCGGCCCGGTCCTTCCAGTCGCGACTCACCATGAGCCAGAATACCGGTTCCGACTGCAGATCGTTCAAGTGGACCACCGGCGCCTGGATCTTCTCGCCGACCCTTTCCCCGCCCCCACAGCCGATCAGGACCTCCAGGTCGAGCCCCTCTCCGTAGTAGACGGCCGCGGCCAGCCCCTGCCCGACGACCGCCACCGGCTCGTCCCCGAACGGGCTCGCGCGAACGTGCCGGAGCGCCCCGCGGATATCCTCTTTGTTGTATGCATCGTTCGTGTGCAGGTTGACCAGCGACAGGGCGAAGAGCGCCAGCGCGGCAGCCGTTCCCGCACGCCGCCATCTCCCGAGCGATTCCACGCCCAGAGAGAGCAAGAGGGCGAAGCCGGGAACTGCCGCGAACGTGTATCGGACGTTGAAGGTTTGTCCCCCGATCAAGGCGCTCGCGAAGACGAGGAGAGGCAGTCCCATCACCCACGGTCCCAGGACCGCGCCGCATTCCGGTCGCCTTCGGAAGGACCAGAGACCCAGGGCGGCGATCGGCATGAAGACCACGTAGTAGAGGACGATTTCGGGGAACCCTGTCAGCAGCGTGACCGGGCTGGGCAGGTTGTGAAGCTCCGCCAGGGTCGGACCGATGGTGTATCCGGCCACGTAGGTGAAGAAAAGGTAGGGGAGAACGACGAGGGTCGTGGTTCGGGGCGTCCCCACCATCTCGTCCATTCCCGCGGCGCGGAGCCCAAGCGCGACGATGAAGACCGGCAGGGCCAGGATGGCGGCCAGGACCGTCATGACCACGACTTTCCGCCGGAAGCTTGCGCGCGCGCCCCGATCCGGCAGCAGCCAGGCCGTGAAAACCTGGGCGATCAGCAGGTGCAGGGAGACGACATAGGTGTAGAGAGCCAGGAGAAGCGTCACATCATGCGCCACCCACCAGCGCTTTCGACCCGTCTTCCAGAGTCGGACCAGGGCCAGGAAGGAGACGGTCGTGAGGAGGGCCCACTGGGCGTACCAACGCACCTCCTGGCCGTACCAGACGTGGAGCGGAAGAACGGCCAGGAACAGCGAGGCCCGCAAGGCGACCCGCCGCCCGGCCAACTCCCTCGAGAGCAGGAACAGCGCACCGACGTCGAGGATGCTCATGATCGCGTACGGCAGTCGCATCAGGAACTCCGAGTTCCCGAGAGCGAGGACGTAATGGAGGAGCACGAGGCTTAGCGGTCGGGACGTCGTCTGCCGATCGAGGTCCCAGTAGCCTGCGACCCCTTCCAGCGCGGGCGCGGCCTGCCGTACCGAGAAGACCTCGTCGATCCAGAGGTTTTCCGCCCCCAACCGGTAGAACCGCAAACCCGCAGCCAGGGCCAGAATCAGGGCCAGGGGCAACCAGGCGGGCCAGCGCGGGAACCGCTCGCTCCTCTCCACTCTGCCACTCGACGGGGCGTGCGCAGGCGCCTTCGTCATCAGATGCCCCTCGCGAACCGGACCCATCCAGCGTCGGCCTCGGGATCGCGATCCACCCCGTTGAAGAGCCGGATTTGAGGTGGGAAGGGATAGGCCGAGTCGCACAGCCAACGGAACGTCATGCCCTCATCCTCATCGACGTCCGTCTCGCTGAGTCCCGAACGTCTCAGGAAATCCAGACATGGGCGGTTCCTGGCCGTCGGAAGGTACTCCAGACGGACCTCGGGCAGCCCTAGGCCGCGCGCGTGTCGCACCGCGACCGCGAGCATGGTCTCCTCGACCTTCCGGCCGAAGATGCGGCAGCTCAGAACGAAGTCGACAATGCGACCCCACTCCGGCGCCCCCTCGAATCCGACCAGCCCCGTGAGACCCGCGTCGCCGAACCGGTCGGCAACCCGGAACGTCCAGACAGCGTGGTTCTCCGCCTCTGCCCATCGCATGAGCTCCGCGTCGCTCATACGCCGGGTCGATAGGTTCATCTGGTTGGTCTTGTTCAGGAGCTGAGTGGCGCGGGCGAGGTTCGCCGCTGTCAGCGGCTCGACAACCACGGTCGTCTCCAGCGTCTCCAGCCACTCCTCCAGCGAATCGACCCTACCGCGGACCGTTTGGCGATGGCGCTCGACAGCGTAAAGCGTCGTTCGCTCCCGGTCCTCGTCGGTCATCACCGGGTTGTCGAAACAGTCAAGGTCCTCGAGCGCCTGGCGGTACAGCAGCCGGTCGGCGGGCCAATCGGGAACCAGGACCTCGGGGAGGGCCTCCGCGACCCGAGCGCGCTCGGCCGGGTTGTCATCCAGGAACACCACTGATTGCAGGCCGAGGTTCAGCTCTCGGACCAGGTCGGCCAAATTCTGGGCCTTGTCCTGCCAGTCGATCTTCCAGCCTGCGAAGTCGTCCAGCCTCAGCACCATTTCGGGGTGGCTGCGGATCGCGTCGAGCGCAACCGTCTCCTCGTTCTTGCTGACGATGCCGAGCAGCATCCCGCGTCGCGTGAGCGCCTTGAGGGCCCGCTGGAAGTCCACGAACGACTCACCGATCGGATCGTGCCCCCCCAGCTCGAGCCGTTCCCATCCCACCTCGCCCACGATGCCACCCCAGAGAGTGTTGTCGAGGTCCAGCACGATCAGCTTACGCGACTCGCCCGAAATTCCACGCAACGCCGCCTTGATCGTGAGCATGGCACGCCGGAAGACCTCGCTCGCAAAGGGCGTCTTGCTCAGATACCACAGCTTGGGGCTGTACGGCCGGGAACTTCTCATCCAGGCCTCGCCATTGAGCACGTGGAGACCGGAAATCTCGCCGAGCCGCTCGACGAGACGGAGATTCATGCGCAGGAGCGTCGCGTACGCTCCCTGTCCGGGCTCCATCTCGAGGGATGCGAAGCTGGACCGATTGGCCGGCAGGGTCCAGGTCGGCACAAAGACGAAACGAACGCGATCCACGACGCCAGCCACCCGCTCGATGTACTCGTCCACCTCCCTCATCATCTCGCCGATCTTCACCGACTCCCCTTCGAGCAGGCGCCGGAACCCTGGGATCACCCCCTCCGGACGCGTCCAGATCACGGCGAAATCGGGCTCCCTGGCCCATTCGGACGCATCCGGATTCGCCAGCACGCTCTCCACCTGTCCGAAGGCAGTCTCAACCGCCTCGACTTCCGGCGCAGAGGGGTCGTTGGCCAGATAGGCCTCGAAGGTCGCCACGTTGAAGTCGGACAGGGTAAGGCATCGGAACCGGCGCATCACGATCTCGTCCGGATGCGCTCGACGAACCGGATCAACGAACCGACCGTGGCCAGCGGGTTTTCCGAATCCGACGCGAAGCTTGGATCGGTCAGCGTGATCGGCATGCCGTAGGCCTCGGCCAATCGCTCTTCGCTCACCACCAGGAGATTGATGAGGACGAGCGAATCCAGCGATTCGCCGTTCCCCCGGAGGGGCGCATCCAGCGATTGCTGAAGCCGCTCCCGTACCGGAAGCTGCATGTTCACGTCGTCGATCGCGGCGAAGATGGCATGCACGGTGCGCGGATCGGCCTCCCCCCCGAGCGGCTCCGGCGAGCCGGCCCCCGCCTCTGGCGGCGCCGCGGGTGCGGGAGGGGCCGCCTCAACGTGCCGGGCCTCCGCGCTCGGACGTGGCAGGAGAACCAATCTCTGGTGAGGAGCCACGACCATTCCGGGGGGGATGTCCTCACGGATCACCGCCCCCGCGCCGACGATGCTCTCCGCGCCTATGCTTACCCCGTCCAGCACGACGACCACGCTCCCTAACGCGACGCGATCCCCGATCCGGATGGGTCCCCTGCTGACCTTGACCTGTTGACGCCCGGCTTCCTCGATGACTCCAGAACGACCTGGCCGACTCATCTCCATGAGGCCACCGCCGATCTTGCAGCCTCCGCCCATCGCGACCTGGCGGCCTACGGACAACCCGCCTTGGGAGACGAGGTAGCTATCGGCCCCGATGTCGCTCTCGGTCCCGATGTGGAGGGATCCCACCTTTGCCACGACCATGGTGCCACGATTGAGGATGACGTCGTCCTCGACGACCACGCTCTCCTCGCCCGCTCCTCGGGCATCGATCACGCAGTTGTCGTCAATCATCACTCGGTTACCTAAGCGGATCTTCCGGGGATTGCGGATCACCACGTTGCGCCCGAAGACGACACCTTGGCCGATCTCCCTGAAGAGCGACGGATAGAAGAGCTTCCGGAGAGCGAGCCCCAAGGCGCCCGGAAGGCCACCCAAGAGCGACGTGACGACCTCGTAACGCAGGAATCTCCACAGTGGCTCCTCCCCCATGACCAGATTTCGATATCTCCGTGCGGAGGAAACATCCCCGGCGAAAAGCTTGTGACGGATATAGTGCTGGTCGTCAAGTTTGCGCATTTTTCTCAAGCGGCTCTGGGGGATCTTACGGGGGATGAAGTTGATCCTGAACTCTGGGTCATCGACTCCGATGGAGGCGGTAGGTCGAGCCTCGGGAGGCCTGAAAGTGTACGACGATCTCTCCGATCAGTCCCAGGGCGACGGCCTGTATGCCCAGCGTGACGAGGAGTACGCCCAGCAGCAGCATCGGTCGATCGGCCAGATCCTGTCCGCCGAAAAAGCGCTGGATCACCAGAACCACGAGAATCCCTCCGCCCATCAACCCGAATAGCGCTCCCAGTGAGCCGAAGAATCTCAGCGGTCTGTAGGTGAAGCGCAGCAGGAAAAAGATTCCCAGGATGTCGATCACCCACCCGAGGTAGACTCCCGGACGATACACGCGCGTATGACCCCCCTCGGGATGCGGCTCTACGGGAACCTCGATCACGCGGAAGCCCTCGCGCTGGGCGATGACGGGCAAAAAGCGGAAATGGCTTCCATAGAGAGGGATCTCCGCCAGCACGCTTCGGCGGATCGCGCTGACACGGCACGTCATATCATGGAAACGCGAGCCTGTCAGCAAGTTCAGAAGCCATGTCGCGACTTCCGCCTGGACCCGATTGACCCAACTGCCCCGGCGAGGCCAGCGGCGGGCGACGGCCACGTCACTTCCCTCCTCGATCCTGCGGATCATCTCGGGCAGTGCTTCCGGCGCCACGCGCAGCGTCGGCGGTAGAGTAAGGATGATCCGACCCCGGCTGTGCTCTACGGAGAGCCGGAGCACGGTCGACTCTCCCACGGCCTGACCTGCCTCAAGGAGGCGCACGCTGCCGCGCTCATGGATGCTCTCGCGCATCGCTTCTCCAAGGCCTGCTTCTCCCGAGCCGTTGACGAAGAGGAATTCATAGGTCAGCCCGAGCTTGCGCAGCGGGGGTTCGTACTCGCGGCAGATCGCCTGTGCATCCATTCGCCCGGTCTCCAGCAGAACAACGACCGTCACGTCCAGCTCCTCGGGGGACGGCTCCCGGAATTCGGGTTCTGCCCGAAGCGCCGGCCCGAAAGTCTCCGTTCGCTCCAGCTTCACCACGACCTCTCACGCGCCATGGGCAGATGCAAATCCGCCTCCCGAGGTCTCCAGTACTGGCGGACGAGGACCTCTCCCACCAGCCCGAGCATGAACAGGTAGGTCGCGAGACCGAAGAGGACCACCGCCGTCGAGGTAAAGACGACCGGGTTGTCGGACGCGGGCATCGTCGACCCCGCGAGGCTGGCTGCGATCACGAACAGCAATCCGCACTCTCCGATCATGATCGACGCGAGGCCGAACATACGAAGCGGCCTGTCGCGGAATGATCGGATCATCGCGATCGTGAGCAGGTCCAGCAAGACACGCCACGTCCGCGAAAGCCCGTACTTGCTGCTCCCATGGCGCCGCGGATGATGGCGGACCGGGATCTCGGAGATCCTGGCCCCGCTCGTCGCGACGGCGATGGCCGGGATGAAGCGATGCATGTCGGAATACAGCACCATCGAACGGAGGACCTGCAAGCGATAGGCGCGGAGAGAGCACCCCGTGTCGCGGATCTGAACGCCCGTGATCCGCCGGATCAAGCGGTTGGCGATCCACGACGGGATCAAGCGGGTGAGCACCTTGTCCTGCCGGTTCTCCCGGTAGCCGGTGACCAGGTCGTAGCCACGCCGTAGCTCCTCGATCAATCGCGGGATGTCCGCCGGATCGTTCTGCAGGTCGCCATCCATGCTGACT
>Ga0268386_10001689_pt1 | contig 15243 bp, 11 predicted proteins | sample RVTome_15_FD_200260 | JGI IMG/M metagenome (GOLD analysis project Ga0268386, IMG submission 200260) | Soil microbial communities from uranium-contaminated site in the Upper Colorado River Basin, Wyoming, United States - RVT150D86... ...
GTGGTTCGCGCGCGGAGCTCCGGCATCGAGCGCGAGCGCGGCTCCGACCGCTCGCTCCGCATTCTCCAGATCCTCGCGCGCCAGGTAGACCTCCGCCCGAGTCGTCTGGAACGGGGCGCCGTCGCCGGCCTTTTCGATTCCTCGATCGAGGACCTCGAGCGCGGAGTCGAACTCCCCACGCGCGATGAGGAGCTTCGCGAGCAGGAAGTAGCTCTTGTTGTCCCTGGGATCGAGCTCGAGGACTCGGCGAAGCCCGGCCTCGGCGGCATCGGTCCGCCCCGACTCCAGATCGAGGAGCGCGAGGTGGAATGCGGCGACCTTGTACTCCGGGTCGAGCGCGAGCGCCTCGCGATAAGCGGCCGCCGCGCGCGGGAGGTCCCGCTTCGCCTTGTACGCGTCCCCTCGGATGCGATGGGCTTCGACGACGTCGGCATCGAGAGAGAGGACGCGCTCAATGTCGCGGAGCGCTTCGTCGATCCGACCGTCGCCGAGAGAGGACTCGGCGGCTTTTACCCGCAGATGAATCTCTATCTTGTCCTTGGGATCCGCGAGAGTCGAGCCCGCATCCGCGCGGGCGCTTCTTCGAGGAGCTCCTAGATAGCCGAGGGCGGTCAGCTTCTCCCGCGTCTCCTCGTCGAGCGCCTCGGGCTCCTTCGGCTCGGCCGCTCCGGCGGAGAACCGCTCCACCACCTCCTCCAGCCGACTTCTCAGCTCGGAGACGGCGTCGGGCCGTTCGGGAGCGAGGTTCCGCTTCTCGGCGGCGTCGATACGGAGGTCGTAGAGCTCGGGAGAGGGAGCGTCGATGAAGTGAAAGGTCTCGCTCCGGAGAGACCGGAGCTCGCTCCAGCCGTAGTGATTTCGCGGGTAGTGGGACTCGCCGTAAGCCACGAGCGCCGGGCTATCGCCTTCGCCACGCGCGAGCGGGACCAGGCTTGCTCCCTGGATCGAGGCCTCGGCAGGAAGCCCAACGAGATCCAGAACCGTGGGCATGAGATCGATCGCGCGAACCTGGGGCTCGACCCGGATTCCGCCTGGCAGCCCCGGCGCTGTAATAATGAAGGGTACCTTCATGGTCGCGTCGTAGATGAAGAACCCGTGGTCGAGCTCTCCATGCTCTTCGAGAGCCTCTCCGTGATCCGCCATCACCGCTACCAGAGTCCCGGCTTCCAGCGACTCCCGAGAGAGCCAGTCGAGGAGCCGCCCGATGAGCTCGTCCGCATGAGCCACTTCTCCGTCGTAGAGCCCGAACCGGCGTCCTGAATGACGGCTCCGGTGCGGCTCCGGAGGTTCGTAGGGCGCGTGGGGATCGTAGAGGTGAACCCACGCGAAGAACGGTCCGCCCTTCACCTCGCCCATCCATCGGAGAGCCTCCGCCATGACCTCGTCTCCCGGGCGCGAAACCGCACCGAGGCTCACGTCGTCGAAGCTCGCGAAGTCGAAGTCGTCGAAGTAGCGTTCGAACCCCTGGTCGAGGCCCCAGCGGGAGTCGAGCACGAAAGCGGAGACGAAAGCCCCCGTCCGGTAACCTCGAGCCGCGAGTGTCTCCGCGAGCGTGGTGCTCTCGGGTGCGAGGCGGTATCCGCCGTTGTCGCGTATGCCGTGGCGAAGCGGATAGGTGCCGGTAAGGATCGAGGCATGGGCGGGCAGAGTGAGAGGCGCCGCCGCGCTCGCGTTCTCGAAGACTACCCCGGACCGCGCGAGCCGATCGAGGTTCGGGGTCAAGCCCGAGTCGTTCCCGTACGCCCCGAGCCGGTCCGCGCGAAGGGTATCCACGGTGACCAGGACCACGTTCGTTCGCGGAGGGATCGCCTCTTCGCGCCTCGCGCAGGAAGCGACGGCGAGAAGGCCGAGCAGGAGCCCGAAGGCGCGCATCAGCCTCGTCAGCGGGCGCGGCGGTGTCGTCGGGCGGGGCGCGGGGCGAAGTAGCCGACGCGTGTGCGCAGCTCCGTGCCCGGCTCTTTCGAGAGAATCTGCAGCCGCCGCCAGGCGCCGTCGGCGACGGCGTTCATCGATACGTACCCTAGGCTGTACTGGCTCTTCAGCTCCGCCGCGATCTGTTCGTAGACGCCCGCGAGGTCATCGATGTTCTCGGGCGCGTAGGAAACGCCGCCGCTCTCCCGGGCGAGCATGTCGAGCTCGTACTTCGCGTTCCTGTACTTTTCCTTCGCGAGGTCCTCGTCGGTCGCCCGGAGCGAGATCGCGTAGATCACGACGCTGCTCTTGCGGGCCTGCTCTTTCACGTCCTCGAAGCCGAGAACCGATTTGGTGTCGTTCCCGTCGGAAAGGACCACGATGGCCCTTCGATCGAGCTCCTCCGGGTTCTCCCGATGGAGGTCCTTCAACGAGACGTAGATGGCGTTGTAGAGGGAGGTGGCGCCCGTCGCCTCGGTTTGCCGGATAGCGTCCTCGACTTGATCGAAATCGGTCGTGAACTCGGCGAGGGTGAGGACGCGGTCGTTGAACTCCACGACCTGCACGTAATCGCCCGGCTTGAGCGATCGGACGAAGCGGACCGCCGCCTCCTGCGCCAGCTCCAGCTTCGAGCGCATGCTGCCCGAAGTGTCCACGAGAATCGCCATCCGGAGCGGCAGCTCGCCCCGGGAGAAGAACTGGATCTTCTGCTCGACCCCATCCTCGTAGACCTGGAAGTTCTCCTGCGGAAGCCCGGTGACGAGACGCCCCTCGGCGTCGAGCACCGTCACCGCCAGACTCACGGTATCGACGCTGACGCGAAACTGCGGACGCTCCTCCCCCTGCTGGGCGAGAGCCCCGGCGGAGACGAGCGCGGCCAAAAAGCTCCCGGCGGGAATCCGCCCTCTCATGGGCTAGCCTGAATCCTGGAGAGACGTTCCGAGGCGCGGACCAGAGCGGCCTCCGCTTCCTTCCCCGGCTCGTCCTTCGCGCCGAGCGCTTTCGCCCGCTCGAGCCACGAGCGAGCTTTCTCGAGGGCGGCCATTAGGCGCGTCTTGTCTTCGGCCCCGAGGCTCAAGCCCCGCTCGGCGATCTCCTTGTCCACCCAGAGTCCCTGCGCCTGGGCCGCCATGAGGATCAGCTTCCACTCACTCGGGTTCAAGCGGTGTCGGAACGAGAGGGTCGCGGCGGCGTCGGAAAGCGCCTTGGGGCGCTCCTGGCCCGCGAGACTCATCGAGAACTTCAGGCTGAACTCGGAATCGTCGGGAAACAGGTCGAAGAGAGCGGCCAGGAGGTGAGGTGGGAACCACGGCCCGGAGTCGGCCCCGCCCGAGGGCCCACCCGCGATGGATACTTGAAGGGTCGCGTGCTTCAAGGTGGTGAACGACGCCCGCCTCGAGGTCATGGACTCGCGCGCCGCGACCGTCCAGAGACTGAGCTCGAGCACGTCGTTCAGGATCTCCACGTCGCCCACGAAAGCGCCGCTTCCCTCCGGGAACCCGCTCTCGGGGTCGAGTGGAACCGAGTACTCGAGCTCGGCGCTTCCCGTCTCCGGGTCCACGCGCGCCTCGCTCACCGCCAGGTCGATCTCCTCGCGCCCGAACGCCTTTCGCGTCATGTCCTGAGGGAGGTGGTGGTGCAGCTTGAGGATGCCCGAGAGCAGGCGGTGGCGGAGCTCGTCGCGCCACAGGTCGGGAAGCGATTCGTGGTAGAGAGCCACTTCCTCCGCGAACTCGATCCGGTCACCCGGAGTCAAGGCCGAAGGCGATCGGGGCTGAAGCGGTTCTCCATTGCGCCGGGTCCCGTTCGAGCTTCCCACGTCCACGACCGCGACGCCCTCGGCTCCCTTGAGAACGACGGCGTGTCTTCGCGAGACCCGTGTCGAGACCAGGACCACGTCGTTTTCCGGCAGCCGGCCGATGGAATTCTCCTCGAGCGTGAGGGGATAGAGTTTCTGGGGGCGGACGAAATACAGGTAACCCCAGGGCTCCGCCCCTTCAGGCGGAGTCTGGGCGAGTGCGGATGGTCCCGCACTCGACGCCGCCGCGGCGAGGAGAAGAACACGAAGAAAGCGCATGGCCGCGTAAGCCTGCAAGCTTAGGATCGATGGAGTCGAGCGTCAAGGGGGAGGATCGCGCAGTTGTGAGGAACTTCACTTTCGTTCCGGAGTCACCCATCTCCGCTCCTCCAGGAACGACGAGACCACGTCGGCGGCGGTTCGGCCCTCGTCGTCCACCCGGCGGTTGAGGCTTCGCATGGCCGCCTCGTCGAGGTTTCCCTCGAGAAGCTCCAGCACCTGGGCGAGCGCCGGCTCGCGCTCGACGGTCGAGGGGCGATAGACCGCTGCCGCATCGTAGGGGGGAAAGTAAGACCGATCGTCCTCGAGCACCGTGAGCGCGAACTTCTCGATGAGCCCGTCGGTGGCGCTCCCGACCACGAAATCGACCTCGCCCTCCATCAACGCCTGGTAGAGGAGGCCGAGCTCGATTCCCCGGGGTCGGTGGGTGAACTCCAGATCGTAGGCATCGACCAGACCGCGGAAGCCGTCCTCGCGCTCGAGAAACTCGTGGCCCGCCCCAGGTCGAAGCGCCTCCCCGTGCGCCTTCAGATCCGAGATCGTCCGGATTCCGAGCGTCTTCGCCGTCTCCGGCTTCATGGCGATGGCGAAAGTGTTCTCGAAACCCAGGGGCTCGGTCCAGGCGAGGCCCAGGTCCCTGCGGTAGGTCTCGCGCACCTGCCGGTACACCGCGGAAGCGTCGTGGCTCACCGGTTCCTTGAGGATCGCGGTGAGCGCGGTGCCGGTGTACTCGACGTAAACGTCGAGGTCGCCGGCGAGGATCGCCCGGTGACAGATGAGGGTCCCTCCGAGATTGAGCCGCCGCTCCACGGGGACGTTCCGCGCCTGGAGGAGCTGCGCCAGCATCTCTCCCAGGATGACCTGCTCGGTGAAGTTCTTCGAGCCCACCACCACCGGCCGAGCGCCCGTACACCCGGCCGCGAACGCCGCGAGCAGCGCGCCGAAGACAACCGGCTTCGCGCGCTTCATCGGTCCCAGCCGAACCGTTTTTCGAAGCGGCCGAGGAGCCCGTCGGCGACGAGGGCGAGCACCGCCGCGGGCACCGCCCCGGCGAGGATGAGGCGGCTGTCCACCATCGACAGGCCCCGGAAGATCAAGGTGCCGAGGCCACCGGCGCCAATGGCGGCGGCGATGGTCGCGAGGCCGATGGCGTTCACCGTCGAGATCCTCACTCCGGCGAGGACCGTGGGGAGGGCGAGGGGGATCTCGATGAGCCGCAGCCGCTGGAGGTCGGTCATGCCCATTCCCCTTCCCGCCTCGACCACCGAGGGGTCCACCGACTGGATCCCGGCATAGGTATTCCTCAAGAGGGGAAGAAGCGCGTAGAGCGCAAGGGCTACGATAGCCGTCCGGTTGCCGATCCCGCCGATGAGGGGAACGGGAATGAGGAAGCCGAAGAGCGCGAGGCTGGGAATGGTCTGCATCACGTTCGCGAAGCCGATGACGGGAGACGCGAGCGAAGGCCTCCGGGTCAGGAGGATCCCCAGGGGAACGCCGATCGCGACCGCGAGCGCGATGGACACCGCGACCAGGAAGACGTGCTCGAGCGTCATTTGCGCGATGTCGCCCCGTCGCTCGAGGAGGAAGCGAAGAGTGTCCATCAGTGCTCGCCTCGCCCTTCGCCCCTCGCTCGGGGAGGAGGGACCCTCCGGGCCCCGCCGTCGGCCTCAGCTGACTGTACGAGCTCGGCGACGAAATCGTTCGCGGGCCGGCCCAGAATCTCCGAGGGCGGACCCATCTGAAGAAGCCTCCCCGCATGCATCACCCCGATCCGGTCACCGAGCTTCATCGCCTCGGGGACGTCGTGGGTGACGATGACGATCGTCTTCCCGAGCTTTTGTTTCATCTCCAGGAACTCGTCCTGCATCCGGCGGCGGTTCACGGCGTCGAGCGCTCCGAAGGGCTCGTCCATCAGTAGAAGAGGAGGGTCGACCGCGAGAGCGCGGGCGACACCGACTCTCTGCCGCTCCCCTCCCGAAAGCTCCTTCGGTCTCTTGCTCGCGAATCTCTCCGGCGCCAGGCCCACGAACGCGAGAAGCTCCCGGGCCCGCTCGTTTCTCCGCTCCGGGCTCCAGCCCTCGAGCTTCGGAACCAGCTCGACGTTCTCGGCGATACTCAGGTGCGGAAGGAGCCCAACGTCCTGGATCACGTAGCCGGTTCGGCGCCGGAGCCGGATGGGATCCCACGAACGGACCTCCCGACCCTCGACTTCGACTTCGCCGTCGTCGGGCTCGACCAGCCGGTTTATGGTTCGAAGAGTGGTGGTCTTGCCGGCACCGCTCGAGCCCAGAAGGACCACGGTCTCGCCCGGCTCGATCCGAAACGAGACGCGATCCATGACCGGACGCGCGTTCGCGCCGAACTTCTTGCTGACGTTTCTGAGCTCGACCGCCGGCCCGGACATCACCCCGTTCCGACGCGCGACAGGCGGCGGAAGCCTGACTCCGATTGGACGAGCACCAGGTCGGCCATTCCGATGAAGAGCCCGCTGTCGACGACGCCGGGGAGGGCGTCGATCCTCCGCTCGAGACCGGACGCGTCCTCGATGCTCTCGAACTTCGCGTCGAGGATGTGGTTTCCGTTGTCGGACACGTAAGGCTGCCCGTCGCCGTTCAAACGGAGGCGGACTTCGCCGCCGAGCGCCTCGAGCTTCCGCTTCGAGACGGGTCCGGCGAAGGGCACGACCTCCACCGGAACGGACATGCGGGCGCCGAGACGAGGGACGAGCTTCTCGTCCCCCACGAGGATCACGAACTTCCTCGAGACCGAGGCCACGACTCGCTCCCGCAGCAGCGCGCCCCCGTGTCCTTTGATCAAGTCGAGAGACGGATCGACCTCGTCGGCGCCGTCGACGTCGATGTCGATGACGTCGATCTCGTCGAATCCGACGAGGGGGACTCCGAGCTCGGTTGCGAGCTCCTCGGTGCGGCGCGACGTCGGGACTCCTCGGACTTCGAGGCCCTTCTCCATCCTTCGGGCGAGGGCGCGCACGAACATCACCGCCGCCCGGCCGGTGCCGAGCCCCACCACCATTCCCGGCTCGACCATTTCCGCGGCCTCGACCGCCACCGGCCAGAGAGAGGTGTCTGCGCCGTTCATCAGAGAGCCGAGCATACTCGACGGTGGACAGCGGGGCAAGATTGTTAGAATCCCGCATGCGAATTCCTCCGCTCCTTCCTTCGACGAAGACGCTCGTCATGGGCGAAGGCGCCTTCCGGTTGAGACCGGGGGCGCCCATCGTGCTTCCCGAAGACGCAGGCGAGAGCGACTTCTTCTCTGCCACAGCGCTTCGGGATGCGATCCTCGAGCGGGCGGGATTTTCTCCCCCCATCGAGACCCACGCGCGCCGCGAAGACCTCGGGCCTCGGGTCGAGCTCCACCGCCGGGGAACCCTCGGCGACTCGTATCGGATCGCGGTCTCGAGGGAGAAGATTCGCGCCGAGGGCGAAGGCGAGGCGGGGCTGCGCTACGCCGTCGAGTCTCTGTCCCAGCTCCTGCCGCCGCGGGGCCGGAGCCTCGCCGCCTGCGAGGTCGAAGACGCACCCGACCTCGCGAAGCGGGGAATTCTCCTCGACGTGTCGCGCGGCAAGGTGCCGACCCTCGCGACGCTCAAGGGCGTCGTGGACTTCATGGTCGGTCTCAAGCTGAACCTTCTGATGCTCTATACCGAGCACGTCTTCCGCTTCCGGCGCCACCCGCTCATCGGAAAGAACGCCTCGCCGATGTCCGCCGAAGAGCTCCGGGAGCTCGACGAGTACGCTCGAAAGCGGCACGTCGAGCTCGTGCCGACGCTCCAATCCCTCGGCCACATGCACCAGATCCTGAAGTACCCACGCTACCGGAAGCTCGCGGAGAGCGAGCGGAAGTGGTCGGTGTCACCAGCGCTCGAGAAGACCTACGAGCTTCTCGACGACCTCTATTCGGAGTATCTCGGAAATTTCGGCTCTCCATGGCTCAACGCGAACTGCGACGAGCCGGTGGATCTCGGGAAAGGCCTATCGAAGGGACGCGCGGAGAAAGAGGGGGTCGCCGCGATCTTCGCCTCGCACGTGGCTCGCGTGCAGAAGCTCGCGGCCAGGCATGGAAAGAAGACGATGATCTGGGCCGACTTCATCTTCGAGCATCGGGAGGTGCTTCCCCTTCTTCCCAGGGATCTCCTCCTCATCGACTGGTGGTACGAAGCGGACCATGACTTCGAGCGGGTGAAGATCCTGCGCGAGAACGGAATCCCCTTCATGGCGGCGGCGGGGACGTCGGCCTGGAACACTCTGTTTCCCCGTGTGGAGAACGCCCTCGAGAACATCCGCGGATACGCGGAGGCCGCGAAGCGGCACGGCGCCGAGGGGCTGCTGGTTACCGAATGGGGGGATGGAGGACACGGAAACCTCCTGGGGAACTCGATCTACGGCTTCGCCTTTGGAGCGCAGGCCGCCTGGGGTCCGACCGATGTCGAGCGGAAGGCTTTCGACCGGGCGTTCTCGATGCAGCTGTTCTCCGACCCTTCGACGGCCGCGGGTCGTCTCTACCGTCGTCTCGGAGATCTTCACGCGACGGGCTTCGATCACTTCAACCACTCTCCTTTGAAGACCCTGTTCTTCGACGACGTCATCGAGGCCAAGTTCACTTCGAAGGCGAAGACCGCCGTTCTCGCGAAGACACTCGAGCGGCTCCGCCGGGTCGCGAGGGATTTCAAGAAGGAGCAGGAGAAACTCCGATCGAGACCGGCCGAGCGCGAGGAGCTTCGCTACGCGATCGAGGCTTCGACCCTCGCGGCGGAGAAGGGGCTCGCAGGGATCGAATATCTGGGCTGGCGCGAGAACCCGGCGAAGGCGAGGAAGTCGCTCGCCTCCGAGCTCCGCCGAATCGAGGCAGCTCAAGAGCGCTCGAAGCGCGAGCTTCGACGGCTCTGGCTCGCGCGCAATCGCCCCGAAAGCTTCGAGAAGATGGACGCGCAGTTCGACGCGTCGATACGCGGCCTGAGGCGCGCCGCCGCGGAGATCGGAGCCCGGAGCCGACGTTTGTCGAGGCGAAAATGAAGGAGTTCGCGGAGTTGCGTTCAGGCGGGATGGGCTTTCGCCCAGTCGCGAACCTTGCGGATCCACACGTTGCGCGGCTCGGATTTTGCGTCCTCGAAGAGGCGAGAGGCAACCTCGGAGGTGAGACCTGGCGAAACCGCGCTTTCGGCGCGGGTCGAGTACTTTCCGCCCTCGAGCGCGAAGAAGCGCAAGGAAGCGGCATCGTACCACCAGACCTCGGCCACGCCCATAGCCGAGTATAGGCCCATCTTGTCGATCGAGGGGCTTGTGATGCCGACCTCGATGACGAGATCGGGCGGTGGATCGCGAGGGAGCTCGATCCGGCGTTTGCCACGGATGCTCCCCGCGTTTCGAATGTAGATGCAGGTATCCGGTTCGAATCCGCGATCTAGATCTTGCCGCTTCAACGTGGTCGAGCCGGCGTTGATGAAGTCGATCCTCGCTCCTCAGCCCATGCAGTAAACAGGTCGTGCAGGAGTCGGTTGACCTCTTCGTGCTCGAATGAAATGACCAGGATCTCGAGCTCCCCCCGGTCGTAGGTGAAACGAGGGCTTTGCCGACCTTCGTGCTCCGCGAGAAGCCGCTCGTAGGTTTCCCAGGAGATGCCGGACAACCGCACTCGTTGCTCTGCGGGAGGAGCAAGGACAGTGGCCATCGTCGCTTCTAATTTAGCCTAGCCCGGCAGCTCAGTCTTCCTTCGTCGGCTCCGGCGCCCCCTTCGGTGTCGATGTCGGGCGCAGTCGAGGTCGGTAGAACGCGGGAAGCCCCGCATCGTCCGCGGCTGGGCCCTCCTCGGGAGCGGCTTCGCGGATTTCTCCCGCGGGCTCGTGGAAGGGCTCTTCGTCTCGTGGCTCTGGTGGCTCCGGTGGCTCGGGCGCTCGATAGGAATCGCGCGCATCGGCGGGGGGCTGTCTTTCCGCCGGCGCCAGCTCCAGCGCCGTTTCCTCCTCCTCGTAGCCCGACTCCTCGGGCGGGAGCTCGTCGAGCTCTTCCGGCTCGGACGTCTCTCCCTCGTCCGCGTAGGAACCATCCGTCTCGAGCTCCTCCGCCCGGGCTTCGATCGGCTCCCCCTCCGGGACGGGCTCGAGAAGCGGCAGATCTCCCGTCGAGATCAGGTCCTCGGGTTCATGGTCGTGCTCCGGCTCGTGGGGAGTGGCGGAAACGGCGGCGGGGCGGGCCCGGGCCCCTTTCGGCTCTCTGGCGGGACGGGCGGAGCTCCGGAACACCAGCTCGTACTTGGGGAGGAGCCGGTTCCATCCATAGTTGTCCTTCACGTAAGTCTGTCCGTTGCGGCCGAGGCTCCGTCCGAGGTTCCGGTCGTTGAGGAGGAGCGTCAGGACCTCTTCGAACTCCTCGAAGTCGCCGTAGTAGAGGCCGGCGTTCGCCTTGCGGCAATGGTCCGCGAGCACCCGCGACTGCGCGTTGGCGATGACCGGCGTTCCCACCGAAAAGGCCTCGAGGGTGACGATGGAGAAGCTCTCCAGGCGCGAGGGCTGCACCACGGCCACCGCTCCCGCCATCGCGGAGAGCTTGTCGCCCTCGTCCACGAAACCGATGTAGCGGATCGCGGGATCGTCGGGAAGCTTCATCCCGAGCTTTCCGATCAGGATGAGCTGCAGGTTCCCCGAGCCCGGGTGCTCTTCCTTGTAGAATTGGAAATATCGAAAGAGCTCCTCCAGTCCCTTGCCGGCGTCGATCCTTCCCGCGTAGAGAAGATACTTTCCAGGGATGGCGTGCTTGTTGCGAAACGCGTGGACGTCGGGCTGATCCAGGAGCTCCATCCCCATCCCCACGGTCTCGCGCATCTTCTTGTGGACGGGGAACCGCTCGAGAACCAGGAGCTCTTCCGCCTCGGTGTTGAACAGGAACGAGCTCGGGAGCTGGAACATCTCGCGGTATATGCCGAGCTTTAACGGAGGCTCGTCGTGCGCCGTCGGAACGAGGACGCTCTTTTCCGGCGCCACCTGGAGCCCGTAGTACGTCGGATAATAAAGGTAGGTGAAGAACACCAGCAGATCGAAGGTCTCATGCTCCTTCTTGAGATACTCCACGAGCTCGGGCACCACCGGCCCCTGTCGCCGGAGCCACTCGAGCTCCTGCTCCCGCCTGGGATGTCCCTTGTAGATCTCTTCGGAGAATCGGTTGAACTCCTCGAGGTCGCGCTCTCCCTCGACGGGGAATCGGATCAGCAGGATTCCGCGTGCCTTGTCTTCGCCCGGGGGGAGCTCGTTCTTCCAGGTGATGTAGTCCTTCGCCGTGGTGGTGAGGACGGTGATCTCGTGCCGGCGGGAGAGCCGCTCGGCAAGCTGGCGGGCGAGGGTCTCGGAGCCCCCCAGGATCTCCTTGCCGTAGCGCTGAACGATGAACGCGATCTTCACGCGCAAACCTCCTCGATGAAACCGAGGAGCTCCGTCTCCACTCGTTCGGGAGCGAAGCGCTCTAGCCTCCGTATTCCGGAGGCTACGACTCTGCCTCTCAGGTCGTCCTCGGTCGAGAGCAGATGGGCCATCTCGGCCAACTCCTCGTAGTTCTTCTGGTGAAACTGGATCCCGGCCTCCCCCAGAGTGTCGGGCACGGCGCCCGCGGCGAAGGCCATTATCGGAACCTCGAACAACATCGACTCCACGAGCGGCACGGCGAAGCCTTCGTGCTCGCTCATGCTGACGAAAAGATCGGCGGCGCGGTAGCAGGCGGCGAGGTCCTCGAAGGAGAGGTGACCGGTGAACAGAAACTCACTTGGCCTGAGACCCCAACGATCCGCGAGCGCCTGGACCGACTGCTGATAGCGCTCCATCCTACCCGCCTTGCCGACCAGAAGGAAACGGAAATCCTCGGAAACGTATTTCTTGTAAAAGAACGCGAGGCGAGCCAGGTCCTCGAACCGCTTGTTGGGGAACACCCGGCCGACAAAGAGAAAGTTGGGTCGGCCGTCGCCGAGCATCCGGGAGAGGACCGGACTCGGCGCCGCGTCCCGATAGTGCGCGAAATCGACGAGGATCGGAAGGACGGCGGTTCGCTCGAAGCCGAAAGCCTCGAGCTCGTTTCGATTGAACTCCGAATCCCCGAGCGCCAGATCGCACGCCCGGGCGAGGGTCGAGAGCTCCCGGCGCCCGCGAGCGGCGATCGAAACCAGCTCATCATCGTATCCGAGAAAGAACTCCGGAGGAGTGATGTTGTGATAGACGAGGACCCGCCTGGCCTTCGACTGGGCGAAAGCGGAGGTCATGGGGGATGGAAGCGCGAAATGAAAGAGGACCACCTCGCTCTCGCGGCGCTCGGCCCATGGAAGGACATCGCCTTCCGCTTCTTCGTCGATGTCGAGGGCGTAAATCTCGCTCTCTCTCCCCGAGCGCCGCAGGACGTCCCGGATGCGCACCGCCTCGTCGCCGATGGCGTCGCCCCGATGGGCCGCGGGAAGCCACTGGTCTACTCGCATAGCATCGCCCGGCACTTCGCTCCTCGAGTGGGAAGGATTCTCATGCCTTCACCGGCTCCCGCGCGAGGGCCTGCTGCACGAATCCGAGGAGCAGACCTCGGTCGTCCCGGCGGTCCATTTCCTCGAGGACGCGGTCCTGGCCCGCCACGATGCGGGCCTGGAGCTCCTCGTCGGTCACGATGGCATGGGCCATCATCGCGATCTCGTCGATGCGCTTCTCCCGGATGAGGACTCCCGCGCCCCCGAGGGTCTCGGGCACGGCGCCGGCGTCGAGAGCCATAACCGGCACTCCGAACCGGAACGCCTCCACCAACGGAACGCAGTAGCCTTCGTGCTCGCTCAAGCAGAGGAAAAGATCCGCCACCTCGTAGTAGGCCACGAGGTCGTCGTCCTCGACGTGCCCGGTGAAAACCACGTCTTTGAGCGCGAGGTCGTCGACCATCCGCACCAGCGCCTCGTAGTACTTCTCGAATCCCACCCACTCCCCCACCAGAAGGAGCCGGGAGTTCCGGTCGATGTATCTCTGATAGAACGCGAAGACCTTGATGAGGTCGTGGAAACACTTGTTGGGAATCACCCGGCCGACGAAGAGGAAGTTGGTTTTGTCGTCGTCGAACATCTCGAGCACCACTTCGCTCGCGGATATCGAGAGGCGCCCCGGGTCGAGAAGGAGCGGCAGGACTCCCGTCGGGTGGAAGCCCATGGCCTCGAGCTCGCAGCGATTGAACTCGGAATCGCCCACCGCGAGGCGGACGCGGGGCACGAACGCCTGGAGCTCGCGCCGCCCGTGGTAGCAGAGTCCCGCGAGGTGGCGGTGAAACGCCTGGAACCACCGGGCCGGGGTGATGTTGTGGTAGACGAGCAGGATTGGATCAGGGAGGTGATAGGCGTAGGTGCTGACGCCGGCGCCGATGGAGAAATGGAGGATGAGCAGTCCCTCCTTCGACGAAACCCCGCGATAGTCCCAGAGCTTTCGCGCCCGACCCGCCATCTCGGGATGGACGGACTCGGCGAAGATGTCGGAGTCGAACCCCCCTTCCCGCAGGATCTCCTGGATGCGGAGCGCCTCGTTCCCGATGGCGTCTCCGTAGGAAAGAGCGGCCAACATCTGGTGGACTTGCATGACCTTCAGGACCTTCCGGCAAAGAGCCTGGCGAAGAATCCCCCGGTCGGCTCGGGTGGAAGGACGCGTGGATCGCGCGAGAGGGTCTCGAGGATGCGGTTGTACTTTCCCTCCACCACCTCCCAGCGATAGTTCTCGTGATAGAACTTCCTGCCGTTCGCTCCGAGTCCGGCGCGGAGATCGGGATTCTGCTCGAGGAGCGAGAGAGCCTCCCGGAACTCGTAGTAGTCTTCGTAGTAGAGTCCCGCGTTCGAGCGTCGGCACTGCCCGCGAAGGACTTCGCACTTCCCGTTCGCGAGCACCGCTTTTCCCATCCCCCAGGCTTCGAGAGTGACCATCGAGAGGCTCTCGAGCTCGGAGGGCATCACCAGAAGCTCCGCCCCGGCGAGGGCTCCCCACTTGTCCTGCTCGGACAAGAATCCGAGGTAGCGTACTCCTGGTTCCGCCGGCACCTCCATCTGCTTGCCCCCGACGAGCAGGAGATCGAGCGTCGATCCGGTTTCCTCGCGGTACCGGCGGAAGTAATGGAAAAGCGTGCGGCAACCCTTGTTGGGATCGACGCGGCCGAGAAACACCATGTAGGGCCCCGCGACTTCGAACTTGCGTCGAAAGGCTTCGCTGTCGGCGCTCGCGGGGAGCTCCGAGCCCACTCCGACGACGTCGCCGGGAACGCTTCGGTTTCCCGAAGCGCTCCAGATCATCGCCCGCTCCTCGATGGAGTTGTAGACGATCGCGCGTGGAAGACGGAAGAGGTCCCGGAATATCGCTAGCGAGACCACTTCGTCACGCTCGGCGGTCGGAACCAGAATGGCCTTCCGAGGGACCGCCTTTATCCCGTGGTAGCTGTGGTAATACCGATAGCTGAAAAAGATGAAGTAGTCGTAGTCGCTCTCGCGCCTCCGGATGTGCCGGATGAGGGCGGGAGAGAAGGGACCCTGCTCTTCCAGCCACAGGAGCTCGTCCTCCGTCCGGTGCTTTCCGAGAAAGACTTTCTGCGAGTACCGCCCGAAGCGGTCGGGATCGCGCGGTCTCCTGACTTTGAAGCGGCGCACGGGCACACCGTTGACCTCGTCGAGGCCGGGGGCGCGCTCGTTCTTCCAGGTGATGTAGTCCCGCGCGCAGGAGGTGAGCACCTCGACTCGATGCGCGCGAGAGAGATGCTCCGCCACGAGGCGGCAGTGCGCCTCGGCGCCTCCGTTGACGTCCTCGCCGTAGCGCTGGACCACGAAGGCGAGACGGAGCGGTCGTACTTCGGGAGCGCCTCCGGCTACGAGCTGCTGATTTCCCGGCGCGAGTCGTCCGGCCCCGCTCTCGCGGCTCTCACGGGCGAGCATCCGGTCTTCCTCTGCAGGCTCGGCAGGCTCGTTAGGCTCAACTGCGGTTGCCACCGCTTCCGTCTCGGGGACCGGAGGGTCCGCCGCCGCCGGGGCGATTTCCGGAAGGCGGGCGGCTTGAAGAATCTCCTCCACGGTTCGATCCGCCGCCTCCGCCACCGCCGCCAGCGCCCCCGCGCCGTCTGCGGAAGGAGCGACGTCCTCGACCGCGACGACCGCCGTCCCTTTCACCGCCTCGCTCACCGCCTCGCTCACCGCCTCGCTCACCGCCTCGCTCACCGCCTCGCTCACCGCCTCGCTCACCGCCTCGCTCACCGCCTCGCTCA
>Ga0268386_10001691_pt1 | contig 15234 bp, 14 predicted proteins | sample RVTome_15_FD_200260 | JGI IMG/M metagenome (GOLD analysis project Ga0268386, IMG submission 200260) | Soil microbial communities from uranium-contaminated site in the Upper Colorado River Basin, Wyoming, United States - RVT150D86... ...
CCGCCTCCACGAAGAGAATCGCGTTGTCGAGCGCCACCGCGGCCTGCACCGCCAGCCCCTCGAAGCCCGCGAAGTCCTCGGGCCGGAACGCCACGTCCACCCGGCGGGCGACCGCCAGCACGCCCAGGAGCCGGTCGCGGCTCACCAGGGGCTGCGCCATCGCGTGCCGCACGCCCAGGCGGACGACCGCGGACAGGGCGTACGGAGAGGCCGGATAGTCGTTGACGAGCAGGCCGCGGCGCGCCTCCGCGCAGCTCGCCACCATCCCGCCCTCCGCGGGAAACGGGGCCTCCGACTCCGGCTCGATCCGACCCCACGTCCGGGCATCGAGGGACTGGCGCTCCTCGTCGAACAGATAGGCGAAGCCGGCGCCGTCGAACAGCCGGCCCGCCCGCTCCACGATCAGGCCGAGCAGGCGGTCCAGGTCGAGCTCGGCGCTGAGATCACGCTGCACGGTGGCGAGGGCCTCGACCTGCTCGCGTCGCGATGTCTCCAGCGCGAAGAGGCGCGCCTTCTCGATCGCGATGGCGGCCTGGTTGGCGAAGTCCTGAAGCCGCCGGATCTCCTCGGCGCCGAAGGCCCGCCCGGTCACATCGCCGACCACGAGCACGCCGGTGACCCGCCCGCCGATCATCAGCGGCACCGCGAGCACCGAGCCGTGCCCGGACCGCTCGACCAGCGCGCGGGTCGCGGGCGCGAGGGTGAGCCGCGGGTCGGTCAGGATGTCGGATGTCGAGACCGGGCGGCGCTCGCTCACCGCGAAGCCGGCGAGCGCCTCGTCCTGCCGGATGCGGGTGCCCGGGGGAAACGGGCTGCCCGAGCCGGACGTGGCGACGGCCACCAGGCGGTTGGTGGCGTGCTCGAGCTCCCACAGGACGGACACGGTCCCGCCGAGCAGCGCGCGGATGCCGTCGGCGATGTGTCGGCCCGCGCTCTCCGTGTCGAGCGACTGCACGAGGGCCTGGCCGACCGCCGACAGGGCCGCCGCGTCGCGGCGGGCCGCCTGCTCGCGCGCGAGCACTTCCGCGTGCTCGCGCTCGACGGCGCGCCGCTCGGTGAGATCGCGGAAGAAGAGGACCACGCCTCCCGCGTCGCCCGCGCGATCGGGAATCGGGGCGCCGCTGCCGTCGATGGCGCGCGCCTCCCCACCCCGCCGCGCGAGCAGGGAGCCCGCGGGCAGCGCGACCGGCTGGCGCTCGAGGCGCACCCGCACGGCCGGACTCTCGACCGGGTCCCGCGTCGTCTCGTTCACGAGGACGAAGACCGCCGCGACCGGGCCCCCGCGCGCTTCGCGCTCGGTCCATCCGGTGAGGCGCTCCGCCGCCGGGTTCATGAACGCGACGCGCCCGCCCCGGTCCGCGACGATGACCGCGTCCCCGATGCCCGCGAGCGCGACCGCCATCGCCTCCCGCTGCTCCCGGGCCCGGGCCTCGGCGCGGCGACGGCCGTCGGCGAGCGCGCTGATGACCCCCGCCACTAGCACGAAGAGCAGCATGCGGACGAGGCCGCCGCGGTGGGGTGCCTCGACGAACGCGGTGTGGCCCACGACGGCCACGGCGGTGGCCAGCAGGCCCGGGCCGAGGCCGCCATACCAGGCGCTGACGACCACGGCGGCCAGGAGCAAGAGGAGCTGCGAGGGCTCGGCCAGGGGCACCGCGAGGTAGATGCACGTGAGGGCGAGGGCCACCGCGAGCAGGGCGGCGCCGTATGCCTTCCCGGACTTCACCGAAGGACCTTCACGCTGGTCGAGCCAAGTTCTGCCGCATCGTCGGGTGCCGGCCCATATCATAATCCTCCGCGCACCGGCCCGGATCGTGCTGAAGAGCGCAATGGCCGTGCCTGCGACGGGTGGGATGTAAGTAGCTGGTTGTCCTGAGGTCTGCGACGGGTCCGTCCCGCAGGACCGCAGTACGCGGTAGATTCGACTCAGTAAATTTCGACCCGCGGGAGAGAAGGAGGAGTTCGATGGGCGACACCGCCTGGCTGATCGTGGCGATCGTGGCCGGGGTCCTGGCGGCCATCGGCTGGATCGCGCGCGAGCGCTGGATCATGCGCCGCCGGCGCCGCTGATGCCCTTGCGCCGCCGCGCGCAAGTCCGGTAGCCTACGCGGGGCCACGCGGCGGTGGAGCTCGAGGCCGTGGGCCGGGAGAAGCTCATGGGCGCTCGGAAGGCGCGGATCGGCATCATCGGGGCCGGGGCCATCGGCTGCGTGGTGGGCGGCCTGTTGGCCAAGGCCGGCCACGACGTGACGCTGGCCGATCCCTGGCCGGAGCACGTGGAGCAGATCAAGCGCGGCGGGCTCCGCCTCTCCGGAAGCTGCGGCGAGCACCTCGTGCCCGCCCGGGCGCTGACCCTGGGCGAGTTCGGGCAGGTGCGCGAGCCGTTCGAGGCGGTGTTCGTGGCGGTGAAATCCTACGACACCGAGTGGGCCACCCAGATGGCGGTGGACCACGTGCGGCAGCCGGACGGGGTCGTGGTGGATTTCCAGAACGGGATCAACGACCATCGCGTGGCCGCGGTCGCGGGGCGCGAGCGCGCGCTGGGCTGCGTCATCCTCATCAGTGCCGGCATGTACGAGCCGGCCCACGCCATCCGGACCGACCGCGGCAGCGCCGCCTTCAAGATCGGCGAGCACGACGGCGCCGACTCGCCGCGCGCCCGCCGGATGGCGGAGATCATGAGCGAGGTCGCGCCCACGGTGGTGACGACCAATCTGTGGGGCGAGCGCTGGTCGAAGCTCACGCTCAACTGCATGCTGAACCCGCTCGCGGGCCTGAGCGGGCTCGGCACCGCGGAGGTGCGGTCGGAATCGGTGCCGCGCCGGGTGGCCGCCCACCTCGGAGCCGAGGTGGTGCGGGTCGGGACCGCGCTCGGCCATCGCATCGAGCCCATCCTGGGCATCGCGGCCAAGCGCTTCGCGGACGCGGCCGGCGCGGCCGACATCGAGGCGCTCGGCCGCGAGATCGCGGCGGACGCTCAGAGCCGGAGCGGCGGCCGGCCCTCGATGCTGCAGGACGTGATGAAGGGCCGCCGCACCGAGATCGACCATCTCAACGGCTTCGTCGCCGCCGAGGGCCGCAACGTCGGCGTTCCCACGCCCTTCAACGACGCGGTGGTGGCGGCGTTCCACGCGCACGGCGTCGGCCGGCTCAAGCCCGACCCCCGCAACCTCGAGCCGCTCGTTCGCCTCCTCGCCTAGCCGGGGCCGCGGGTGGAGCTGCTGTTCGTCCTGGGTGTCGGTCTGGCCGCCGGCACCATCAGCGGCATCGTGGGCTTCGGCTCGTCGATCATGCTGATGCCGGTGCTGGTGATCGTGTTCGGGCCGCTCCACGCGGTGCCGATCATGGCGATCGCCGCGATCCTGGCCAACCTCTCGCGGGTGCTGATCTGGTGGCGGGAGGTGGACTGGCCCGCGGTCGCGACCTACTCCATCACCGGCGTGCCCGCGGCCGCGCTCGGCGCGCGGACCCTGCTGGTGCTGCCGCCGCGGCTGATCGAGGGCGCGCTCGGCATCTTCTTCCTGCTGATGATCCCGGCGCGGCGATGGCTCGCCGCCCGCGGCGTCCGGCTGCGCCTGCCGCATCTGGCCGCGATCGGGCTGGTGGTCGGCTTCCTCACCGGGATCGTGGTGACCACGGGTCCGATCACCGCGCCGATCTTCCTGGCCTACGGCCTCGTGAAGGGCGCGTTCATCGCCACCGAGGCCGCGGGGTCGCTCGCGGTCTACCTGAGCAAGACCGCCGTGTTCCGCCACTTCGGCGCCCTGCCGCTGCCCGTGATCACGCAGGGCCTCATCACCGGCGCCTCGCTCATGGTCGGCGCCTGGATCGCCAAGCGCTTCGTGATCCGCCTGCACCCCGACCGCTTCCGCCTCCTGATGGACACCCTGATGCTCCTCTCCGGCCTCACGATGCTCTACACCGCCTTCCGATAGGGGTCACCGATAGGGGTCAGGTCTTACATTCCGACATTTCCACGCGCGCCGCCTTCACCGCTCAGGCCGAGAAATGTCGGAATGTAAGACCTGACCCCGGATCTCGGCGTCGTGCTCGCCGATGCGCGGGGGGGCACGGCGAATGGGGGGGCGCTGGCCGTCGAAGGAGAGGGGGAGCGAGACGACGTCGTAGTCGTCGCCGGGCAGGCGCTGGATGATGCCGATCGCCTCGGCCTGCGGCTGGGTGACCGCCTCCGGAAGCGTGTGGATGGGGCCGCAGGGCACGCCGCCCGCTTCCAGCAGGTCGATCCACTCGCCCTTGGTGCGCGTGACGAAGATGGCCTCCAGCCGCTCCAGCAGCGCGGGCTTGTTGGCCACGCGCGCGGCGTTGGTGACGAAGCGCTCATCGGTCGCCCACTCCGGGTGGCCCACGACGGCCGCGAGCTTGGCGAAGAGGCGGTCGTTGCCGGCCGCGACGATGATGGTGCCGGTCTTGGTCTCGAAGCCCTGGAAGGGCACCACGCGCTGGCTGCCGGTGCGATGGCGCTCGGGTACCTCGCCGGAGGCGCGGTAGCTCGCGAAGTGGCCCTTGAGCCACGCGAGCCCGGTCTCGTAGAGCGAGGCGTCCACCACGCAGCCGCGCCCGGTGCGCTGGCGCTGCACGAGCCCGGCGAGCGCGCCCATCGCGGTCCACATGCCGGTGCCGTAGTCGAGAATGGACGTGCCGATGCGCGTCGGCGGCCCGCCCTCGTCGCCGTTCATCATCATGAGGCCGGAGAAGGCCTGCACCATGGGCTCGAAGCCGGGCTTCATCTTGAGCGGGCCCGAGCGTCCGAAGGCCCACACCGAGCAGTAGACGAGCCGCGGGTGACGCGCCAGCAGCGTGTCGGGGCCGAGCCCCATCTCCTCCAGCGAGCCGGGCCGCAGGTTCTGGACCAGCACGTCCGCGGTCCCGAGGAAGTCGAGCAGCCACGCCACCGCCTGCGGGTCCTTGAGGTCGAGGCTGATCCCCCGCTTGTTGGCGTTAACCGCGATGAAGCCGGGGGACACGCCTTTCCAGAACGGCGGGCCCCACTTCCGCGCGTCGTCACCCTCGGGCCGCTCCACCTTGATGACGTCGGCGCCCATGTGCGCCAGGATCTCCGCGGCCATCGGTCCGGCCAGGTTCTGCGCGACCTCGACGACGCGCACACCCTCGAGCGGGAGCATCGGCACGGCGCTCACGCCTTCGCCGCCGCGATCGGGTCGAGCATGACCGGCTCGAAACGGTGCCCGTCGCCGTCGCGCACGACGCGCCCGGGATGCGGGAAGTGAGCGGGCAGCACCAGGTCTCCGGAGGCGGCGTGCCGCTCCACGAAGGTCTTGCGAGTCGCCGCGGCCTGCCGGGCGTCGTAGCAGAAGATGCTGCTCCACTGCGGCTCCGCCACCTGCACCACGCGGTGCATGAGGTCGCCGGAGAAGACCGCGTCGCCCGCGCTGGTGTGCAGGCGCACGCCGACGTGACCGGGCGTATGGCCCACCCACGGCTCGTACGAGAGCCACGGGTCCACCCGGTACGCGCTGTCAACCATCACCGCCTGCCCTGCCTCCACCACCGGCACCACGCTGTCCGCGATGCAGCCCGACTTCTCGCGCCCGGCCTCGTTCTCGTGCCGCCAGAACTCCCACTCCTCGCCCGGGAAGACGTATCTCGCCTTCGGGAACGTGGGCACCCAGCGCCCGTCCACCAGCCGCGTGTTCCAGCCCACGTGGTCCACGTGCAGATGCGTGCACAACACCAGGTCCACCTGCTCCGGCGTGACGCCGGCCGCGCGGAGGTCATCGAGGTAGCCGCCCTGCCGCTTGTTCCACAGCTCCGTCTCGTGCCGGCTCTTGTCGTTGCCCACGCCGGTGTCCACCAGCACCGTGTGCTCCGGGGTCCGCACGATCCAGGTCTGGATGCGCGAGCCCAGGTCGCCCGTCGCGTCGTCGAAGAAGTGCGGCTTGATCCAGCGGTGGTGCCGGACGATTCGCCCGGCGTCGGACTCCGGGAGCATCTGGGTGGTGGGAAAGGCCGAGCGGCCGATCTCGGTGATTCGCGAGATGGCCACCTCGCCGAGCGTGAGCGTGTGCATGTCTCTCTCCTAGCGTGACGTCATGTGCGGCCAGAGCGCCGCCGCGCCGCGCCTCGCGACCTCGCGACCCAGCGCTACCGACCAGTGATTCTCCGCGCCGAACTCGGCCCGCCAGGACCAGAGCCGGCGGGTGACGAAGTGCAGCGAATGCTCGTAGGTGAAGCCGATGGCGCCGTGCGCCTGGTGCGCGATGCCGGCGCCCAGGCCCGCCGCCTCGCCGGTGCGCACCTTGGCCACCGCGATCTCGAACGACGCGTCGCCGCCGTCGCCGGTGCGATCGACCACGTGAAAGGCCTGCTGGGCCGCCATGCCGGCCGCCGCGGTGTGCCCGGCCAGGAGCGCCAGGTTCTGCTGGATGGCCTGGAACGCGGCGAGCGGCCGGCCGAACTGCTTGCGCTCGGTCACGTACTTCACCGACTGGGCGAGCAGGAACTCGAGCCCGCCCGCCATCTGCGCCGAGCGCACCAGCGCGCCGCCCGCCCACACCGGCTGCGCCCCGAGCCGGCCACGCAGGGCCGCCGTCGCCACGACCGGCGCGCCGGACCACGTGAGCGTGTCGCGCGGCTCGCGCGCGAGGCTCGCATCGGCCTCGGTCTTCGCGCCGCCCGCGGCCACCAGGGCGATCATCGGCGATCCGCCCGCATCGGCGACCACCACCACGTGCTCGGCCCGCGCGCCCCAGGGCACCCGGGTCGCGCGCCCGCTCAGGGTGAAGCCGTTCCCCTGCCGCGCCAGCGTGAGGCCTTCTTCCATGCGCACGGGCGCCACGGTCATGGGTCCGAGCGGCGCGTCCAGGCCGGCCTCGGCCAGGATCGAGCCGGCCAGCATGGTCTCGGCCAGGGGCGCCGGCGCCGCGAAGCGACCGGCCGCCATCAGCACCACGAACGCGTCGTTCCAGGAGCCGCCGGCGCCGCCGCGGGACTCCGGCACCTGCGGCAGCGTGAGGCCGTTCTCCTCCAGCGCCTGCCAGAGGGCGGCGGGCCACTCGCCCTTCTCCGCGCCCTCCAGCACCGCGGTGGTGGCGTGATCGGTGAACAGGCGCGTGCACGTCTCGGCGAGGATCGTCTGCAGCTCGTTCATGGCGGGCATGACCCCCTTACTTCCTTTCTTGTATTCGCTCGGCTCGCCTTCGGCTGCACCTCGCCCTACCTCAAACCGAGACCGCGGGCGATGATGCCGCGAAGTACCTCCCGCGTGCCGCCGCGCAGCGAGAACGACGGCGCGTGCTGGACCAGGTAGCCGAGCGTCTTCTCGAACTCGGTCCCGCTCCCGATGCGGGGCTCGGCGCCGGTGAGCGCGTGCACCGCCTCCGGGATCTCCTGCTCGAAGGTCGTGCCGATGTCCTTCATCACCGCGGCCTCCAGGTTCGGGTTCAGCCCGGCCTGCAGCATCGTGGCGATCGAGAGCGACATCTGCCGCAGCGTCACCAGGTGCGCGGTGAAGTGGCCGATCAGGGCGGCCGCCCGCTCGGGCGGTTCACTCCCCGCCTCGCGGATCAGCTCGATCACGAGCTGGAGCGACGAGAGATAGCGCTCGGGGCCGCTGCGCTCGAAGCCGAGCTCGGTGGTCACCTGCTTCCAGCCCTCGCCGTCCTTGCCGACCAGCATGTCGTCGGGGACCAGGCAGTCCTGGAAGTGCACCTCGTTGAAGTGGTGGCCGCCGGCTAGGTCGATGATCGGGCGGATCGAGATGCCCGGGGACTTGAGATCCACCAGGAACTGCGAGAGCCCCTCGTGCTTCTTGTCCGGCACCACCTTGGTCCGGAAGAGCGCGATCGCGTAGTCGGAGAGGTGCGCGTTGCTGGTCCAGATCTTGGTGCCGTTGACCTTGTAACCGCCCCCGACCTTCTCGGCCCGCGTGCGGACGGAGGCCAGGTCCGAGCCCGAGTCCGGCTCGCTCATGCCGATGGCGAAGGCCAGCTCGCCCCGCGCGATGCGCGGCAGGAAGCGCTGGCGCTGCTCCTCGGTGCCGAAGCGCAGGAGCAGCGGCCCGCTCTGGCGATCCGCCACCCAGTGCGCGCTCACCGGCGCGCCCGCGGCCAGGGTCTCCTCGAGCACCACGTAGCGCTCGAGCGCGGTGCGCTCGTGGCCGCCGTACTTCTTGGGCCACGTCATGCCGATCCAGCCGCGCTCGCCCATGCGGCGCGAGAAGTCGCGGCTGAACCCGCCCCAGGAGCGCGCGCGGTCCGCGGGCCGGTACTGCGCCATCTCCTGCTTGAGAAAGGTGCGGACCTCGTCGCGCAGCGACTCGGCTTCGGGGGGGAGTGTCGAGAGCTCGAAGTTGAATGTCGCCATTGACGTGACCTCTCGGGTTATCTGAACAAGGACCGCGCGATGACCATGCGATGGACCTCGGAGGGCCCCTCGCCGATGCGTCGCACCCGGGCTTCGCGGTACCAGCGCTCCAGCGGGAACTCCTTCGACACGCCGTAACCGCCGTGGATCTGGACGGCCGCGTCGATCACGCGCCCCAGCACCTCGCTCGAGTAGAGCTTGGCGATGGAGGCCTCGACCCGCGCGTCCTCGCCGCGATCGGCCTTCCACGCGCCTTCCCAGATGAGCCAGCGGCAGGCGCGCAGCTCCACCTCGGCGTCGGCCAGCATCCACTGGATGGCCTGGCGCTGGCTCAGCGGGGCGCCGAACGTCGAGCGCTGCTTGGCGTGCTCGACGGCCATGCGGTGCGCCGCCGTCGCCACGCCGAGATTGCAGGCCGAGTACGGGAACCGGTTCTTGACCAGCAGGTCGAAGGCCAGATCGAGGCCCTGCCCCTCCTGGCCGACGAGGTTCTCGACGGGAATCGCGCAGTCCTCGAAGCTCACGTCGTTGGGAATCGCCGAGGTGCGGATCACCCGGATGGGCTTGGCGGTGAACCCGGGCGTGCCGTGCTCCAGGATGAAGCACGAAATGCCGGCGCGGCCCTTGGCCCGGTCCGTGCGCGCGAACACGATCCCCCAGGGCGCGTCGTGGGCACGGGAGATGAAGACCTTTCTCCCGTTGAGCACCCACCTGTCGCCGCGCCGCTCCGCGCGGGTCTGGATGGCGCCGGCCGGATCGGACCCGCCGGAGGGCTCGGTGATCGCGAAGAAGGTCTCATGGCCCTCGCGCAGCGCCGGCACCGCGTACTTCTCGATCTGCGCCTTGCTGCCGGCCCAGATCGCGGGCGGCGGGTAGCGGCCGAAGACGCCACAGCCCGGGTTGTAGAGACCCATGCGGTGCTGCGACATCGCCTCGAGCGCGACGCACATGCTGAACGTATCGAGCCCCCCGCCGCCGTAGGCCTCGGGAGCGCCCAGCGTCCAGAGGCCCGCCGCCTTGGTCTTGGCGGAGAGGCGCACGAAGTCCTCGCGCGGGATCTCGGGCGCGTCCGGATCGATGGTCTGCTCGAGCGGGATGATCTCGTCCTGGACGAACCGTCGGATCTGCTCGCCGAGCAGGCGCAGCTCCTCCGGAAGGGTGAAGCCGGGGAACACCGTCATGGTGGTGGTGGCTCCTCGAGACCGTGATGTGGGGGGATCATACCACCGCGTGGAAAACCGGGTACACTCGGCCGAGGAGAGAGGAACATGCAGAAGCGCTGGTCCCTGTCGGTGCCGATGGACGGCTTCGCCCTGCCCGAGCTGGCCGACGTGGCCCGCGAGGCGGAGCGGTGGGGCTACACCGACGCCTGGTCCTTCGAGGTGGACGGCGTGGACGCCTTCACCCCGCTCACCGTCATCGGCCTCGCCACCCGCCTGCGGATCGGCACCGCGATCGCCAACGTCTTCACGCGCGGGCCCGCGACGCTCGCTTCCACCGCGGCCGGACTGGCCGACGTGGCGCCCGGACGCTTCGTGCTCGGCATCGGCGCGGGCTCGCAGCCCATCGTCGAGTCCTGGAACGGCGGCCGGTTCAGCCGGCCCGCCACGCGCGTGCGCGAGACCGCCCGGTTCCTGCGCGCGGCGCTGGCCGGCGAGCGCGTGGTGTTCACGGGGGAGACGTTCAGCGTGGACGGGTTCCGCCTCACGACGGTGCCGAGGGAGCCGGTGCCGATCCACATCGCGGCGCTCCGCGAAGGCATGCTGAAGGTCGCGGGCGAGGTGGGCGACGGCGTGATCCTCAACTGGCTCTCGCCCGACGACGTGCCGCGCTCGGTCGCGGTGGTGCGGGAGGCCGCCAAGCGGGCCGGGCGCGATCCCGAGGCCATCGAGGTCACCGCGCGGCTCTTCGTCAACCTGGATCCGCCCGGGCCGGAGTCCGACCTGGTGGTGCGCCGCCACATCGCCGGGTATCTGACCGTCCCGGTCTACCGCGCGTTCCAGGAGTGGCTCGGCCGCACCGAGGCGCTCGGGCCCATGTGGGCCGCGTGGGGCGCGGGCGATCGCAGGGGCGCGGTGGCCGCCATCCCCAGCCGGGTGATGGACGACCTGATCCCGCGCGGGGGCCTGCCCGAGCTCAAGGCCCGCATCCAGCTCTACCTGGACCGCGGGGTCGACACCGCGTTCCTCTCCTTGATGACGACCGAGCCGGATCCCAGGAAGAAGCGCGACCTGATGCTGAACGCGCTGCGCGCGATGGCGCCCCGCGCGTAACCCGGAGGGACCCCATGGCGGACGAGATCCTGCTCTCGGTGGATTCGGGCATCGCGACGGTGACCATGAACCGCCCGGACCAGCGCAATGCCATGAACACGCCGCTGCTGCAGGCGCTGCGCGCGACCTTCGACGATCTGGACGGCCGCCGCGACGTGCGCGTGGTGGTGGTGCGGGGCGCCGGGCCCGCCTTCTGCGCGGGCATGGATCTCAAGGAGATGCAGCAGCGCCGCGGCGAGGCCGATCCGGAAGGCGACGTGGTGGACGTGCTGCGGCGGGTGGAGCGGTCGAAGCATCCGACGATCGCCGCGCTCCACGGCGACGCGATCGCGGGCGGCTGCGAGCTGGCGCTGCACTGCGACCTGCGGGTGGCCGCGGAGCCCGCCCGCCTCGGCATGCCCCTGGCGCGCATCGGGCTCGTGATCCCCTTCCCGCTCGGCCAGAAGCTGGTCGAGATCATCGGCCCCGCGCACACGCGTCACCTCCTGTTCACCGGCCAGCCCATCGCCGCGCGGCGCGCCTGGGAGATCGGCATGGTGCACGAGGTGGTGCCCGCGGACGACCTGTCGACCGCGGTGCAGGCGCTCGCGCGGCGCATCGCGGACAACGCGCCGCTCTCGCTGGCCGGGATCAAGGCGAGCATCCTGCGCGCGACCTCGGCGCGAGAGCAGATCGCCCACGACGATCTGGACGCGGCCGCCACCCGGGCGCGCACCAGCGCGGACGCGCACGAAGGGCGCCGCGCCATGCTGGAGAAGCGGAAGCCGCTCTTCCGCGGGGAGTAGCGGTCAGCGCGGCGGCGCGCCGGCCATCAGGGCCGCCACCGCCCGCGCCAGCGGATCGTCCGCCGCGGCCAACGCCAGGCGGGTGCGCTCCTGGTCGACCGCGTCGCGATTCTGGCTGAGCTTGGCCTTGCCCTCGAGCCGGTCGATGGCGATCTCGAAGGCCACGATGCCCTGCCGCATGCCCGCCAGGTAGTCCGCGGGCAGGCCCTCGACGGACCACGCGGCCGTCCCGCCGCCGCCTTCGTAGGTTCGCACCAGGTCGGCGAGCAGCGTCGTGACCTGCGCGGGGTCCTCCACCAGCGAGCCGGTTCCGGTGGCGTGGACGGCCACGTAGTTCCAGGTCGGCACGCTCGGGTGCGTGGCGTACCACGACGGCGAGACGTAGGCGTGGGCGCCCGCGAAGATCACGAGGGTCGGCCGGCCGGCGGCCAGGTAGCGCCAGTGCGGGTTGGCGCGGGCCACGTGGCCGCGCAGCGTGCCGAGCGGGCCGCGCGCGGGATCGACCAGGATCGGCAGGTGGGTGGCGAAGGGCACGCCCGCGTCGTCGGCCGTGATCATGGCCGCGAAGCCCTGGGCCCGCATCAGCGCGTGGCACCATGGGGGGTCGCTCTTCTCGAAGGGCTTCGGGATGTACATGGCGTCAGGGCACTCGCAGCCGGCCCTCGATCACGGGCACCACGCTGCCGCCCACCAGGATCTCGCTGATGCGCCCGGCCCGCATGCCGACGTGGATCCGGATGAAGCTCGGCCGGCCCATGCGCGTGCCCTGCTCGCTGACGATATCGACGGTGTCGGCGGGGGCCACCAGGCCGCGCTCCACCAGGTAGGCCCCGAGCGGCCCGCTCGCCGAGCCGGTGGCCGGGTCCTCGGGAACGCCGGACGTGTGGGGCGCGAACATGCGCGCATACACCCGGCCAGCTTTCGGATCCGGATCGGGGGCGAAGACGAACACGCCCAGGTTCGGCCCCTCGCCCTGGACGGCCAGCAGCGCGGGCACGTCGAGCCGCGCCCGGTCCACCACCTCGCGGTCCCGCAAGGGGATATAGAGGAACGTGTTGCCGGTGGAACCGGTGCAGACGGGCGCATCCGCGAGCAGATCCGACTCGGCCAGGCCCAGCGCCCGTGCGAAGCCGGTGCGCTCGATCAGCTCAGGCCCGAACCGCGCTTCTCCGTGCCGCATCCAGAGAACGCTCGGCCGCGCGGGCTCCCCCTCGAGCGTCACCTCGATCGGCCCGATCCCTTCTTCCAGGTTGAACCGGCGGGTGCTCGGGGGCAGCCGCTTCTCGGTGGCCAGCACCCACGCCGTCCCGATGGTCGGGTGGCCCGCAAACAGCACCTCGCGCGCCGGGGTGAAGATCCGGACCCGCGCCGCGCAGTCGGGCCGCGTCGGCGGCAGCAGGAACGTGGTCTCCGAGCAGTTCATCTCGCGCGCGATCGCCTGCATCACGCCATCGGATAGCCCGGCCGCCTCGAACACGACCGCGAGCGGATTCCCTCCGAAGACGCGATCGGTGAACACGTCCACCTGGACGAACCGGAGCTCTCCGGTCAAGCGACTCGCCCCCTCCACCCCGCCCGCTCCCCCCCGGCGGGGGAGAGGGAGATATGCCCCTAGCCGATGCGCCGGCGGCCCTTGCGCACGACGTGGCTCAGATGCTCGCGCTGCAGCTCGAGCTCCTTGATGCGCAGCAGCCACTCCTCCCGCACCGCGACCATGCCGTCGCCGCTCAGGCGGTTCACTTCCTTCAGGGTCTCCCGGAACGTGACCAGCGTCCGCTCGAGTGCCTTCAGCTCCTCTTCCGCGTTCATGATCATCTCCGGGCCGCGCGCGCGATGGCCGCGATCCTGTCGGCGAAGTTCACCTGGCTGTCGTCCTCCGGCGCGTAGCCGAGCTTCGCGCGCGCGTTCGCGATGGACCAGAAGCGGTGCGTGTTGCCGCTGATGCCGTAGACGATGAGAAACGGCACCCCGTGCTCGTCGCGGATGTCCTCGGTCTCCACCATGCGCACCGCCTGCTGCGCCTGGTCCCGCTGCGAGAGATAGGCTCCCAGCGCCCGGTGCATGACCTTGATGTCGCCCGGCTTCACCTGGTCGATGTCGTCGTCGCGCGGACCCCCGATGCGCCACTGCACGATCTCGAGCTTGCGCCCGTCTACCTTGCCGGTGGCGAAGACGAACCCGAGCAGCTCGTAGGCCGCCTTGGCCCAGCCGTACCAGTTGTCCGAGCGCGGCGGCATCTCGGGCGTCACCATGTCGAGATCGCCGTCCCACACCAGGCGCTCGTAGTAGTCGGCCGCGTGATTGGAGCTGCACACCACCACGCGCCGCACACCCTCCTCGAGGGCGACCCGGCAGACGTTGTAGGCGAGCGCCACGTTGGTGTGCTCGGCCCAGAACTTGGCGTCGCTGTTGTCCTGCCAGGTGGTGGCGTCGAGGTTGGGCGCGCTCACGAACCCGCAGTGAATGACCGCGTCCGCGCCCCGGAAGTGCTGCCGGTACTCGTTGCGGTCCGGCCTCGTCAGGTCGGCGACGATCAGGCCCGGCACCGGCTTGCCGGCCCGGGTGGTCGGCCGCACGTCGATCGGCACGAGATCCCAGCGCTCCTGGAGCGCCGGCCACATCCGCTGGGCGACGTAGCCCGCCGCCCCCGTCACGACCACGCGTCGCTTCGTCGTGGATTTCGCCATGGGTCCTCCTCAGTAGCCCGGCGGCGGAACGAAGCCCTGGAACTCGCGCTCGAGCAGGCGGGCCAGCTCGATGCACGTGCGGTCACCGTACTGCGGCCCCACGATCTGCACGCCGATGGGTAGTCCGGCGCGCGAGAACCCGGCGGGCGCCACCGTGGAGGGCAGATAGGCCATGCCCGGATAGCCGGCCCAGAAGAGCTGGTCGGTGGTGGGCACGCGGCGGCCGTTGACGGTGATGGTTCGCTCGTGGCGCTCGCCCTCCTGGTCGTGCGGGAAGGCCGCGCTCGCCGCGGGCGGGCAGAGCAGCACGTCGTGGTCGCGGAAGAACTCGGCCCAGCGCCAGCGCATCTGGTGCCGCGCCTCGTTGGCGCCGAGCCAGTCCCGGTGCGAGGCGACGTTCGCCCGCGTCATCCGCGCGTAGTAGCTCTCGTCGTCCGGCCGGAGCCCGCGCGCGATCTCCGCGTTCCGCGCGAACTGCTCGGCCGTCTGCCGGCCCGCGGTGGCCGCGCGCAGGAGGAAGATGTACAGGCGCTGCGCCTCCGCGGTGTCGATGGCGGGACGCGCGGTGTCGCTCACCCGGGCCTTCTTCCTCGCCAGGAAGTCGGCGAGCGCCTGCAGGCGCCCCTGCACCTCCGCGTCCACCTCGGAGACCGGATCGGTCAGCATCACCGCCACCCGGAACTCGCGCAGCGCCTTCCCGCGGGGCGCGGGCAGCGCGAGCCGCCAGCCCGCGCCGTCGATCTCGTCGGCGCCCGCCATCACCGAGAGGCCGAGCGCCAGGTCGTCCGCGCCGCGGCCCATCGGCCCGATCACCGAGATATCGGCCGGCGCCACCCGCCCGGGCAGGGCCTGGCCGCGGGGCGGCACGATGCCGTAGGTGGGCTTGTGGCCGTAGACGCCGCAGTAGTGGGCCGGATTGCGGATGGACGCGCCGATGTCGCTGCCCGCCTCGAGGCCGGTGAGGCCGGCGGCGAGCGCGGCGGCCGAGCCCCCGGAGGATCCGCCGGGCACGCGCGCGAGGTCCCAGGGATTGTTGGTGGTGCCGTACACCGGATTGAACGACTGCCAGTCGGCCAGCCACGACGGGACATTGGTCTTGCCGAAGAGCACCGCGCCCGCCCCGAGCAGGCGGTCCACCGCCAGCGC
>Ga0268386_10001692_pt1 | contig 15230 bp, 7 predicted proteins | sample RVTome_15_FD_200260 | JGI IMG/M metagenome (GOLD analysis project Ga0268386, IMG submission 200260) | Soil microbial communities from uranium-contaminated site in the Upper Colorado River Basin, Wyoming, United States - RVT150D86... ...
ACGACGTAGGCATTGACCCGAAAGGGCAGGACGGTGGATACCGCTCGCACCGCCAGCCGTTCATCGGCGCTCAACCCGGCGCGGGTCGTAAGTTCCTCGAGGTGTTTTGACGTGTAGGCCCTAAATCTACGACCAGTCGACACTGACGTTGCTGTCTCCTGTGCCACGCTCACGCGCGCATCTCCTCTCTCTCACCCAGGAACCGGCCCCACGCTCCAGTCCTACTTCTCGATCACCCCCGCCGCTGGCGGAGTATTGACCTTACGTTGCCCAAACGGGATCCGCATCAACCCCTCTGATCGCGCTCTGCACGGACGCCTTGATATTTCCGACGCGCCGAGAGCGCTGTCGGTTGCGATCAGCATCCAGTCCGCCCCGTCGCTAAGGGATCACCCGTCGAAGGGTCCACGGCGGGCCGTGATCCTCACTACTTCTCACCAGGCGAGTCGGGCGGCGAGCAGTCTACTTGTTGTCAGGGAAGTGACCAGTTGTTGTCAGGGAAGTGACCAGCGCTGATGCGTCTTGCCGTGACAGCTCCAGATGATCAGTGGCGTGCCGCTGGCACTTGACCCGCCCTTTGCATCAAGGCAACGTCCGGAGCGAAGATTGAGCAGCGTTCCATCCGGACGGGACATCCATTTCTGTCCACCAGAGCCATTGCACGACCACAACACGACCGCCGTGCCGTTCGCAGTGCCGCGCGCATCCAGGCACTTACCCATCGTGCGCACCGTGCCGTCCTCGGATTGCGTCCATTGCTGGTTCTTGAGACCGTGGCACCACCAAAGATGGATCTTGCTGCCATCTGCGGCGGACTTGTCGGCCGCGTCCACACACTTGCCACCGATCCCGGTGATCAGCCCGACGTCGCCGAATACCCCAACCTCCCAGAGGGAGTAGCCCCAATGCGTTGCCCGGGCTGTGCCGTAAATCCGCACATATCGGGCCTCTTCGACGGCAAATGTGATGTGATCCGTGCCGCCGTCGCCAGCAGTGGTCGAATACACCGTCTTCCACGTGCTTCCGTCGGTGGACACTTCGACCCGGTACGCCTTCGCGTAGGCGGTCTCCCAGTTCAGCAGGACTCGGTTGACACTCTGCACCATACCGAGGTCGACTCGGAGCCATTGTGGATCGGAGTAGACACTCGACCAGCGCGTAGAAATGGAGCCGTCTACAGCCCTGTACCCATCCAATCCGGACTGGTAGAAGCTGGACACCGCGACGGGACGGCCGTGCGACAGGTCGCGCTTGATCCTATATGCGGCTGTGTAGGTGGTAGGCGAGTCGGGCGTCGTGATGTTGTGGGTCCGAGTGCCGCCATCAGACCAGGATGCGAATCGGTACGTCTTATCGCGCAGAGCGTGAATCTGGCCGGCCGACACGGAACCGGCGGATCCGGCGATTGCCTTGCGGGTAAACGGCGCAGCCGCGGTATCTGCGAGATAGGTCAGCGGCAGGCCGCTGGGCTGCGATGCGAAGGTAAGGTCGACTGCCTTCGGGTCCAGGCGCATGCTCGTGGTGTCGGTCAGGCCTCCTGAGTCCTCGGCGGTGAGCTGCAACTCCAAGTAGGACGGGTACTCGTGATCAGGGGCGTTGAAGGTGCCGCTTGCGCCGGTCATCGAGGTGATCTCATGCTCGTGGCAGGTGCTCGGACAGTGATGCATGACGAGCGCCCAGGTCAGCGCAGATCCGGAAAGTGTTCCGTCCTCGGCGTCTACGGCGGTGCCCGAGAAACCGATGGTGTCGCCAACTCTCCACGTCGTCCCAGGGCTGGGCCCGGTGATCGACGCAGTCGGGGCGGTGTTTCCCACACTGATCTGGACCGTTGCCGCGTCGGCTGCGCCCTCTTCGTCGGTAACGCGCAGCCCCACAGTAACCATGCCGGTCGTGGTGTAAGTGTGCTGAACGGTGGGATTCGTCGAATCGTCGAACTGGCCGTCTCCGTCTAGATCCCAGGCGTAGGTCAGCGGATCGCCGTCGGCGTCGTTGGATCCGGTTCCGTCGAACGAAACCGTCAGCGGCGCCAGTCCACTCGACGGCTCGGCCTTGATAAGAGCAGTAGGGGGGTTGTTGGCGCCGCCGAATACGTAGCGAATGATTCTGCCGTTGTCGTAGTCGACAGCGAAAATGTCACCGCCCGGGCCGGCCCGCAACGCCGTAACGCCGTACCCCGTCGCGAATGTGACGATGCTCTTGGGGTCGGGAATGCCCCCTGCCCCAGCCCGCATGGCCCATACGCACCTGCGGCTGTAGTCAGCGAAGAACAGTGCGCCGTCATAGTCTGCCGGATAATTGCCACCGGGGTAGAAGGCCAGACCAGAAATGGATGAGCTCCCGGTACCGCACGTTTCGCCGGCCACGACTTGTGCGCTGTGGTGGTATGCGTAGTACGGCGCCTTAACCGCACCAGTGCCAGCGGCGTACAGGTTCTGGCACAGCGTCAGATCGGCTCTCTCGTAGCCAGCGTGTCGGCCGGATCCCTCGTAACAAGGCCAGCCGAAGTTGGCCACTGGGGCGGCCGAGCCGACGTCCACCCGGTTGATCTCCTCCCAACCACCCCATCCGACATCGCCGATCCACATCTCGCTCGTGCCGGGCCGCATGGCGAACCGGAACGGATTGCGCATGCCATAGGCCACTATCCGCCGGGCGTTGGGATCGCTACTACCGGCTAACGGGTTGTCGGGCGCAGCAGCGCCGGTGTCGGGATCTATCCGGATCAGCGAACCGTCCAAGGTCACTGGGTCAGACGCGGTCTGAAGGTCCTGGGCTCGCAGCGCGCCACCCTCGGCCGACGGTGGCGCAAGGGCGGTACCGACCGGTGACGGTGGATCGCCGCACGGGTTGTCTGGCGTGACGTCTGACGAGGTGTAACCGTCCTGGCCGTAGTCGGCGTAACCGAAACTCGCACCCTCCCCTGCCGTGGCGTAGAGCATGCCGTCCGGGCCGAAGACCAAGGAACCGACGGAATGACTGGGAAACTGCTGGCACCAATCCTCAATCAGAACCTGCTCTGCCACCACGCCTTCCGAACGCGTCAAGACCGACAACCGGCCGCTGACCTGGCAGCCGTCGCTCGTTGGGCCTGGTGGTGTCGGGCATGGGTCGCTAGAGCCGTTCACCGTGCCCCACTTTGGCGCTGATCCGCCGATCAGGCCGTCATAGGTGTAGAGCACGTAGACCCGAGGATCAGACGGATAGTCGGGATGAAGTGCGAGGCCTAACAGCCCGCGATCCCAGTAATTGTGGACTCGGGTCCGAAGATCGGCAAAAGTGCTCGGCGACGAGTCGGCCAGCGAGTCGAAAACCTTGATGACTCCGCTCTTCTCGGCGACGAATACCTGGCCGTTGGAGGCGAACTCCACGCCTGAGGGATTGACAAGACCGGTAAGGACCACCTGTTCGCTGAAACCGCTCGGCTGCACCGCGGCCTGCACAGGTTCGGCAGGGATCGTGGAAACTGCCACGGAAACCAGCAGCGCGAACGTTGCAGTCGTCAGCCGACGCGGTGTGACAGCGGCAATGTCCATCTGGGCCCCCCAGTCAGTGCCGGCATGCAGCGCTCTGCAGGCAATCCACGCTGCTGCACAGCCACGGTACTGAGCTGAGCGCAATTATCAACCGGTTGGCGACACATGTGGGCGCCGTGCGGCGCGAACATTACCGTTGGGGCATGCCCCACAATGATGTGCCTGAAGTGCTGTGGAAGCCCGACCCAGCCAGAGTCAACGAAAGCCGCATAGCGGAGTTCCGGCGCTGGCTGAGCACCGAACGCGGGCTCGACCTGAGGGACTACGACTCCCTTTGGCAATGGTCCGTCGAGGAGTTGGAGGCCTTCTGGGAGTCCGTGGCCGCGTTCTTCGATGTCGCATTCCACGACGACCCCTCCACCGTGCTGCCCAAGCGTGCCATGCCGGGAGCACAGTGGTTTCCGGGCGCAACGCTCAACTACGCCGAACACGCTCTCCGCCCCGGTGATGGCAGGGGTGACAGCGACGTGGCAGTTGTCTTCCGCAGGGAAGACGGTCATTCCGAGAAGCTGACGTACGCGGCGTTGCGGGCGCAAGTGGCGGCGGTCCGAGCAGGGCTGGCCGAGCTCGGTGTCCGTCGCGGCGACCGAGTGGTGGCACTCGTACCCAACTCGCCGCACGCTCTGGTGGCATTCCTAGCGACGGCAAGTATCGGTGCGGTGTGGTCGTCGTGCTCCCCGGACTTCGGCGTGCAAGCCGTGGCCGACAGGTTCGCGCAGATCGAACCGGTTGTATTCATCGCTGTGGACGGCTACCACTACAACGGCAAGACGTTCGACATCCGCGGGACCGTAACGCAGTTGCGGGGTCGGATGCCCGCGCTGCGGTCTACCGTGCTCGTGCCGTACCTCGATCCGGACGCTCGGCTTGACGACACCGTGTCCTGGACGACCCTCGTCGCGGACCATGCGGGAGCCGAGCTCGCGTACGAGCCGGTTCCATTCGGCCACCCGTTGTGGGTGTTGTACTCGTCGGGCACGACCGGGTTGCCGAAGGGCATCGTCCAGAGCCACGGCGGCATCACGCTGGAGCACTTCAAGGCACTCGCGCTGCATTGCGACCTGGGGCCTGGCGAGCGGTTCTTCTGGTTCACCACCACAGGCTGGATGATGTGGAACTTCCTCATCTCCGGCCTGCTGGTGGGCTCGACGATCGTGCTGTACGACGGCAGCCCCGGCCACCCCGACCTCGGCACGCTGTGGCGCTTCGCCGAGGAGCAGCGGATCACCTACTTCGGCACCTCGGCGCCATACATCCAGGCGTGCCTGAAGGAAGGCCTCACGCCAGGAAAGGACCTTGATCTGACATCACTTCGGGCGATCGGCTCCACCGGCGCACCATTGACCTCGGAGGGGTTCCGCTGGATCGCAGAATCGGTCGGCTCGCGGATCCAGATCGCCAGCGTCTCGGGTGGCACCGATCTGTGTACGGCATTCGTCGGCGCTGCGCCCGACGTGCCGGTCTGGCTCGGCGAGCTGTCCTGCTGCATGCTCGGTGCCGCGGTGGAGGCTTACGACGAGGACGGCCGGCCGACCGTCGACGAAGTCGGCGAGCTGGTCATCACCGAACCGATGCCCTCGATGCCGGTGACCTTCTGGAACGACCCGGACGGCACGCGGCTGCGCGCGGCCTACTTCGAGCACTTCCCCGGCGTGTGGCGGCACGGCGACTGGATCAGAATCACGCCCCGGGGGTCGGCGGTGATCTACGGCCGTAGCGACTCCACGCTCAACCGGGGCGGGGTGCGGATGGGTACGTCGGAGTTCTACCGCGTGGTGGAAGCTCTGCCCGAGATTGTCGACTCGCTTGTTATCGATACGTCGGACGCCCGCCAGGCCGAAGGCGAACTGCTGTGCTTCCTGGTACTAGCAGAGGGCGCCACGCTGGCGGACGTCGAGCCAACGCTACGCCGTGAGCTGCGCACTCAGCTGTCGCCGCGGCACGTACCGGACCGGTTCTACGTGGTGGATGTCATCCCACGAACACTCAACGGCAAGAAGTGCGAGGTCCCGGTCAAGAAGATCCTGGCCGGCGCGTCGCCTGACAAGGCCGTCAGCCGGGACGCCCTCCGCGATCCCGCGTCTCTCGCACCGTTCGTCCGCATCGCGGGTCGCTGAGACCCACAACCTCTTCACCGATCCTCAGCGTTGGAGCGGTCAGCCATCCCGCCGAGTCAACGGCAGCCGCTCCGGCAGCGGCTTACCGTCGAAAATCATCTGCCAACTGTTGTTGATGTGGCCCACGTCGATCGCCCAGCGGCCCATCTGTGACAACTCCGCTGCCAACACCGTTCCAGCCGGTCCCAACGCGATCAAGAATACATCTGCGTCCTCGTCCTCCACCATCTGCTTGATCGCTGGTATCTCCTCGAATGCGTTTCTCGGCACGGTCTCAAGTATGTGCGCCGATTTCACGCCATCGAAGAGTCCCGGTAGGAGTTCGAATCGTGAATTTCGTCCGGTTATGACCGCTACTCTGCGGCCCTCCCATACTCGGCGCCATAGCTCGACTCCTCGGTTCCCAAGCCGCTCGAAATAGATCGGCCGCGTGACGTGGGACGTACCGAAGGTGGCATCTCTTGGGATTACGTCGTAGAGATCGTTCCAGATATCAGCCCATACGGCAGACCAGTGCAGATTACGGTAGGCGAATGGAAATCCGAGTAACAAGCGAGCTGGGTCGTAACCCTCCATGGACAACACCCTGGCGAGCGCATCGCGAATCTCGATCGAGTTGCGCTGGAAGCCAGCGCTGTACTCGGACCTGAGTAGCATTCGCAGCTCGCCGTCACCGAATCTTGCAAAGCTCAATTGCCGCTCGGCCAACTGGCTGACTGTATCCTCAAAATCCAACTGATGACTGTCAACGAAGTCCGCAACTTCACGCAGCGTCGATCTCACTGCCGCGAAACGAAGAGTCTCCAGTTGCTCGAACTGCTTCTGCAAACTCGCACGATTCCGGACCAGCTCAGCCTTCACTTCCTTAAGCTCCGCAACTGTCTGCTGCTGATCTCGCAGCAGATCACGTACGAGCGTTGTCAGGGTCGCCAGGTGTTCTACTCCCGTAGACACGTTCCGGCTCAGTTGCCTCGCCATCGCTCTGGCCGCTTTGACCTTCAATGTGATGCCTCCATCCGTCCGCGGCCGTCGGCCGACTTCGCCTCATTTTGGCAACATGCGCACCGTCTGTAGCTTCCTACGTGCACACGTCGGTCGGCGCCTCCCGGTTGCGCCTAGTCGATACCGAACACCGCATCTACGACACGTGAAGCCGCCTTGCCGTCGTCCCAGTGACAAAAACGATCGGCAAAGCGCTTGTACTTCTCGTCGTACGCAACTCGAATCTGATCTGCGTCCTGGATTGCAGGCAGTAGGTCAACCTCATTTGTGATCAATGGCCCAGGCACTTCATCCTCAAAGTCGAAATAAAATCCGCGGAGCACATCACGGTAGTTGGTCAGATCATAGGTATAAAAGATCATAGGACGTCCAGTGTTCGCGAAATCGCACATGAGAGTGGAATAGTCGCTGATAAGAATATCAGCTACTAACAGCAACTCCTGAACGTCCGGATAATCGGAGGCGTCGATAACGTTGCCGACTCCGGCCGGCAACCGGTCAGTGATATTCGAATGCTTCCGGAACAAGAAGATGTAGTCGTCACCAAGTTTGCGGGACGCTTCGTACAGATCAAAACGCAAATCCAGCCGGTACTTACCGGGACCATCGTGGACGTTATCGCGCCACGTAGGCGCATACATGACGATTCGCTGACCCTCGGGCACGCCGAGACGCCGACGAACTTGGCGTATCAGCTCGTCCCTTTCCGGTCGATAAAAGACGTCGTTGCGTGGTACGCCGGTTTCCAGCAACGTCCCTGTGAAAGCGAAGGCACGCCTGAGAATGGGAGATGTAAAGGAGTTCGGTGAGATCAGGTAGTCCCACTGCTGAGCTTCCCCGCTCTTCAACTTGTCGTTATACGCCCGGTTCGCAAAGTGTACGGTGTCTAGATCTAAGCCAATCTTTTTCGTACCAACACCGTGCCACGTCTGTACGACAACCTGGCCCTCCGCGCGACGGAACCGGCTGAGCAGGTGGTTATTGGAGACTATGAAGCGAGCCTGTGCCAGCGCCTCGAAGTACTCGCGACTGCGGTACGGCACCGCGGTGGCCCCGTCGGGCACGGTGACCTGCTGATCGCGAACAACAACCAGGTGTTCAAGGTCTGAGCCCCGGGAACGAAGCTCGCTGAAGATCTGTCGCGGGCTGTCTGAGAACTGTTGCCCTGAGTAAGACTCGTACAAGACGGCGTCGCGGAGGCCGGACTTGCTGGCGGGATAGTGGACCGTTTCCAGCCACGTCTGGTTTGGCTTCCCGCGATCCGCCGGGCGAAGATCAAGGCCAGACACCAACACGACCTTCTCGCGGTTCTTGTCAACCAGCGAGAACGTACGGCCACGGTGCAACGTATCGATCGGTAACCGCTTGACGGGCTCCGATGCCGGCTTGACCGGGATGTCGCCGGCAGGGGTCCGCAATGCAAGAGTCCAGGTACCCGCACGAAGGGGGACGGTCTCCCCGAAACGTGGCATCTCGCCGACGGCCAGTTCGGCGCTTATCTCGTCTCCGCTACGCCGGGTCGGGAATGCCACATGTTCGATCTGGGATCCCGCGCTGAGAACCACAGCCTCGGCCGGGAGGTCTTCGTCATACCGAAGCCGAACCTCCAGAGTCGCCCCACTACGCCAGGAGGCATGGCGCAACACAGCCGCTGCCGGCTGCTGGACAAGTCCCAGGGTCGCGGAGCGAGTGCCCCGCAGTGCTGTCTCGCGCTCGCCATCGATTACCGCACAGGCCAATGCTGGTTCGATCGCTAATATCCCGCGTGATCTTTCAGCCTTCTTGCGCCGGAAGAAAACCTGCCAATACGTACCGCTCGAAGCGCCAGCCTCGTCGACCGGCTTGGATATCGACGGCAATGTGTCCACGGGAATCACAAAACGTGCGACACGGCTGAACGGCTGCAGGTCTGTGGGGCGGTAAGTCCTTGTGACATCCTTCGCGTCTCGCATCCGAACCATCAGACGGGCGTTTCGGGTAATTCTGCCGCTGGACCGAATTGTCAGTTCCAACCGCGCGTCCGATGCCCGAGCGGCTTCGAGGACGGCGGCTTCCCGCCGCACCGTGCACATCAAGCCAGCAGATGACCAGTACACTCGGAACCAGGTGCTGCCGCGGAGCCTCCGGCTGTGTGCGCGCTGTGCGGGGCCATCAATCGGGCTGGCAAGACGAGCGGTTCGAGTAACAGCGCCGTGCCTGACAGACCCCATGACGACCCAACTCGCGCCGCGCGCCGGCCAATGCGGCTTCAACGATTTCAGGGGAACCCGCGCGGTGAAGACAACCTTGCCTGACTCCTCGTTACTCACGCCAGCCCAAGCCTTCGCACGGTCATCACGGCCGTATTCCAACATCGCTGGAAGTCGTTCGCTTTCCCGCTCCAGCCAGACTGCTATCTCTCGCTCGTCTGGATCATCTATCGACAGCCGGGCAATGTTCGCCCAGCCCCTGATGATCAGATCGCTATCGGTCACTTCGATGTCGGACACCCGTGAAGCCATGACAAGCTCGTCGGTCATGTCAACGATCTCGTCCGGGAGATCGACCACACCAGGTAGATCCACCTCGAGCCGCGCACGGTCATCGCTGAACGTCACCGGCAGCTCGCCCAGGATGCGGGCGCGGCGCATCTTGATGAACTCCTCAAGCGCCTCCATTTTGCCGGTGACCAGCAAATGATATGGAACTCGTACGCCCACCGGCGCCCGCCGCATGGCGTCAGGTGATGCTTGAGACAAGAACTCCTCCACTGAGGAAATAAGTAGTTGCCGGTAGCTCTCGTCAACTTCGGTATACAAGTCGAGACACAGCGGAATGTCTCGGAGCAGCACGCGACTGTCGTACTCCTCTTTCAGCTGACTTGAGTGTCCCGACAAGAACCGACTGTTCGACAAGACCGCTGCCATGCGATCTCGCGTGTTAGCTGGATTGGTCCGCAGGTGTTGCGTGATTGATTTGTCGCCACGGTCGCGAAGCCTCCAGAAGACGGCAACGACCGGGACTACGTCAACCGCGCGCGCATTCACGTGAGCCGGTATGATCGTCGGAATGTCTTCATAGAGAACGCCAACAGGAAAGGCCAGACCAGTTGATTTCCAGAAGGACGTGCGCCAGACCTTGTTGTGGGCCAAATGATCGTGCAGTAGCTCCGGCTGCTTCGAAACGTGGGTGCCGAGTTGCTCGACTAACATCATGCCTTTGTATTGAGCTGCCTGCCACGTCCTGCCAGTCGAATTGAAGCGATGCACATTGCCGGTTGCGAAATCAGACCCTGATCGCTCCAGCGCCTTTATCATTGCTGCATAGGCCTGCTTTGGTACCACGTCGTCGCTGTCGAGGAATGCAATATACTTGCCGGCGACATGCTGCGCACCGGTGTTGCGGGCGTGTCCGAGCCCGTGATTAGTCTGCGTAACCAGGCGGAAGCGGCTATCCCGCTCCACCCACTGAGCGGCAATCTCGCGGCTCCGGTCGGTCGAGCCATCATCGACCATGATGGCCTCAAAGGAGGCGATCTCTTGGGAGCGCACCGACTCGAGGCACTCATCGAGGTACTGCTCTACGTTGTAAACGGGAATGACCACACTGAGCGTCGGCGTCGTGGCCGGCATGTCGCCGCCAGCGTGCGTCATCGCTGCCTCCATTGATTCGAGAAATATCGGTTCTCTTGGTGCCTACCCAGGCGCTGCATCCTACCGCCGGCCCGGCTCGGACGTTCCACAGCGTCGGGCTACAGAGGTTGATCAGCTTTGGATTCGTTTTCGCGAGAGTCGACAGGTACAGAACGTCAGCCGCTACTTGACGAGGGCAAGGCTATCGCGACCCCACTCCGCCTAACCAACGGCCAGGCCGAAGGACTCCCAGGTTGGGCGACCGTGCACCGCTGCGTCCGCCCGACCGCAGTACCCACGCGGGACCAAGCCATGGGTGTTTCACAACGGTTGAGCCACATCAAAATCGGTGTATCGGCTGTTCATCTTCTAGAACGCTGGCTTGGATGTTGCGTGAACACGTCGTCGCGCCCAGGAGGTGTCGCTAGCCTCGTGACTTACTGTCGCAACAATCTCGCGTGTCACGAGGAGTAGCAATGGAGTCGTTTCAGGCACCGTCTATTACCCGAAGGGCTGCACTCCGGATGGCCGTAGCCCTACCCGCAATCCCCGGGTTGCTTGCCCTCCCGACCATTCAGCAGGGTGCGCTCCCGCGGCCGGTGCGAGCACGGGTGATTCGCATCCGGCTAGACACGCGGCTCAGCCCGACCGCGTACAGCCCACTCGGCCGCACCCTGGACGGTCAACGCCCGCGATTCAATCGCGCAACCGGTGCTATCGGCACCGACAATTTCCGGGTTGCCGCGTTCACCTGGAATGGTGCGCCGTCGCGGTCAGCTCTGTTGATCCGCACACGCGATAAACAGCACGGGGACTGGTCGGAATGGTACGAGCTGCACGACGACCAACACGGCCCAGACATGGAGCGGTCGGAGGCCCGCGGCATTCGGCGCGGCACGGACATCGCTATTGTCGGCGAGTCAGACGCGGTCGACGTCCGGCTGGAGTCCGTGGATGACGAGCTTCCCACTGATCTATACCTCGAACTTATCGATCCTGGGGAATCGCCGGCCGACGGAACGATCGACACATTTCTGCCCGGAAGCGCCGCGGCAAGCACACCTGATTTCACCATTCGTACTCGCGCACAGTGGGGTGCAGACGAGTCCATCCGCGATCAGTCCGAGCCAGACTACGGCAGCGTTCGCGGCGCGTTCGTTCACCACACGGCCGGGAGCAACACATATGCAGCGGCGGACGTACCGGGCATCATCCGCGCGATCTACACGTACCACGTGACGGGAAGGGGCTGGCGGGATATCGGCTACAACTTCCTCGTCGACCGGTTCGGACTGGTCTGGGAAGGCCGATATGGCGGTGTGTCAGCCGCAGTAGTGGGCGCACACGTTGCGGGTTACAACAGCTACTCAACCGGCGCATCGGTACTCGGCACCTACACCAGTAAAGCGCCGGAGCCTGCGGTGCTCACGGCGTTGCAGCAGCTCATTGCATGGAAGTTCGACCGGCATGGCGTGAGCATGTCGGGCACCGTGGCCTATCCGGGCCTCGCAACGCTACCGACGATCTCAGGTCACCGGGATGGCGGCAGCACGGAGTGCCCGGGAACACAGCTGTACGTCCGGTTGGGTGCCCTGAGCACCCGTATTGACGCCGCCCTGTGGCGCACATCGGTCGGGAAGGTCTACCTGTTCAGCGGAAACAGTTATGTCCGCGTTTCCCGGATCGGAAGCGGCGCAGATGCGTTCTATCCAAAGGCGATCGCCGGCAACTGGCCAGGACTACCATCGACTTTCCAGCAAGGCATCGATGCGGCGTTCGTTCGTGAGTCGAACGGGAAGATCTACTTCTTCAAAGGCAGCCAGTACATCCGCTACTCCAGCGTCGCACGCGGCATCGACGCCGGCTACCCACGCCCCATCACCGGCAACTGGCCCGGGCTGCCAGACTCGTTCAACCGGGGAATCGACGCGGCGCTGTGGCGGAAGAGTTACGGGAAGATCTACTTCTTCAAAGGCAGCCAGTACATCCGCTACTCCAGCGTCGCACGCGGCATCGACGCCGGCTACCCACGCCCCATCACCGGCAACTGGCCCGGGCTGCCAGACTCCTTTAACCAGGGCATCGACGCGGCGCTGACCCGCCGGGACACTGGTCAGATCTACTTCTTCAAAGGCAGCCAGTACATCCGCTACTCCTCTGTAGCGCGAGGAATCGATCCAACATATCCGCGGTGGATCGACCCGAACTGGACGCAGTTTCCGTTCCAATAGTCGGCCGGGTCGCGACGACTTGAACTGCCGGCCAAGTAAGATCGGAGAACATCCTAAGCCGGCCGACCAACGACCGACCCTTGGCGTAGACTGGCCGCGCCGGTCGGTGTGGCAGCCTGGTCCGTGACACGTGCTGGAGTTGGATTGTGACCCAAGGTCCCTCCTACAGCATCAAGGTGACACCGTCTCGGTTCAGCGCTGCGCTCGTCTGTACACCTTCGCTGGAATAGCCGGTGTTGCACACCGCAAGGAACCGACTACGCCGGGCAGCCTCTGTGTTGTTTCGACGGCGGAAGCTGCGGCCGCGCCAGGCCGATCTGAACTCTGCCGCGACGCTTCAGTTGTTGAACGGCCGGCTTATCGGCGGCTTCGGTGGTGAGACCCAGAGTGGGACGCCGACGATCGTCCGCACCTCGATGCCACCCGGCAAGAGTTCGCCATTCCTCAACCGCATCGATCTTGGGCGTGAGGGCGAGTCGGCCACCAGACTGGTTGAGAAGGCGGTGCTCAATGACTCCGCCGAACTCTTGTTCTGGCGCGAGAGCACGTGGCCAAATCCGATCTTGAGCGGCGGGACGTACAACGCGGTCAGACCAGTCGATTTGTACATGGGCGATTCGGCATCTGTGCTGTACTTCCCGTACGTGTCGGCCCTTGACAGAGACAAGAGAAGCCTTCAGCGCGAGTTTCGTTCGAACTTGAAGACGATTGCTGCGGCGGTGGCCGACTTCAACGCCCACAATATGAGCAAGCCGGGGCCACCGGCGCCGCGAGGGCAGCGCTTCGATGCGGTACGCCCTACCCATTCCGATCTTCAGACAAGGCTTGGCATCACCGGCGACGATGCACATGCATTGCGCGAATCGTGGAATCAGGCACACGCCGCATGGCGGGCATCATGCGTAGCTCTCACGCGCCTCCCCTGGTGCTTGTGCCACAACGACGTCTCGCCCGGCAACTCGACATACACAGACGGTGTCCTGACTCTCGCCGACTTCGGTCTCGCCGCCGGCGGTCCGGTTGGTACTGATCTGCATACGCTCATGCGTTGGTCCGGCGAGGCCATCACCGATCCCGTTCACGTGGACGCGCTTCTGGCGGCGTACGTAGGCCGGATGCGCGCTTACGATCGATCAGTCAGCCTCGAAGATGTCCGGCTGGCGGCATGGGCCACATTCTTTCTCCGCTATACCAACCTCAAGTTCAGCAGCGCTCGATATCTGAACACCTACAAGTTGGCTATCCAACGAATGATCGAGGTCAGTGACGTCGACTCGGCTCCGCTTCGATGACTCCTGCGACCAGGATCAGCTACCGTTGCCGCTCCCATTACCGGCAAGAAGCTGCTCCCAATCGCGGCCGTACCGGCTGCTACTGAGCGCAGTTCTCCTTCACACCGGCGATGGTCAGGCGGTGACCAGAGCATGAACGAGGCATGAACCCTGCTTGGACTACTCTCGCGTGCAGGACATATGCTGGCCCGCGCTGGCTGATCCCTGCGCCGATGCCGGGGCAGCCGAGGTTCCAGCGACGTGGCGCGTCTGATCGGCGCTGCCAATGCCCACAAGGAGAATGAGTTGAGACCCACCGTGTACGTCGGGATGAGTGCAGACCTCATCCACCCCGGCCATATCAATATCCTCAAGCACGCGGCCGAACTGGGCGACGTCACGATCGGACTGCTCACCGACGCAGCGATCGCGAGCTACAAGCGGCTCCCGCACATGACATACGAACAGCGACGCGCCGTGGTCGAGAACCTCAAGGGTGTGGTCGCAGTCGTGTCGCAAGAGACGCTTGACTATGTGCCTAATCTTCGGCAACTCAAGCCTGACTACGTCGTACACGGTGACGACTGGCGCACGGGCGTGCAGAGGCAGACCAGGCAGCGGGTTATCGACGCGCTGGCCGAGTGGGGTGGTCAACTCGTCGAGGTCGAGTACACGAAGGGGATCTCGTCGACACAGCTCAATGCCTCGCTCCGCGAGGTGGGTACCACCCCGAGCGTGCGGCTCTCACGCCTCCGCAGGCTCATCGAACACAAGCCGATAGTCCGGCTCATGGAGGCTCATAGCGGTCTGACTGGGCTCATTGTTGAGAACACCAGCGTTGAGGTCGACGGCCGCAAGCACGAGTTCGATGGCATGTGGTCCAGCTCGCTCACCGATTCCACCGCTCGCGGCAAGCCCGACACCGAGGCGGTTGACATCTCCGACCGGCTGAAGAGCGTCAACGAGCTGTTCGAGGTCACGACCAAGCCGCTCGTGTTCGACGGTGACACCGGTGGCAAACCAGAGCACTTCACCTTCACCGTGCGCTCCCTCGAGCGACTCGGCGTCTCCGCCGTGATCATCGAGGACAAGGAAGGTTTGAAGCGAAACTCCCTGTTCGGCACGGACGTGGCCCAGACCCAGTCCTCCATCGAGGAGTTCTGCTACCGGCTCAAGGTCGGCAAAAAGGCTCAGATAACGGATGATTTCATGATCATCGCGCGGATCGAGAGCCTCATCCTGGACAAGGGAGTCGACGACGCTGCCGAACGCGCCGAGGCCTACATCGACGCCGGTGCCGACGGGATCATGATCCACAGCCGTCAGAAGACGCCGGATGAGGTGTTCGAGTTCTGCGACCGGGCCGCCAAGTTCGAACGCCAGGTTCCGATCGTGGCCGTCCCGACGAGCTACAACACAGTGACTGAAGCCGAACTCGCCGACAGAGGCGTCAGCATCGTCATCT
>Ga0268386_10001693_pt1 | contig 15228 bp, 14 predicted proteins | sample RVTome_15_FD_200260 | JGI IMG/M metagenome (GOLD analysis project Ga0268386, IMG submission 200260) | Soil microbial communities from uranium-contaminated site in the Upper Colorado River Basin, Wyoming, United States - RVT150D86... ...
AAGCCGTCCAGGAGTGAGCCCAACGTCGAACGTGCCTCAGCAGCGCGGCGCAACAGGGCCGCACTTGTCGCGCGAACGTACCACTTCTTGGCGGTCGGCCCGCGGCTTGGACCCGCGGACCATCGCCTGACCCCGCCCTCCGCACGCCCGCTGTCCCTATTTCCCCATTCTCCGAGGGTCTCGGACTGGTATGGAACGTGCCTCCGTCTCGGGCAAACTCCCCATGCCCGGGGGGAACCGCCCTCCGTCGGAGTCGTGATGTCGAGTGATCTGCGAGCAACCGTGGTTGGCTTCCTTCGCGACGCACACTCGATCGAAGTGCAGTCCCTGCGGCAACTCGAGTCGGCTCCCGGGATGGCGGGAGAGCCGGGCCTGGCGCGAGCCCTCGGCGATCATCTCGAGGAGACGGAGGGGCACGAGTTGCGCCTCCGAGGTCTCCTCGACGCACGGGGCGCGAGCCCGGAGCGGCTGGCGGACGATGTGAAAGGCGCCGACAGCCTCCCGTTCGCCCTGTTCGCGCTGGCCCAGCGACAAGCGCCAAGCAGGCTCGCGGCACAGGTCTACGCGTACGAGGCGCTCGAGACGGCCGGATACCGCTTCCTGGAGCGCCTCGCCCTCCTAGCTGAGGACTTCCAGGTCGCAGAGGCGGCGCGCGAGATCCGGGAGGAAGAGGAGCAGATGATGGAGCGCCTCGAAGGGCTCTTCGACGCCACGGTCGCGGCTTCGATCGGCTCCGATGACGACGCGCGGCTCGTCGAGCAGCTCCGGGCCCACCTCGCCGAGGCGCACGCCATCGAGGCCCACTCGATCGAGCTCCTGGAGTCGGGGAAGAAGATGGTCGAGCACCCGACCTGGCGCGGCCTCTTCGACGAGCATCTCGTGCAGACGAGGCACCACCAGAAGATCCTGGAGCAGCGCGTCGAGTCCCTCGGTGGGGATCCTTCTGTGCTCGAGGACGCGGCGCTGAAGATCGGCGGCCTCAACTGGAGCACGTTCTTCGACGCCCAACGGGACCCCCTCCCGAAGTTCGCGGCCTTCATGTTCGCCTTCGAGCATCTGGAAGCGGGGGGCTACGAGCAGCTCCGACGTTTGGCCGACCGGGCCGGAGATCTCGGGACGGAGGTCGCCGTGGATCAGATCCTGTTCGAGGAGCGCCGCGCCGCGGATCGGTTCGCCGAAGCCTTCGATGTAGCGATCGACCCGGAGATCAGAGAACCGCGATCTGAGCGTTCCTGAACGTCCCGTCGTACGATGCGACCATGCCGCACTTGGCCTGCATGGCGTCGATGATGGCGGTGGCGAAGTCCACGCCGTAGATCGCCTCGCAGCTCCCGAGTCCGCCGGGGCTGAACACGTTCACCTCCAGGATGTGGTCCCCTGCTATGTCCAGTCCCACCAGGAACATCCCGTCCTCGATGAGCTTCGGCCGCACGGCCTCCGCGACCGCCAGCGTCGCCTCCGACAACTGCACCTTCTCGGCCTTTCCGCCCACGGACATGTTGTGCCGGACGTCCCCGCCGGTGTGCAGCCGCCGAAACGCCGCGTAACACCCGTCGACCTCCAGAGGACGGCCGTTCATGAGAAAGAGGCGAATGTCACCCTCGGCCGCCGCGTCGAGGTACTGCTGCGCGATCACGTAGCCTGTCCGCGCCACCGCGTCGAAGATCTGATTCAGGTTCGCGGCGTCGTCGCGCCGCACGAGAAAGACCCGGTCCCCTCCCGACCCACGCAGCGGCTTGAGGATGATGTCGGCCTCCTCGTTCTCCATGAAGTTCTGAACCGCCGTGAGATCTCGAGTGATGACCGTGCGGGGGCGCACGACTTCCGGCAGCATCTGCACATACATCTTGTTCGCCGCCCGCTGAAGGCCGTCGGGATCGTTCAGGACGATCACCCCGCGATCCGCGAGAACCTGGCCGAAATCGATCCCGACGTGCTGCGCCCACGTTCTGTCGAGCTCGTCGGCCGGATCGTTGCGGAGCATGAAGACGTCCAGGGTTTCCATCTCCAGCGTGCCCCGCTCGGCCTCCTGCACCGCGTCGAGGAACTTCTCGAGGGATCGGAACCGCCGATCGGGCACGCGCGACGCTCGAGCGACCACGGTCGAGTCGGGTAGGGTCGTCAGGTCCTCCGCTCCCACGTACCACACCTCGTGCCCGGCGCCGTGCGCGGCCATGCCGAGCCGCGTCGTCGTGTAGACCGCCTTTTCTGTATCGATCGAGTTGACGAAGAAGACGATCCTCATGGTGGCGCCTCGTCGAAGAGTTGTAGCACGGTGCGTCCGCGACACTCCTCGAGCCGACGCATGGCGGGCCCTTCGTGGACGTAGCGGGGCAGGACCGTGGGGGCGGCGACGATTCCGCGGGCCGTCAGCTCTCGAACGATGCCGAGGTCCGCGAACCCGAGCTTGCCCACGAACAGCCCCTCGATCGGGCCGCCGTCGCTCAAGTACTCGAGGATGCCGCGCAGTCCCCGCAGGTACTGGGTGTCCTTCGTCATGCCTCCTCCGCGGTAGACGCGAGCGACGATCGAGAAGGCGCTCGCTCGGCGAACGCCCAGGTCGACGAGCCGTCTGTACGCTTCCACGAAATCGGCCCCGTCGACCCGAGCCTGAACGGCGACGACCCTGGCCGCCAGGGTCCGGAACCGAGCTCGCGTGAGGCCACCGACGAGGTGCTCCGAGAGGACGGCGAGGCCCTCCTGAAGTGATCCGTAGCGAGCGAGTCCGGACGCGAGCAGCCGAAGCGGCTGACGACTCCCGTTGAAGTACGTGAGCAAGTGCGTGCCGACCTCGTGCTGCAGCAGCGCATCGGCGCGTCGGGCGTCGATGCAGAGCGAAGGGCGGATGCAGAGCCTTCCGCCGGAAACGAGCAGCCCTGACGAGATGTCGTCGCGCAATTCGATCGTGCGGGGGAAGTCGGCGTGTGACACCCGGTACCGATCGATCTCGGCTCTGGCCATCGCCGCGAACGCCTCCGCGTTCACCGGCTCGCCCGCGTCACACTGTTCGGAATCCTCCTCATCGCCCGGAGAGGATCGCTCCAGAAGCGCCAACGCCAGATCGACCAGTCCCGGATCGGGCATGCCGAAAAGCTGCAGGCTCCCGAGGAGGAAGTCGGGGCGGCCGCGGCTCCTGAGCATCGAGATCCGCAGATCGAGCTCCTCCTGCTTCTCCCGAATCAGCACCGCGATGAGAGGGTCGTCGATCCGCTCCAGGGGAACGTGGAACAGCGAGCGCTTGAGCGCCTCGGGATCGAACTCGAGGGGGCGGTACTCGAACCTCGGTACGACCGCTTCCCGGTCCTCCTGGAACTGCGACCACATCGCGCGACCGTTCACCGGGCTCACGCCCAGCACCAGATCGAACGAGGCCGCGACGTCCGCGAGACGCCCGTCGATCGCCCGGGCCGTCCGCTCGAGGTTCTGCCGCCCGAGCGCGTGCCTGCCCCCCTCGAGCCTGCCCCGCATCCTGGGAGCCACCCACGCATAGATCCCTTCCTCGAGCGCGGACGTGAGGCTCCTGAGAAGGAGGATCAGGCGCTCGGGATAGACCGAGTCGCCGGCCCGGAACGTGCCCGGGATCTCGATGCCGACCCAGCCGATCCGATCGGTGACCGAATCGTCGGGCAGGATGGACGGTCGCCCCGGGGGCGCCGGAGTGGGCACCCGCGTCTCCGAGACCTCGGCGCGGTCCTTCCCGCGGGAAGCCTCGTCCTCGGGGAGGACCCGCACGCTCGCGATCGCCGCGCGGAACGCCTCGGCAACCGCCCCGTCCGACTCGACCACGTGGATGCCGATCGTCGGCGCGTCGTGCTCCGAACGGTTGCTGGTGGACGCCACCCACAGCTCGAGCACGAGCGCCACGCCGAGGTCCTCGGCGATGGCCTCGCACAGCCCGCGACAGACGCGTCGGGCCACCCGCTCGCTGCTCGCCGGCAGCACGAGATGGGAACGGAGCGCCTTGGCGAAACGAGCGCCAGCGGGATCGGTACCGGCGGGTGGGGCGCGGTAGACGGCGAGGAACGGCGTGCGACCGTCCACGAACAACTTTCCACCGCCCGGCAAGCGGCGGCGGGTCTGCCGATTCCGCCGGGAGCGCTGGATGGCCTCGTCCACGATGTCGTCGAGCGCGGCCAGGTCATCTCCGGCGAGCAACGCCTGGCTCATGTGGCTGAGCGACTGGGTAGTCGCCCCCGGAAGGCGCGCAGGGCCGGCCGGACCGTCGCGGACAGCATCCCGCGAACGTCGCGAGACAGAGCCTCGTCGAGCTCGCCCGTCCACTCGTCCATGAAGATCTTCTTGACCTCGATCGCGAGGACACACGCGCGCTCGGGGAACTCCCGGGAGATCCACCCGCTGAGGTGACCGCCGTGAAAGCGCACATTCTCCCGCGCATCGAGCTCACGGCCGCCGACGTGCGCCTTCCCTGCCGTGTCGAGGAACGCATCCACGACGGGCCGCCAGCGATCACGGTCGATCCACCGCGTGCCGAGATTGACGTCGGGATTCTCCACCTCTGGCGCGGATGCCGCGCTCGGACCCGCACGTCGCTGGTTATAGCTGTGCAAGTCGTAAACCAGGACGCCCCCGGACGCTTCGATGAGTCGGCCGAGGAGCGCCCCCAGGTCCTCGTAGAAGCGGTCGTACCACGCGAGGGAGCGCTCCACGACCGGGGGCGGGAGCGGATCCGTCCACACCTCGAGCCCCCACGCAGCGTCGGGCGTCCGGTAGACGGCCTCGTCCCGCGCGCGGTTCAGGTCGAGCTCGAATCGAGATCGGTGCGCCACGACCCGACTCGGTGCGACGATCGTCCAGGCTCCGGTACCGGGGTCCTCCTCGCGGAGGCGCGTCCGATCGTCGAGCGCGATCCTGCTCGCGACCTCCGGACGGAGGTCGTGTCCGTCGTGCACCGCGGTGGCCAGCAGCGGCCCCGAGCCGACCCGGAGCGAATACGGTGGGCGCACGCGAGGTCCTCAGCCCCTCACCCGGGGGGTGCTCCCGGCGCAGCGAGGAGTGGCCGGCTCCACGCCGCGACGCCGCGTCGAGTGTCGCGAACCGGCGCCATCACCTCGCGACAGTCGGAGCCACGGCGCGAGGGTGCGGGCGCGGCAGATACGACCCGCGCACGCGCCCTCGCCGCCCCGTGGATTCGTGTCAGTCGCACGGGGGCGGCCGCGTCGCTAGTTGCCCGCGTGCGATGAGTAGTACGGCTCCACGTCGTAGAACGAGTACACCTCGTCGATGAACGCGCGATCCGGGGACTTCGGCCAGTTGTTCTTGTCGAAGCCCGGAGCGTTCTCCAGCCGCTCCTTGTCCACGTCCAGGCGGAACGAGTGGTCGGGGGCGTTCAGCGTGAGTGAGTTCCACGGAACGGCGAACAGCTTGTCGCCAACGCCGAGGAAGCCGCCGAACGACAGCACGGCGTACGCCACGTGCCCGTTCGTCCGATCGATCATGATCTCCTCGATCTTGCCGAGGGATTCGCCGTCCGCGTTCTTGACCTCGTCGCCGATCATGGTCGTGGCCGACAACACTTGTGGGTTGAGGTAAGGCATACGTCCTCCAGAGAGGTTGGGGGGGAGTGCTTGCGCGGACACCCGCGGTGGGCTTCCGCAGTGTCCTTCTCCCATGCAGCTTCCGTTCCTCATCCGGTTCCTCGATCGCGGGCGGATCGGAGGTCGTCGCCGCGCCGTCCGGCACGGCGGTTGCACCCTTCTGAGAAGCACCGGTCGCGCGGACGACGGTGTGCAAGATCCCGAGTCGCACGGAGGCGGAGGACATCGACACCACGCCTGAGCGGGTCGCAGCCCGGCGAACGGCCGACGGCGTTCACGTCGCACGCGTGCGGGTCGTCCGCGTAGCGCTCGCGCTCGCCTGGCTCGCGGGATTGGTGGCGATCACGCTGACGCCGGGTGGAGGACGCATGGCGCGCATCCTCTCGGTCTGCCTGATCTGCGGCCCGCGTGGGTCGGCCGACGCGTTGCTGAATGTCATCCTCTTCCTGCCCCTCGGCCTGTTGATCGGGCTCCGCCGGGGCCCGGCGCTTGCTCTGCTCGTCGGCGTAGGCCTCTCCGCGGGCGTCGAAACCTGGCAACTCCTGCTGACCGGTCGTTACTCGAACGTGGGGGATGTGGTCTGGAACGGCCTGGGCGCGGGACTCGGTGCGGCGGCGACGCCTCATCTGCGAGATTGGCTCCTGGATGGCTCCCGCCCGCTCGGCAGGGTGCTCGCGGTCGCCCTGCCAGCCACCTGGCTCCTTGCGGCCGGCCTGCTTCTGTCGCCCATCGCCGGAGATCGCCCGTACTCGGTCGACCATCTCGCCTCGGCGAGCGCATTACAGGGGTTCACGGACTGGCAAGCCGCGGGCTCGCTCGCCAGGTCCGCGTCCACGGGGGAGGACCCAACCGTGGCCGGCGCGCGACTGGACCTCGAGCCGGGTGGTGGGTGGACCCTTGCCGCGCGCGCGACTCGCGCGCCGTTGTCGCGTGAGCTCTCGCCGATCGTCGGCGCCTACGACACGAAGGCGACTCCGATTCGTGTGCTCGGCGCGGACCGTGAGGATCTCGTGCTGTGGGAGAGCACCTGGGCGCCCGTGATGCACTTCGACTACGCGAGCCATCACCTGTACGGCGCTCTCGTCGACCACCAGGTCGGAGACACGTTCACGGTGTCGGCATCGAGCACGGGCGGTGACCAGGTTTGCCTCACGGCGGCGTCGCGCCAGTCCTGCGGACCGCGGATCGCCCCGGCGCGTACATGGACGCTGCTGCGGAGCCACGAGCACGCCTCCGAGGCCACCAAGCGTAGGATCGACATCGCGTGGATGGCGACGCTGACCCTGTGGATCGGGCTGCTCGGCGGGAGCGCTCGCTCGACCCTGGTCACCGCCGGCGCATTCGTAGCTCTCGTCGCGGCCGCGGCCTGGCTCTTCACCCCGCTCTCGGAGCTCGGCCGGGCCGGCCTCCTGGGGTTGACCCTCGGTGTGGGACTCGGCGTCGCGTCGCGGCCGGTCGCCCGTCTGTTCCTGGACCGCTCGCCCTGACCTGCGACTGTTCGCAGACGCAGCGCACGTCGACGCTCGCCGCAGCGTGACGAGCGAAGGGCCAGACGCGTGGTAGCGCGCCCGGCCCTTCAAGTCCCTTCCCGCCGGTCGGCGGCTGCGTCCGCAGTCGAACGCTTCCTACCGAATGATCACGTTCGCAGCGGCCGCGACCTCGGCGGCCGCGACCTCGCCGGCCGTGATGATGTCCGCATCGAGCCACACCTCCGTGTTGAGGTCGAAGATCAGCTCGGTAGAGCCGCCATCCGCGACGGCGAATCCACTCACGCTCTTCTCGATCACCACGGGATCGCCGCTTCCGAGCGCGATCATGAAGTCGCTGTTGTAGGTGACACCGCCCACGACGGCCCCCGCGAGCACGTTGGCTTCGAAGTCGGTGAGCGTGAGCCGCACCTGTGTGTACGAGTCCGCCTCGACGGCCGCGTCTCCCGCCACCAGCGCAGCTTCCTCGCAGAAGATGGCGAAGCTGACCTGCTGGGTGGCACCGAGCACCACCCAACCGTCGGCGTCTGAGAAGATTTCGATCAGCGCCGTGCCGCTGAGGATGCCGTCGTAGTTGATCGAGTCCGTCGGAGCGGGTTCCGTCTGTCCGGCGGGCAATACGGACGAGCTGTCATGGACGATCGCGTCTACCAGGCCGAACCCCGGCTCGGGCACGAGATCGGGATCGGTGGGATCCTCGTCGCACGCGACGGCCAGGGGAACGAACGCGACCAGCGCGAGCATCGCGAGGCGGATAGGGAACGGGGCCATGGTGTTCAAACTCCTTTCTGAAGGCAACGAGCGCCGCTCGCGATGGCGCGGGACCACGACGAGCACTCGAGCCCGCGACCGGTCCTGGTTGGCGACGCAGTCGTGAGGGTGGTACGCATGCCCGATGCCAATCAGCTCGGTGTCGACCGAGGTCCCGGTCGCGCTCGCTCCCGTGGGCCATCGAATGGCCGTCAATCCCCTGGACACGTTCGATTTTCGGCTGGCCCGCGGCGCGGCGACGGGACGGACTTCACGCCGCGACCCGGGAACCGCACCGTTGCGGCCGCGCGACGGGATTCGGACCCGCCGGGGCCAGACTGTCGCGGAGGATGCTCACGGGTGCGGCCTTACTACTGAGTCGTAGTGTTGCGAATCTCCAGCCACTCGCGCCGCACGGATGCCGTCAACGAAGCGATGGCCTGGGCCACGTCATCTCGTACCTCCGAAACCTCCTCCTCGCCGGCCCCGGCGATCGAGCTCACCGTCTCCTCGAGATGGTCCGCCTCGAAGCGGAGCTCGCTGATCGCGTCGCTCACACCGGCCCGAGCGCCCTCCGACATCAGCGCCGTCTCGGCCTGCAGGTTCCGGATGTCCTCGTCGATCTCGGTCAGCTGTGCCCTGGACGCGGCGACGAACTCCTCACCGTTTTCCGCCGCGGCGAGGCGCGCGTGCGCGACGCGCTCCGTAAGCCCCTGGATGTCGTCCGCGATTTCGCCGCGAAGGGCCTCAGCTTCGGCGCCCGTGGCGGCGCGCATGCGCGTAAGATCCGCCTCCAGATCCTGGCGAGCTTCAGCGAGCTCCGCGCGGGTCGATTCCCACTCTCCCGCTGCCTCGTCCGTGGTCGTGGCGTACCGGGCCTCGAGATCGTCGAACTTCTGGCCGAGGTCGTCCGTGGCCTCGCGGGCTTCGTCAAGGAACGCCTGCGACGCCTGGCGTATGTCCTCCGTGGCCGCTTCCACGGTCCCTCGTGCCGATTCCACCACGTCCTGGGCCGATTCCTGCTGCGGCTCCGAGCAGCCGACGAGCCCCGCGACCGAGAAGAGCGCGGTCGTCCCGATGCTGAGTGCCTTCATTTCGCCTCCTGGTGTTGGTCCCAGCTGGACCGCAGCAGGGACACCGGGGATCCGGCATCATTCAATGCAACGGCGATGCCACGCGCTCGTCATTCGGGGCCGTCCTCGAAGCGCTCCGAGATCAGCCGGAGCAAGATGTGGATGTCTACGGGCTTGGCGAGATGCATATCGAAGCCGGCCGCGACCGCGCGCTTGGCGTCCTCCTCGCCGGCGTAACCCGTCACGGCGACCAGGAACGTCGATCGGAACTCGTCCGATGCCCGAAGGGCTCGCGCGACCTGATACCCGTCGGCGGCGCCCGGAAGGCCGATATCGCACAGGATCACCTCGGGACTGACATGGCGCGCCCGCTCCAGGCCCTCCGCTCCGTCGTACGCCACGTCCACCTCGTGACCGCACAGCTCGAGAACGCACTGGATGGCCGCGACGGCGTCACGCTTGTCGTCGATGACGAGGATGCGATGGGTGGTCATGGCGAGATGGTAATGGGTTCACGGCTCCACGGTAACGAGCGCGGGGGAGCCGTACACCGCGCTGTCGCATCACGCGTGCCACACCCATCCGTGACGGGATCGACGCTTCTGTCGCCCCCTCCGACTCTCTCGTTGGCAAAGAGATTGCATTTCTGAACGGGGTGCGGGGGCAACGGCTCTCCTTGGGCGGGTTGAACCGCGACCAAGGAGGATAGATGAATCGCCTCGCGATAAAGGGCCAGTGGACGCAGCTCAAGGGTCACGCCGAGGAGAAATGGGGCGAGCTGACCGACGACGACCTCGATCGCATCGCCGGCCGCCGGCACGTGCTCGTCGGCAAGATCCGGGAGCGGTACGGGCGAGACCTCGTGAGCGCTGAGAGGGAGGTCTCGGAGTGGCTCGACGCCATCGGAAACGGGCGGTCACGCTGAGTCCGCCGTCCACGCGGACCACGCCGCGGAAGACGTGACTCATTCCGCGCGCCTCCGGCGGCTCCGCGGACCCGGATCGGGCCGAGCGCTCTTGCGACGCGGGGGGCTACCCCGACGTGTGGCCGCTCTTCGCGGAAGGACGCCCATGCGCGGCAGGTGGCGCGAGGCCGCGACGCCGCCCCCCCGCGGACGGCCGCGCCCCCCAACCCCCGCGAGATCGTGGGAAGCCAGCTTCTATGCGGGGTTTCCGCCCGTACCTGCCCGCCGACCGCGACGCGTCCGTCACGGCACCGATCCTGAAAGGACGTTGCCTTGAATGCGCGTGTGGAACACTTGGCCAGGAGAGGATCCCTTGAGCACGTCGGGCATGGGTCGGCGTCGACCCGCAAGCCGAGGCCGGCGGGGTCGCCGCGTCCTCGGCCTCCTATCGCTCCTGATCGCCGGACAGCTCGTTGGCGCGACGGCGCGGACGGAGCTCGACGCGCTCCTGACCGAACGGATCCGGGCGCACCGAGAGACATCCGATCTGTCGACGGCACTGGTGCGCCTGGAGGCGCGCGCAGACACGCTCGAGACCGAGGCCAAGGCGCTGCGCGCCTACCACGCCGACCGGGTCGAGCCGCTCATATCCGTCCTCGAGAACCGCACCCGCGCCCACCCGCTCCACATCGAGCGAATCGCCCTGGCGCTCGCCCGTGAGGGTCGCCGATCGCTCGTCGACCCGCGGCTCCTGGTCGCGGTCATGCTGGTCGAGAACCCGTGGCTCGATCCCGCGGCGGAAAGCCCCGTGGGCGCGGTGGGTCTCATGCAGGTCATGCCTTTCCACGCCGGCGCCTGGGGCTGCCCCGGAACGGACCTGACGCATCCGGAGACGAACATCTGTCACGGCACCAGGATCTTGGCCGAGGCCCTCCGACAGACCCGCGGGGACCTGGGTGCGGCGCTCTTGCGATACAACGGCTGCAAGCACGGCACCAACACGCCCAACTGCCACGAGTACCCGAGCTGGGTTTACCAGTACGTCGAGGCGGAGTGGTTGGAGGCCTTCGCATCGGCAGGGCGGCCGGCGACCTCCGACTGCGTCTCCAGGGGGAAGGCGATCGAGTGACCGGAAGTCGGAGCAACGAAGGAAGGCGATCGAGTGACCCGGGTCGGAGCGACCTGGGAAGGCGATCGAGTGACCGGGGGTCGAAGCGACGAGGGAATCCGGACCAACGAGGAAGCGAGGAGGGCATGATGGAGGAGGCCAGACGGCTCGCGCGCCGCGCCGCAGAAACGCACGAGCGATTCGGAGTCGGTGGAGTCCTGCGGCTGGCGCTCAACCGACTGCTGGTCCGGGGCGCGTCCCTGGACATCCTCCATGTGATCCTGCTCGAGCGGAGCGCCATGCGCGCGCACCCGTTGGACACGACGGTCGAAACCCGCTTCCTCACGCCGGAAGAGGTTCGCCGCTTCGCGCGCGACCCCGGGAATCACCTCTCGCCCGAGTTCGCCGATCGGGCCGACGGCGGTCTGGACTTCTGCTACGGTGCCATTCACGGCGACCGCCTGGCGAGCTACGGGTGGTACGCGCTCGGTTCGGTCGAACCCGAGCACGCGGCCGGCGCCGCTCTGGGTTTGCCGCCGGACGTAGCGTACATGTACAAGGTGTTCACGCACTCCGATTTCCGCGGCCGACGGCTGAACGCGGCCTGCATGGGAGGCGCGCTGGAGGCGCTCGGCGGGCGGGGCGTGGATCGACTCGTCTCGCTCGTCTATTGGAGCAACGAGGCGTCGCTCCGTAGCTGCGAACGATTGGGCTTTCGTCGTCTGGGACTCCTTGTCGTCGGCCCGGGGGGACCCATCAGGATTCCACCCAAGGCGCGCCGACTCCGCGTGACGTTCGGGCGGGCGGCCGACACCGCCCTCGCGGCCCGGGACCCCGACGCATCAGCGGCCTCGGCACAGGCCTAGGAGCACGACCATGAAGAAGGCGCAACGCACGGTCCGATCGCGCTTCGCGCTCGCCACTCTCGCGTTCCCCGCGACCCTGGGCCTCCCGGGCTGCGTGACCGAGAACGTCATCGGGCTTGAGGTGGCCGAAGTGGGGATCCTGCCAGCAACGACCTCGGTGCCGGAGCAAGATAGCGTTCAGCTCTCTGTGGTGGTTCGGGACATGGATGGAGAGCGGGTCGATGATGTGCCCGTGGTGTGGGGCGTCGACCCGCCTTGGGTCGCTTCTGTCAGCCCGTCGGGTGTCGTGCGAGGTCTAGCCGCCGGGCCGGCGATCGTGACGGCGACCTTCGGTGGAGTCTCCGGATCCGCCACCGTCAACGTCCTGGGCAACGCCGTCCTGCGCGCCGATCCCGATTCGGTTGCGTTCGTCGGCGCGGCAGGTGGAGCGCCACCCAGAACCGAGTCGATCGTCGTCAGCTCGGCGAACGACACGCCCCTCAGCGGATTCGAGGCCACGGTCGCCTACCCGACCGGGACACCGAGCGCCTGGGCGGAGCTCGACTACCGGAGTGGACAAGGACCCGTCGACGTCGAGATCACACCCCGCACGTCGGGCATGCCGGCCGGCCGCTACTCGGCCACACTGCTCCTGACCCACGAGGCCACACGGAACTCACCCCATTCCGTCCCGCTCACGCTGGCCCTCGCGTCGATCGAGGTCGTCGAGTCGAAAGGCTCCACGGTCGTGTGGGCTCCGGGTGTGCGAGACACGTTGTCGATCTCGCTCGGAGCCCGACCCGATCGGAACGTCGTGCTCGAGGTGGAGAGCCGATCCGAGGCGGCGGCGTGGGTCGAGCCGGAGGAGTTCGAATTCACCCCGGGGAATTGGGACTCGCCGCGGGTGGTCGTAGTCACCGGCGGGCGCCAAGCGGACCGGAACCTGGACCCGGCGACCTCGATCGTGATCGAGGTGGACAAGTCGGACTCGGATCCCATGTATCGCTTGGTCGACCCCGTCGAGGTAGACGTGGCGACGGGACTCCTCAACGGAATCTTCCCGTCGTCGGAAGCGTCCGGGTCGGCAGGCGTCGGACCCACCAACGGGCCTGCGCCCGGATCTTCTCGCGGATCGGGGTGAGAAGTCAGCGGAGGGCGCGTCAACTGAGGAGAGAGCGGGCGAGATACGAGCCCCGTGTGACCGCGCGGCGGGTCGTGCGGAGCATGCCGCTCACTCTCGAGCGGCGGGCCCAGGCTCGCACCCCATCGGCGGTCGACAACATCGCGCCAACGGCCGGATCGGCGCAGACCGTCGCCGTCGCGACCTCATGACAACGGGTGCCGGCGCGCTGCTTGAAGCGGTGGCCGCCAAGCCCAAGATCGACGCGAACGACCCCGCGGGCCGAGGCCTCGCGCGCGACCCCCATGAGGCAGGTGAGGCCAGGCGAGTACTGCCCCATCTCTTCACTGTAGGCGGGCACCCAGTAGTGGATGACCTTCCCCCACCGCACGCCGAAATGGGCGGCCGCAAGCCGGTCTCCGAAGTAAACGGCGGACAGAAGCCCCTCGAAGTCGTCCGTCCGGACGGTCCTCAGGTGCTCGACCAGCGCTCGTGCCCATGGGAGGTCGAACACGTTCGGTGTGCCGGTCGCCCTTCGCTGCTTGGCCTTCCACTCCAGCAGACGCGTGAAGACGTCGTCGTCGTCGGTGTGCCAGACGAACCGCATCGGGCCGACTTCGCGTTCGCCCTTGCGCACCCGTCGATCGATCTGGTGCATGAGCTTCGATCCCGACTCCCGGCGCTCTCGACGATAAGCCTCGAACCCGTCGGGAAAGTCCATCGTCGTCGTCTGGATCGGTCGGTCCTGGTAGGGGCGCAGCGAGGCGTCGCCGATGGGAGCGTTCGGCAACCGGATCGCCCGCAACCCCGCCGCGCGCACGAACTCCCGGGGATTCCACGTGGCGCCGGCCCTGAGGATCGCTCCCGATTGGTCGCAAAGCCGGCCACCGACGGGCCGCGCGATGCCCAGCTTGCCTCGTTGAAAGGGGAGAAACCCCTTCACCTCCCCGTCCTCTTCCAACACCCCGACCTCCACGTCGTCGCGCACCACGTCCACGGCTCGGACGTAGTCGGGATGCAGCAGCGGACCGACGGGCGAGCGACAGGAGTCGAGCAGCTCGAGCCACAGCGTCAGCAGGTCCGGCGAAAGCTGGCCAATCCGAGTCGTGTACATGATCGTCGCGTCGTCTCTCTCGATGGAAGTCGGTGCGCGCTTCGACCGCCGAAGGTCGTTTCGAGCGGCCGGGTGGCGTTTGGAGGGCCGCCCCGACCCCTCTCGAACGGGCAAGCTCCATGCCGCCTGTGTCCCGCCGCCGTCCGCACCGTGCCGCGCAGCCGAGCAAGCGGCGCGCTTCCCACGATCGATCACCCCCCGTGGCGATGCCCGCGGCGCCTGCCTCGCGTGCGCGACGGAGGCGCGACAGCGCGTGTCGCACGACTGCGCCATGACATCGGGCCGGGCCGGGCCGGGCCGCCTGGGTCCAGTTGTTTTCGGAGTGAGCGGACATGGCTCGATCCCTGCAGCCCATCGGAGCCGCACCTCAATGCAATCCCCACGACCGGCCGCCAGGTCGCCACCGACCGAGACGGGTGTCACGTGCCCTCGGTGGCAGGCGGACGGAAGAAGCGACGATGACGGGCAATCTCCACGAGCGGGTTACCGTAGCCGCGAACAGGGCGCCCGAGCATCGGGCGGTCATCGGCGAGGACGAGACGCTTTCCTACGGCGGCCTGGAGGAATACTCCAACCGAGTGGCGCACGCGCTTCGCGAGTTCGGGTGCCGGAGGGGTCATCGTGTCGCCGTGTATACGCCGAAGTCCGCGCGTGCCCTTGCCAACTTCGTCGGCGTTCTCAAGGCGGGCTGCGTGTACGTGCCCGTAGATGCGCACGGCGGGCCAGTCCGCAGCGCGCAGGTTATCCGACGGTCCGATCCCAAGGTGATCCTCTTTTCGGGGTGCGAGCCCACCGACGTCGATGACCTTCGCCTACGCGGCGCCATGAACGGCGCCGGGACCGGGTGGTTGGGGCCGACGGAAGCGGACGTCGGCGCCGATTTCACGTGCGATGACGTCGACCGCGCCCCGGGTCACTTCGAGGACGCCGGAGCCGGTCGCGACGACCTGGCCTCGATCCTGTTCCCCGCGGCGCGCTCGAGACCCGTCCGGGGAGTTCCACTGACCCACGGCCAAATCCGGGACTTTGCCGAATGGGCCGTCGACTACTTCGACCTCGGTCCCTCGGACCGGCTCTCCGGTCACAACGATCTCGCTTCCGGCCTGTCGATCCTCGACACGTGGGCGTCGTTCGCCGCCGGCGCAGAGCTCCATCACGTCCCCGGCTGGGCACATCGCATGCCGCATGAGATCCCGAGGTTCGTCGACGAACGGAAGTTGACGCTCTGGTTCTCGGTCCCGTCCCAACTGACGTACGTGGCTCGCTTCCGCG
>Ga0268386_10001695_pt1 | contig 15218 bp, 14 predicted proteins | sample RVTome_15_FD_200260 | JGI IMG/M metagenome (GOLD analysis project Ga0268386, IMG submission 200260) | Soil microbial communities from uranium-contaminated site in the Upper Colorado River Basin, Wyoming, United States - RVT150D86... ...
AGGTAATAATTTGCAGAATCGTGCCGGCCCAGCAGGTAGTAATTGACCCCAATATTCTGGTAAAGCAACAATACCTCGTTCTGGTTCTGCAGTTTATTATAGATCTGAAGTGATTGTTGGTAATACAGGTGAGCGCTGTCATACCTCAGGGTCTGCATATTGACATTGGCCAGAGAGTGTAGGTAATTTGCCAGATTCTGCTGTTGTGAATAGTCCAGCGGTTGTTGTTTCTGTAACAGGTTAATAGCTAGGGTATTGTACCTGATCGATTGTTCAAATTGATTCTTATGTTCATTGATATTGGCAATCAGATTATAGCTGCGGGATCTTGAAAAGGGGTCATTTTCAAAAAGTGAAAGGGATTTCAAACCATAGATACCGGCTTTTTCAAGATCCCGTAATCCCCTGGCAACTGAAGCCAGGCTATAATAGGTTTCACCAATTAAAGAAGAGTTTTTGCATTCAAGAGTTGCCGCTATATCCGCTGCTTTAGTCAGATACTCTACAGCATTCAGGTTCCGTTTATCCCATGCAAACATATCTCCTATAAACTTGTATCCCCTGACCACATCAACATGTTTTTCGCCGTATAACTCATTCCTGATGGCCACTGACTTGTTAAATTCCTCTAATGCCTTTTCTTTTTGGTTGCCCCAGTCGTAACAAATCCCCAGAATAAAATGGACTTCGGCGATTTCATAGGGGTCATTGTTGAAATGCTCCTCGATGATTACCAGGTTACCCTTAAGTATGGAGTATGCACTATCCTTTAAAGTTGTGGTAAACCGGTAACAGTCTGCCACGCGATTGCGGGCTTTTAGCAAGCCTTCCCAGTCTTGCTGCCGTTCAAATTTTTCAGCGGCTGATTGATAAAGGGGAAGGGCTTCGGTAAACCGCTCCACATCATATAAGGAATCTGCTTTTTCCAGAGAAGGATGCTGGTAGGATAATTCCCAGTAGCCTATGCAGGGATCAACTGAGTTCCTGGTGGAATCCACCACCCAGGCATTAGCCTGTACCATTGCCAGCAGCAACAGGGTTGAAGAGAGTAAGTGATACATAAGGTTTTGGCTAATATCATAATTTAGAGATTTTTCGCGGCCTATCACAATGACCGTAAGAGAGAAATAATATATATTGAAAAGGATCACAGCACATTTAAAACCATAATCGCAAAATGGATCAGTCCATCATCAATCCCCATACCACCAGATTTACCATTAACCTGTTCTTGTTTTGCCTGATAATATTTATACTGATAGTGGCCAAGAATTTCCTGATACCCATAGCCTGGGCTTTGCTGATCAGCCTGGCCTCACTGAAGTTCCTGGAGCGAATGCACAAAAAATTCAGGATCAGGTGGGGGCTGCTGGTAATAATTCACCTGCTGGTGCTCCTGTTCATAATCCTGGGCGTAGTGACATTTCTTTTTGCCGAAGTAAAATCAATTATTGAGAACTCTCCTGAATTAGATGACAAGATCATGATCATCGATCAAAATTTCCGGGCCTGGTTATCAGGTCTGGGGGTGGACACCGAGGAGTTGTTCAATATAAGATCACTGGGGAAAAGATTGACCGATTTTTCGCAGTACTTATTGCAATTTGTAGGAAACGTTGGCCAGGTTTTTGGAGATATTTTTCTCAGCCTTATTTACTCTTTTTTCTTTTTATTCTACAAAGACGTATTGGAAAGGTTTTTTGTAATGAAGTATGACGACAGAGCCAAACTGCAAAGGATCAAGGGTATTGCAGACCGTTCGCTTTCGGTAATCAGTGACTATTTGTTCGGGACCCTGATCATGACACTGCTGATGGGGGTTATGATATACGTATTGTTATTGTTACTGGGGATAAGATATGCGTTGTTCTGGGCAGTTTTCGCCGCTGTTCTTAATCTTATTCCATATATAGGTAATGCCATTGCAATGGTGGCATTTGGAGTATATGCGGTGCTTACCAAGGACAGTTTATGGTACCCGGTGCTGGCGGTGGGTGTAGTTTTCTTTTCAAATGCGGTGCAGGAAAATATAGTGAGACCGTTAATAGTGGGAGATAAATTAAGCCTTAATGCGCTAACGGTATTTATATCAGTAGTTGGGGGCGGGATCTTATGGGGGATAACCGGAATGATTGTATTCCTTCCCATTGTGGGAATCATAAAAATAATTCTTGAAAACAGCGAGAAGACGCGGCCCTATTCATTGTTTTTCGGTGAACCGAAACCACGCTAAGGCGAGGTCAAAACGCTTCGTTTACTCCAAAATAAAACCCGCTGTTGTCATCTTTACCTATGCCTACATCAAGACGCAGCACGGTGTTTTGATCTTTGACCAGCTTAAATCGTATTCCGCCGCCAACACTGGGTTTCAGGTCATCAAAAAACTCACCGGGTAAATCGGCCACTTCACCCACCAGGGCAAAGCCGGCAACAGTCCACCTGGGATGAAACTTGTGCCGGTACTCACCCTGGAGCACGTACTGGTGATTATCGATAAACCTTCCCCTGAAATAACCCCGCGCCCGTTCTCCGCCGCCGAACCAGGACATGGCCTGGAATGGAATTTCTCCGAAGGTGTTTTCAGAATATGCCTGTAAGGCCAGAATATTTCTTTCTCCCATAGGAATATAAGTTCTCAAGTCGATGATAAACTTATTGAAACTTGAGGTTGCGCCCAGAATCTCGCTGGAAAACCGGGCATTCAATTGCAAAAAGTGCCCTTTATTTGGAGCTTCCACGATATCACGGCTATCCAGGTTAAAAACTACCCCCAGTCCGCTGACAATGGCTTTATCTGCTCCCGGTATATCCTGCGTATCAAGAATCCCGCCTTCTTCCACCATGGTGACGTCATGATGTTGATAATGGTATTCAAATCCGAAATTCAGGGATGGGGGTAATCGCTTCAGGAAACGGGTCTGCAGTTCGAAGGAAGTCATATCGTAAGACTCCTCGTTCTCTTCCGGGGTATTGTTTCCAATGCCCCAGAAACTATTCGGGAAAATGCGGAATTTCAAAATGTTATCCAGAAAATAATCGCCTCGCGCCAGGTAGATTTGAGGTTTGGCGTCAAACATGAACTGATCCTTGGTAGTATATATGGCACTGACAAACATATTTGATAACCTGGCGTTGTAAATATTGGTACTTCTCAACATGAACATCTGCACTCCGGCGCCAAAACCGAAGCCGGTTTCGGGGGTGGAGAATACCACTGGCAATGCAATAATCCTGAACTTTTTGCCCTGTCCCAAAGTGTCAAATTGATACACAGCCCCCTGGTCTTGCTGTGCCCATAACATTCCTTTCAGGCCTGTGAGAAAAAATATAAGAAATAGCGCTTTTTTCACTAGAAAAAGAATTGATCCAGCACGACATTAAACCCAAAAGAAAATATTACAGTACCAATATGGATGTCTGCCTTCCTGGAAGATTGACCGGCATCAATCTCCTTTCTGCCGTTAATCCAGGTGTTGTTCAATCCAAGCGACAGATCAAATACGATGTGGTCATGAAGTACATAAGAATATCCCAGCTGTGCCAGTAACCCAAATCCACCCCCATCCAATACTTCCTGGGAAGGGGTTCCGGCCACCAGTACCACGGTTTTTTCTTTGAAACGGGCATACCCAGGAGCTACAGCAAAGAATATTGAACCCTGGGGATTTTCCGACAGGTAATAGCTTAACAGGGGGGCGATCAATAAAGATTCAGACTCCAGTTCCACAAATTGATGGCTATTAACTCTTTGAATTCGGAAGATCCCTCCGATAAGCCATTGGTCTTTAAAGAACTTCCCGGTTCTGAAATCGAACGCATACTGGTTAGCAAAGGCACGTTGTGATGCGGTATCAAGCTTGGTACTCGATGAACTTATGCCGCCGGCCAGACCAGTCAGCCAGCGGTCTTTGCGAAATGGTGAGTAGGTACTATCACTCCCAACCTCCTGTGCTAAGGTCACCCCAGCTTGGATAGAAATCAGTAATAAAATGGATATCAATCGCATAACTTCGTGGGCTAATGCCTTTTAAAAGATATCAGGAATGTTGATCCTTTACCTATTTCGCTTTCTACTTCAATATTGGCGTCATGGCTGTTAATTATGTTCAAAGTAGAGGTCAGCCCCAGTCCCAGCCCCACCTTTTTGCCTGTATAGAAAGGATCGAATAGTTGATGCAATTTATTTTTCTCCATTCCAATACCATTGTCCGATATGGTGACCAGGCATTCTTCAGCGGTGAGCGCCGTTTTAACCAGTACTTCTCCTTCCTGGTCAACAGCTTCGATTGCATTAATGATGATGTTTAAAAGTGCGGTCTTTACTTTTTCACCATCCACCTGAATGCCGCACATATCCGATTGATATTCTTTCTTAATTCTTACCCGGCGTAGTTTTATCCGGTCCATGGCCAGTGCGATGGCATCATCAAGAATGTCATTGATATTGTAGTTTCCCCTATTTAACACCGCCTGGCGTGCTGAATCCATTAGTTTTCTGATAAGATCTTCAATACGCCTGCTGTTTCTGGTGATCAGGTCCAGAAATAATTCTGCCGATTCACCACTTACTTCTGATCGGAGCTGTTCCGTAGCCAGAGTGATATTGGTCAGCGGGTTTCGAATTTCATGTGCGATAGATTTGGCCATCCGCTCACTACTGGCGGCTTTTTCAGCCCGGCGAGCCCTGTTTTCAGATCTTCTCAGCTCTTTCTCTTGAGTTTTTTCCAGGGTAAGATCCCTGATGATCCCAATGTATTCCAGTGATTCCTGCCTGTCTGAAATTTTGGGAATAGCTCTGGATTCCAGGTATTTTAATCTCTCTCCTGCACGAATTCTGAAGTCAATGTCATAGGGCTGATTATTTTTTACGGCATTCTCTATGATAGTGGCGATCCTTTCCCGGTCTTCAGGGATCAGGCTTAGCATAAAAAAGGAATAACTTGGCTGAAAATTCGGGTCTTCAATTTCGAAGATCTTGTAAACAGTGCGTGACCAATGTACCTGGTTGTTAGTCAAATCCCAGGACCAGCTTCCCAGGTTGGCCAGGTCCTGGGCCTCGGACAGCAGCATTTCTTTTCGGATAAGTTCCGCCTCAATTTGCTTAAGCCTGGTGATCTCCAGAAAAGTGACTAACAGGCTGTCGTCCATATTCACAACCTGAATATGCAACCAATGGCTGGTGGTCTTGCCATTATATTCGAAATCAAATACCGCGGGTACGCCAGTATTCACCACCTGCTGAAACCTGCTGTACAATCCCATATCATTGAATTCGGGCATTTGAACCAACAGCCTGCTACCCACCAGTTCAGATACCTGCCTGCCTAATAGAGAAGCCGCTCGATGGTTGACCAGCTGCCATTCGAAGTCAACGATATAGTGCTGGCCGTCTCTTACAGGTGCCAGCACCATGGTACCATTCAGAGAACTGTCCAGCACCTTCAATAGTGATTTAACCGAATTCAATTTGGAAGATTGAAATATTTACCTTTACAAATCAATGTTGTACGCCCTAAGTTTATTGTAAAGAGTCTTTCTGTGAATTTTAAGGATATTGGCGGTCATGGTTTTATTGTTTCCCGTTTTCTCCAGGATTTCCAGTATTGCTTGTTTTTCGGCATTCGCTGTAACCGATTTCAGATTGGCATTGTCAGAATCGTTTGTAGGAAGAACTGTTTCAGAAATATAGGCAGGATTGATTATTTCTTCCGGCAGGTGGCTCTCATTGATTACATCCCCGGAACATAATAATACAGCCCTTTTCACTACGTTTTTCAATTCCCTCAGATTCCCATGCCAGAAGTACTCCTTAAGTCTGTCAGCGGCTTCCTGGTTGAACGACTTTACCTGTTTACCTAATGATGCATTGGCCATCTGCAAAAAATGCTGACTATAAACCATTATATCCTGCTTGCGTTTTCTAAGTGGAGCTAAGGTAATGGTAAATTCGTTTATCCTGTAATAAAGATCTTCCCTGAAGCTGCCATCGTGAACCGCTTTGGACAAATCCTCATTGGTGGCTGTTAATACCCTGACATTCACTTCAATTTGCTTATTACTACCCAGCCTTTTGATCTTTCTTTCCTGAAGCACCCGTAAAAGTTTGATTTGATTCTCATAGGACAGGTTTCCGATTTCATCCAGGAACAGCGTGCCTCCATTGGCATACTCGAAACTTCCCTGCTTGTCCTTTATGGCCCCGGTAAATGCACCTTTGACATGACCAAACAGTTCGCTGCCAGCCAACTCATGAGGCAATGAACCACAATCAACGGCCACAAAGGGTTTCTTTTTTCGCCCACTCTGTTGGTGAATTGCCCTGGCAACGTATTCTTTACCGGTGCCGGTCTCCCCCAATATAATTACGGACATGTCAGTGGATGCGATCAGCTCAATATGCTTTTGTACCTGTTTCGATTGATTGCTTATACCCTCCACATATTTCTCCTTCGTGGTATTGCTCTGCCTGGGGGTATTGGCAGCTGAAATGGCCTCTTTCACAAGTTGCAGAAACTCGTCAGGATAGAGTGGCTTGGTAACATAATCAAACACGCCCAACCGCATGGCCTGCACCGCTACTTTTACATCCGAATAACCGGTAATCATAATGATCTGGCACTGATGATCAATGACCTTAATTTTACGGACCAGTTCCAACCCGGTGTTGTCAGGAAGTTTAAAATCACAAACCACCAGGTCGAACTGGTACTTTTTCAAGAGCTCAAGAGCTTTATCGGCATTGGCTGCCTGATCTGTCTGGAAACCCTCTTTTTCCAGGAACCGGGATAACAGGGTTCTGATGTCTTTATCGTCATCAACGATCAGTATTCGCTTCATTTTCTCCATTTATGCTAATATCGACAATCGAACTGGTTATGCTTTTCAAATCGAACGGTTTTTTTAAAAAGCCGGAAGCCCCCTGTGACAATACCTGTTCCCTCTTATCATCATAAGCGCTTATAATGAGAAATGCAGCCTTGATCTTTCTCAACTTTGGAATGATGTCTAAACCGGAACCGTCCGGCAGGTTAATATCCAGTAAAACTATGTCCGGTTCATATTTCTCAAGCTTGATAATGCCATCTTCCAGGGTGAGAGCGTATTCTATTTGATATCCTAGTCTACCCAGGGCATATGACAGTAGCAGACAGAGTTCCTCCTCGTCATCAATTATTAATATGGTTTGCTGAAGTTTGATACTGTGAAGTATTTGATTTGTTTTTCTACAACGTCTGTGCCAGACAAGCCAGTAGCATCAAATATTCCGAATGGAGTATCATTTGATCATTTGGATACAGAAACACACAACCACTGTGTAATAATTTACACAGTTTAGTGTAAGCCGGGAACCATGTAAATTATTTTTCCACAGAACTGTAGTGTAGTTTGCCCATCATTTTTAGTAATAAGTCCTGGGTAAAATGTAATTGGTTGAATCACAACCGTTTAAATTTTTTGATAAATGTGGCATGGTCTTTCAAGGTTATATACCAGGAAAGTGAAAGAATTCTTTCACACGGAATCGAGATAAAAATGATATGAAAAAGAAAAATTTAATATCAGGACAAACACTAATAGGAATCAACGTGGTAAACCCTTCCTTTGAAGAATTAGGAGAAATTAATGACGTAATGTTAGATCCGGTAAGTGGGAATATCGTGTATGCAGTATTGACATTTGGCGGGTTCATGGGATTCGGTGAAAAGTATTTTGCCATCCCCTGGGAAGCGTTTTATCTGGACACCGAGGATGATTATAAGGTGATTATCAATATACCGAAAAGCAAGCTGGATGAGGCACCTGGTTTGGATAAAAAGAATTTGCCATCCACAGGTCAATGGGAATTTGTTGATAAGATCTACCGACACTATGGGTATGAACCATACACAGCTACTCGTCCGGTAGGTAAACTTTCTGAAATCCCCACATCAACCATACTCAGAGGAAACTCAGGGCTGGGGAATTCAGGAGAGCCGGTCACTTTTACAAAAGGAAGGGTTAGAAGCAGCCGTATTAAAGACAGCGGGATTGGCAGATCTACCTAATGCTTAAGTTGACAACCAGCTGCAAATGGGCCGGTGAATTTTGATCACCGGTTCATTTTTTGGTACTGTCTGCCTCATGGCAAATCAATGCACAGCAAACCCAATACAAGCAGGTAAAAATAAAAAAGACAGACATGACTTCAATAGAGACAACATCGACAAGGGCTAATCAGGGAAATAAAGTAAAAGGCCAAAAGGCCTTCGCCAAACTGGGATTTCGTGCTTTAGAAGCAGCAGAACTGGTGCTTAAGCTCAACCAGCTTTTGGCAAACTATCACATACACTATCAAAAACTACGGAATTTTCACTGGAACGTTAAAGGAGGCGATTTTTTCGATCTTCATGAAAAATTCGAGGCTCAATATAACCAGGCGCAATTGAACATCGACGAAATTGCCGAAAGGATCAGGGTATTTGGCAAGACTCCTTATAGCACCCTCCGGGAGTACCTCGAACAAAGTGAAATAAAAGAGGTTGGAACCAACCTGAGTTCATCCCAAATGGTGGAGGAAGTATTATCCGACTATCGCATTTTATTGGAAAATATGGTGGATGTGGTGGATTCTGCCATTGATGTGGGAGATATTGGAACCCAGGACCTGGTCAACACATTCATTAAGGATATGGAGAAGAATCACTGGATGTTCACAGCCTTTAACCATAAGTAATCCAGGTCCAGCAATTAACCATGATCGATCAATTCGAAGTTTTACCGGATACCTTTCAACAACCATCGTGAAAAATGGTCCTGACCCGCCTGGTGGAGACCCCATTGATACCTGGATTAGAGATCCGGTTAAGCAATTTATTAATAACTCAACTGCAGGCGGGGCGGTGCTGTTCCTGTCCGCACTGGTGGCTTTAATACTTTCAAATTCTCCCTGGGCTGATCAGTATCTAGCGTTCTGGGAGATTGAGGTTTCTATTAGGATAGGTGAACTGGATTTTGAAAGAACCCTGCACCACTGGATCAATGATGGTCTGATTGCAGTGTTTTTTTTTGTAGTGGGGCTGGAATTAAAACGGGAAATAATAGCAGGTGAACTAAGCGACCCGAAGTCCATTATTCTACCAATAGCCGCTGCCATGGGCGGCGTTTTAATGCCAGCCTGTATCTATCTGATATTCAATCCTTCAGGTCCAACCTCTGATGGGTGGGGTATTCCGATTGCCACTGATATTGCTTTTGCGCTGGGTGTGGTCTACTTGCTTGGTGATCGTGTACCATTGTGGTTAAAAGTCTTTTTAACTACACTGGCCATTGTTGATGACCTGGTGGCGGTATTGGTAGTTGCCATCTTCTATACACCGACGGTCGATCTGCTAAGCCTGGGAATTGCGGCAGTATTTCTATTGGTGCTGGTACTATCTAACAAAATAGGCATACGAAGTACCTTATACTATGCCGTATTGGGGATAGCGGGTTTATGGTATTCATTTCTTATATCCGGGATACACCCAACTGTAGCTGCCGTGCTTTTGGCGTTTACCATCCCGGCACGTCCAAAAATGTCCAAACGGGTATTCAGTAGGTGGCTGGAGCGGATGCTGGAAAGTTTTCGGCGAGCTAAAACCATAAAGAATGCCCCCGTGGTGAGTGACGAGCAGCTTAAAATAGTGAGGAGGATCAGGCGGGTATCTAAAATGGCGGTAACTCCATTACAAACACTTGAGCATGGATTACATCCATTCGTATCATTCGTGGTGATGCCGGTCTTTGCACTAAGCAACGCAGCAGTAGCATTTCCCAACAATATCTGGGGTTATTATTTCTCCACGGTATCAATGGGAGTATTTTTTGGATTGCTAATTGGCAAAGTCCTTGGAATCGGACTGGTGGTATTACTATTGGTACGACTCAAAGTTGCCAAACTACCAGCTGAAATGAACTACAGGCATATCCTGGGACTCGGTATGTTGGCGGGAATAGGGTTCACTATGTCACTGTTCATATCAGGTTTGGCATTTTCGGATCAGGAATTTCTGGCCCAGGCAAAGTTGGCCATATTTTCATCATCCGTTATTGCCAGTGTATCGGGGTATTTTCTATTAAGAACTTCAAATTCACACAAAATTTCATAACCTTCTCCAAACTACGAACTGTGGAATATATTACACAAAACGTTGGTGAAATTGTCCACTGACCGGGTCAGGGCACGGGCAGCACAGCAACAACCACCTGTAAAATATACGGTTACATTTTTCAGGATACCTGGCATAATTATTTCTGATTTATTTAGGTAGGTAGAAGAAAACTAATACTCCACTTAGACTTAAATAAAATGGAAAACACCAATAAAGGAAAATACTTATTGATCCCGGTAAGCTTTGATGAAAAGGGAATATCAGCGATTACCTATGGATGTTCCCTGGCCCGTGAGTTGAATTTAGGCATTAAGTTACTTCATGTGCTGACTATGGCCGGAATACCCGCTCCGGTAGAAGCCCATGCCGGCGCTACTACCTATAACTATTCAGCAGGTGACCTGATGGACCAGCGAAAGAAACAGGCAGAGGAGAAATTGCGCGCTATGTCGAATCGCGTGAGGAAAGAAAGCGGATTGGAGTGCAGCTTCACCTGTAAGTTTGGTTTTGTGGATATCCAGGTATTAAAACATAGTGAAAAAGATCATGTAGTCATGGTAGTAATGGGAACCCCTCAGCATGACACTGTGTTGGACCAACTTCTGGGCTCAAGATCACTCAAGATTGTAAATCATAGCTCTACGCCGGTGCTGCTGGTGCCAAATTTGACCGGGTATCTTCCCATAAAGACTATTGTAACAGGCACCAGCTATGAAAATTGGGACGAAAAGAAAATTCAATGGCTGGCGGACATGGCAGAAGTGTTTAAAGCATCCCTGCATTTTGTTCGTGTAGTTGAAAGTCAGGATTCTGAACAGAAACTGACGTTCGAAGGCTATAAGAAGCAGGTAACGGAGTTATTGCCAGATAGTATTGATCATCAGTTTAAAATTGTAAAGGACATATCTGTTGATCAGGGAATCAGAGATTATGCACTGGATAACCAGGCAGATCTCATCGCGCTTCAAAGATCAGAAAAATCCGGGTGGGAACGTTTCTTTTCACATAATGTTCCCAAGGATATGGCGCTGGCAACCAACTTGCCTATTTTGGTTTATTAACTTCAAGAATCAATCAAACAAATTAAATAATTTTTAACACTTAAAATAGATAAAAACATGAGTAACGAATCGAGAATATTATCAGGATTTATATTAGGTGCTTTAGCAGGAAGTGCTTTGGGTGTCTTATTTGCTCCTTCAAGTGGAAAACGCACCAGGAAGAAAATAAAAAAGGAGACTCAAAGATTGGTGAGCGATGCCAGGGATACCCTGGTTGACGCCGCTGATGATGCGGTGGTCAGGGTAAACGAAGGCATCCAGGATCTGTCAAGCAAGAGCAAGGATTCAATGAAAAGACTTAGAGAGAAAATCACTGCGCAGTAGATCCTTAAAACTACTGAAATTAAAAAGGCGTGATTTTCATCACGCCCTTTTTTGTTGGCTAAATTTTATAGCCGCAACTAACCCTTAGTGTTGTAACATTAGTTAGTTTCTTGGGGTTCTTCTGAGAATAAGGCTTCGATTTCATTGGTGCCGTTCTCAACCGCGACCTTAACATCATTCCAGGTTGTTTCTATGTCGCTCTGGGTATTTTCCCAATTCTCTTCGGTGGCATTATCGATCTCACTGAGACGTTGGTCAAGCTGGTCCATCTTAGACTCTAAATCGACGATAATTTGATTTGCAGATTCACGTGCTTCTTCGCTAAGTTGGGCGGAATTCTGTTCTAGTTTTGCTCTTTGTTCATCGATAGTCATATCCAACTCCTGAATGCTTTCATTAAAATCATTCCGGAATTCAGTCTTCCTTTGCTGCCAGGCCATTTCAAGTCCTTCAGCTTCCTGTTCTATTTCCTCAGCAGCTTCCTCTGCACTGTTAGAGACTCTCTCATTACTAGGAGTACAGGAGATAGCGGTTATGAACAGGCTGATAAAAAAAATTGATTGAATAGTTTTCATAATTGACATTAAATTGTGTTAAAAATTTATTTCCATTTGGCATCCTGTTGATAATTGTCCAGGACCTTTGGCATTATATGGTTCAAAGATCCTTCCAATCTGAAGTGCCAGCAGGTATTAATCATATAAGTTGCGTTTCAATTCAATAGGGCCATTTTTGCTTTGAATTTGCCTGTAGGAAGAATTGAGCCGGCTAAGAGAATTTGGGAAATATTCTCTACGAGTTTGGGGAACATTTCACCGATTTGGGGAAGCGACCAAACTTTTAGCCAACTGAATCACTACCAGGATCCAATTTGAGATTGTCCATATAGTCCTACATACTGTGTAATTAGAGTTACAGCAACAGAATTAGAATTGATAAAATTAATTTCCTAAGAAGTCAAAAAAACCCTCTGGTTTGGCGTTATGGACTGTTATGAAGATTAAACCCTTCAATTGGATTCATTTTTGCAATCCAGGAGTAGATAACTTTTTGTTTCACCAAATTACAAAACCATGATCAGATGGATTATAACTTTCCTGGTAATCGCGTTGATTGCAGGAGTCCTGGGATTCGGAGGAATTGCCGCCGGAGCTGCAGGTATCGCCAAGATAATTTTTTACATATTTCTAATTGTATTGGTTGTTTCGGTAGTGATGCATTTTGTAAGAAGGGTTTAGCGATTACCTCAATATAAAACGGGTTAGATTTTCAGAGCCCGGCTGTCTCAATGTTGACTCCGGGCTTTGCTCCATTTGCCATGGTGTGTAAAATACTGAAGGAACATCCAGGTTGGTTATGGGTTTCAAAAAAGAATAACTAATATAAAGAATACAACTATGCAAATCTCCAAGAACGAAATTCTTTTTATCTATAATTCGAACGATCTCCAGGACCGCCAGGCATTGGGATATGCCAAGAGCTTGCCTAATCATAAAATTAAGGAAGTAGACCTGCAGAAGGACAGCTTTACCGAAACGCAAATCAAGCAAATAGCTGATATGCTTCAAGTTGAGCCCGTTTCACTGCTTGACCCCAATTCTGACCTTTACAAGAGCGATTATTCCAAGGTTAAGTTGAGTAGAAGCGGGGCGTTGAAAGTCATGGCAGCCAGGCCGGAACTTATCAAAACTCCCATCGCCTTATACAATGACCGGGCTGTGCCCATAGGTTCGCCGTACCAGTTAGTTAAACAGGACTTAGAGCAATTGGTGTCCATCAAGGACTTTGCCTCACCTTCAGGGGCCGCCAATATTCGTCACGATAAGCAACGGCAATTGTTCTATGCTGACCTGGGTACTGCAAGAATGAAGCTGGACTATAGACTGATCACACCTGATATAATTGATTTTACCTCAACCTATGTGCCTCCGAAGTACCGGAACCGGGGACTTGGAAACAAGCTGGTTAGTGTTGGATTAAAATATGCCGCTGATGAAGGTCTCAGGGTTAAAGCCACTTGCCCTTTTGTTTCTGAGGTTGCCAGGCAACACCCGGATTATCGTCATTTGCTTCTTGACTAAACTTCATGTATTAGTCTGATGGAACTGCAGTTAAGTATATTAATGAACGTGATTATTGCCACCGCCCTCTCCGGCATTGTTGGATATGAGCGTGAAAAAGCACAAAAACCAGCGGGTTTTCGTACCAATATGATCGTGGGAGGCGCATCCTGTCTGCTGGTGAATTTAACCTATGTATTAAGTACCTCATTGGAATCTGTCTTTTCAGTAGACATGGTACAGGCTGATCCGATCAGGGTGCTGGAGGCCATCGTGGTTGGCGTTAGTTTCATAGGAGGCGGCACTATCTTAAAAAGTCCTCAGAAGCAAAAAGTCAGGAACCTGACTACTGCAGCTACCTTGCTTTATTCTTCGGGGATAGGGATCAGTGTTGCCTTGAAGCAATACTGGTTGGCAGCAGGGTTATCAATACTGGCAGTGCTGGTGAATTTCGTAATGGGTTGGATTGGGAATAAGTTAAATGGAAATTAACCTGTAGTCACTCCAGTGGACCGTTGCCAGAACTGCACACTTTAACCCTGTATCTGCATCAATAACCAAATAAGCACGTAAAACTAATTAGCCGAATACATACGTATGAATCGATCATTTATATCCTATCCCCATGTCTCCAATAAACCATAAAAAAGTTGACCTGAATGAATATGGTAGCGTTCATAAGCTTCCCTTTGCCATCCGAATTTTACTGGAGAACGTAATCCGGAACCTTGACGGTTTGGGTATTACGGACGAACATGTCAATACTCTGGTTAATTGGGAGCCTAATAGCCCCAAAACCGACATTCCTTTTAAGCCGGCCAGGGTACTGATGCAGGATTTTACCGGGGTGCCTGCGGTGGTAGATATTGCTTCCATAAGGGCTGAAGTAATTCGTAAAGGAAAAGACGGAACAAAGATCAACCCCTCTATTCCGGTAGATTTGGTGATAGACCATTCAGTCCAGGTTGACTATTTTGCTTCTGGACAGGCCTATGAAAAAAATGTTGCCAAGGAATATGAGCGCAATCGCGAGCGATACGCTTTGCTCAAATGGGCACAAAATAACCTTAACAACTTTACCGTGGTGCCACCGGGGATGGGTATCTGCCACCAGGTCAATCTCGAGTACCTGGCCCAGGGAGTAGTGGACATAGAAGGCTGGCTGTTTCCCGATACCGTTGTTGGCACTGATTCCCACACACCTATGGTAAATGGCATCGGGGTATTAGGTTGGGGAGTAGGAGGAATCGAGGCAGAAGCAGCCATGCTGGGGCAGCCCATATACTTTTTATGTCCGGAGGTTATCGGACTGGAACTTAAAGGTAAATTACCTGAGGGGGTCACTGCTACAGATATGGTATTGGCGGTAACCAAACTTCTTAGAGATTACGGAGTGGTGGGTAAGTTTGTGGAGGTATTTGGAGACGGCCTTAGTCACCTCACAGTTCCGGACAGGGCCACTATTGCCAATATGTCACCGGAATTCGGTTGTACCGTCACTTATTTTCCCATTGATGGGCAGACCCTGAAATACATGCAGAGTACCGGTCGCCCGGAAAAAGTGGTTGAAAGGGTCGAGTCCTATTGCCGGCAGAACCTGCTTTGGAGGACAGGATCAGAGAAGGTCACCTATACAGATACCG
>Ga0268386_10001696_pt1 | contig 15213 bp, 12 predicted proteins | sample RVTome_15_FD_200260 | JGI IMG/M metagenome (GOLD analysis project Ga0268386, IMG submission 200260) | Soil microbial communities from uranium-contaminated site in the Upper Colorado River Basin, Wyoming, United States - RVT150D86... ...
GGTCGACCTGCTCGTGCTGCCTAGCGTGAGCCGGGACATCGGCAAGCCGAACATCCGCTTCCCGGACCGCATCACGCAGTACCCGATCGAGGACCATCTGGTGGTGCGCGTGCGCGCCCGGCACCGCGACGGCTGGTCGCTCGAGGGCTTCGCCCATCCCAACGCGCTCGAGACTGAGAACCTCAGGGCGACCTCCTACAGCCTGGTCGAGAGCGAGTCCTTCGACTTCGGCTTCACCGGCCAGGGCGAGCTGACGCTGGCGAGCGGCTGGACGACCCTCTTCGGGCTCGAGTACTTCGGACGCCAGCGGGTGCGCGCCGACGAGCGGTTCGATGACTTCGAGAGCGGCGAGGAGGAGAGGATGCGCACGCTCGACGGCAGCGAGCACGAGGTCTCCCTCTTCGCCACCGGCCGCCGTGGGGTGGGGCGAGCCACTTTCGAGCTGGGGGCCCGGGCCACCGGCCTGCAGCAGGCCAACAGAGGCGCGCCGACCACGGACGACACCTCCGGGTCCCTCTTCGCCGGGGTCACGGTGCCGGTGCCCGGAGGCATCGAGCTGGTCGCCAACGTCGGCACCGGCATCCGCTTCCCGGGCCTCTCGGAGCGCTTCTTCACCGGCACCACCGGCCGCGGGGAGATTCTCGCCAACGAGGACCTCGACCCGGAGCGCTCGCTCGGCCTCGACGTCGGCGTGCGCTTCTACGGCCGGCGGACCTACGTGGCCGGATATCTCTTCCGCAACGAGATCGACGACTATATCGAGCAGGTCGAGCTCGAGCCGGGGATCGAGACCTTCGTCAACCTGACCTCCGGGACCATCGAGGGCGCCGAGGTCGAGGGCAGCTTCATGGTCTCCTCCCGCTGGACGCTCGGCTGGACGGGGACCGTCGCCGAAGGCCGCTCCGCCGCAACCGAGCCCCTCGCCGACGTGCCCGCCGACCGCGTCGCCGGCCGCGTCGCTTTCAGCGAGGGCCCGTGGAGCGCCCGGGCGCGCTGGGAGCACCGCTTCGAGAAGGACGACCCCGGCCCGAGCGAGCAGGAGACCGGCTCCGCCGAGCTCCTCTCCGCCTCCGTCGGCCGCGACCTTGCCAAGGGCCTCTCGCTGCGCCTCTACGGCACCAACCTGCTCGACGAGACCTACCTCCCGACGGCCGACGACCTCGCCGTCCCTGCGCAGGGGCGGTCGGTGGGAGTGGCGGTGAGCTGGAAATCCTGACGCGCAGGGGACGGGCTGAGACAGGCTGTGTCGTCGTAGGGGCGGGCCCTGCGCCCGCCCGGGCGGGGAAACGGCCCGCGGGCTCTCCGAGCTAGAATTCACTCGTGGCGACCCGGGAGCGCAGGATCGAGGTGATCGACCCGGCGATGGCCGAGGTCCTGCGCCGGAAGACGCCGGCGGAGCGCCTCGAGATCGGGAGCCGGCTCTGGGTCCACGCCCGCGATCTTCTCCGCGCCCACCTCGGCGCCAAGCATCCGGAGTGGTCGGAGGAGGAGGTCGACCACGCCGTCGCCCGTCGTCTCGCTCATGGACCCGACTGAGCTGCTGAGGCTCGTGACGCGGGCTCTGGAGCGCCTCGGGATCGAGCACTTCGTCACGGGCTCCACGGCGACGATCACGTACGGCGAGCCCCGCTTCACCAACGACCTCGACATCGTCGTCCGGCTCGCCCCCGATCAGGTGGAGGCGCTCTGCGCCGAGTTCCGACCGGAGGAGTACTACTGGAGCCCGGAGGCGATCGCTCGTGCCGTCAGGAACCGCTCCAGTTTCAATGTGATCCACCCTTCGTCGGGGCTGAAGATCGATTTCATCGTCGCCGACGACAGCCCCTTCAATCGGAGTCGCTTCAGCCGTGTCCGCGACGTACCGGTGGGCGAGGGCGTCGTCGCACGCTTCACGTCTCCGGAGGACATCATCGTCCGCAAGCTCGGCTTCTACCGCGAAGGCGGCTCGGAGCGGCACCTTCGCGACATCGCGGGGATGCTCCGGGTGATGGGCCCGGAGGTCGATCGGGCCTACGTCGACCACTGGGCCGAAGAGCTCGGCCTCACCGCCGAGTGGAATGAGGCCCTCCGGCAGGCAAACGGGGACGAGGACACGTCGCCAGGCCCGATTGAACCGTAGCCGACTCGGCGACGAGCCAGCTCACTCAGTCCGCAGTTCTGGGTTCTCGGACTTGCAGGGTGACAGCAGCCCGGCGAGGGACTTGTCGGCCAGGGAGAGGACCGAGCACCACAGGCGCCGGAAGCGAAGCGACTCGGGGGAGGTCGCCCGGTCCAGCCCGGAGCCGCGAACCGAGCGCTCGTGTCCTCCCCGCGAACGGTGGCAGCGTCATCGCCCGGCTCAGCCCTCCGGCTCGACGACCTCGATGCGGCGGTCGACGGCGTCGGGGGGCGGGACGGTCTGGACGGTGCCGGAGGGCCAGCGGACGACGAGCTTCTCGATCCTGGTGGCGGTGCCGAGGCCGAAGATGGGGCTCACCTGGGACTGGGAGAGGTAGCTCGAGCCGGTGCGCACGAGCCAGCTCTGGGTGCGGCCGCCGGCGGTGAGCTCGACGGTGGCGCCGAGGCCGTCACGGTTGCTCTTGGTGCCCTGCAGGTCGACCTGCAGCCAGTGGCCGTGGACGTCGCCCTGGTTCTCGAAGAGCACGGCGGGGCCGCCGTTGGTGGTGAGCACGGCGTCCTGGTCGCCGTCGGCGTCGAGATCGGCCCAGGCGGCGCCGCGGGCCACGCGGGGCTCGGCGAGGTCGCCGCCGGCGCTGCCGGTCACCTCCTCGAAGCGGCCGGCACCCGTGTTGCGGAACAGCTGCGTCGGTTGCTCGAAGCGGACGTTGGGCTGCACCGCCTCGATCTCGGGGTCGAGGTGGCCGTTGGCGACGAGCAGGTCGAGGTGCCCGTCGAGGTCGTAGTCGAAAAAGAAGGCGGCGAAGGTCAGGGAGAGCAGGGTCGGGCGGCCGATCTGCGCGCTGGGGGCGACGTCGACGAAGAGGAGGTTCCCCTCGTTCTTGTAGAGGGCCACCATCTCGTTGGCGAAGTTCCCGATCACCAGGCTCTGGCGGCCGCTGCCATCGAAGTCCGCCGCGTCGATGCCCATGCCGCCCCTCGCCACGCCGGTCTCGGAGAAGGCCATGCCCGAGATCACTCCCGACTCCTCGAAGGTGCCGTCGCCGCGGTTGTGGTAGAGGAGGTTGGGCTGGGTGTCGTTGGCCACCGCCAGGTCGAGCCAGGCGTCGCCGTCGAGGTCGAGCACCGCAACGCCGAGAGACTTGGCGTCTGGCTTGCGGATGCCGGCCTCGGCCGTGGCCTCCTCGAAGGTGCCGTCCCCCCGGTTGCGGTAGAAGCGCGGTGAGGCGCCCTGGTAGGACTCCGGCGTGCAGTACGCCTTGCTCTTGCCGTCCAGGGTGCAGAAGAGGTCGGTCTCCGGCGTCCAGGTGACGTAGCGGGTGGCGAAAACGTCCAGCCAACCGTCCTTGTCGGCGTCGAGCAGCGCCACCGAGGCGCCGAACTCGTACTCGTGCGAGAGGCCCGCCTCGCGGCTGCGGTCGGTGAAGCGGCCGTTGTCGTTGACGAGCAGACGATCCGTGCCGACGCAGGAGAGGTAGAGGTCGGCGTCGCCGTCGTTGTCGACGTCGCCGGCGGCGCCACCCATGCAGTAGGCCTCGAGCGCCAGGCCGGCCTCGGCCGTGACGTCGGTGAAGCGCAGGCCGCCGTCGTTGCGGTAGAGCCTCTGCGTCGTCGAGCGGCCCGGCCTACCCTCGAAGCGTGTGCCGTTGACGAAGAGGAGGTCGGGACGGCCGTCGCCGTTGTAGTCGAGGACCACGACGCCGGAGCCCATGGTCTCGGGCAGCCACTTCTCGCCGAAGGCGCCGGTGTTGTGGACGAAGTCGATCCCCGCGGCCCCGGTGGCATCGACGAAGCGGACGTCGGCCGCGAAAGCCGCCGCGGCGAGCGGCAGCGACAGGGCGCAGATCAGCAGCGGGCGATGGACGGTCGAACGCACTAGGGCTCCTCCGGGAGGTGGGTTCCGAGCTCCGTCACATCCCGGCCGGAGTCGCCACGGACTCGTCGGCGCCGGTGCTCGGGGCGATCTCGGCGAGCGGCACGCTCACGTGCTCGTGGATCGGCTGCCGCTCGTTGTTGTCGTGGGGGTTCCGTTGACGGTACTCGCCGGTGATCACCTGGCTCGACTCGTCGGCCTTGAAGCGCTCGTAGAGCTGCCGATGGTGATCCGAACGGTCGAGATCGCCGAGCCCGCGATGGGCCAGCATCAGGGTGTAGTGGGCCATCAGGTCCTCGGGGTCGATCTCGAGGACCTTCTCGACCTCGGAGACGGCCTCGTCGTAGCGCCGCTCCAGGAAGTGGACCCGCCCGATCTGGTTGCGTACGACGCGGTCCTTCGGGTACTTCTCGGCGGCGTTGCGCAGATGTTCCAGGGCCCGATCGTACTCGCCCAGCTCCTTGGCGCGGAGGCCGAGAAAGAAGTGCGTCTTGGCGAGCTCCGCGTCGAGCTCGAGCGCCTTGGCGAGGACCTCTCCGGCGGCATCGAGGTTCCCCTCGGCGAGTGCCACGCGGCCCAGGTTCACCCAGCCGTCGGCGTACCCGGGCTCCAGGCGCGTCACCTGCTCGAAGGCGTGCTGCGCCCCCCGCAAGTCGCCTTGGAGGAAGAGACCGATCCCGTAGTCGTTCCAGCGCTCGCGGTCCGCCGGTTCCCCCCCGGCCGCGTGCATGTCGGGCAGGGGGGTGTCCGCGTCGACGACGGCGATGGTCTGGGTGGCCTCGGACATCACGACGATCGGCAGGGTGGGGATCTCCTTGAGCTTCCCCGAGACCTTCGAAGTGTCGCCGGTGAAGACGAACTCGCGATCGTCGAAGTGGGGCGTGACCTCGGCCCCCTCGTGGTCGGGCGCCGGGACCCCGGCGAAGGAGAACTGGGTGTTGTACCAGGCGAACTTGCGGTAGTTGAGCTTCGCCGTGAGCTCGATCGTGTCACCGGCGTCCTCGGGCACCTCGAGACGGAAGTGGACGGTGTCGGCCGCCCCGGGCGGGATCAGCCGCACGTAGACGACGGCGCGGTTGGCCCAGGCGTTGCGCTTGTCGATCGGGTTGCCGTGTGCGTCGATCATCAGCGCCTTGTAGAAGTGCGCCCCCGGCTCGACGGGGGACTGCTCATCGGCCATGCCGCTCCAGTAGAGGATCCGGCCGGTGTCGTCCTTGGCCTGCAGCTCCACCCAGCAGTCGTAGGCGTCGACCGTGCCGCCGGGGAAGAAGTGGCCGACCCCGCGGGTGCGCACGACGACGTCGATGCGGGTCGAGTCGCCGCGGCGGACCGTGGCGGGGATCCGGTCGAGGGGCGCGAACACCGTTTCCGAGACCACGCCCGCCGCGGCGCCCGTTCCCACCGCCATGCCCTGTTCCTCACCGATGGCGAACGAGGTGGCCAGGGCCGGCCCCTCGAGGCGCAAGGCGCTGTCGGTCTCCTCCGCAGGCCGCCCCTCGGTCATGGCGAAGATGTCGACCGTGACCTGGCGGTTGGTGAGGAAGTCGATCACCGCCTGCATCTGGGCCTCGTCCTGGTTGGCCACCGGCAGCGCCGTATTCGCCGCGGCGAAGCGATGGGAGCGGATCAGGCCGCCCTTGTTGGCCGCGTCCGCGGAGGAGACGCGCGGCATGTGGCAGTCGATACAGTTCTGCGGCTCGGGCGGGTAGTAGAAGGAGCGCGCGCCCTCCCCGGAGACGCCACTGGCCTGCCAGTTGTCGTACTCGTTGAAGCCGCGGATCCAGCGGTACGAGTTGACCGGCACGTCGAGATGGACCTTGTGACAGGTCGAGCAGTAGGCCGCCGAGTCCTCGCCGCGGAAGAAGGGCTTGAGGAAGGTCCGGCGGTGCGGCTCGGGGTCGAGCCGGACGATGGTGTCGTGGATCTTGTTGAGCCACAGGTTGTCGCTGGTCGCCAGGTCGTGGAGGGCGGGCACCGTGATCTCGTAGTCGCCCTGGCCCATGGTGCTGCCGACCTCGGAGATCATGTGGCAGGCCGTGCAGGTCAAGCCGGCCTGGGCCTCGTCCGTGTGCACGATCTCCTTGATCGGGGTGTCCATCAATCCCGACTGCAGGATCGCCGGGTCGTGGCAGCCGCCGCACCACTTCGAGGCCTGGACGCCGGCCACCTCCTGCATGTACTCGACCGACTTGCGGTACCACTGGTTGTTGAAGCTCGAGAAGTGGTGGGCGGAGCCCTCCCACTGGTCGTAGACGTCGGGGTGGCAGCCCGCGCGGGCGCAGGACTCCGGCCCCATGTAGACCGAGGAGGGGACGGTCCCGCCGTGAGTCGTGGAGACGGAGGAGGGGAAGAAGGGACCCTCCTCGCCGCCCATAGACTCCGCGGCCATCGTCGTCGGTGCCGGGGGATTGGCGACTGAGTGCCGAGGGTCGGGGTTCGCCCGCTGCCAGGCCAAAGCCAGTGGGGCGCAGGCCAGGGCCAGGACGCCGGCCGTCGTCGTCAGCTTCCAGGAGCGCTCTCCCCTCCGGTCCCAGTAGGCCAGAGGCAACAGGGCCAGCCCGACCACGGCGAGCGCGATGTGGCTCCAGAGGACCGGGCGCTGGGGAGTCAGGTTCCCGACCTTGGCCAGGTAGAGACCGAGGCCCGCAGAGACCAGGAGCAACAGTCCGGAGACCAGCACGAGCGGCCGCCGCCGGCGGCGCCACCACCAGAGGGCGAACGGCACGAGCAGGCCCAGACCCAGGCCGAGGTGGAGGAGGATGTTCGCGAAGTAGACGAGGTGCGGATCACCGGCGGCCGCGAGGTAGGCCGAGTTCAGCGCCAGCACGGCGCCTCCCCACAGGAGCCAGCGGAGAGAGGGTCGCTTCATGGAGACCAGAACCTAACCGATCGTGGAGGTGCAGACCACCCGGGCCCGTCGTGACCCGGGCCCGGGTGGCTGGGAGGTCTGTACGTCGCCGAAGAGTAGCAAGGACCGTTCCAGCTCGATGCCCCCGAGAAGGCTGTCGGCCACGGTGCCGACCGCGGCTCCCCTCATAGAGTCTACGAGGTCGCTCGCAAGACCGACGAAGCACGGTCGCTGCGCGTACAATGGCGCATCGTGGCCGGCACCGCCAGTCCCCAGCGCATCGCCGAGGCCCTGGCCCGGAGGGTCATCGGTCAGGCGGAGGCCGTCCGCGAGATGGCGATCGCCCTGGCCAAGAAGCTGCAGGGCCTTACCGTCGGCAACGTGCTGCTCATCGGCTCGTCGGGAACCGGCAAGACGACTCTGATGCGGGCGGTCGAGACCTTCCTGGAGGGGCACCCGGAGTTGGCTCCCCAGTGGCCCCTCATCCGGGTCCACGCGAGTGTCCTGGCCGAGGAGACCGCCAGCAGGCGGCCGGGCGCCGCCCTGCTGGAGCGCCTCCTGGGGAGGGCCAGGGAGCGGTTCGCGGGCGACGAGGCCGTCGAGGGGACCCTGGAGAGGGCTCGCCACGGAGTCGTGTTCGTCGACGAGATCGACAAGATCCGGGCCACCGTCGGCGGACAGCCAAACCCGGCGGGAATCCGCGCGCAGGAGGCCCTGCTCACCCTGGTCGAGAACGAGGCGGTGCCCTTCCGGCTCCCCGAGTGGGCGGGTGGCGGAGAGATCACGGTCGACGCCAGCGACCTGCTCTTCGTCTGCGCCGGCGCCTTCGAGGGCCTCTACGACGCCGTTTACGATCGGGTGACGATCGGCCGCGACCGGGGATCGTTGCAGCCGGTCAGCGTCCTCGACGAGGGCTCGGTGCACCACGAGGTCCGCTTCGGCTTGCGCGAGTGGATGCGCTGGGAGGACCTCTTCGACTACGGCCTGACGCCCCAGTTCCTCTCGCGGTTCGAGTCGGTCGTCCTTCTCCACGACCTGGCGGAGGACGATCTGGTCCGGATCTTCCTCGAGACGCCGGACTCGGGGCTGCCCCAGGCTCGCGAGTACTTCGCCGCGCAGGGGGTTCAGCTCGCCATCTCGCCGGCGGCGATCCGGCGCATCGCCGCCGAGGCGGCGCGCCAGCCCCGCCTCGGGGCGCGTGCCATGCGGGAGGTCTTCCGTCGTGTCGTCAGGGACTACGAGTTCGACCCCACGGCGGCGGCCACGGACGGCGCCCTGCTGCTCGATCGGCCCGAGATCGACGCGGCCCTCGCCACCTGACGCGGAGCCCGCGTGGCCTTCGCTCCCCTCGATCTCGCCGTCCTCGGCGTCTACCTGATCTCGGTGCTCGGACTGGGAATCTGGGTGGCGCGGAGGGCCGGAGAGTCCGAAGCCGGCTTCTTCCTCGCCGGCCGACGCCTGCCCTGGTGGCTGGCGGGCACGTCGCTGATCGCCACCAGCCTGTCCGTGGACACCCCGCTCGGCATCGCCGGGCTGGTGGAGGAGCACGGCATCCCCGGGGTCTGGTTCGCCTGGTGCTTCGCCCTCGGCGGCGCGGGAATGCTGGGCTACGCGCTCTTCTCAGAGCTCTGGCGGCGTTCCGGCGTGATGACCGACGCCGCCTTCGTCGAGCTGCGCTACGGAGGGCGGGGCGGCGCGGTCCTGCGCCTCGTCAAGGCCCTCTACCTCGGCATCTTCCTGAACGCGTTCACCCTGGCCTGGGTGCTGAAGGCCGTCACCACCCTGGGGGCCGAAATGCTGGGTGGCTCTCCTCACCTGGTCCTCGGCGTCGTCCTGGCGCTGACGCTGGCCTACTCCGCCGCCTCGGGGCTCTGGGGGGTGGCGGTCAGCGACCTGCCGCAGTATCTCGTCATCCTGGGCACCTTCAGCTGGCTCGCCGTCCGTTCGGTGGCGCGCGCCGGAGGCCCCGACGGTCTGGCGGCGGCGCTCGGCGAGCGATTCGGCGCGGCGGAGGCGGCGCAGAAGCTCGCCTTCGTCCCGGCTCCGGGCGAGCCCTTCTTCGGCACCTTCCTCGCCTACGTGCTCCTGCTCTGGTGGGTGCACCGCAACGCCTCGGCGGCGGGGCCGGTGGTGCAGAGACTGGCTGCCTGCCGCGACGAGGGAGACGCCCGGCGTTCGACCTTGCTCTTCACGGTCGGCACCTTTGCCGTCAACTACTGGCCGATGGTGATGATGGCCCTGGCCGCCCTGGCGCTCTATCCGAGCCTTCCGGCCGAGGTGGCCGTCGGGCGCCTTTTCCGCGACGGCCTTCCGCCGGGGCTGCTGGGGCTGGCCGCCGCGGCGCTGCTGGCCGCCTTCATGTCCACCGTCGACAGCCATCTGAACCTGGGGGCCTCGTACCTGGTGCACGACGTCATCCACCGGTTCGTCCGTCCCGCGGCGGGGGAGAGGGAGCTGGTCGCCTGGGCGCGCCTGTCGACGGCGATCCTGCTGGCGCTCGCCGTCGGGATCGCCGCGCGCATGGACTCGGTGGCGGGGGCGTGGCAGCTGCTCTCGGCGCTGACCGCCGGCTACGGACCGGTCACCATCGTTCGTTGGTTCTGGTGGCGGATCACGGCGTGGAGCGAGCTGGCCGCCCTGCTGGCCTCGGGCGTCGTCAGCTTCCTGGTCGGCCGTTGGGCGCCGCATCTCTCGTTCGGAGCGCAGCTGGCCCTGATCGCGGGAGCCACGGCGCCGGTCTGGGCCGGCGTGGCCCTGTGGGGGCCGGAGCCGCACCGGGCTACGGTCGAGCGCTTCGCGCGGACGGTCAGGCCCTGGGGGGCGTGGCCGGGTCCGACGCCGGCGTCCTCACTGGGCGGGCGGCTGCTCCTCTGGATGGTCGGCTCCGGCGCCCTGCTGGCCACCTGCTTCGCGCTCGGCGCCGCCTTCTTCGGCCGTTGGCCGCTGGCCGGCGGGCTCGCCGCCTGCGGCGTCGGCGGATGGGTCCTCTTCTTCCGGCTCGACCGTCGCCGGCCGCCCGCAGCGCAGCCGACGCCATAGGACCGGGGCGAAGGTGAGGAGGAAGAAGAGCAACATCAGCCACGCGGCCTGGCGGACGGCGGCCCCGCGCTGTCCGCTCGCCGCGTTGACGAGGACCGAGCCCAGCTGGGTGTAGACCAGCAGCGGAACGGCCAGGCCGAGGGCCGTCGAGACGACGAAAGGTCCGCGCGCGACTCCCATCAGGGCGGCCGCGTAATTGACCGCCCCGAAGGGCAGCGGCAGGTAGCGAACGCGCACCAGGGCCCAGAAGCCGTGGCGGTCGAGCGCCGCGGTCAGGGCCGCCGTGCGATCGGGCCCCACCAGACGCACTACCAGGTCCCGGCCCAGCCCGCGCCCGAGCTCGAAGCTCAGGAAGGCGCCGGCGCAGGCGCCCAGCATGTTGACGCTCCAGCCTCCGAGCAGGCCGAAGACGGCGCCTCCGGTCGCCACCAGGGGGCTGACCGGGAGAGCGAGGGGGCTGAACAGCAAATAGAGCCCGACGAGAACCAGCGGCGCCCACCAGGTGCCACGAGCGCGGGCGATCGTGTCGAGCACCCGAGCGAGCGTCTCGGGCTCGGTCAGGCCGAGGGCCCAGAGGGTGAGCAGCGTCGCGGCGAGCAGACCCAGCAGGGCGAGGAACCGCCGGGTCGGCGAGCCTCGCCGCGCCCCCGGGAGGTCGTCCCTAACCCTCGGAAGGGGCATCCAGGACCAGGAACTCGCGCATCTGCCGCACTAGGATCTCCTGCGAGCGCGGGTCAATGAAGTTGAGGCGCAGCTCGTTGATCACCATCACCTCGGCGTGTTGCCATTCGCGCCAGCAGTCGACGCAGACCTTGGCGCGAATCTCCTCCCCGAGAGCGCCCGGATAGGGAACGGAGGGCACGCGCGGCGCCTCCCGCCGACAGCGCACGCAGGCCACCAGGGCCTCGTCGGCGCTCACCGGTCGAGCTCTCCCGGCAGGACGATGCGACTGTCGGCCCTCTGCTCCACGTCCTCCGGCACGGCGACCAGGAAGACCCGGCGCCCGCCCGGATGCCGTCCGCGCAGGGCCTTGACCAGCTCGTCGGGCACGGCGAGCTTCACGAAGGCCGGCCGCTTGGGATTCTGCCGGGCGCTGTCGATGACGAGCTCCTCGATGGGGACCGCTTCCACCTTCTCGGCGTACTTCTCCAACGCGAAGGCGAGCAGCTTGCGCGCGTCCATCACGCCTCGGCCGCCGCCAGGCGGTTCTCGAAGTAGCGCAGGGTGGCGGCCAGTCCGTCGGCCAGGGGCACCCGCGGCGCCCAGTCGAGCTCCCGCCGCGCCGCGGAGATGTCGGGCTGCCTGATCTTGGGATCGTCGATGGGCAGCTCGCGGAAGACCACCTCGCTACGGCTGCCTGTCAGCTCGAGCAGCGTCCGGGCGAACTCCAGGATGGTCATCTCGTCCGGGTTGCCGATGTTGACGGGATCGGAGATGTCGCTCTGCAACAGTCGCCAGATTCCCTCGATGAGGTCGCTGACGAAGCAGAAGGAGCGCGTCTGGCCGCCGTCGCCGAACACCGTCAGCGCCTCGCCGGTCAGGGCCTGCCGGATGAAGGTCGGCACCACTCGACCGTCGTGCATGCGCATTCTCGGTCCGTAGGTGTTGAAGATCCGGACGATCCGGGTCTCCACGCCGTGGAAGCGATGGTAGGCCATCACCATCGCCTCGGCGAAGCGCTTGGCCTCGTCGTAGACGCCCCGGGGGCCCACCGGATTGACGTTGCCCCAGTACGATTCCGGCTGGGGATGCACCAGCGGGTCGCCGTAGACCTCGGACGTCGAGGCCAGCAGGTAGCGAGCGTTCTTGGCCTTGGCCAGGCCGAGGGTGTTGTGGGTGCCGAGGGAGCCGACCTTCAGGGTCTGGATCGGCAGCTCGAGATAGTCGATCGGGCTCGCCGGCGAGGCGAAGTGAAGCACGTTGTCCACCGGTCCGTCGATGACGAACGGTCGGGTGACGTCGTGCTCGCGGAACTGGAACTGCGCCTCGCCGAGGAGAAGCCCGACGTTGTCCAGGCTGCCGGTGAGGAGGTTGTCGACGCAGACGACGTGATGACCCTCCTCGAGAAGGCGCTCGCACAGGTGCGAGCCGAGGAACCCCGCCCCGCCGGTCACCACCGAGGTCGTCACGAGATCGTCCCCTCTCCCCGGCCGACCGAGACGTAGCGGAAGCCGGCGGCGGCCATCTTGGCCGGGTCGTAGATGTTGCGCAGGTCGACGATCAAGGGCTCCTCGAGCAGACCCTTCAGGCGCTCGAGGTCCAGGAAGCGGAAGCGATTCCACTCGGTGACGATCACCAGGCCGTTCGCCCGCTTCGCCGCGTCGTACGGGTTGTCGCAGAAGGTGACCTGCGGGAAGCGCGGTCTGCAGGCCTCCATGGCGGCGGGATCGAAGGCCCGCACGGCGGCGCCCGCCGCGAGGAGCCGCTCGACGATGTGGAGGGCCGGGCTCTCGCGGATGTCGTCGGTTTCGGGCTTGAACGACAGCCCGAGCACTCCCACGGTCTTGCCGGAGAGCGGGCCGAAGGAGTCCTCGATCTTGCGGACCATGCGCTCGCGCGTCGCCTCGTTGACCTGCAGAACCGCCTCCATGATCCGGAACATCATGCCGCGCTCGTGCGCGATCTGAGCGACGGCCCGGGAGTCCTTGGGGAAGCAGGAGCCCCCGAAGCCGGGCCCGGGATGCAGGAACTTGGCGCCGATCCGGCTGTCCAGTCCCATGCCTCGGGCGACCGTCTCGACGTCGGCGCCGAGCAGCTCGCAGAGGTGGGCGATCTCGTTGATAAACGAGATCTTGGTGGCCAGGAAGCCGTTGGAGGCGTACTTGATGAGCTCGGCGCTCTCGACGTTGGTGATGACGAAGGGCACGTCGGCGACCCGCAGCGGCGAGTAGATGTCGAGCATGATCTCGACGGCCCGCGGATCGCGGCTCCCGATCACCACGCGGTCGGGCTGCATGAAGTCCTCGATGGCCGAGCCCTCGCGCAGGAACTCAGGGTTGCTGACCACGGCGAACCGGTACCCGCCGCCGCTGCGGTCTCGGACCAGGTCCTCGATCATCTGCCCCGTGCCGATGGGCACGGTGCTCTTGGTCACGATGATCTTGTAGTCGTTGAGGTGCTCGCCGATCGATTCGGCGACCTGCTGGATGAAGCGCAAGTCCGCCGACCCGTCCGGCCGGGGCGGTGTGCCGACGGCAATGAAGATGGCCTGCGCCGCCTCGAGGGCCGGGCCGAGCTCGGTGGTGAAGGAAAGGCGGCCCTGGTCCATGTTCTTGCGCACGAGAGTGGCCAGGCCGGGCTCGTAGATGGGGATCTCGCCCCGCGACAGCGCTGCGACCTTCGTCTCGTCCTTGTCGACGCCGGTGACATGGATCCCGAAATCCGCGAGACAGGCCCCGGTGACGAGGCCGACGTAGCCGCTTCCTACGACGCAGATGTTCATGACTCGGTTCGGGAGCCCTCGGCGTGGGCGATCCGGTACCAGTCGACGAAGCGTCGTAGACCGTCTCGGATGGGGACCTTGGGAGAGTAGCCGAGCAGGCGTCGTGCCTTCGACACGTCGGCGAAGGTGATCGGCACGTCGCCGGGCTGGTCGGCAAGATACTCGATCACCGGAGTGACTTCAAGCTCTTCGGCGATCCAGCGCACGAGGTCTGACAGCGCCGTCGTCTCGGCACCACCGAGATTCAGGATCTCGAACTCCGGCGCCAGATCCAGAACGGTCTCGATTCCGTCCACGATGTCGTCGATGTAGGTGTAGTCGCGTCGGCTGGCGCCGTTCCCGTAGAGGGTCACGGGACGGCCGCGAGCCATCAGATCGGTGAACTTGTGGATCGCCATCTCCGGCCTCTGCGCCGGTCCGTAGACGGTGAAGAAGCGCAGGCACGACGTGCGCAGGCCGTAGAGATGGTGGTAGTTGAAGCAGAGCAGCTCTCCGGTCCGTTTGGTCGTCGCGTAGGGGCTGATCGGGCGGTCCACCTCATCGGACTCGGCGAAGGGCACCTTCTCGTTGATGCCGTAGACCGACGAGGACGAGCCGAAGACGAAGACCTCCGGGCCATGACGTCGCGCCGCCTCGAGCAGGTGGAGCGTGCCGATGCAGTTGACCTCCTCGTAGAGGACGGGCTCGGCGAGGCTCGGCCGCACGCCGGCGCGCGCCGCCAGGTGGACCACCGCGTCGAAGCGCCCGGACGAGAAGAGGTCGTCGACGAGGGAAGCGTCCCGGATGTCGCCCTCGACCAGCCGGTAGTCGTCGCGCTCGAGGTGCTCGGCGACGTTGGCCCGCTTGCGCCGAGGGTCGTAGAAGTCGTTGAAGTCGTCGAGGACCGTGATCCGGTCTCCGCGGCCGAGGAGGCGACGGGTGAGATGCGAGCCGATGAACCCGGCGCCGCCGGTCAGCAGGATGTGCTTCGACGCGGGCATCACTCCTCCGGAGCGGCGGCGGCATCGTCCTGGCTGTCCTCGTACCGCGCCTCGATGCCCTTCTTCTGTCGATTGCGGACGAGCCAGCGCAGGAGCTTCGACTCGTTGATGCCGACGATGATGTCGTTGACCGCGTCGGTGATGCTCGGATCGTTGACCAGCGCGCCCAGAGACCCGCGTCCTTCGTCGATCTTGCCGGCGACGCTGTTCATGCGCTCGACGAGCTCGGCGACGTCGGCGGCGACCTTGTCGCCGTACTCCTCGTCGGCCAGCATCTTGGCGAGGAGGCCGTCTCCGTCCTGGAGCTCCTCGGCGAGCACGCTGAGCCGCTCGCTCGCCGTGCTCAGGTTGGTCAGGGTCTCCCGGAAGCGGTCCCGGATGTCCGCGTCCGTGAGCAGGGCGGGGAGGACGCCGTCGCCGTCGTGAAGCTGCCCGAGGGCGGTCGAGAAACCCGTCAGCGCCGCCTCCACGTCGCGCGCCAGCGAGTCGTCGCGCACCAGCCGGCCCAACGTCCCCTCGCCGGCCTCGATGCCTTGGGAGATGCGCTCGGCCGAGCCCAGGATGTTGAGGATTTTGCTGCGGATCTCCTGACCGGTCGGGCTTTCGGTGGTGAGCTCGCCGAGCACTCCCTCCCCCGCCTCCATGCGCGCCAGGATGTTGCGCAGGGAGGCGGAGATGGCGACGAGGTTGTCCATCGCGCTGCCCCCGGAGGCCAGGAGCTCGTCGAGCTCGGTTCCGGGCGCCGCGGGAATCTGTCCGCCGTCGGGCAGGATGGCGGCGTCCGGTGAGCCCGAGGAGAGCTGGATGTACTTGTCACCCAGCAGGCCGAGGGTCTGGATCCTGGCCTGGGAGTCCTCGCGGATCCTCTGCCCGTAGGCGCGATCGACGGACACCCAGACGGTCAGGAAGCTCT
>Ga0268386_10001697_pt1 | contig 15211 bp, 14 predicted proteins | sample RVTome_15_FD_200260 | JGI IMG/M metagenome (GOLD analysis project Ga0268386, IMG submission 200260) | Soil microbial communities from uranium-contaminated site in the Upper Colorado River Basin, Wyoming, United States - RVT150D86... ...
GCCCCGGCATCCTGGAGCGCCCGGGCGGCCTCGCCCAGCTTGGCGCCCAGATCCACGAAGCGCTGCGTCAGCGCGGCAAGCTCGCGGGCGATTTCGGCGACGTTCGCGTCCATTCCGAGGGTCAACGGGCAGCGCCGATTCTAGGTTTTCGGGGCACGACGTGTCAAACAGCAAACACCACGTGTGCTTAGGCAGCGTCGGGGCCTGGGGGCCGTCCCCGGGGGCGCGGGGCCGCCGGCCGCCGGGAACAGGGGCTCGTGCTGTACGATAGCGGATCGTGCGCGACCGCGTGGCGTTGCCGCTCATCGGGATCCTGTCGCTCGTCGTCGTCGGGCTCGTCGGCGTGCTGCTGCTCGGCCATACACCCGGTCAGGGTGGTCGTGCCGACGTCTCGGCGCTCCCCACGCTGAACGCGGTTCTCAACGGGGCCAGCGCCGTGCTGCTGGTGGCGGGCTGGCTGTCCATCCGGCGTCGCCGCGTCGCCGTCCATCGTGCCTGCATGCTGGGGGCGTTCAGCGTCTCCGTGCTGTTCCTCGTCTCCTATGTCATCTACCATGCGCTCGCCGGCTCGCGACCGTTCACCGGGCTGGGCTGGGTTCGCTGGGTCTACTTCCCGGTGCTCGTCTCCCACATCGTCCTGGCCGCCGCCATGGTGCCGTTCGTGCTGACCACCCTCCATCGCGCGCTGAGCGGCGACTTCACGCGTCATGCTCGACTCGCGCGGCTCACCGTGCCGGTCTGGCTGTACGTGTCGGTGACGGGGGTCGTCGTCTACGCGATGATCTACCACTTTCCGGCAGGCCGCTGAAAGACGGCCGGCCTCGCTCGCCGTGGCCGGCGAGCGACGTGCCGGTGAACGCGTCGAGACGGATCGGCGGCAGCTCGAGGCCGTGGTCGCTCCGACAGGGGTCGCATACGAGCATGCGCCGCTTCGTCGCACGGGTAGAATGACCGTGTGAGTGCCCGGGCCCACGGCGCCGAGCCTGCACCCGACCGGGGCGGCGCGCTGACCGCCTATCATCGCAAGCGACGCTTCGACGTCACGCCGGAGCCGCGCGGGCGGCCAGGCCGGCGGCGACGCGGGCGCGGCCTGGCCTTCGTCGTCCAGAAGCACCGCGCCCGGCACCTGCACTACGACCTCCGGCTCGAGCACGAGGGCGCGATGCAGTCGTGGGCGGTGCCGAAGGGCCCGTCCCTCGACCCCGCCCACAAGCGGCTGGCCCTGATGACCGAGCCCCATCCGATGGACTACAACGACTTCGAGGGCGTGATCCCCGAGGGCGAGTACGGGGGCGGCACCGTGATGATCTGGGATCGTGGCACCTGGGAGCCGCAGACGCCGGACGTCGCCGTCGCGCTGGCCCGGGGCGAGCTCAAGTTCCGGCTGCACGGGCGCAAGCTGCATGGCTCCTGGGTGCTCGTACGGACGCGCTACCGGCAGTGGCTCCTGATCAAGCACCGCGATCGGTTCGCGGCCGCCGGGGACGTCACGGTCGCACGGCCGCTGTCGATCGTCTCCCGCCGGACGATGGCCGGTATCGCGCGCGCCGCCGGCGCCTCGCCGCGCCAGCTCGCGCTCGCGCTGGCCGCCGACCCACCCCGGGCCTCCCGCTCCGCGTAGGGTGGGCACCCCCGGCGTCCCGTCGCGCGTGGCGCCGATGCTGGCCACGCTCGTGGGCGCGCCCTTCCATCGAGCGGGCTGGGTCTGGGAGGAGAAATACGACGGCATCCGCCTGATCGCCATCAAGGAGGGCAGGCGCGTCCGGCTGCTCACCCGCAACGACAAGGACCGTACCGCGGACTTCCCCGACGTGGCCGCGGCGCTGGCCGCGCTGCCGGCGCCCACGCTCGTGCTCGACGGCGAGGTCGTGCGCTTCGACGCGGCGGGTGTCTCCCGCTTCCAGCTCCTGCAGCGGTGCGGGGCCGGGGGCTCGCCGCCGATCTACGTCGCCTTCGACTGTCTGCACGTCCGCGGGCGTGATCTCATGCGCCAGCCGCTGGCCGCGCGACGCGCGGCGCTCGAGGCCGAGGTCCGCCAGGGGGCGCGGCTGCAGATCGCCCGGCGTCTGGCTGGCGACGGCCTTGAGGCGTTCGCCGAGGCGCGGCGACGCGGGCTGGAGGGCGTCATCGGCAAGGATCCTCGGTCGCCGTACCTGCCGGGCGTGCGGACCCCAGCGTGGTGCAAGGTGAAGGTCCGGGCCGAGGAGGAGTTCGTCGTCGGCGGCTTCACGGCCCCCCGGGGCGGCCGCCACCATCTCGGCGCGTTGCTCGTCGGCGCCTGGGCCGGCGACGCCCTGCGGTACGCGGGGAAGGTCGGCGCCGGCTTCACGGGCGCCAGCCTGGGCGATCTCCACCGGCGGCTGTCACCGCTGACGCGCGAGCAGTCGCCCTTCGTCGACGCGCCGCGCGCCCGCGACGTCACCTGGGTGCAGCCAAGACTCGTCGCCCAGCTGGCCTTCACCGAACGCACCGGTGATGGCCGGCTGCGCCACCCCGTGTTCCTCGGGCTCCGGGAGGACAAGGACCCCACCGACGTCGTCTGGACGGGGCCACCCTCGCGGGCTCCGGCCTCCGACCTCAGACCGAATATCGAGTGCGCACGCGCTCCAGCACCCGGCGCCGCGACTCGCTCGGCGGCGAGCCGGCCATCTCGATCGCGGCGATCTCGTCGGCTAGCTCCGGGTCCTTGATCATGTCACGCACCCACGTCGAGTACTCGGCGCCGGCGAGATGGTGCGCCCAGGTGGCTTCGTCCACCCCTTCGGCGAGCTCGGCGAACCGCCCGAGGTTGGCGGCGCGCAGATTCAGGGCGTTGGTGGGGCCGCGGAAAAAGAACGACCGCTCGGGCGGCAGCTCGCCCTCCGCGTACTTCCGGACGTGACGGCGGTGGGGCACGCGGCGCCGGCCCACGCGGAACCGCACGGCCCGCGGGGCGGGCTCGAGCCACGCGAGTGCCGCCTCGCCGCGCTCCAGGGCGGGGCCGTCGACGGAGAGGGCGGCGCGCCGATCGTTCTGCGCGGCGAGCACCGTACGGACGCCGGCCTGGAAGGCCGTCAGCTCGGTGGACGCCACCAGGTTGGGCAGCGGGCGGACCGTCGGCACCAGCTCCGCGGCATCGAGGGTGATCAGCGCCAGTCCCTCGACGCCGGGCCGCACGAGGTCGGCGGCGGGAGAGCCCGCGGCCGGCAGCACGTGGTGGGCCTCGTCGATCACCAGCCAGTGCGGCAGGCCGGTGGCGGACCGTACGGCCGCCACCACGGCGAGCACCTTGGTCGCGTAGGCGACCTTCTCGGCCAGGCCCATCGCGCTCAGGTCGAGGACCAGGCTCGTGCGAGACTGGCGCAGTAGCTGGTCCACCTCCTCGGTCGTCGGCAGCGCCTGCTCGCCCTTGCCGCCGAACACGACGACGCCCGGGATCTCCGCCAGCGTCCGGTAGTCACCCTCCAGGTCGAGGAGCAGGAGCGAGCGCTGGCTCTCGAGTAGGCGCTCGACCAGCAGGCCGGTGAGCGTGCTCTTGCCGCTGCCGGAGGGACCGACGATGAGCAGGCGAGTGCCGTGGGCGGGCACCGCCACGGGCGCGCCGTCGGGCGTCTCGCCCAGTCGCACGTGATGGCGGGTCAGGCGCGGCACCAGGTCGACCAGGTCGTTGAGCAGGTGCTCCTCGATGAACTCGATGGCGCCCCGCGAGGCCATTCCGCGCGTCACGTAGTCCGCGCGCTCGCGCAGCGCGGGGACGGCGTCGGCCACCGCCACCGCGCACTCGCAGATGGACAGGAACGCGTGATCGTTCTCGGCGTCGCCGATGCCGACCATGTTGTGCGGTGACAGCCCCAGCGCCGCCAGCGCCGCCGTCAGCCCCGTGCCCTTGGTGACCCCGCCCGGCAACAGCATCAACGCGCCCTTGTTGAAGACCAGCGTGCGCTCGACGCCGGTCTCCTGGATGGCCGACAGCGCAGCTTCCGCGTACGGCGCGTCGGTCGCCACGATCGCGCTGCCGAGGGTGATGGGCACGCCGCGTCGCGCGAGCGCATCGACCAGCGCCGGCTCGGGCGGGTCGCCCAGGGTGCGCACATCGCGATGCTCGGGGAAGTAGACGAGGGCGCCGTTCTCCGCCACCACGGCGTCGAACATCCGCTCGAGGTCGGGACAGACCCCCTGCAGATCGGGCAGCATGCGGCCGGTGACCAGCAGGAGCTTGCGCCCGGTGGCCCGCACGCGCTCGAGCGCGCGGGCCGTGGCCTCGTCGACGCGGTTGCCCTCGGCGATGGTCCCGTCGTAGTCGGTGGCGAAGACGTGGATGTTCACGCTGGCCGGCGGCTCCTCGCCTTCAACGGTACCACGGGATTCAGCACGTCTCGCAGCCGAGCAGCTCCCGGTAGACGGCCATCGTGCGCGTCATGGCGGCGTCGAGCGAGTGGCGCTCGCGCACCAGCGCCTGGCCGCGGCGGGCCATCGCGCGGGCGCCGCCGCGATCCGTGAGGCAGTCCAGGATGGCCGCCGCCAGGACCGCCGGGTCTCCGGCGCGCACCAGCCGTCCGGTGTCGCCGTCGCGCACGAGCTCCCGGCTGCCGCCGACGTCGGTGGCGATCACCGGGGTGCCGACCGCGAGCGCTTGCGGGATGACCTGGGAGGCGGCCTCCGAGCGGGTCGAGGGCAGGACGAGCACGTCGAGCGCGGCCATCACCTCGGGGACGTCGCGGCGAAAACCGGTCATGCGCACAGCGCCCTCGAGGCCGAGAGCGGCCACCCGCCGCCGCACGTCGTCGAACCCGATGCCGTCGCCGACGATCACGAAACGCGCGGCCGGCTCCCGCGCGAGGACGGCGCGCGCCGCGTCCAGGAAGACGTCGTGGCCCTTGGAGCCCCGGATGTTGGCGACGAGGCCAACGACGGGGGCCTCGTCGAGCCCCAGCTCGTCCCGAACGCCGGCGCCCGTGACGGCGGGATGAAAGCGGGTAGTGTCGACGCCGGGAGGGATCGGCACGATCCGGGCCGGCGGCACCCCGGCAGCCGCTACGACCTGCGCGGCGGCCTCCCCGCTGCTGATGATGCGGTCGGCGAGCCGGTACACGAGCGCTCGGCGGCGGGGGATCGCGATGGTGACGTGGCGACTGCGCACCACCGGGCGGCGGCGCGAGCGGCCGGCAAGCCCGCCCAGCCAGCTGTCGATCGAGCTATGCGTGTGGACGAGCGCGACGTCGCGCTCCGCGATGAGGCGGCGGAGCGTGAGCAGCGCTCGGACGTCGAGCGGACGGCGCATGCGTATCGCGACGGTGGGCACGCCGAGCCGCCCGCTCTCGCGGAGAAGGTGGCTGCCCGGCTGGCCGGCGATCAGGGCCGGCCAGCCGTGATCGAGGAGCCAGCGCGCCTCGGCCACGATCCGGATCTCCTGACCGCCAAAACCGACGGATGCCTCGGTGTGCAGGACAAGGCATCGCACCTCGCTCACCCGGCCATTCTACCGGCCGGGTGCGCGATCGGACGATGGTCGCGGATTATGTCGGGAGGCTACCAGCGCGGCCGGCCACCGCCACCGCCGCCGCGACCACCGCCGCCGCCGCTGCCCGGAGACTTGGCGCGCTCGACCTGGATGGTCCGGCCGTCGACCGACGTGCCGTTGAGCTTGCTGATCGCCTGCTCGGCATCCTCCGGCGTCGCCATCTCGACGAAGCCGAAGCCGCGCGAGCGGCCGGTGTCGCGATCGGTCACGACCGCCGCCGACTCGACACTGCCGGTCGCGGCGAAGACCTCGCGCAGACGCTCGTTGGAAGTGGAGAATGACAGCCCGCCGACGAAGAGTTTGACGGCCATGGGGAGCGCTCCTTTTGGAGGGTTACCCTGAACCGCGACCGCGCCAGATTGGGCGAAGTATACACTGGCGCCGGTGGAACCGATCGGGCAATTCCTGGAAGAGTTCACCTACCTCGGCGTTTTCCTCGTCCTGGTCGTCGCCGGCCTGGGCGTGCCGATCCCCGAGGAGCTGGTGGTTCTGGCCGGCGGGGTGCTCGCCCAACAGGGCGTGGTGCGCTGGGGGCTGATGCTTCCGCTGTGCGTGGCCGGCGTGCTGGTGGGTGACGTGACCCTCTACTGGATCGGTCGCCACTGGGGGGAGCGGGTGCTGGCCTGGCGCTGGGTGCGGCTCGTCCTCAGCCGGGAGCGGGAGGAGGCCCTGAAGGCTGGCTACCGCCGCCACGGTGTGAAGATCGTCCTCACGGCCCGCCACGTGACGGGCCTGCGGGCGGCGGCCTTCCTCACGGCGGGCATCGCCCGGGTGCCGTTCGGTCGGTTCCTGGCCGCCGACGCCGCCGCGGCGCTGTTCGGCGTGTCCACGATCTTCGGCCTGGCGTTCTTCTTCGCCGCGCAGATGCGACAGATCCTGGCAGGGGCGCACCGGGTCGAGCGCTGGGCGGGTCTCCTGGCGCTGCTGGCGGTCATCGCCTGGATTGGCGTGCGCGTCTACCGACGCAGTCAGGCCCTGGAGCGCGAGGCAGGGACGGCGCGGGGGGACGCCTCGTGCTGAGCCGCGTGCTATAGTCGGCCGAGCGAGACCGTGGTGACGACCGGCGAGCGCAAGCCCTGGCACGCGATCTTCCGGCTGCTGGAGCGCGACGAGCGCGTGTTCGCCGTTCTCCTCGCTGCGGCCATGGTGGGCGGTCTGGCCACCCTGGGACTGGATCCGCTGAGAACCCGCGAGCGCATCGACCTCTACTCGCTGGTCGTGTGGTTCGCGCTCTACAAGGTCGGCGTCTTCGCGCTGGTCACCGTGCATCCGCGGTCAACCCGCTCGATCTTCCTGGGCGCGCTCGGCATCGACCTGCTGCTGGTCTTCGTCCTGATCTTCCTGACCGGTGGCGGGTACAGCCTCTTCTACCTCCTGTTCTTCCCGCTGGTCGCCGTCAACGCCTACTACTTCGGCCCCTGGCTGGGGCTGGCTGCCGCGCTCATCGCCGGTGGCCTCTACGCGGCGGCGGCCGCGCTGGCCACGCCGTGGGTCGGCTGGACCCCGGTCACGATCCTGGCCGTGCTGTTCGGGCTACCGGCCGTCACCGTGGGCATCGTCGCGGTGCGCGAGCGGGGCGCGCGGAGCGAGGTGGAGCGGCTCAACGCCGAGCTGACCGGCACGCTCAACCGGCTGCAGGCGGCCCAGCAGGAGCTGCTGGTGGCCGAGCGCATGGCGACGGTCGGGCGGCTGTCGCTCAAGGTGGCCCACGAGGTCCGCAATCCGATCGCGGCCATCGAGCTCAACGCCGAGCTGCTGCAGGACATCGTCCGGGGCCATGCCGGGACGGAGAGGGACGAGGCGACCGGGCTGGTGGCGGCCATCCGCGATCAGGTCAACACGCTCGATGCCCTCACGGAGGAGTACCTGGCGTTCGCGCGCTTCCCCAAGCCGCACTTCGAGGAGGAGTCGATCAACCATCTGCTCGAGGAGCTGGCCGCGTTCGTGCGGCCGGTGGCCACCCGCCAGGGACTGACGATCCACGTCGCCACCGACGCCGGGGTGCCGATGATGGAGATCGACCGCGGGCTGCTGCGCCAGGCGATCCTCAATCTCGTGAAGAACGCCATGGAGGCGCTCTCGCGCGGCGGGGCGGTGACGATCGAGAGCCGGTGCGATGGCGAGGCCGTGGAGATCGCGGTCTCCGACACCGGCGGCGGCATCACCTCGGAGGTCGCCGGACGCCTGTTCGAGCCGTTCTTCACGACCAAGCCGCAGGGGACCGGGCTCGGCCTGTCGATCACGCGTCAGATCATCGAGGAGCACGGCGGCGAGCTGATCTGGCACAATCGGGAGGGCGCCGGCGCCACCTTCGCCATCCGGCTGCCGATCAAGAGGCCGGTGACTCATGCCTGAGCCCGCCACGCTGCTGGTCGCCGACGACGATCCGGGACTGCGCGAGAGCCTCGACCGCACCCTGACCCGCGAAGGCTATCGCGTCGTCCTGGCCTCCGACGGCCGCGCCGCGCTGGAGCGCTTCCAGAGCGGCGGCATCGACCTCATCGTGACGGATCTCAAGATGCCCGGCCTCACCGGCCTCGAGCTGTTGCGGGCGGCCAAGGCCATGGCCCCCGACGTCGACGTGATCCTCCTCACCGCCTTCGGCACCGTCGAGGAGGCGGTGAAGGCGATGAAGGACGGCGCCTACGACTTCCTGACGAAGCCGTTCCGGCGCGAGCAGCTCGTCAAGCTGATCGACAAGGCGCTGGAGCGTCGCGACCTCATCGAGAAGAACAAGGCGCTGCAGCAGCGCCTGGACGACCTGCTCGGGCAGGGCGCGATCATCGGGGCCAGCCCGGCCTTCCGGCGGATGATGACGCTCGTCGAGCAGGTGGCCGACAGCTCGGCCACCGTCCTCGTCCAGGGGGAGAGCGGCACCGGCAAGGAGGGCACCGCGCGGGCCATCCACGAGCGCTCGGGACGGCGCAAGGGCCCCTTCGTCGCCGTCAACTGCGCGGCGCTGCCGGAGACGCTGCTGGAGTCGGAGCTGTTCGGCTACGACAAGGGCGCGTTCACCGGCGCGGCCGGGCGCAAGGAGGGGCGCTTCGAGCTGGCCGACGGCGGCACGCTGTTCCTGGACGAGGTCGCTGACCTTTCGCCCGTGACCCAGCCCAAGATCCTTCGCGTGCTGCAGGAGGGCGAGTTCGAGCGCCTCGGCGGGACCCGCACGATACGGGTGGACGTCCGCATCGTCGCCGCCACCAACCAGGACCTCGCCCAGATGGTGAAGGACAAGCGCTTCCGCGAGGACCTCTTCTACCGGCTCAAAGTCATCACGATCAACGTGCCGCCGCTGCGCGAGCGCCGCGAGGACATCCCGGTGCTGGCCCACCACTTCGTGCGCATCTACGCCGCCAAGAACAACCGAAAGCTCGAGGGGCTGACCGACGACGCCGTGCGCCAGCTCGAGGCATACTCGTGGCCCGGCAACGTGCGCGAGCTCGAGAACGTCATCGAGCGGGCGGTGGTGCTGGCGCGTGGCGGGCGCATCGAGGTGGCCGACCTGCCGCCCGAGATCGCGGGGGCCACGCCGCTGCCCGAGGGCGTGCTCACGATCCGGATCGGCACGCCGCTGGCCGAGGTGGAGGCGCGGCTGCTGGACGAGACGCTGCGAGTGACCAAGGGCAACAAGACGCTCACGGCCCGCCTGCTCGGCATCGACCCGCGCACGGTCTCGCGCAAGCTCGAGCGCCAGGAGGACGGGTCGGCCGACGGCCCGGCGGCCGACGCGGACCCGGCCTGACGTCGTGAAGGCTCTGCTCGTGACCCGCGAGTACCCCCCGCACATCTATGGCGGCGCCGGCGTCGTCGTCGACCAGCTCAGCGGCGCGCTGGCCCGGCGCATGGACGTCGAGGTGCGCTGCTTCGGCCCCCGCGACCCCCACCGCGACGGCATCGCGGTGCGCGGCTACACGCCGTGGGAGCGGGTGGGCGGCAAGGACGTCCGTTTCGCGCCCGCGCTGGAGACGCTGTCGATCGGTCTGGCGATGGCCCGCGACCCGGTGGACGCCGACGTGGTCCACGCCCACACGTGGTACGCCGACATGGCAGCACTCTGGATCAGCCAGCTGTACCGCATCCCGCTCGTGGTCACCCTGCACAGCATGGAGCCGCTGCGCCCGTGGAAGGCGGACCAGCTCGGCAGCGGCTACCTGCTGTCCTCGTGGATCGAGAAGACGGCCGTGGAGGCGGCCCACCGGGTCATCGCGGTGTCGAACAAGATGCGGGAGGACATCCTCGCCCACTTCGGTGCCGACCCCGCGCGGGTCGTCGTCATCCACAATGGCATCGACCCCGACCGCGTCAAGCGTACGGACGCGCGCGAGGCCCTCGACCGACTCGGCGTCCGCGTCCCCTACGTGCTGTTCGTCGGGCGCATCACCGACCAGAAGGGGATCTTCCACCTGCTGGAGGCCTCGCGCCGTTTGCCGGCGGACGTCCAGGTCGTGCTGTGCGCGTCGGCGCCCGACACGCCCGAGATCGAGGAGCGCCTGCGCCGGGCGGTGGCCGAGATGCCCAGGGTGCGGTGGATCAACGAGATGGTGCCGATCGATGTCGTCACCCAGCTCTACAGCCACGCCGCCGTGTTCGCGTGCCCGTCCGTCTACGAGCCGTTCGGCCTCATCAACCTCGAGGCGATGGCCTGCGAGACGGCGGTGGTGGCCTCGGCGGTCGGGGGCATCGTCGAGGTGGTGGAAGACGGCAAGACCGGCGTGCTGGTGCCGCCGGCCCGGCCCGACGCGCTCGCCGAGGCCATCAGCCGCGTCCTCGCCAACCCCGCGCTCGCCCGCGAGATGGGCCGGGCCGGCCGCCGGCGCGTCGAGGCGCAGTTCTCCTGGGCGTCGATCGCCGAGCGGACCGAGCAGGTGTACAGGGAGGCCGTCGACGAGTTTCGCCACACGTCGGGCGACTGAGCCCGTGCTCGGGGACTGTCGCGGCTTCGTCGTCGATCTCGACGGCTGCGTCTGGCAGGGCTCGACCCTCATCTCCGGCGCCGGCGAGACGCTGACCGCGCTCCACCGGGCCGGCCGCGGCGTCGCCTTCCTCACCAACAATTCGCGCGCGACCGGGAGCGACATGCGGGCCAAGCTGCAGCGCCTCGGCCTCGACTGGGTCGAGCACGCGCTCACCCCGCTGGAGATTCTCGGGCAGGTCGTGGCCGAGCGCTACGGCTCCTCGCGGGTGCTCGTCATCGGCGCCCCCGAGCTGGCCGCAGTGGTGGCGGCCGCCGGCCACGAGGTGGTGGACGTTGCCGACTTTCGCCACGCGACCGTCGTGGCGGTCGGCAACGACTTCGACCTCTCGTACGAACGGCTGACCGCCGCCGCGCGGGCCGCCGCCGCGGGCGCGCCGCTGGTGACGCCGAACGTGGACCCCCGGCTGCCGATCGAGAACGGTGATTTCCTGCCTGGCTGCGGGGCCATCGTGGCCGCGGTGAGCGCGGCGGCGGGCGTGGCCCCGATCGTCGTGGGCAAGCCCGCGCCGCCGCTGTTTCGCATCGCGCTCCGCCGCCTCGGCCTGCCGCCTGGGCAGGCTGCCATGGTGGGCGACAGCGTCGAATCGGACATCGCCGGTGGGCGCGCGGCCGGCATGCGAACCGTGCTGTACGCGCCGGCCGGCGCGCCGGACGGCTCCGCCGACGTTGTCGTTCGCTCGTGGGGCGAGCTGGCGCGCCTCGCCGGCGTCGCCTGAGCGACGCTGGGGATCTGAGCCCGGGCTCGAGATCCGGGGCCGCCCCGTGTACGGGCACCAGCCCGACGGTTCGGCGAGGCCGCGTGACGCGGCCGCTCGGCGCCACCACGCGATCACCCCATCTGTTGACGGAGGCGCGGGGGATGGAGCCTGCCCGCAACGAGTAGTCCCGTCCAGGTAACCCTGCGGCGCGCCTCGACCACACAACGGCGTTCAGGGGGGATCCGGGGGCAAGGGCGCGGCGGCTTGACTCTCGGGGCAGGGGCGGCCTAGTCTCGCGGCATGGCGCTCACGTTTCGGAAGCTCCATTCATGCTTCGCCGCCGAGGTCGGCCCGATCGAGCTGCGGCGAGCCTACGATGCCGACACGCTCGCCGGGATCCGGGCCGGCATGGACGAATACGCCGTCCTGGTATTCCGTGACCAGCCGTTCACCGACGAGGACCAGCTCGCCTTTGCGCGGCGCCTCGACGGCGAGCTGCACACCAAGACGGGCGCGCGCGTCCTGGTGAAGAGCCGCCTCGGCAACGAGGCGGTCGCCGACATCTCCAACCTGGACGAGGACGGCGGGATCATGAAGTCGGACGACCGCCGCCGCATGTACTCGCTGGGGAACCGCCTGTGGCACACCGACGCCTCGTTCCAGGACCCTCCGGGGCGCTACTCCATGCTTTCGGCCAGGGTCGTGCCGTCGGTCGGTGCCGACACCGAGTTCGCCGACACCCGCGCGGCCTACGACGCCCTCGACCCCGAGACGAAGGCACGGCTGGAGGGGCTGCGCGTGCACCACTCGATCGCGCACTCGCGGCAGATGCTCGGTTTCGAGTTCTCCGCCGAGGAGACAGCGGCGCTGCCCGGTGCCGTGCATCCGCTGATCCGCGTGCTGCCGCGCTCGAATCGGCGGTCGCTCTACGTCGCCTCCCACGCGTCCTGCATCGTCGACTGGCCGGTGCCCGAGGGCCGGCTGCTCCTGCGCGACCTGATCGAGCACGCCACCCAGCGGGAGTTCGTGTACCGCCACGCCTGGCGCGTCGGCGATCTCGTGATCTGGGACAACCGCGCCACGATGCACCGCGCCACGCCGTTCGACGACGCGAAATACCGTCGCGAGCTGCGTCGGGTGACCACGCTGGATCAATGAGCCCGGGGGGCCCCCAGATGGCCTCCCAGACCTGCCCCACCGCCCAGAGCGGCTGACAGCTGCGCGGGGCCGCTGGAGTGTCTTCAAAGATGTCGGCGATCCGACGAGACAGCATGCTGCGCGCCAAGCCCGAGGTCGAAGCGCTCACGCCGTACGTGGCTCCCCTCGAGGGCCGGCGGACGCTCCTCCGCCTGGACTTCAACGAGAGCACCGTCGGCCCCTCGCCCAAGGTGGTGGAGGCCATCCGGGGGCTGCCGCCGTCCGCGTACACGACGTACCCCGAGTACGCGGGGCTCACGGAGGCCTTCGCGGCGACGCTCGGTATCGGCGCCGAGCACGTCGAGGCCTTCAACGGCGTCGACGCGGCGATCCGGGCGATCTTCGACGCCTACGGCGAGCGGAGCGCGACATTCCTCACGACGGTGCCGACGTTCGGGTACTACGAGCCGTGCGCGCGGCAGCAGGGGATGACGATCGACGCGGCGCCCTACCACGACAACCTCGGCTATCCACTGGCTCTCGTCACGAGGCGGCTGCAGAGCGGACCCCGGCTCTTCTTCGTCTGCAATCCGAACAATCCGACCGGCACGCTGCTGCCGCCCGCCACGATCGTCGAGCTGGCCCGCGCTGCGCCCGACACGCTCGTCGTGGTCGACGAGCTCTACGTGGCCTTCACGGGACAGTCCGTGCTGCCGGCGGCGCTCGAGCTGCCCAACGTGCTCGCGCTGCACTCGCTGTCCAAGGCGGCGGGGATCGCGGCGCTGCGGCTCGGCTTCGCGATCGGCCACCCCACCGTGCTGGACCGGCTGCGCCGGGTCACCGGCCCGTACGACATCAACATGTTCGCCGTGGTGGCGGGCCAGGCCGCGCTGGGCGACCCCGATCACATGCGGCGGTACGTCGCCGAGGTGCACGCCGCCCGGGCATGGACCGTCGAGCGACTCCAGCGTCTCGGCGTCCGGCATTCCGGGGAAGGCGGCAACTACATCCTCGTGTGGCCGGAGCGCGACTGCCAGCGGGTCGTCCAGGCGCTGCGCGAGCGGGGCATCCTGGTGCGGAGCATGGCCGGCAAGCCCGTCATCGACGGCAGCTTCCGCCTGACCATCGGGACCCGCGCCAACATGCAGCGCTTCATGCTGGCCTTCGAGGACGTGATCCGATGAACATCACCAGGACGGGTCACTCGCTGATGCCGCCCCGGACGATCACGACCCCCAGCTCACACCCTCGCCGCCGTCGACTGCCAGCGACACCCCGGTGACGAAGCCCGCCTCGTCGGAGTGCAGGAACAGCGCGGCGTAGGCGACGTCCCAGCCCGTACCCATCCGGCGGCGCAGGGGGACGCGACGATCGCGCGAGGCAATGACCTCCTCGCGGCTGGTGCCCTGGGCGACCCGCGCTTCGATGGCCATCGGCGTGTTCATCAGGCCGGGCAGTATGGCGTTGGCGCGTACGCCGTAGGGGGCGTTGGCGGCAGCGAGGTTCTCGGTGAGGGCGACGACGGCCGCCTTGGTGGTCTTGTAGCCGACGAGCGGATAGGCGTTGCGCGCCGCCATCGAGGAGATGTTCACGATCGAGCCGCCGGTCTCCCGCAGGGCAGGCAGGGCGTGCTTGCAGGCCAGCCACATCCCCTTGAGATTCACGTCGAAGCTCCGCTGGAACGCCTCCTCGGTGAGCTCGGTTGCCGGCGCGTCACCCAGGGCGAGGCTGGCGCCGACGTTGTTGTGCAGGATGTCGATCCGGCCGAGGCGCTCCAACGCGGCAGCGACCAGGCGCTTGGCCGCGTCCTCGCTGGTGATGTCCGCCTCGAACGGCCAGGCCTGCCCCCCCTCGCCGGCGATCATGTCGGCGGTCTCGCGGGCGGCTTCCAAATAGCGATCGACCACGAGGACGCGCGCGCCCTCGCGGGCCAGCACGATGGCCGTGGCCCGGCCGTTGCCCACCGTCTCGCCACGCGTTTGACCGCCACCGACCACGATCGCCACCTTGCCGTCCACGCGCTTGGCCATCGCGCTCCTCGTCGCCGGATTCGAGCCCACCAAGCTTACACCGCGGGGCGAAACCGTCCGTGACGCCCGGGCTGGCGCTCGCGGCGGAGACGGCGCTCGTCGGACGGGTTATCCGGAGCCCTGGCTCGCCGCCGGGTCCTGCTTGAGGCCCATGTCCTTGATCTTGTAGAGGAGGGCGCGGTAACTGATCTTGAGCATCTTGGCCGTCTTGACGCGATTCCAGCGGCACTGCTCGAGCGCCCGGCCGATCACCTCACGCTCGGCTTCCAGGACCGCGCGGCGGGAGATCTCCTTGAGCGAGAGCCCCTTGGTGGCAGCGAACGGCTCGGGCGCCACCGGCGTCGGCAGAGGAACCGGCGGAGCGACCAGCGCGCGGGCCAGCGCCCAGTCCTGGAGCACGATCATCCGCTTGATGAAATTCTCCAGCTCGCGGATGTTGCCGGGCCAGTGATAGGCGAGGAATGGCTGGAGGATCTCGGGGCTCAGCTCGCGCTTCGCCACGTTGAACACGCGCGAGTAGCGCTGCACGAAGTACTCGACGAGGCCGGGAATCTCCTGGTGTCGCTCGCGCAGCGGCGGCACCAGGACGTTGATGACGTTGAGCCGATAGAAGAGGTCCTCCCGGAAGCGGCCGGCCGCGACCTCGCGGGCGAGATCCCGGTTGGTGGCGCAGATCGTCCGCACGTCGACGCGGATGTTGCGACGGCCGCCGACCCGCGAGAACTCGCCGTCCTGCAGGACGTACAGCAGCTTGGCCTGCAGTGCCGCGTGCAGCTCACCGATCTCGTCCAGGAAGATCGTGCCGCCGTCGGCCAGCTCGAACCGGCCAGGCTTGCGCTGGTGGGCGCCGGTGAAGGCGCCGCGCTCGTGA
>Ga0268386_10001698_pt1 | contig 15203 bp, 17 predicted proteins | sample RVTome_15_FD_200260 | JGI IMG/M metagenome (GOLD analysis project Ga0268386, IMG submission 200260) | Soil microbial communities from uranium-contaminated site in the Upper Colorado River Basin, Wyoming, United States - RVT150D86... ...
TCCCGCTGCTGGGGAGGGGGTTGGTGCTTCGGTGGGCCGGGCGGGTGGGGCACGGGCAGGCTGGGCCTGCCCGTGGTTGCTGCCCGGGGGGCCGCGGAGGCTGCGGGGTCAAGGCCGGCCCGTAGGGCCGTCGCGTAGCGATGCGCAGCAGCCTTGACGCCGGAGGGGCGGCCCGGTATGCCCGCCCGGCCCGGCGGAGGACCAACCCTCGGCGCGGGGAGAGGGCCCGTGGTGATCATCGCGGGGGCCCGGGGGTGGGGGTGGTTCGGGTGCGGCCGGGGCGGCGGCGGGGCCGGTAGCTGTGTCCGTCCAGGAGCAGGTGGTGGCTGGTGTTGATGACCCGGTCGAGGATGGACTCGCCGACCACCGGGTTGGGGAACAGCGGGTACCAGTCGGCCGGGGACCGGTTGGAGGTGAGGATCAGCGACCGGCCGGGGCGGCCGAGTCGTTCGCAGAGCAGCTCGTAGAGGTCGTCGGCCTGGGTGGGGGTGAACTCGCGCATGGCGAAGTCGTCGACGATGAGCAGGGCGGGTTTGGCCAGGTCGCGGATGCGGGCGGGCAGGCTGTGGTCGGCGTGCCCGCCGGCCAGCTCGGCCAGCAGCCGGGAGCAGGTGGTGAAGGCCACCGGGTGCCCGCGGCGGCAGGCCTGGTGGCCCAGCGCCTGGGCGAGGTGGCTCTTGCCCACCCCGACCGGGCCGTAGACGATGACGCCCTTGCCGGCCGGGATGAATTCCAGCCGGGCCAGGTCGCGGATCTGCGCGGCGGACAGTTTCGGGTTGGCGGTGACGTCGAAGCTTTCCAGGCTGGCGTCGGTGGGGAAGCGGGCCGCCTTGACCCGCCGGGTGATCTTGGCGGCGTCGCGGCGGGCGAGTTCGTCCTCGCACAGCACCTGCAGGAACTCGGCGTGCCCGAGGGTGCCGGCCCGGGCCTCGGCCAGCCGGGCTTCCAGGGTGTCCAGGATGCCGGACAGGCCCAACGCCTTCAGCGTGGGCGCCAGCCCGGTCGGGGTGCCGGCCGCCCCGCTCATGGCTGGGACTCGCCGAAGGCGTCCGGGCCGCGCAGCCAGGCCGGCACGCTGACCCCGGGCAGCGGCAGCTGCACGGTGGCGTGTTCGGTGCCGGCGGCCAGGATGCCCTTGACCGTGCGGTAGGACGGGTCGCCCACCTCCAGGGCGCGGGCGCAGGCGGCCTCCAACCGGGCCGGGCCGTGCGCCTGGGCCAGCCGCAGCACCCCCTGGGCCTGGCGCAGCCGGAACAGCGCGTTCACCGCGAGCAGCTCACCGACCAGGGTGTGGCAGGCCGGGCCGACGTCGCCGGCCTGGGCCCGGCACCAGTCCGGGGTGCGCATGAAGAATCCGACCCTGGTCTCGGGCAGGTCGGCCCAGTCGGTGCGCCGCCCCCGCGGCTGCACCGGGTGGGTCGGTCCTGTGGCACGCAATCGGCTGACGTTCCGATGGCCGCGCGGTCAGCGGCCCCGACTCCTTGATCGACGTATCCGAGGCGAGCATCGAGCATGCCGCCGCTTTGAGCCTGCTCTACCCGGCCAACCGACAGCTCCTGCAGCCATGGGAAACTGGTGCGCGACGATGCCTCCGAGCCGATTCGCGAGGTTGCGCGCCAACGCTCGCGGACGATCCGGTCGGGGTCTTCCCGCTCCTGGGATGCCTCTGGTGCCGGGCGCCGATTAGTTCTCGCGCGCCCGTCCGTCCGTCGTACCGGTATTGAGTCGCACCGAGGAGGACGTCATGGGGCCGGATGGTGAGATCGTCGTCGAGGCGCTGGCCGCGGCCGGGGCCCCCGCCCGCGTTGGTGATGAAAATGCTGGCGGGACAACTCGGGTTCGACGGAGGCGGCGGAGGTCGCCTTCCCAGAGGGCCGTTCGGTCGGTACATCGGGGCGGTCCGTTGCGGTAAGCCGGAACCAGGCTCAGGCTAGGGATGTGGGAAACCCGGACGGGCCGGCCCCGCGACGGTATGAGCGAGACTCCGCCCTGCGGAAGGTCATCGTCGACGTCGGCGCAGCGTCGAGTCGGCGGCACGCGATCCCGGCGTGGTTCGCCGCCGACGTCTCCGAGGTGCTTCCGGTGCTCCGCGCTCGCGGGCGACCGTCGCTGACCGTGTACGTGGCAGGCACGCTGGCTCGCGCGGTCGCCCGGCACCCGCGGCTGCACGCCACCCGCGACCTGCGCGGCCGGGTCGTCATCTTCGACGACGTGGACATGAACATGTCCGTAGAGGTGGAAGTCGGCGGACAGCCCTTCCCGATGAACCACGTCCTGCGTTCAGTGCAGTCGCGGTCCTTGGATGACCTCCACGACGAGGTGCAGGCAGCCAAGACAAACCCTCACCGCAGCCCGACGGCCGCGCTCGCCACACCGCTACGCGCGTACCTGGCGCTCCCCCCGCCGCTGCGCAGCCGGCTACTGGGCGGCGTGCGCCGATTCCCGGACCGGCAGAAGGCTCTCATGGGCACCGTCGGCCTCACCTCCGTCGGCATGTACGGCGGTGGCGGTGGGCTCGGCCTGCCGTTCCTCGTCCACACACTCGACGTGCTGGCCGGCGGCCTGGAAACCCGCGCCGGTTTCGACCGCGACGGATCCTTGGGGCCGCGGCAGTACCTGTCCATCTCGGTGCAGGCCGACCACGACATCGTGGACGGTGCACCGCTGGCCCGCTTCCTGGCCGACTTCCGCGACCACCTCGAGCACGACGGGCTTTCGCACTGACATTCGGAAACTGTTCTCGGCTGACAATCTGGCTGGCGTCAGAAGCGGTGGCACCCACCTGGAGGTGACAGCCTTGCCCGGGAAAAGGTTGATGTCCCGGCGGGCGCACCGCTGCGCCGGCGTGGGTGAGCAGGAGCTTGCCCCTGTACCTTGCGCAGCAGTCCCGTTCGCCTGAGGTGACTGACGGAAGTCCAGCGGCGGTGCGGCGTCGACCTCGCGGAAGTTCTTACCGATCTTGTCAACGCCGGCACGGTCGAGGAACCACAGGTGCGCGCTCAGGGCCGCGGCCATCTCGCCCGGTGTGGGCTCCGGAACCGGTGAGCCGAGGGTGATCAGTCGCGTGTCGAGGTCGTCGCGACGTCGGTGTACCGCAACCGGTTCACGATGTCGACCAGCCGCGGGTGCACGCTGTACTCACGGAAGACGAGGTACGGCCCGCGCAGCGCCTGGCTCACCTCTTCGACGTCGAAGTGCGCGGGGTCGTCGAGCACGTCGGCGAGCTCGTCGGCATCGGTGATGCCGCCGCAGTCCTCGGGAGGGGCGACGCGGCGGCAGTCGACGCAGGTCGCGGTCGTGGCGCCCTCTCCAGCCGGGAGGACCTGCTCGAGCCGGAGGGTCAGTTCCCAGGAGTCGCCGTAGTCGTAGACGTAGCGCAGGACGTCGCCCGGCTCCTGCAGCGTCTCGTCGAGGGGTGCGTCGGACGCAGGGCTGCCGCTGTCCTCGCCCTCCTCCAGGTCGTACGGGCGATGGAGGAGCTCGCTGTGCAGATCGAAGGGGCCCGCCGCCGGGCGCGGCGCGAGTCAATCCAGTCGAACGCCGCCTGCAGCACCTGGTGGACGACGTCGAGCGTCGCGTCCGAGCAGACGTCCAGCCTGCGCCAGATCGGCGGTCGAGCGTTTCCGGCTAGCGCGGCCGCGGCCTCCAGCCGACCGGCGAGGGCGCCTCTGGCAGGCGGACACCCCTGCGTGCTGTCCCGGGTTCACAGGGCGCCCGCCTCTATCCGGGAGCCGCCCGGCCCCTGGACGGTGAATGAGCGGGACCAGGTCCCGACTCGACGCCCTTGGAGGCGGAAGGTGCTCGTTCGGATCGAACGTTTCGGCAGGCTCGCCCACGCCGGTCCGCGTAGCCGGGTGGTGACAGCCGGGCTGGTCCTCGTCCTTGCGGGCGCGCTCGCCGGCTGGCTGATCCCGATGGGCCCGGTGACGACCGTTGAGGCGCTCGTCGCCGTGGTGGCGGTGCTGCTGGTGGGTTTCACCATCGGCTGGCTGCTGCGGACCCGCTGGGCCCTGCTTTTCGCACCGGTGACGTTCATGCTCGTGTTCGAGCTGGCCCGGATGCGCGTCGACGGCCCGACGGTCGACGGCATCCGGCTGGACGGGATCTACGGCGTGCTGATGCTGGCCGCCGGTCGGGGGATCGACGGCGTGCTCATGCTGCTGCCGATGGTGGTGGGCGTCGCCTACGGCGTCGCCCTGACCCGCCGGCTCCAGGGGCCCGCCGACGCCACGCCCGGGCAGCACCTCGTGCGACGGGGGCTCCTCGTGGTGGCCACGGTGGCGGTCGTCGCCCTGGTGACCGGTCTCCTGCGGCCGGCTTCCACCGAGGCGATCGTCGGGTCGGACCGGGAGCCGGTGAGCGGCAGCATCGCCGAGCTCGTCGAGGTGCGGATCGGGGGGCACCACCAGGCCATCATGCTGCGCGGCGTGTCCGCCGAGGCACCGGTGCTGCTGTACCTCGAAGGCGGTCCCGGCGGGACCGGGATCGGCCGTATCCGAAACTCCGGGGAGGACCTGGAGCGGAGCTTCGTGGTGGCGACCTGGGACCAGCGCGGGACCGGCAAGTCCTACGACGCCCTCGAACCACGCTCGACCCTGACCGTGGACCATGTGGTCGACGACACGCTGGAGGTCACCAACTACCTGCGTGACCGATTCGGCCAGCAGAAGATCTACCTGGTCGGCAGCTCCTGGGGCACCACCATCGGCGTGCTCGCCGTGCAACGGTCACCCGAGCTGTTCCACGCCTACGTGGGCACCGGGCAGATGGTCGACCAGTTCGAGACCGACACGCTCATGTACGCCGAGAGCCTGGCGGACGCGGTAGCCCGCGATGACGACGCCATGGCTGGGGCGCTGCGAGAGCTCGGCGAACCGCCGTACGACAGCACGCTCGACTATCCGGTGGCGATCGCCTCGAACCCGAAGTGGATGAACTTCGAGCACGGCGAGGACTACAACGCCGCCGCGGAGTACCCGGCCAGCCTGTTCGTGGCGGAGTACACCCTGATCGAGCAGCTCCGCGGCATGGGCGCGATCGCCGAGACGTTCAACGTGCTCTACCCCCAGCTGGCGGACACCGACTTCCGCATCCAGGTCCCGAGCCTCGACGTGCCGGTCTACCTGGTGGAGGGCAAGCACGAGGCTGCCGGGCGGGAGACGCTGGCACGCCAGTGGTTCGACCTCCTCTCAGCCCCCAGCAAGGAGTACGTCGTCTTCGAGAACTCGGGCCACACCCCGCCCTCCGACGAGCCCGGCCACTTCGCCGAGTTCATGGGCGACGTCGTTCAGAGCTCCGCCGAGCGCTCGCAGTGAACGCATCGGTGGGGCTTGCACTCGACCTTGCTGTGGCGCGACGGACCACCTACCGACACCTCCACCGAAGGGAAGCTCGCGCATGTACTCGCTGCAGATCGAGAACCTCACCAAGCGCTATCGCCACGACGTGGTCGTCGACGACCTCTCCTTCACCGTCCAACCGGGTCGGGTGACCGGCTTCCTCGGCCCCAACGGTGCCGGCAAGTCGACCACGATGAAGATCCTGCTCGACCTCGCCTCCGCCAGCCGAGGTCGCGCCACGTTCGGCCCCACCCGCTACCGGGACCTGGACGACCCGACACGCACGGTGGGAGTCGTTCTCGAGCCCAACGCGTTCCACCCGGGCCGCAGCGGCCGCAACCACCTCCGGATCCTCGCGGACGGCGCCGGCATCGACCCCGCGCGCATCGAGCAGGTCCTGGAGATGGCCGGCATCGCCTACGCGGCCGACCGTCGCGTCGGCGCCTACTCGCTGGGGATGCGGCAGCGACTCGGGATCGCCGCAGCCCTGCTCGGCGACCCACCCGTCCTGGTGCTCGACGAACCCGGCAACGGGCTGGACCCCCAGGGCATCCGCTGGCTGCGTGACCTGCTGCGGGCGCGGGCCGCGGCGGGTGGCCTGGTGTTCGTGTCCAGCCACCTGCTCGCCGAGGTCGAGCACCTGGCCGACGAGGTGGTCGTGATCAGCCACGGCCGCCTGGTCGCCACCGGTTCCCTGTCGACGCTGCGGAAGGCAGGCGTCTCGGTGCACACCCCGGAGCCACGACCACTGACCCGCATCCTGACCGACGCCGGCGCCGCCGTGCACGCCGCGCCCGGGGGACGCCTGGTCGTCCGCGGACTGCCGATCGCCGAGATCGGCGACCGCGCCTGCGCCGCCGGGATCGCCCTGCACGAACTGGCCCCAGAAGCCGGCTCGCTCGAGGAGCTGTTCCTCGACTGGACCGACGCCGACAAGCCGGCCGGCGCGCCCGCGGCCGCAGCGAAGGCACCGAACGAGCCCCAGACGGAGGTAGTACCGCTATGACGTGGCCACGACTCGTGAGAGGCGAGCTCCGCAAGCTCACCACCACCAAACTGCCGTGGGGCTTCCTGGCGGTCTTGATCCTCTTCGCCGGCATCGACGCGGCGGTCGTCGTCTGGGGCACCGACATGGACGGCAGCAAGACGTTCATCTCCACCGCCGAGGACCAGCAGTCCCTGATGGCCTTCGCCTTCAATGCGATGCTGGGCACCGGGCTGTTCGGCGCCATCGCCGTGGCTCGTGAGTACGGGCACAACACCGTCGTCCCGATGTTCCTGACGTCGCCGAAGCGCTCGCGGGCGGTCCTGGCCCAGCTGACCGCGGTCCTGCTCGGCGGTGCCGTCCTGGGGCTCGTCGGTCAGGCACTGATCATCTCCGGGGTCGCTCTCGCGCTGCCGAGCACCGCGTACGGCTTCCTGGTCTCGGCCGGCAACGTCACGCAGCTACTGGCCGCGTCCACGCTCGCCGGGGCCACCGGTGCCGTTCTCGGCGCGGGACTCGGCGCCGCAATCCGCAACCTTGGTGGCGCGGCCACCGCGGTGGTGCTGGCGCTGTTCATGCTCCCGCCGCTGGCGGTCCAGCTGTTCAACGACGCCGCGTCCTGGATCCCGCCGACCCTCGGTGGGGTCATCTCCGGGGTGAGCACCGAGGTCACCCTGTGGGCGGCCATCGCGGCGCTCCTCGCGTACGGCCTGGTGCCCGCTGCGATCGGCCTCCTGGCCGTCCAGCGACGTGACGTGGTCTGACGGGCCCAGAGGCGGTAGCCGGCCAGGGCCGTTGTCGTGGTGCGGCCGACTGCCCGCCAGCCGCGACGGTCTCGGCTGCCTCACTCTTGACCCTGACCTTCACGCACGGGACGGTTGACCGGGAAGGGAGCGACGGATGCTGAACGGCAAGTCGATCTCCCTTCGCCCGGTCCGAGAGACCGACCTGGACGCGATGTACGAGGCGCACACCGCCATCGCGAACCGGGGCAGGTTCTTCCCGCTGGGCGTGGTCTCGGAGTCGGCGTTCCGTCGTGACTTCGCCGAGCACGGGTTCTGGCAGAAGGACGAGGGCACCCTGCTGATCGTGTCGCCCGACAGCGACATCGCCGGGCACATCGAGTTCTTCCAGCCGGTCAGCTATTGGGACGCGTTCGAGCTGTCGTACCTGCTCTACGACGAGAGGTTCTCGGGGCACGGCTGGGTGACCGAGGCGGTGCAGCTGCTCGTCGACTACCTGTTCGCGACCAAGAAGCAGCACCGCATCCAGCTCGTCATCGTCCCCGAGAACGCCGCGTCGATCCGGATCGCCGTCAAGTGCGGCTTCGTGCTGGAGGGCACGGCACGCGGCGCGTTCTTCAACGACGGCCGGAGCCAGGACGTGCTGATCTACTCCCTGCTCCGCACCGACGAGCGACCGTGGTGGCGGGAGAGCTGAGGCAGCCAGCTGACGTCGTCGCGGTCGAGCGTGTGGCTATGCCCTCCTTGGTCGCCGAGCCAGGCGTCGCGGGATCACCGAGACAGGTACTGCAAGACGGCACGGACGCGCCGATGGTCGTCGTCACTGGCGGGTAGGCCGAGTGCGTCGTAGATGCGGGAGGTGTGCTGGACGACGGCCTTCTCGGTCAGGGTCAGCTGTCGGGCGATCGAGGCGTTGCTGCGCCCCTGTGCCATCAGGGTCAGTACCTCGTGCTGGCGCGGGGTGAGCCGCTCCACGGCGTCGTCCTGGCGTCGTGCGCGGGCGACCATCAGTGCCACGACCTCCGGGTCCAGCACCGTGCCGCCCGCACAGACCCGTTCCAGGTCGGCGCAGAACGTCGGGATGTCGGCGATCCGTTGCTTGAGCAGATAGCCGACCCCCGCGGGCCGATCGGCCAGCAGCTCCATGGCGTAACGCCGCTGGACGTGTTGGGAGAGGACGACGATCGCCGTCTCGGGTCGCACCCTTCGGATCTGCAATGCGGCGACGAGCCCCTCGTCGCCGTAGCTGGGCGGCATGCGGATGTCGGTGACGACCAAGTCGGGCCGGTGTTCGAGGGTGAGCGAGACCAGGTCGACCGCATCGGCGGTCGTAGCGACGACGTCGAACCCGGCCTGCCCGAGCACCAGTTGAAGGCCCTGCCGGAGCAGTGCCTCGTCCTCACCGATCACGACGCGCACGGCAGCTCCGCGACGAGACGGGTGCCATGGCCGCGCGGGCTCTCGACCCGGAGGCGACCGCCGAGAACGTCCACGCGGTCGGCGAGGCTGCGCAGACCGACCCCGTGGCCCGGCTGGGCGCCGCCGACGCCGTCGTCGTCGATCTCGATCAACAGATTTCCGTCGGCGAGCGCAAGCCGCACGGCGAGCTCGTGGGCGTGGGAGTGCTTCACAGCGTTCGTGAGGGCCTCGGCGACCACGAAGTACGCCGTGCTCTCGACCGCCGGTGACAGCGTCCCGTCCTCGACGCCGAGCTCGAGCCGGGTCGGAACCGGCACGTGATCGACCAGGTCCTCGGTCGCCGCCGACAAGCCGCGTTCGATCAGCGACGCCGGCATAACCGCGTGGACGAGGCGTCGCAGCTCTCCGGCGGCGTCGTCGATCCCAGCACGCAACGAGGTGGCGGCTTCGGTGACAGGCTCCGATGCAGTGGGATCGCCGGCGATGCGTTGCGCCTCCAGCGCGAGGAGCACCAGCCGGCCCTGCATCCCGTCATGCAGATCCCGGGCGACCCGTCGGCGCTCCCGGTCGCCGGCTTCGACGAGCCGCTCCCGCGACTCACGCAGGGCCGCCTCGCTCGCCAGCAGCTGCGCGGTGAGTCGTTCACGGTCGACGGCGATGGCGACGACGCGGCCGGCAGCACGCACCAGCTCGGGGTCATCGATCAGGGTTGCGTCGTAGATGATCGCGCCCACCGGCCGGCCTTCCAGGTCGACCTCGGCGACCGCTTGGTCAGAACCCGGGGAGGGCAGGTCGACCGAGCGCCCGGCAGAGTCGACGTACGCGTTGCGGTCCGACGCCCAGAACGCGAGCTGCAGGGTCGGGTCGCCGAGGGTCTGTGCGAGCGCCTCGTTGAGCGTGGGTCGGGCGCCGCCGCTGACACCCAGCCAGGTCCCGAGTTCCTCGACCTCCCCGGTACGGGCGAAGCCGCCTCGGAGCACTCCGAGGGCGAAGGCGATCGGGACTCCACCGATCACGATCAGCTGGAGCACGGTGAGGGTTCCCGACGAGAACCCGAGCAACGGCTGAATCAGGGTGCTGACCGGGATGAACAGCACGGCGACGATCCCATAGGCGAACAGCGGCACCAGCACGTGGCGGCGGGCCGGATCTGCTCGGCGCAGCCGCTGGGCGAGGATCACGGCAGTCACCACCACGACCGCGGCGCCGGCCACCCGCTGCACCGAGGCCCCGGCGTCGGAGGCCCCCGGCAAGTCACTGACCATCAGCACGTCGTACGGCGGGGGCGCCGCCGTGAACAGGTACAGCGGTGCTTGCAGGATCACCGAGACGCCGTATCCGGCCAGGACCGTGAGTCGCGATGCGGCGCCGTGCAGCCGACCTGACGGGAATGCGTGCAGCAGGTGGATCAGAACCGCCAGTATCACCGTCGCGCCGACCAGCCCGACAGCGACCAGACCAGGGACGCTCGTGTTCGCCAGGCCGGCGACGAGCAGGGCGAAGCACCCTGCCACCCATGATCGCGCCCATGCGATTTGCTTGGTCGCCGCCACCATGCGACGATCCCGGCCGCCAGGTAGGTCCAGGCCACGAGCAGGAACAGCACCAACTGCCAGACCGGGGCCACTGGCTCGACGACCACCAGCACCATCTCGACCGCACCCACCAGTACCGCTGCACCGCCGAGGAACATCAACGCGAGGTGGGCCGAGCGTGCGGCCGGCGAGCGCCCAACCGATGGAGACGCCATGGCATGAGCGTGGCACGACTGGGGCCACGAAGGGCAGACGACCTGGGTCCACACCTGAGTGGCGACGTGGGTCCATTCCCTGGACGTGCGCGAGCGGGAAGGCTGGCATGTACCCGCCACGGCAACCGCGGCGGCCGAGCACGGGAGATGCGATGACCACAGAGACATCGGTTGTCACCAGGCAGCTCGTAAAGCGGGAGCCGCGGTCCGGGTGGGTGTCGACACTGCGCGACACCTGGCGTGGCGCCCTCTCGTGGGCCAGGCCCTCGCAGCCCGTGACACCGGTCCTGCCTTCGATGCCGCAGCGGTTCGGTGACTTCTACCGTTGGCCGGATGGCAGCTGGACGCATTCCGGCTGACGATTCCCGCCAACCCAGGCGCACGACCTGGATGGCACTCGGCCTGGTGACGTGAAGGTGTGCACCTTCCCGAGGAACCCCTCCTGTGCACGCGGGCGGCTGGATCCAGCGCGGTGGCTCAGGCCTGCGGCACAAGGCGTAGCGTCTCGCCGACGGCGTGCGACCCGGTTACCGAGCCGACGATGCGCGGGCCGTGCCGGTACACGTCGTCTCCCACCCGGACAGTCCAGATCGTGACGTAGGTACGCAGCGTGCCGTCGGCGCGGTAGGAGGAGACCTGGTGCTGTGCGTGGCGTCCGAGCGCACGTTCAGCCTGCGGCAGATCGGCGGTCGGGCGTGGTCGAGGTCGACGTGCATCCGGTAGACCGCCACGTCGTGCCGAGGTGGCCGGCGCAGGCGGGGTCGCGTGGGGCGCCGCGGAACCCGTCGCGCGAGCAGCGGCGGGCCAGCGGCGAGCCGCCGCAGGTCGTCCCGCTCCACCCGTGACAACCGCACCGCCCGCTCCCGCAACTCCCGGTCATGTGTCCGCGTCGCTGCTCTGACGTCGGTCTCCCTCTCCAGATGACCTGATGCTCAAGGGCAGGTCTGAGCATCACCGGCGAGGAACAGCTCGTCGATCGAGCGCAGTGCGTTGTCTCGGTACGCCTGGACGTCCTGCTCGAGACCGAAGGACAGATCCTCGAGAGCGCGCACCCGGGCGTAGAAGCGTGCTCGTGGCACGGCCCCGCTGACGTCCCCGCCACCGGCCACGAAGGCGGTCAAGGCGTGCTGGAGGCCGTCGACACCCAGATCGCGCATGATCAGACCGAGGTCCAGCGCCGGGTCTCCGATGGCACTGTCAGACCAGTCGATGACGCCGGTGACCTGACGTGGGGCTCCGGCGACAAACACGTGCTCAGCACCAAGGTCGCTGTGAGCCAGGTACAGGCCGGCGGGTGAGGGCGGCGGGAGGCGCACGAGGAAGGAGGCGACCGCCCGCCGTTGGGCGACCGTCAGCTCGGGATGCAGTGTCCGGGAGAGCTCCGCCGCTTCGTCGCGGTACTCGTCGAGTGCGGGCTGCTCGACCGGCACCAGGTCTTTCACGGCGGCCCGGGGCACCTGCGACAGAGCCGCGACGAAGCCTCCCAGGGCTAGCGCCAGGCGGCGCACCTCGTCCCGAGACGGAAGTGGGAGGTGGTGGAGAAGCGGGGAACCCGGGACGCGTTGCATCTCCATGACGTCATCCGAGATCAGCCGCACCACCTGCGGCACCGGTAGCGGGCTGCGGGAGGCAACCAGTCTCAGCAGGTGGGCCTCAGCCGAGGCGCTCAGTCCGCCACGCTCAGGCAATCGGCGTCGGAGGAGCGTGGACCGATCACCGGAGTCCACCACTTCATGATCGTGACCACCGCTACCGGTCCTGGTCACGCAGGAGCTCCAAGAGCGTCGGAACGGCCACCATGCGCTCGATGATGACAGCCGGGACGACCGTACTGTTGCCGCCATGTCGGCTGACCGGAACGAGCCGGAGGAGCTGCTACGCCGATTCCAGGCGGCGATCTCCGGGATGGGATCCGACTCGAGGAGCCCGGGCAGGAGGGCGAGCGGAACTGGCCGCGGGTGCACCTAGCGTCCAAGGCGGACGACCTGGACCGCCAGCCCGACCAGGGAGCGGGCCCGCCGCACCAGCGGCTCGGCCTTGGCGGCAGTGACGAGTGCAACGCCGTACTCCACCTCGGCCTTCGCGGACAGCAGCTCGCGTAGGGCCTTCGCTGCCGTCGCCGCCTCGGCGCGCCGGCCAAGTGCCTGCTTGAGTTCCTTGGCGGCCGTGGCGTGGTCCTGGCCCTTGCTGCTCGTGCCCGTGAGCGTGGTGACGACGGCGTCCTTGGAGCTGATGCCTGCATGGATGGCGTCGCCCGCAGCCGGGGTGTGACGCCCGGCGGCGAGATTGGCCTCGGCCGAGGCGAGGTACTCCTCGGCCTTCGTGAGGAAGCTCCTCGCGTGATGGCGATGCTCGGCGGACGCCATCACGCCATCGCACTCTGGTCGCGTGGGATGGTGCCGATCAGAGCGACTCCGTCGGCGAGAATGTCGCGGACGACCGGCTCGTCGGCGGCGGCCAGGCGGGTGAAGTCGTCGTGGGTGAAGGCGAGCACGTCGCACTTGTTGCCTAGCCGGGCGCGTACGACGTCCTCCAGGTCGGTTCGCCCGTCCCAGCCGGCCGGGGCGATGACGGCGAGGTCGACGTCACTTCGGCTGTCGGCCTCGCCGCGCGCGGTGGACCCGAACAGGATCACGGCTTCCACCTGATCGCCCACCGACGTGCGCACGGTGTCGGTCAGGGCGGCGATGGGGTCGAGGAGGGATCGCAGGGGAGCCACCGCGACGTGTTCCTCGTTGACCGTGTGCACGCCGGCGCGGCCGACCGTCTGCGTCCTGATCAGACCGAGCCGGGTCAGGGCCTTGAGGTTCTCCTGCACCGTCCACAGGCTGCATCTGTCGTTGACGATCGCGTGGACCTGTCGCCCTGTGAGTCGGGCATCGGTCCGCAGCAGAGCGGCCAGCACTGCTCCGCGGGCCCCGGGGATCACGCCGCCGAAGGGCTCGTGGAACAGCATGTGGTCTAGCCTACCTGTCATATGACTGAATGACCAGTCGTATGACAGGCAGGCGGTCGGACATCGGGAGGGTCGCGGGGAGGAGGCGCAGCCCCCGGGTCAGTCGACGATTGCGCCGTTGCTGATGTTGGTGATGGTCGCGGTCATGGCGCCGGCGCGGTCTGAGGCGAGCAGCGCAGCGACGTCGGCGACGTCGGCGACGTCGTGCAGGGTCAGTCGTCGTGGCAGCCGGGCGCCGGGTGCGCCGGGCGCGTCGAGCACGTCGAGCACGTCGTCGAGGGTCATCCCGGCGTGTGCAGCGGCGCGTGCCCATACGTGCGGGTGTGCGATCCCCGGTGTGCGGATTCGGCGATGGCGTCGGGTCGTAGGCAGTCGACGCGGATGCCGTCGGGGCCGAGCTCGCCGGCCAGCTGCTGGGCGAGTGCCTCGACGGCGGCGCAGGCGACCCCGAAGCCGTCGGACGGCAGCGTCACCACGGCGGCGGTCGTCGAGATGAACAGGATCGAGCCGGATCGTCGCGGGATCATGTGCCGCGCGGCGGCGGTGGCGGTGAGGAACTGGCTGGTCGTGTAGGTCGTCACCGGGACCAGGAAGTCGGCGAGTGGGATGGCGGTCAGTGGGACGCCTTGGACGTGGTCGACGCCGATGGCGTTGACGCTGATGTCGATGTGGCCCGCCTGCGCGACGACCGCGTCGAGGTGGGCGTGTACCTCGTCCGCTCGCAGTGCGTCGACCTGGCCGGTGAAGGCGGTGCCGCCCGTGTGCGCGATGTCGTCGACGACGACGACGAGGGGGCGAGCGTGCGTCCGGCGAGGAAGACGGTGGGCCCTCGCGGGCCGAACGTGCGGGCGAGCGCGCGCCACCTACAGCGGCCGCGGCGCCGTAGATGACCACGTGCCCCAGGTGAGGGAGTTCCTCGTCAACGCTCAGCGGTACGGTCGCGGGGAGCTGGCGGCCCTGTTCCACGGCATCGATCTGCATGACGACCCGGTCACGGCACGGCTCGTGGGCGCGTTCCACCAGGCCCCCTTGGCGGGAGTCATGCTCCAGTGGCTGGTGGATCCGGAAGAGGCTCCGTCGGCCGAGGAGATCAACCCGAGCGCTCCGGGTCGTGGCAGTGCTGTTGGCCGGGGAGCGCACCTCGTCGGAATGACCATGCCGACTGACCCATGATTGCGGCCGGGGCCATCGGGTAGCCGGTGGCATGGCTGACGCCCTGGTCTTCGGTGCCATCGCCTCGAGCGCTCTGGTGATCGGGGCTGTGGTCGGTGCCCGTGTCCAGTTCCCGAAACGGGTGCTGGCGGCACTGCTGTCCTTCGCCGCCGGTTCGTTGATCACCGCTCTGGCGTTCGAGCTGTTCGAGGAGTCGCAGGAGCGTGGTGGGCTGTTGCGGGCGGTGCTCGGGCTCGCTGCCGGAGCGGTGGTGTTCACCGTGCTGAGCGCATGGTTGGACCGGGCTGCGGCGCCGGGTGCCCGGGCTGGGGACGACGGCAGCGAGAAGCTCGACACCGATGCCGCGGCCGCCGGGCGCTCGCCGTCGCGGGCGTCGACCTCGGGGGCGGCGGGAGTCGCCCTGCTCGCCGCCGTGACGCTGGACGGAGTCCCGGAGAACGTCGCGCTGGGTGTCTCCCTCGGACAGGGGACGGGCGGGCTGGCCCTGCTCGCCGCCATCTTCGTGTCGAACTTCCCCGAGTCCCTGGTGGGGAGCGCGTCGATGCGCGAGCAGGGGCGTTCGAACGCCTTCGTGCTCGGTACGTGGTCGGCGTGCGCGGCGCTCCTCACCCTCGCCGTGGCCGTCGGTGCAGGCCCCTTGTCCGCCGCCTCCGAGGAGACCATCTCGCTGCCGCTGGCCTTCGCCGCGGGAGCCGTGATCGCCTCACTTGCCGACACGCTGATGCCCGAGGCGTACGAGAACGGCGGCCCTGCCGTCGCACTCAGCACGGCCGCCGGGTTCTCCTTGTCCTACGCGTTGTCGCTGATCTGAGCGCGTCAGGTCGCCGACCAGGACACC
>Ga0268386_10001701_pt1 | contig 15180 bp, 16 predicted proteins | sample RVTome_15_FD_200260 | JGI IMG/M metagenome (GOLD analysis project Ga0268386, IMG submission 200260) | Soil microbial communities from uranium-contaminated site in the Upper Colorado River Basin, Wyoming, United States - RVT150D86... ...
ATGCGCAGGCCGATCTCCCCGCTCCCGCCGCGGACCGATCGGGCGAGCGAGCCGTAGAGGCCGACGGCGGCGAGGAGCAGGCCGGTGCCGCCGAACGCTTCCAGCAGCGCCATGAGGAAGCGGACCGGGGCCGCGCTCTCCGCGATGGCGTCCTCGAGCCGCCAGAGGGCGCATGTTCGCGGTGGACGTCCTCGCCTGTCCCAGGTGCCAGGGGCGCATGAAGCTGCTCGCGATGGTCACCGACCCCGCGAGCATCGCCCGCTACCTCGCCGCGGTGGGCGAGGCGACCGAGGTGCCGCGCCGCTCGCCGAGCCGCGGCCCGCCGTACCGGAAGAGCCGCATCCTTCGCCGGCAGGCGCTCGGTGACGAGGACGGATGTCACAACGGCGGGAGAGACGAGGCGCCGTAGGGGCGTGGCCGAGAGCGCGGGGCGGGCCGCGACGTCCGCGAGGACGGGTGTTGACCGGCGAATCGGGCTTGTCTAACCTACGCTCGTGCAGCGCGAGGGCGCCGGCCCCGACGCCGAGGCGTCTCACGGGATCTGCATTGCCTGCGCGAGCGTGCTGATGCAGGAGCTCGAGGTGGCGACGCGCAATGAGCCCGGCTGATGCTTCGGTCCGCGCGCTAAAACTAGGACGCACTCCACCTCGCACGACGACCGGCTTGCCTGACCGCTGACCCGGGACCGAAGGCAGTGGCAGGAGGATCCCCGCATGAGGACTGGGCGAAGGAACCACCTGGCGCCGTTCACCAATGGGCCGGGCGCGTGGATGGTCGTGGCGAGGAATGCGATCCCCGTGGTCGGTGTGTACGCGCTCGGCTGGTCGAGTCGCGTCGCGGTGTTCGAGATCTGGTTCGACGGCGCCACGGCACTCGCCGTCATGCTCGCTTTGCAGATGAGGGCGTTCGCCCGGAACGACCCGGCCTCCTTCATGCCGCCTGGGGACATACCGCGCGTCGCGCAACCCCTGGTGTTGGCCCTCGTCTGGGGTTTCCTCGTCCTCCTGGTCGGCGCTCCCTATTGGTTCACGCTGGCGATCCTCCACCTGCGTTGGTTCGGGGAGGGCTTCCTGGCGCTTCTGCTCGATGACACCGAGGTGATGGCTGCGCTCGCGCTCGTTCTCGCCAGCAACACGATCGAGGAGCTCCGGCGCGGCTACGGGACGATGAGCGACTCGGAGATCCGACGGGAGTTCGACTGGCACTTCCACATGCACCTGGCGCGGATCTCGGCCACGCTTCTCGTCGCATTCCTCGTCCCGCGAGCCGGGATCCTGGCCCTGGCCATCGTGCTCAGCTACGTCGAGATCTATCCCATGCGGTCGCTGCGCCTCCTCGGCGGCGACCAGACCCTCGATTCCGAGAATGCGTCGAGGAGTCGGGACTGACCCGACACGGGAACGTCGAGCCACTCACGACCAGCGTGCCGCCACCGCGCCGGCACACCATCCGCTACGCGGGAGTGCTGGCCCCGGCGAGCCCGTGGAGATGGCCCGTCGCCCCGATGGCACCGCCGAGACACCCGCGGCCGGGGTCGAGAATGCGGGACGGGCCACCGGGGCGGCGGAGCCTGCGCATCGAGCCGGATCGAGGCCATCCGGCATCCTCCCGCGAAGTGCCGGCGATTCTGACGGCGCGATAAACCAATTAAAACCAATAGGTTACAGGCTATCGGCCAAGTAGTAAGCCGATAATGATTGACATCAACAGAACGAGATGATATAAGTATAAACGGCTCAGATGACCTTAGTTAGTAAGGCTGAGATTCTAGAAGAGGTAAGCACAATGAACGCAATGCTGCACTGGTCCCCCGCTGCGAGGTTCCACTTCCATCAACCGTCCGAGGATCTGTTCCCGCAGGTCTTCGATGGCGCCACGAATGACACTCCTCAGCCTGCCGCGTCGTGGCTCCCGGCCACGGAAGGGCGGATCGAGGACGGCTCCTACGTCATCCAGTTTGCCCTGCCGGGCGTGGATCCGAAGGAGGTCAAGGTGTCCTTGATGGACAACGTGCTCACCGTCAAGGGCGAGCGCAAGGCCGACCACGACACGACGGGCAAGGACTACTTCGTCCGCGAGGTGGTGTACGGCTCCTTCCAGCGGAGCGTCGCGCTCCCCAAGGGTGTCGACGCTGACCAGGTGGAGGCGAAATACGCGAACGGCATGCTGGAGGTGAGGGTCCCCACGCCGCGAGCCGCGACGCCGAGGACGATCGAAGTCAAGGCTGCCTGATCGAGGGCGACGGGGTGTGCCGGTGCCAACCGGCACACCCCGGTCCCGTATGGCCGCGGTCACCGCCGGCGGGACCTTGGACATCTGGTCGGCGATCAGGCTGTGAGCGGCCACGCAGTAGTCGCAGCCCTTCGTCCGGCTGATCGTCAGGAACACGACCTCCTGCTCCGTCGCGTGCGCCGGCGGGCGGATGCCGAGCACCTTGAAGCCGAGAGCGAGGGCAGCGAGGGGAGGGGCAACCTTCCACATGTCCGCCCAGGCGCCGCTGCCGGCCCGGTCCAGCACGGGACCGCCACCTCGAAGGCGAATCCGTGCAGATCGCGCAGGCGCGCCGCGTGCGCCGTCTTTCCCTCGATGGTGCTGGGTGACGCTCTCGTCATCCCTCTTTCTTCAAGACAACTTGGTCCATATGGAACGCTCGTTCCACACCAGGACCAAAAAACTCACCGCAGGCCCCGAACGGCACCGTCGACGATGCTCTGGAGCAGGGCAGCCTCGGGCCGGCTGCGAGCCAGGACCGACAAACCGATCAACAGCGCGAGGAGCGCGCTCGCCGCTTCCCCTGGCTTGACGTGTGGTGCGACCTCGCCCTCCGCCTTGCCCTTCCTGATCATGCGGGCGAACCATGCCTCGGTTTCCTTCTGAGCCTGAGCAACGATCCTGCCGGCATCCGAATCACGCGCGGCCAGCTCCAGCGCCGTGTTCGTCAGGAAACAGCCGCAGTTGCCCTCGTTGTCCGACGCCTGCGAGGTGAACACCAGAAAGGCGTGCCGGATGGCTTCGAGCGGCCCGTACTTGGCCTCGAATTGCGCCAGGCGCTTGTGGTGAACGGTCTCGGCGTACTTGCGCAGGGCGGCAAGAAAGAGCTCGTGCTTGTCGCGATACGTCGCGTACAGGCTGCCCCGATTGATGCCCATGCGCTTCACGAGGGCCTGGATGGACGTGGCCTCGTAGCCCCGGCTCCAGAAGGCGCGCATGGCCTTGTCCAGGACCTCGTCGACGTCGAACTGCTTCTCCCAGGGCACTCTTGGCTCTCCGGAACCCAGCATAGGGCATATGGAACGATCGGTCAAGACTCGGAGAAAGAATGGCTGCAACCGTCGGCGCTGGCGTGGGTTCCCGGGACAGCACGGCGAGCCGGGACGCGACAGGTGACAGGGTCCGCAGACTGGAGCCTGGCCGCGGGTTCACAACTCGACGCGGTGAATGAACCAGCGGATGCCGTCTGCCTCGAAGTCGTGGGACTCCCGCAGGATGCATCCCGCCTTCGCGTACACGTTCTGCCACTCCTTGCGCGTGGCGGGGGGAACGCCCTGCCGCGAGACGACCTGGGCCAGGTCCTGGAGCAGGGTCAGCCGGCACTGGACGAGATCGCGCCGGCGCCGGCCCAGCTCGCCATAGTAGTCCACGAACCACGCGGTCCTTCCGGGGAACAGTCGGCGCAACCGCCTGAGGACCGCCACCGCCTCGGCATCCCCGCGCCAGAACAGCTCGTTCAAGAAGCTGCGCGCGTGCAGCGTATCGATCCGTGGCCGATCGCCTCGCGGGACAGCCGCCTCGGGATGGCGGCCATCGCCGCGGCTGATCCGCACGCGTCCGTCCAACCCCCGCTCGCGCGCCCGGCGCCGGGCCAGGCGGACCATGGCCGGGCTCGAGTCGACTCCGAAGCCATGGAACCGAGGATTGCGCGTGGCGAGCTCGATGAGCAGGGATGCGGGACCGGTTCCCAGGTCGAGCACCCCCAGCGCGCCGGTCGCGCTCACCATCTCCGCCACCGGTGAGCCCGCGTCGCCGACCTGGGCGAACGCCCTGGCGAGCGCGCGACCGTCGACCCGGGCCGGGTCGGCGCCGCGCAGGGCGCCGGCCAACCCACGCACCGCGGCACCATAGGCGCCGAGGAACTTCTCGAGCTGGAACGAGAGCTGGCCCAACGTCTCGGGCGATGCCAGCCGGTAGCGTCCCCGGGCGTCCCTGACGAGCATGTCCGTGGTGCGCTCGACGAACTCGAGCAGCTCGTCAAGGAGGCGCGGCGCCAGGCGCAGCCGCGTGGAGAGCTGCCGGCTGGTCGCCGGCTCGGCCAAGCCGGCCAGCACCCCCGTCCTGCTCAGCTGGAGCAGGACCTCCGCCGCATAGCTGCCCTGGACCGCGGCCAGGATGTCGTGCGGGCGCGCCACCGGCTCATGATTCCGTCGCATCGGCGGAAGTGGCCTCCAACACGCCCCGAGCCACCAGCGCTTCCAGGAACACGGAGGGCGGCGCGGGGTACCCCGTCTCGCGCTCGAACCCGCCCGCGTCGGGCCACGTCCGCGGGCGCCGGAAGTACTCGAGCAGAGAGGCGCTCGCGTCCGTCAGCACGAAGTTCCGTATGGCCTCCGTGCCGGGCCGCGCGAGGTGCAGGAGGAAGTCGTATCGCGATCGCAGAAGGGCGGCCTGCGGAGATCGTCCGTCGCTGTTCACCAGGAAGTCCAGGATCCTGGGACAATCCGGCGCACGTCGAAGCACGCCGGATCTCGGGCTGAGCCGGTAGCGGCCACCCGGAACGGGTGCCGTCTCCGCGGCCGTCTCGTTCATCGCGCGACGCCGCAGCTCGGCCGCCTGCATCATGTACCGCACGAGGCCCGTCAGGTGGCTGGTCGAACCGAAGCGGGCCGCGAAATAGCGCTCCACCATGGCCTGATCGCAGGCAAACTCGCCCGCCCCTTCAGCCCACCGGTACATGGAGTCGACGAGACCGGAGAGACGGCCGTCGAAGCGCCTCAAGACGTACCGGAGCAGCGGAAAGCCGAGCGCGTAGAGCACTTGATAGGTGGTGGTCACGAAGACGTGGCGCCGCCTGGCCAGCAGGGACGGGAAGTAATGATGGTTGACGAACACCTCGGGGTGGGCCTCGATCGTCTCGTCGTCGTCGGGCTCCAGCGCCGGGAAGTTGAAGTCCGAGACGTGCCCGTCGTAGCGGATGCGGCCGGCGTATTGGTTCAGCAGCTCGGTACCAGGCTCAGGGGTGAGGAGGTGGAGCTGCACGTTGAGCGTTGGAGTGCGGCGGTGGAAGCAGTGGCCGATGAGGTCCAGCGTCGCCTCCTGGTCCGGTTCGGTCTCCTCGGGATACCCCGTGATGAAGGACACGGTGGCGGACATGCCCACGCGCCCCGTCACGTCCAGGATGGGATCGAACAAGCCGAGGTCGAGGTGCTTGCGTGAGATCTTCTGCATCCGCGCCGACCCCGCTTCGATGCCGTAGTAGATCGAGCGGCAGCCGGCCGCGCCCATTCGCTCCAGCAGCTCGTCGTCCACGCAGTCCATGCGCGCCGAACACTTCCAGGTGTAACCCCGGCCGGCGATGGCGTCGCAGAACTCGCCGACCTTCTGGCGGTTCACCGTGAACAGGTCGTGGGTCAGCGCGAAATCGGTGATCCCGTAGGCCGCGTGCAGCCGGTCGAGCTCCGCGGCCAGGCGAGCGGCCGTCTTCAGGCGGTACTTCCGGCCGAAGAAGGCTGCGGTCGAGCAGAACGTGCACTGGAACGGGCAGCCGCGTCCGGCATCCACCCGCAACGAGGTCAGCCCCAGCTCGTGGACGGGGTACCGGTGGTAGGCCGGGAAGGGCAGCGTGTCGAGGTCCGCTATCAGCGGCTGGCCGGGGTTCTGGCACACCGTCCCCGCCCTTCGGAAGGTGATGCCGGGAACCGCGTCGAACGCGCGGTGCGCCAGCGCGGCGAGCAGCGGCAGGATCGTGCACTCCGCCTCGTTGCGGGCGACGACGTCGAACTGCGGGAACCGCTCGAGGATCGCCCGGTCCAGGACGGTCGCGTGGGGTCCGCCGAGCAGGATGGGGACGTCGGGTTCGAGCCGTTTGACGTGCGCGGCGGCCTTGGCCGTGCAGATGAAGTTGCACCCCAGCGACGTGAAACCCACCGCGTCGGGACGCATGGCCACGACGCGGCGCGCGATCCGCTCGTAGAGGCCCGCTTCGAGCCGCAGCTGGCCGTGCGTCACCTCGACCTTGGGATCCAGCAGAAGCCCCTCGTGTCCGTCCCCCTCCAGCACCGCGATGAGGGAGAGGAGGCCCAGGTGCGGCTGCAGGATGTACCGGCGGATGCCCTCCGCGTCCTCGAACAGCAGGTTGTCGACGAAGACCACACGCATGTTCAGCGGCTCCCGGCGTCGAGGTGGATGAGGCCGCATCGGACGGCGTCCGCGAAGAACGGCCGGAACGCCCGTGGCGGCGCCTCGGAGAGGCCGCGCCGGCGCGCGGCCCCGATCACGGCCCGCACGGTCCGGCGTCCGTCGGTCTGAGAGAGGACCATGGCGGTCAAGGCATCCAGCCGCAGCACGCGCAATCGAGCGGTGTGCCGGTCCCCCCAGTAGGCCAGGATCTGCGATCGCCGGCGGGGGGCCCGTCCGTGGTACCGGCCGGCGCACACGGCCGCGGCAAGGCGCGCGGGATCGCATGGGAACGGGTGAATCCGCAGAGGCCCGAGGACGCGCGGCACGCGAGCCAGCATGTCGCGCCAGGGAAGGGCGGAGCCGCTCTCGTCGAGGGCTCGCGCGTCGGCCGAGTCCTCCATGGCCGTGCGAACCTCCCAGAGCGCCCGTTCGTGGCGCAGCACCTCCGCGAGCGCGGGAGGCTTGCGGACCGCGACATAGGGCTCGAGGAAATCCAGGAAGGAGCGGATCCGGGCAGCGCGGTCGGAAGCGTCCCGGCTCGCCGAGAGCTGGATACGGCGATACTCCGCGAAGGCTTCCAGCTCCAGCCCGTGGTAGCGCAGCAGGTGGCGGCTGGCCGGGAACAGGTCCCACAGGTCGTTGTGCTGGACCTTGCCGATGAACCCGGAAAAGAGGCGGATCCGCTCCAGGTCCGTGCCTGCGAGCTCGGCCAGCAGGCGGTCGTCGGCGGGATAGGCGCGCAGGGCGGCCGCCGCGTCGGCGCGCATCGCGGCCAGGAACGTCGGTTCCAGCAGGAGCCGGGCCAGGATGGGCTCAATCAGTTCGCGGGTCGGCATCTCGGTGCTGCCCTCGCGAGCGTGCGACCGTCCTCCGCACCCTTGCGATCTCGTGTCGCAGGACCTCCGGCGGGAACCGCGCCGACCAGTTGTATTCGAGGGTGATGGCACGGGGCGCGGCGCGTTCGAGCGCTCGCGCCAGCAGCCTGTGAACGATGGCCGGCGCCCTGTTGGCGTGATCGTCCCAGGCGCCGTCCGGCTGTTCGTCGACGCCCGAGACGTGGATCTCCTCGACCCTCTCCAGGGGCAGCCGCTCCAGCTCCTCGAGCACGTCGAAGTCCATGGTCCGGGAGGTGATGTAGAGGTGCGAAAGGTCCAGCAACAGGCCCACGGGAACCCGCGCGCACAACGCTCCGATGAATTCGGTCTGGGTCATCGTGCTGCCGGGCACGCGGAAATAGAGCGGAGAGTTCTCGAGGAGCAGCGGCACGTCGAACCGCGAGGCATAGGAGGTGACGTTCTCGGCCACGCGCTCGAGCGTGTCCTCGTTCATGGGAGGGCTGACCGTGTACCCGATGTTGTAGGGCTCACCCGGCGCATAGGGTTGGCCGGTCCGCCCCCCTTCCACGCGGTTCGCGGTGACAAAGGCCAGGTGCTCGCCGATCCAGGGCGTCCCCGTGCGCTCCGCCCAGCGCCGGATCTCCTCGACGACAGGCTCGGGACAGAGCACCGCACCGGCCACGGAGAGGCTGGCGCAGTGCAACACCACCGGCTTGCCCAGGCCGTCCTCGAAGACCGCCGGGTCGTGCCTCAGCAGCTCGAACGGGACTTCCAGGTAATCGACGGAGGAGCCGTGCCGCCGAACGAACGAACGGACGAGGTCGCTGTAGGCGAGCCCGACCGCCGGAGCGCGCCTTGCCCCAGCGGAGCCCCGCCCGGACGTCACCCCGCCCGTCTCGCGGTGCGGAACCATGTGGCGACCCGCCGGCAGGACGCGCGGCTCAGTCGATCAGCTTGCCGTTCTCCAGGAGCTGCGGCAGCCTCGTGATCGTGTGCTCCTTCACCGCGAACGTGATCTTGCCGCTCCTGCGGAGACAGTTCAGCGCCTGGCGCCGTGCGGTCGCATCGAGCGTGATCACCACAGCGGTCTCCGTGAAAACGATGTCGGCCTTTGTCTTCTTCGTGCGCTTGGACCCGCGACGCGTCTTCTTGACGGGCATCCTCGCCTCCGAGCCACAGCCGCGAACGCGCCACGCCGTCCAAGAGCGCGCGTGAAGAGCTCGCCGCGTTGATTCGTATGTGATCGGAAGGGTAGGTTGGGGTCCCGCGTCGGGTCAAGCAAAAAAATCGGTCTCGGTGAACGGCCACACCGACGACGTCGGGTCCGACGCGTGCAACCGGAAGCTCTCCGAGCGCCGGGCCCAGGCCGTGGGGGACTACCTCACGAAGGCGGGACCGTCCGCGGAGATCCTGTCGGTGGAGGGCCACGGGAAGACGCTCCCCCTCGTGGCCGGGACCACGGATGCCGCGCGCGCCAAGAACCGCCGATTGGAGCTGGGCATCGTCAACACCCAGATCCGCTACGGGGTCGACCCGTCGTCCTGATTCCCCCGGGGGCTTCCCCTCGTCAGTCGCAGGCCGTGGCGATGCCCAGCGCGCGGCAGATCGCGTGCATCTTGTCGGGGCCGACCGTCGCCACGAACTGGCGCAGGTCGGCCTGGGCGACGGTGAAGACGTTGCACAGGTTCGCGCAGCACGGGGCCTTGAGCCCCTCCTCGACGCCGAGATCGACCTCGGTGGGGGAGCCGCGGCGGGTGGACGTGATCGCGACCACGGTGACGGTGTTGAGCACGCCGATCAGCGACGGACGGCTGAGGACCAGCACCGGACGCCGCTTGTCGGGTCGGGGACGCTCGAGCAGCCAGACCTCGCCGCGGCTCAGTCGCGAGGCCACGCCTGGGCGTCCACCACGTCGGCGACCTCCGCCTCCAGGGCGTCGCCGGCGTCCCCGTACGCCGCTCGAATCGCCGCGTCGACGCCCTTCTTCCGCTTGGCGTCCAGGTAGCTCGAGACCGCGGAGCGGATGAAGGCGGAACGGCCCTTCGCTTTCGTCTCGGGGTCGCGGTCGATCCGCCTGAGCAGCTCCGCTTCGATCGAGACCTGAACGGGCTTGGCCGGCATGATGGCAGGGTAACACAGACGCATGTGGTGCAGTGCCAACAGGGATGGCGTGGACCTCGGCCCCCGGGGGGAATGACGGCGTCCGTCAGCTCGCGACGGTGGCCGGGGCTTCCTTGCGGAAGTGGAAGGTCTCGCCGTCGGGCTCGACGACCACGGTGTCGCCCTCGACGAAGCGGCCGGCCAGGACCTCCACCGCGAGCGGGTTCTCGATCATGCGCTGGATCGTCCGCTTGAGGGGCCGGGCCCCGAAGACCGGGTCGTAGCCGCGCTCGGCGAGCCGGGCCTTCGCCTCGGGGGTCAGCTCCAGGGAGAGCTTGCGCTCGGCCAGGCGCTTCTGCAGGTCGCGGAGCTGGATGTCCACGATCCGGGCGATCTCGTCCCTCCCCAGGGAGTGGAAGGTGACGATCTCGTCGATGCGGTTCAGGAACTCGGGCCGGAAGGTGCGGCGGAGCGCCTCCATGAGCCGGTCCTTGAGCCGCTCCTCGTCCCCCCCGTCGCGCTGCGCCATCTCCTGGACGAGGTCGGAGGCGACGTTGCTCGTCATGATGAGGACGGTGTTGCGGAAGTCCACGGTGCGGCCCTTGCCGTCGGTGAGCCGCCCCTCGTCGAGGACCTGGAGGAGCACGTTGAAGACGTCGGGGTGGGCCTTCTCGATCTCGTCGAGGAGGACCACCGCGTAGGGGCGGCGGCGGATCGCCTCGGTGAGCTGGCCGCCCTCGTCGTAGCCGATGTAGCCGGGAGGAGCGCCGATGAGCCGGGACACCGTGTGCTTCTCCATGTACTCGGACATGTCGAGGCGCGCCATCGCCTTCTCGTCGTCGAAGAGGAACTCTGCGAGGGCCCGGGCGAGCTCGGTCTTGCCGACCCCGGTCGGCCCCATGAAGAGGAACGAGCCGATCGGCCGGCGGGGGTCGCCGAGGCCGGCCCGGGACCGGCGGACCGCGTTGGCGACGAGGAGGAGCGCCTCGTCCTGGCCGACCACCCGGCGGCGGAGCCGGTCCTCGACGTGGAGGAGCTTCTCGAGCTCCCCCTCGAGGAGGCGCGCGACCGGGATGCCCGTCCACTTGGCGACGACCTCGGCCACGTCCTCGGCCTCCACCTCCTCCTTGAGCATCCGCTGCCCGGACTGGAGCTGGGCGAGCTTGTCGTTCTCCGCCTGGAGCTCCTTCTCGAGGCCGGGGAGGGTGCCGTAGCGCAGCTCGGCCGCCCGGCCGAGGTCCCCCTTGCGCGTGACCTGCTCGATCTCGGTCCGGACCTGCTCGATCCTCTCCTTGAGGCCGCGGAGCCGCTGGATCGCCTCCTTCTCCTGCTGCCAGTGGGCCTTCATCCCCGCCGACTGCTCCCGCAGATCCGACAGCTCCTTCTCGAGCCTGGCGAGGCGCTCCCGGGAGGCCTTGTCCTTCTCCTTCTTGAGGGCCTCGCGCTCGATCTGGAGCTGGACGATCCGGCGCTCCACCTCGTCGATCTCGGTGGGGAGGGAGTCGATCTCGATCCGCAGGCGGCTCGCCGCCTCGTCCACGAGGTCGATGGCCTTGTCGGGGAGGAACCGGTCGGCGATGTAGCGGCTCGAGAGGGTGGCCGCGGCCACGAGGGCCGCGTCCTGGATGCGGACGCCGTGGTGGACCTCGTAGCGCTCCTTCAGACCGCGGAGGATGCCGATCGTCTCGGCCACGCTCGGCTCGCCGACGTAGACCGGCTGGAAGCGCCGCTCGAGGGCGGCGTCCTTCTCGATGTGCTTCTGGTACTCGTTCAGGGTGGTGGCGCCCACGCAGCGCAGCTCCCCCCGGGCGAGGGCCGGCTTGAGCATGTTCGAGGCGTCCATCGCCCCCTCGGCCGCCCCCGCCCCCACCACGGTGTGCAGCTCGTCGATGAAGAGGACGACCTCGCCCTCGGACTCCTGGACTTCCTTGAGGACGGCCTTCAGGCGGTCCTCGAACTCCCCGCGGTACTTGGCCCCCGCGACGAGGGCGCCGAGGTCGAGGGCCACCACCCGCTTGTTCTTGAGCGACTCGGGGATGTCCCCCTTCACGATCCGCTGGGCGAGGCCCTCCACGATCGCGGTCTTGCCCACCCCGGGCTCCCCGATGAGGACGGGATTGTTCTTGGTGCGGCGGGAGAGGACCTGGACGACCCGGCGCACCTCGTCGTCGCGGCCGATGACGGGGTCGAGCTTGCCCCGGCGGGCGAGCTCGGTCAGGTCGCGGCCGTAGCGCTCGAGGGCCTGGTAGCGGTCCTCGGCGTGGGGGTCGTCCACCCGCTGGCTCCCCCGGATCTCCCGCAGGACGCCGAGGAGGGCGTCGCGGGAGACCCCGCTCCGCCGGAGCGCGTCGGCGGCGGGGGTCTTCGCTTCCAGCAGGGCGAGGAGGAGGTGCTCGGTGGAGACGTACTGGTCCTTGAGCGCCTCCGCCTCGCGGAGCGCCCCCTTGAGCACGCCGTCGAGGCGGGGGGAGACCTGGGTCTGGGCTCCCTGGGTGCGGGGCAGGGATTCGAGCGCGCGGTCGATCTCCGCGGCAAGCCCCCCGGCGTTCGCCCCCATCTTCCCGAGGGCGGAGGGGACGACCCCCCCCTCCTGGGAGAGGAGGGCCTTCAACAGGTGCTCGGGGGTGAACTCGGGATGGTCCTTCTTCTCAGCGTCGGTCTGCGCGCTGGTCAGGGCCTCCTGGGCCTTGACCGTGAACTGATCGAGTCGCATGGCGGTCCTCGAGCCTCCAGGCCACAGGATAGGACCTTAGCGGTACATTGTCAATTAGATTGAGTCACAAACTTTAGATCGTCGGGCCTGTCACTCCATCTTTCTTAGAATGAAGCACTTGAGGTAGTAGGTCTCCGGAACGCCCAGGACGATCGGATGGTCGCGGGCCTGCCGCCTCTTCTCGACGACGGTGACGGCGGCCCGGGCGTCCACGGCGGCGGCGGCGAGGATCTCCTCGAAGTCCTGCTCGTGGACGTGGTAGGAGCAGGAGCAGGTGACGAGGATTCCCCCGGGCCGGAGCAGGCGCAGCGCCCGCAGGTTGATCTCCTTGTAGCCTCGCCAGGCCTTCTCCACCGCGTCCTTGCTCTTGGCGAAGGCGGGGGGATCGAGGATCACGGTGTCGAAGCGCTCGCCGTCGCGGTCGAGCTCGTGGAGCAGGTCGAAGGCGTTGGCGTCCCGCACGGCGACGTTGCCGATGCCGTTCCGCGCGGCGTTGGCTTTGACCCGCTCGAGGGCCTCCCCGGACACGTCCACCGCGAGGACCTCCGTGGCCGCTCCCGCCACCTGGAGGGCGAAGCCGCCGTCGTAGCTGAACGCGTCGAGCACCCGCCCCCGGGCGTAGGCCCGGGCCGCCGCGTGGTTCTCCCGCTGGTCCAGGTAGAGGCCGGTCTTCTGGCCGCGGTGGAGGTCCGCGCGGAAGACGACACCGTTCTCCTCCACCTCCACCGTCTCCGGCACCTCGCCGTGGAGCACTCCCACCCGGGCCTCGAGTCCCTCGAGCCGGCGGACCTTGGGGTCGTTCCGCTCGAGGACGCCCCGAGGGCGGAGCCGCTCGACGAGGGCGGCCACGACCTCGTCCTTCCGGCGCTCCATCCCCTGGGACAAGGTCTGGACGACCAGGTAGTCTCCGTAGCGGTCCACCACCAGCGCGGGCAGCCCGTCTCCCTCGCCGTGGACGGCCCGGAAGGCCGCGGCCCCCGGGGCCACCGTCTCCCGCCAGCGCAGGGCGGCGTCGATGCGCTCGCCGAGGAAGCCCTCGGCGAGCGACTCGCCGCGCTCGAACACCCGGAGGCGGATCTCCGACCGCGACGAGTAGAAGGCGAACCCCAGGGGGCGGCCCTGCGGCCCCTCCACCCGGACGACCGCCCCCGGCTCCACGCCCGCGTCGCGGACCACGTCGGTCCGGAAGACCCAGGGATGTCCCCGCTGGACGCGCGTCTCGCCCCGCCGGCTGACGACGACCGTTCCCGAGGCCGGGGGCCCCGTCACTTCGGCGGTTCGCCCGGCGGGGGAGGCGGCGCGTTCGGGGTCCCGGACGGGGCCGGGGTCCCGGTCGGCGCCGGCGTTCCTGCCGGGGCCGGCGTCCCCGCCGGCGGACTGGCCGCCGCCGGACCGGGGGGAGCCGCCTTGGCCGGGTTGATGCTTCCTTCGAGGAGCGCCCCCTCCTGCACGGTGAGGCGCTTGGCCTGGAAGGTCCCCCGCACGCGCGCGCTGGGCATCAGGCTCAGGGCGTCCGTCTTGACGTCGCCCTCCAGCTCTCCCTCGACCTCGATGGAGGCGGCGCGGACGTTGACCTTTGCCCGGCCCTTGGGGCCGATCCGCAGCCGCCCCTTCAGCTCCACGTCGCCGTCGAAGCGCCCGAGCACGAGCAGGTCCTGGCCGGAGAACCGGCCCTGGAGCTCCGCCCCCTCCCCGATCACCGCGACGTCCTTCGCCGGATCCGCCATGGGCCCTCCTCCCGATTGGACGCCCAGGATATACCGGGGCAACCCGCGGTAGAATGCCCTCCCCGGGCGCGCCTGGCGCGCCCCCTTCCCGAGGCGCCACGAAATGGAGAACCTGGCCACGACCGACCCCGAGGTCGCCGACGCGATCCGCCACGAGACCCGGCGCCAGGGGCGGCAGCTCGAGATGATCGCCTCCGAGAACTTCGTCTCCGAGGCGGTGCTCGAGGCCATGGGCACCGTGCTCACGAACAAGTACGCCGAGGGCTACCCCGGGCGCCGGTACTACGGGGGCTGCGAGCACGTGGACGTGGTGGAGAGCCTCGCGATCGCCCGGGCGAAGGAGCTGTTCGGGGCGGACCACGCCAACGTCCAGCCCCACTCGGGGGCCCAGGCCAACACCGCCGTCTACATGACGGTGCTCCAGCCGGGGGACACCCTCCTGGGAATGAACCTCTCCCACGGCGGCCACCTCACCCACGGCCACCCCCTGAACTTCTCGGGGCGCTTCTACAAGGTGGCGGCCTACGGCGTCCGCAAGGACGACGAGCGGATCGACTACGAGGAGCTCGCCGCCCTCGTGGGCGAGCACCGGCCGAAGATCGTGGTGGTGGGGGCGAGCGCCTACCCGCGCACGATCGACTTCGCGGCGGTCCGCCGGGCCGCCGGGGAGACGGTGGTGATGGCCGACGTCGCCCACGTGGCCGGCCTCGTCGCCGCCGGCCTCCACCCGAGCCCGGTCCCCCACTGCGAGTTCGTCACCACCACCACCCACAAGACGCTCCGCGGCCCCCGGGGGGGGATGGTCCTCTGCCAGGCGAAGTGGGCGAAGGACCTCGACAGGCTGGTCTTCCCGGGGGTGCAGGGCGGCCCCCTCATGCACGTGATCGCGGCCAAGGCGGTGTCGTTCAAGGAGGCCCTCGGACCCGAGTTCAAGTCCTACCAGGCCCAGATCGTCAAGAACGCCCAGGCCCTCGCCGCCACCGTCAAGGACGAGGGCTGGCGGCTCGTGTCCGGGGGGACCGACAACCACCTCATCCTGGTGGACGTCTTCGCCCGGGGGATCACCGGCAAGGTGGCGGAGGCCGCCCTCGACCGGGCGGGGATCACCGTCAACAAGAACACGATCCCCTTCGACACGAACTCGCCGATGGTGGCCTCGGGGATCCGGGTGGGGACGCCCGCCCTCACCACCCGCGGCATGAAGGAGCCGGAGATGGAGCAGGTGGGCCGGCTCCTCTCCCGGGCGCTCCGGAGCGTGGACAACGAGACCGAGCTGGCCGAGGTGCGGCGCGAGGTGGGCAGGCTCTGCGACCGCTTCCCGCTCTACGCGGCCCGGCTCGAGGCCTACGAGCGCGCGCTCGCCCGGGCCTAGGCCGAGGCGGCCCGCTCCCGCAGCACCTCGATGACCCGG
>Ga0268386_10001702_pt1 | contig 15175 bp, 9 predicted proteins | sample RVTome_15_FD_200260 | JGI IMG/M metagenome (GOLD analysis project Ga0268386, IMG submission 200260) | Soil microbial communities from uranium-contaminated site in the Upper Colorado River Basin, Wyoming, United States - RVT150D86... ...
CAACTAATGTCTGGCGCGCGGCATTATGAACGTGCCGGGGAGCTTCGTCAAGATCAAGCACCGGAGCGACGTTTCACAATCCAGTCCCCGATTAGCTTTAATACAGTAGGGGAGATCGTTTCCTCAATCCTCCCATATTCAGCCGGAGAACCAGTTTCGCTCGTCTGAAACAGATGATTGAGCTTCGGTACTTCCACGACTGTATAGTCTTTGTTCCCCCCAGCCTTCAAGGCTTCTGCTATGGCTGCTAGATTCTCTCCCGCAGGCACCACTTGTAGGTCCCGCTCTCCAGTGATGGCCAGTACCGGGACACGAACCTTCTTTAGTGTCGCCCGCGGGTCGTACGTAAGGTAGAAGCGGAACCACGGCGTCAGCATGAGCTTGATGACGCCCTCCATCGCGTCCTCTGGGATGCCGTACTTCTTTCTCTGCTCTCCTGACATCTCAGCCAACATCTTCGCTCTTAGTTGCCGTATCTTCTTGTCAGCGGCAGCATTGTCCTTCTCCTCTTTCATGATAGAGAACATCTGCAGCAGCAGTCTGCGGTTCCACGCAATCGATTCATCGCTGGCACCGCTGGCCTTAGCAGTCGAGGAAAGCTGATTGGGAAATCCCTCTTCACCAGTTACTCCCGGTCCAGCCATCAGGACGATAAAGGCGACGTCTACTGATCTGGCCGCCACCAGCGGAGCTATTATTCCACCTTCGCTATGTCCGATCAGGCCGATCTGCCTGGGGTTGATCTCCTTTCTGGTCTTGAGAAACACGATGCCTGCGAGGACATCCTCTGCAAAGTTCTCACTGGTAGTCTTCTCAAAGCTCCCATCTCCCGTAGATCCACCGACACCTCTGTCATCTACACGCAAGACAGCTATCCCGCGGCGGGTTAGATAGTCTGCCAATACTAAGAAAGGTTTATGCCCCAACAGCGCTTCATTACGATCCTGCTTGCCAGAGCCGGTGATGAGCAGCACTACCGGATGAGGGCCTTTCGTGCGTGGCAAAGTCAGGGTGCCGGCGAGCCGGACGCCGTCCCTCTTATTCTCATAAGAGACTTCCTCCTCGTCGTATGGATAAGGCTTCTTCGGCTCTTGCGGACGGAGAGAGGCTGCAGGGGCTTTATCAACTCGATTAAGTGTGAGGGGCACTGTCATCCCTCCTTGAATCCAGTTACCTGTAATGGCTGTCCCCTCCTTGTTGATCATGCCTTCATACACCGCCCCAAGGGATTTGAACTCGAAGCGGACCGTTGTGTCTTTGACGGTAACGGCGTCACCGGGTACGCCTGTCGCCCCTTGATCAGGAACGTCCAGAGTGACTGCGAAGGTGTCGTCTGGCGACTTTGCAACTTTGAAGATGACGCGCAGTTTTGTTCCGCCAGTCTCGAGCGTGCCTTGCCAGATGCCCTGCAGTCCTTGTGTTTGGATAGTAGGACCAGGTGGCAAGGTGGAAGAGTTCTGCCGCGCCACTATGTTTAATTGACTTTGGGCAGGAACAGAAAAAGACAACTGGGAGAGTAGGAAAGTGGCTAGGACCATTAGCAGGAGTTTCATCATTGTTACCTCACGGGTTGTTTCCAACCACGAACTATTTTGTGAATGGGGCGCTTAAGAATTGCGGCTAAAGACCAATAGTTAGACAGATAACCACAACAGATCATCACGGCCGCGTGGGCTCAACGACCGGCACAGCAATGTAAGACGCATGTCGGCCCGAGCGGAACACTCGCTGAGTAGCTCGCTGAAAATCGGACTCCTTCGCTTGGAAGATATTCGGGACAAATCGCTGCGGGTTGCGATCGATCACCGGGAACCAACTGCTCTGCACCTGCACCATGATCCGGTGTCCTTTCTTGAAGGCATGATCGTTGGCCGGAAACGGAATTTGATAGTGCTGAACAGAGTTCGACGGAATCGGTTGAGGTTTCTCGAAGCTTTTTGAGTAACGACCACGGAAAACGTCGCCGGCAATCATCAGTTGAAAGCCGCCCATTTCAGGATCGGCTTCGTATTTCTGCGGATATACGTCGATTAGCTTTACGATCCAGTCGCTGTCAGTTCCGGTCGTCGAAGCAAATAGATTAGTGACAATCCTCCCCGACACGACCACATCTTCTTTGAGCGGTTCACTGATCCATGAGAGCACGTCCGGTCGATGGTCCACGAAGCGCTGATCTTCGACCAGCCACGTCGACCAGCCGCTGCGGAGTTTGATCGGACGCGGACGGTAAGGAACCGGATTCGCGGGATCGGAAGTGTAGCTGTCGAACGACTCGCCTGTTGCCGGCGGAGTGGTGAACGAAAGCGCTCTGTCCTTTTGTAAATACAGCCTGCGGTCTACAACGTTCTGTTTCGGCGGCCATGCATCGTGCCGGACCCATTCGTTGGCGCCTGTCCTGAAAGTCAACGCTTCAGGAAGTTCATGACTTCCCTTGCCTTTCAAATAGTGCGCAAGAAACGGCACGAGTATCTTGCGTCGATAATGTTCCGCAGTCGGACTGCCGAAATCGATCTTACCCAGTTTTCTGCCTTCGCCTCTCGACCAGCCACCGTGGTTCCAGGGGCCTACCACCAGAAAGTTCTGCTTTGCCTTGTCATGCCGTTCCAGCAACTCGTAGATCTTGATCGGACCATAAAAGTCTTCCTGGTCCCACCACCCGGCGACGTTCAGCGTCGGAACAGTCACGCGGTTCAGCCACGGCGCGAAAGCCTGGCGTTTCCAGAAATCGTCATAGTCAGGACGGTTGGCGAAGTCGCGCCAGCTTGGGATCTTTCCGTGAAAATAATTCGTTTCGACGTTCGCGAGCGAGCCGAGTTTCAAGTACCACTCGTAGGTATCAAACGTGTCGATAACTTTGGAAACATCGGAAATTTCCTTTGACGACTCCATCATGTAGGCGTATTCGAAACCATAACTCAACCGGAAGGCGCCATTGTGGTGAAAGTCGTCACCTATCCACATGTCTGCCGGCGACGCTTGCTGGACCACTGCTTTGAGGGCTGGATGCGGATCAAGCATGGCCATCACCGATAGCCACGCGCCATAGCTGGTTCCAGCGATCCCAGCTCGTCCGTTATTGTTGGACACATTCTTCAGGAGCCATTCAATCGTGTCGTAAGTGTCAGTGCTTTCGTCGATGGCGGACTTGTCCTTGGGATCTCGCGGTTGCCGAAGCATGACAAACTGACCTTCCGACTTGAACCGTCCGCGGATGTCCTGCTGCACGATGATGAAACCTTCAGCTGTTAATTCGGGAAGTGCCGCTGCAATTTGAGCGGGCGTGGCGTTACCGATTCCGTATGGAGTCCTGAGCAAGAGGATGGGAAACTGTTCATTGGTGCGAGTTGGCGTGTAAATACGTGTGTTGAGACGCACACCATCGCGCATGAGGATCATCGCGTCGGCACGTGTGAACGGTTCTTGCGCTTGACGAGCAGAAGCACCGCCGCAAATTGCGAATAAGAAAAGTAAGAGCGCTGTAAGGTGGTTTTTATATCTCCTGTGCATGTCTTCCAATCCTTTTGATTCTTAACTCGCCACGAACTTTTGGGTTAACCAAGCGGGGGTAAACCGCCCTTCCCCACCTGCAGCTTAGCTTTGCCTGAATCGTTCAATCAGAAGTAGAGCAGCACCGTCAATCAAGACGGTCTTCTCGACACCCGATCGATTGGCGCGGGTCGCGGCACACGCCGCACGGGGTTCTGCTCAAGAAGCTTCATTGCCTCCTGCACCGCCCTTTCGAGCTGTGGATCGCGACCTTTGATCACTTCGGCTGGTGTGTACTCCACTTCAATATCCGGGGCGACACCCTCGTTCTCTACCGCCCACCTGCCCGAAAGATCGTAGAAAGCCAGGTTGGGGGCAGTTATACCACCGCCGTCGATCGTTGGGGGGAAGCCGAGTGTGCCGACCAATCCCCCCCAGGTGCGCGTCCCGACTAGTGGCCCAAGCTTTCGTTGACGAAACATGTAGGGCAACGCGTCGCCCCCTGAGCCCGCCGATTCGTTGATGATCATCACTTTCGGTCCGTAGATTCCAGCGATAGGCGAAGTCGCCGGTTGACCATCGCGCTGCGCAAAATAACCCATGAGTTTGCGATCCAGCTCACTGACGATGTAATCCGCAACCTGGCCGCCCTGGTTATAGCGCTCATCAATGATCGCGCCTTCTTTGTCTTGTTGCGCGTAATAGTAGCGAGTGAAGTAGGTGTAACCGGGGCCGGCTGTATTAGGGAGCCAAACGTATGCGAGTCTGCCGTTTGAAAGCTTATCAACGGTCCGGCGGTTGTCTTCGACCCACGCGCGGGTGCGAAGACCGTCCTCGCTGGGAATAGGAATCACGGTGATGACACGCGACCCTTCCATTGAAGGGTTCTTGCCAACTCGAATCAGAGTTTGGCGTCCGGATGTCCCTTCGAACATGCTGAAAAGATTCGTCGGCGGAACCAGTTGTTTCCCGTTTACTTCCAGTAGGTAATCGCCTTCACTAACCTGAGTGCCGGGCGCGCTCAGCGGCGCGCGCAGATCCGGATTCCAATTCTCGCCGGTGTAAATGCGTTTTATTAGATACCGCCCGTTTTCAACGGCAAAGTCTGCACCGAGCAAACCAACCGTTACAGGATCTTCGCCGGGCATGTCACCGGCGCCGATCAAGTACGAATGGCCCACGGCAAGCTCGCCGCCGACCGTCGCGATTAGATAGCTGAGGTCCGCGCGATGGCCCACATGAGCGAGCAGCGGCCGATACTTTTCAAAAATCGCCTGCCAATCAGCGCCATGAAACTTCGGATCGTAGAAATACTCGCGCTGGATGCGCCAGGTCTCGCGGTAAATTTGTTCCCATTCGGCGCGCGGATCGATGCGCATTTCAAGTTGCGCAACCTTAAGAGGTCCATCGCCGACCTTGACCGGAGCGGGGCGATCAGTTGGCACAATGCCCCAACTGGTTCCGCCGCCGGCACTGGCCTGATAGAGAAGTTTCTTTTTGTCGGCGGAAAGTGAGTACGAGCGAATGCCTTCGAGAAATGGCGCCGTTGTGCGCTCTTTGAGTTGGTATCTTTGCAAGCGTAGTGACGGCGGCCCGGGCGCGGTCGTCTGAATCGGCTCGGTGTAGTAGAAACTTCCGGCGGCGCCGGCCGTAAGATTGCTGTAGTCACCAGCCGGAATGTTCACTGAAATTATTCTCTGGCCGATGCGATCAAAGTCGATAAGCACGTTGATGGGTCGCTGGGCGCCAGGTGTGGGTCGAGGCGGCGCAGTCTCCGGAGAGGGTGAAGGCCTTGGAGGCGGTTCGTCGCCGGTTTCGGGCAGTAGCGGAGAAGGTTCGTTGGCTGCAAGAACGGCTAGATAGATCGCGCGGCGCACAGGGCGATCGATCGAACTCATCTCCAACCAGCCTGTGCTTGGCCCGTAATTCGTGCTGGCCATGAAGTAGAGATGCTTACCCCCGGCATCGAAGGCCGGTGAAATCGAATCGGCCATGCCATCGGTTATCTGGTGAGACTTCTTCTGGGCCAGAGAATAGATGAAAATTGCGCGCAGACGGTTAGAAAGGTTCTTCGAATACGCAATCCATTTCGAATCGGGCGACCATTCTGCGTCGAATGAGCGGGTCGGATCGGGATAGTTATCAGTGTCAATCTTCGTCGCCTGGCCGCTGGCAGCGTCGATGGTCCAGAGGTTCCGATGATTGTCCTGAAGCAGAATCTGTTTTCCGTCGGGAGACCATGCGGGCGCGGAAAAGAATGCAGTCGATGGCAGGCCGATTGAGCGTGGCTTCGTGACGCCGAGCGGATCGCCAAGCATGAGTTGATACTCACCGCCGGCATCCGAAAGCCAGGCGAGCTGCGCACCGTCGGGCGACCAGGTCGGACTGCGATCATGGGCGCCGGGACTTTGCGTGAGGTTGCGATAGTCACCTTTCTCCGCTGGCACAGTGAAGATTTCACCGCGCGCTTCGAAGGCCGCACGGACGCCGGTCGGCGACAGCGCCGAGTTCCGAATCATGCTGACTACCTTCTTGAATTGAGGACGCGCCCAGGGAAGATCACCGGTAACCTGAACGTCGAGGCGCTGGGCTTTGCCAGTCTTCGCATCGACCAGATAGATGTAACCGGCTTGCTCGTAAACGATCGCATCAGGACCAGCCGATGCTGTCATGATGTCAAAGTCATCATGATTAGTGAGTTGTTTGACTTGCTTTGTGTCGCCACTGTAGGCGAACAGATTCATGGTGTGATTGCGGTCTGAGAGAAAGTAAATCGTGTTGCCAATCCACATTGGGAGAGTATCGTTGCTGTTGGTCCATGGAAGTTTCTCGACCGAATAGTCGTTTAGATTCATCACCACGACCGGATGGGTGCGCCCACCACGATAGTGCCGCCACATGCTTGCTTCGTACCATCCAGGGATGAAAGCCGTCGTGAATTCCTCAAAAGCCAGGCTACGGCCATCAGGCGAATACGAAGCGCTGAACGCGCGCGGCATTGGGAGTCGCTCAGGAAGACTGCCATCCAAGCCCACCGTCCAAAGCTGAAAATACGCCTGCTGCGGCGCGCTACTCCGCACGGATGCGAAGAGTACGCGACGGCCATCAGGTGTCCAGCCGCGCACGCGATCGAGGCCGGGATGATAAGTCAACCGTCTCGGGTCGCCACCGGCTGTTGGCACGACATAAACGTCCGTGTTGCCCGCAACTGTCGAGGTGTAGGAGATCAGCGAACCGTCCGGCGAAAAGTACGGATCGATCTCGGCTCCTTGAGTCGAAGTCACGCGTCGTGCCTGTCCGCCAATGCGCGAAACGACCCACAAATCGCCGGCATATTCGAACGCGACTAAATCGCGGCTGACCGTGGGATGGCGGAGCAACCGAGTCTCCTGAGCGAAGGCGGTAACCGAGATAACAAGGCACAGCAGTAAACCAGAAGTCATATGTCGTATGTTCATAACGAGCCTCACCAAAAGTTAGAGTCAAAAAGTGCAAAGAAACCGGAGTTCTAGCAGGCTGCTGAAGAACTAAGAACGATCCACGAAATCACACCAAGAAACACGAAAATCCTGGTTCGTGATGTTTCGCGGTATTTCGTGGATCGTTCTTCACTTAACCCTCCGATTCTCATGGTCCTGTGACCGCTTTCTCTCTGCTGTACTTCTTAACTAGATCTATCGCTCGATCGGCCAGCTTAAAAAGATGGGGATGCGCGCGATTGCCATTGGTCAAGATAGCGAAGCCGAGCTTGCGATCCCGATTGCCGAGCAGGAATGCCGTATAGCCGGGAACGCTGCCGCTGTGCGCGATATAGCGATCGCCGTCACGCACCTGTGTCCACCATGTCAGTCCGAACCCGGCGGTTTCATTTCCCCAAATGCCTTCTATCCGTCCCTTGAATTGATCGTATTGACGCGTGAACATCTGCTCCAAAGTCTGGTCGCTGATAATCCGTTTTTCTTTGAAGGCTCCGCCGTTGAGATTGGTGATTAACCAGTTGGCTTGATTGAGCACCGTGCCATAGACAATGCCCGCCGGCCAGACGGAGGCCCTAAGTCGCACTGCTGCTACCTGGCTTCCGGTCTTTTCTTCAACTCTGTAGGGAATAGACAGACGTTCTTCCATATCCGGTCGCGGCTCAAACGCAGTGCTGGTCATCTCCAACGGCGTAAAGATGTGCTCCTGGATGTATTGTTTGTAAGGCACGCCCGAAAACTTCTGCACCAGATAAGCGATCAACGTGTAGGCCATATTCGAATAGACGACAGAAGTAAGCGGAGGTTTGGCGACTTTAAGTGACTTCCGGAGATATTCTTCCAGCCTTGGCGGCAGGGTGTCGCCCCATACCGGAAATGGACCGAAGTCGCCGGGCAGGCCGGAAGTATGACTTAGCAGGTGGCGAAAGGTTACGGGGTGTTGAGGATCCTCACCCTGAATCTTGAATTCGGTCAGGTAGTCATTGACCCGATCATCAAGTTTGAATTTGCCCTGCTCCATCTGCTGTAGCAAAGCAATGGTGGACATAGCTTTGAAAGTTGAACCGATCAGGTAGACCGTGCTTGCCGTGGCGGGAGTGCGTGCCCACAGATTCGAGTAACCGTACCCGCCAGTCCAGATCACTCGATCACCGGCGATTATCGCGATTGAGGCCGAAGGGATATTCCCCGCGATCAATGTTCGCTGAATCTCAGGTTCGAGCTCGGCAACGACGCGATCTATGTCAACGGTTTGGGCGTAACCAAATCCGGTAGCTGTCAGAAGTATCGCCAACACACTGGTGGTGACGAACAACCACTCGCTCGACCTGGTATGTCTCCGAATCCTATGTACGAAATTATTCATAGCTGGTCATTGACGGTTTTCAAGAAGTCCTTATCGGGCGAAGCCTTTTCGAAGCCGGTACTATTTGACTTTACCAGGCCCCCAAAGTGCGCGCCCGGGTTTGGCGTTTGTGTGTTCACCATCTTTGAGCACGTGCACGCCGTTGACGAAGACGTGCGTCACCCCAACCGAATACTGGTGCGGATTTTCGAAAGTGGCGCGGTCGGCAACGGTTTGCGGATCGAAGACCACCACGTCAGCAAACATTCCTGTTCTCAGAAAACCTCGACGATCTAGTCCGAGATTAGTCGCGGGCAGCCCAGTCAAACGCCGCACCGCCTCGGAGAGCGAGATTACCTTCTCCTCGCGTACGTACTTTCCTAAAAGACGGGCGAAGTTGCCGTACGCGCGCGGATGTGTAGAGGATTTAAGGAAGACTCCTTCCGGCGCCATCGAGGCGGCGTCAGAGCCGAGAGAAACCCATGGTTGACGTAATTCTTTCTTGAGGTTCTCCTCTGCCATCAGAAAGTAGACCGTGCCGACACGTGATCGGTCTTCAAGTATCAGATCCATGATCGTCTCGATGGGGTCTTTCCCGCGCATCTTCGCGACCTCGGCCAGCGTCTTGCCCGTAAGCGGTTTCAGCTTTTCCGACTTGAAACCGATCAGCAGAATGCGGTCTGGCGAGCCTGCAGCCAAGTAGAGGTTTTCCCATTTGTCACTGGGCGTGCGAGTCTCTGCCGCGATCTTCTGGCGGGTGGCCGGATCTTCGAGGCGTTTGAAGAGCGCTTCGTAACCGCCGTCCATGGTCCAAGGCGGCAGGCTGGCGTTGAGCCCAGTAGCACCCGCGGGGTACATGTACATGTCCGCGGTGATCTTCAATCCGCTGCGACGGGCAGCGTTTACGAGTGCGATTACCCGATCCACCTTGTCCCAATTCTGCCGGCCGGCGGCTTTGATGTGATAAATCTCAGCAGGGAGACCGGCCTCGCGGCTGATACGAATCAACTCTTCTACGGCTTCAACCCACTCATTCCCTTCGCTGCGGAGGTGCGAGATATATTTGCCTTTGTATCGGGCCGCTACCTTGCACATCTCGATCAACTCCTCCGTCCGGGCATAAAACGCGGGCGCATATATTAAGGAGGAGCCGACGCCGAGCGCGCCCTCCTCCATCGCCTGACGCACGAGTTCCCGCATCTCCTGAAGTTGTGCCGGCGTTGGCTGCACGTCGCTTTCACCGAGGACGTACTGCCGGACCGTCGTCGCACCGACAAAAGAGGCGACGTTTTGCGAAACGCCACGCTTCTCCAGATACCTCAGGTACTCGGCGAGCGTGGTCCATTCAATGTCGAATTTGATGTCGTCCTGCTCGGCGACCATCTGCTTCTTTAGCCGCTCGTTGAGCGGTCCCATCGACCAGCCTTCGCCCATGATTTGCGTGGTCACGCCTTGCCTGATCTCGCCCTGCGAGCGTCCGTCAACAATCAAAGATTCGTTCGACCACGAGAGCATGTTAATAAAGCCGGGCGCGACGGCGAGCCCCCGCGCGTCCACCACGCTACGAGCAGGTGCGTTCTTCAAATTGCCAATGGCAACGATGCGATCTCCTTTAACCGCAATGTCGACTCGCCTGGGAGCGCGTCCAGTCCCGTCATAAACCATTCCGCCTTTAATAAGGACATCAAAGTCGCCGGTACGGGCCGCTTGCCCGGCGGCTGCCAAGGGCAACGCCATCGTTAATAACAAAGCGAGATATTTGTGCAGGCGCATGTTCGCGGGTCTCCTGACGATTGATGTTGATTGCGATTAATGATCTCTTCGAGATCGTTACCCTTGGTTGCGGCGAGCGACCCCGTATTGACTCTGTTCTTCATCGTTCTGTCACTCATTCGTCTCACTCTCACTAATCCCCTTCCGTGAACGCCAGATCAAATAAGCCGGTGCGCCGAGAAGAACAATGCCGAGACCGACCGCGGCCCGAACGGGTTGCGTTGCAACCGTGTTGATGACGAGGGCGGCGGCTGCAAGAATGAACAGCAGCGGCGTCCACGGGTATCCTGGCACGCGATAGGGGCTCGCAACTTCAGGTGATCGTCTGCGATAGATAAAGATGCTGGCCGCGCCTAAGGCGTAAAAAATCCAGCCGCTGAAAACCACATAGGTAAACAACTGCTCGAAGGTGCCTGTGACGGCCAAAGCCGCGGCCCACACCGAACCGGCCAGCACGGCGAAGGCCGGCGTATGGAACCGAGGGTGCACCTCAGCCAAGCGATGAAAGAAGAGTCCATCGCGAGCCATCGCATAGTAGACGCGTGGCGCGGTCAACGCCACGCCGTTTGCGGCACTGAAGATCGAGATCAGAATCGCGAGTGCAACCAACTTCGCTGCTCCGGAGCCAACAACGGCAGTCACAGCAGTGGCGGCGATGCTGTCCGTCTGCGCTGCTTTTGTTGGGCCGAGTGCACCGATATATGCCAGGTTAGCCAACAAGTAGATGCCAATCAGAGCTGCCGAACCAATTATCAAGGCTCTCGGGAAGTTGCGCTGCGCGTTTAGTGTTTCGCCCGCGCTAAAGGTCACATACTGCCACCCTTCGTATGCCCAGAGAACTCCGATCATCGCGAGCCCGAAGCCGGAAGCGAGCGAAGCGCCTGCCTCCGTGGTCCACAAAGCTGCGTCAGCCCCGCTGAAGCCGCGCCCGAGCAAGAGTAATGTCGCGCTCATGATCAAGATGGCGGCCACCTTGATCGCTGTGGTCCAGTTCTGTAGGTCTGAGCTCTTTCGCGTGCCGAGTATGTTCACGACCGTCACGATGGCGATCATCCCGACGGCGATCATCTTTCTGAGCGCGGGCGTCAGTGGAACGATCTCACCGACGTAGGCGCTGAACGCCACGGCCAGTGTCGCCATGGCGCCGGTGCTTATAACGAAGAAGAGTGTCCACCCATACAAGAAGGCAAGTAACGGGCTGAAACCGTCGCGAATGTAGATGTAGATCCCGCCTGCCTTGGGGCTTCTCGCCGCTAGTTCCCCGTAGGTCAGGGCGCCGAGCAGGGAGAGGACTCCGCCGACGAGCCAAACCAGCATGGCCAGCCCTACACCGCCTTGGACTTGACGCAGCACGGCGCCCGGCACGATGAAGATTCCCGAGCCAATGACGGTTCCTATGATCAGCAGAATGAGATCACGCAGGCCGAGCGTGCGCTCCAGGGTAGCCGTCTGATGTGGCGATTCTTCTTTCGTCATCTCTGAATGTCTTGTGCTACTCCAGTCGAACGGTCTCTCGCCGTACTGTTAGCGCCTCGATGCGTGCTTCGTTGACCTCGTATCCGATACCTGGAGTTGTGGGAACCTTGATCGTTCCCTGCCGTGAGACGGTGACTGGCGGCTCAATGATGTCCTCTTCCCAGTAGCGCGCCGAAGCTGAGACGTCGCCAGGCAGCGTGAAGCCGGGCAGCGTCGACAGAGCGATGTTATGCGCGCGCCCTATCCCCGCTTCGAGCATGCCGCCACACCAAACGGGTATGCCGTGCTTAATCGCGTAGGCTTGAATCAGTCGAACTTCTGTGTGCCCCCCGACGCGCCCGAGCTTGATGTTTACGATCCGGCATGAGCCTAACTCAAATGCATGACGTGTATCGGCAAGGCTGACGATCGACTCATCAAGACAGATTGGCGTCTTGATTTCTCGCTGGAGTTTGGCGTGATCAATGACGTCACCGGGCGCTAGCGGTTGCTCGATCATCAGCAAGTTATACTGATCGAGCTGCTTAACCAGACTTAAGTCCCCATTGAGAGAGTAGGCAGAATTTGCATCAACCGAGAGCGTGATGTCAGGAAAGCGAGCGCGAATTGCTTCGACCAACTGAACATCTTTTCCCGGTTTGATCTTGATTTTGATCCTCTGGTAGCCAGACTCGAGTTCGTGAGTGACCTTATCGATCAACGTTTCGGTCGTTTCCTGTAAGCCAATAGAAACCCCACAGTTGATCTCATCCCGTACGCCTCCAAGATGCTGCCACAGTGGGCGGCCCGCGAGTTTCGCCTCAAGATCCCAAACCGCCGCCTCGACTCCGGCCTTAGCCATCTGGTTACCGCGAATCGGTGCGAGCGCGGCGTTGACTTCCCTGGCGCTGGCGACGCGGGCTCGTGCCAAAAGCGGGCCAACGTACTTCGCCGTGATCAGCCACGCGGTGTCGATGGTTTCGTGATTGTAGAAAGGGCCTTCGGCGGCTACGCATTCGCCGTAACCGGAAGCGCCGGTTTTGTCGTACACTCTGACAATCAGGATGCGACGCCGCGTGGTGCAACCGAAACTGGTCTCGAACGGATGCTTGAGCGGCAGTTCGATCTCCCTGAGTTCAACTCTCTCCAAATGTAAGTTGGTCATTTTCTTTCCGGGAATTCAATCGGCATTGCTTGACCTGACGTTACGCTTTGTTTCCAGTCCAGCCGTTCTACCTGGTTAATCACTCTTCACTAAATGTCCGCAGAGTCATGGCGTCAACTCTTCCTTTGACGCGCGGACGTTCTTCCGGATGAAGTCGATCAGGTCTGCGGCCGGCGCTGCCAGATTTCCCCGAGTAAAAGGATAGGAGCCGGGGGTTCCGATCTGGTTGAATTCGAGGATGCTCGATGTCGTGGGGGAAGTATGCGTTTTTGATCGGGAGGCCCGAGTGACTCTGAGGCGTGCCACCGTCGGATTTCATGCGCTCTTGCATCTGGTCGAAGGCGGCCCGCCAGCGCTTTTCCCCTTCCTGAGATTCGGTTAGCGTCTTCTCATCGAACATTAAGCAGTTCCAATCTTCATGACCCGGAGGAGTCGCCAGGCTTTTTGAGATGAATACTCGTGACTCGTCCTACGTCGAGGTTGAATCCGGCCACGCGATGTTGGTTATCGCGAAAGTAGGCGTTGTCATTTGATTTTCCTGGCGGGCACTCGCTGTCCTGCTTGATATATGGCGAGGCTTGTTGCCTTACCTGACCCATCAACGACAAACTCGATCTGAATGCTCGCCTCCTTAACAAAGAACCTGGTTTGCGATTCGGGGAAGAGTTCTAATTTCGGTTGCCCAGTGGCTTGGGCCATCAGCTTATTGCCGTCTTTGGTAATCGTGATCGTGAAGTTCGGAGCGATCTCGTATTCCCCAACATAAGCTTCGTAGATCGCCACGTCTACGGTTACTTCCTTCTGCGCCGCCGGCACTGGCTTGTCGGTTTTTCTCGCTACCTGATCCGTTCCATACCGGTCGCGCAGCACAAAACTTACGCCGGCTGTACTTTTGGTGAAGCTCAAACGGGTGCGAGAATCTCTTATGAAAAATTGAGTTTCAGATGATGGGATGATTTCGGCTCTGCCACCCCCTGGTAAACTGGCAAGGAGCTTTTCGCCATCTCTTCGGATGATCACCTCCTCCGTCTCATCAAGTTGATAAACTCCGACATATTGATCGAGCTGACTTGCCGGCAAACTTAGCGCCGCCGGCTCCTGGTATGGTTTGCCGAGGGCCAGAGCCGCAATCTTGAAAGCGACCGCTCCGGGTCCCATTGAGTCTCTGTTGGTAAGGATGGCAACAAAGATTCGATCAGCGGGCAGTCGCAGCGCATACGTAGCGAAGCCGTTGACGCCTCCGCTATGCTCGATTATCGGGTGGCTCTCGTAAGCGCTCATCGACCATCCATAGCCATAGTGAGCAGACTTATTATTATTAAGCAGGTGCGGAGTCCATGCGCGTTTCAAGGATTCCTGCTTGACAAGCTTTTCGGTGTACAGCGCGCCATCCCACAAAGCGAGATCATCGACTGATGACATCAAAGCGCCGGCAGAAAAGGGCTGAGTCATGCTCAGGTAAGCAGCGTTTTGATAACCTTCGCTCGTTTTTGAATAGCCGTTAACGCGACGCGGTATAAGGCGAGCCGTATTGTCGTAATGGGAATGCTTCATGCCGAGCGGCGTGAAGATATTCTGCTGCATGAAGTCTTGATAAGTCTGGCCCGAGACTTTCTCAATGATTGCGCCAAGTAGAATGTAGCCCGAATTGCTGTAGCTCCACTTTTCGCCAGGGGCGAAATCCATCGGCTGATCTTTGAACAGATCAACGATCTCTTTGACCGTTACGTCCTTTCTCCAAGCCGCGAGCCACTCCGGCAGGGACGTGTAGTTCTTGATCCCTGAGGTGTGTGTGAGCAAGTGCTCGATACTGATCTTCTGCCCTTTAGTCGGATAGTCGGGCAGGAATTTAGTAAGGTCGTCATCCAGCGAGAGCTTTCCCCGTTCGGCCAGCATTAGAATGGCCACGGCTGTGAATTGTTTCGTAACTGAACCTAGTCGAAAGACCATGTCGGGCTCAACCGGAACGCCGAGCTCCAGATTCGCCATCCCGTAGCCCTTACGAAGAATGACTTTCCCATCTTTGACTACGATTACGGAGGCACCCGGCTCATTGGGCTTGTACGTCTGCGTCAGAGTTTCGTCGATGGTTTTAGCGAGGTTCGCCTCAGACTCCGACGCCGGTTGGGCCGCCGCTATCGAGAGCATGCCTGGCAGCAGTATCAGACTAAGAATTGATAGTAAAACTATCTTCCAATGTTGATTCCAACGTTGCACGTGTCTAGCTCCCGAGTGATTGGAGGTCAGTACCGCCTGCGTACTGACCGCTCCTTTTGTTGCCCCTGATCGGCATTCTTAGACCGTCCAGGTCTGAGCGAGCACCCGCTTGAAGTTTCCGCCCAGGATTGATTCAATGTCCTTGTCGTTATACTTCCGGCGAATCAGCCCTTCAGTCAGATCGAACATCCGCTGCGGGTGATCCAGTCCTTCGATATCGATCTTTTCACGAAAACCATAGCTGCCCTTGTAACCGGC